>Ga0364880_10079_pt2 | contig 61821 bp, 67 predicted proteins | sample ExccelJu500001D3_5_FD_206927 | JGI IMG/M metagenome (GOLD analysis project Ga0364880, IMG submission 206927) | Enriched cells from Trout Bog Lake Hypolimnion, Wisconsin, USA - BchlTB.July30.5000.01.D3 | ecosystem: Environmental > Aquatic > Freshwater > Lake > Hypolimnion/Profundal zone | place... | reverse complement strand
GCGTCTGTTATGGGTAATCCTATAAAATTATTAAATATTATAAATTCAATCCTCAATCTCACATTTTACTTTTTTTCGTGAAATTTGTTGAAAATAAATAATTCATTAATGTTTTTTTCCCCAATATTCAATAGATTCAAATTCAATATGTACATAATTTGGATCTACCCACAATACATCCACCTCAGTCACATATACCCATATGCAACCAAGCATTTTTTCAGGAACAATCTTATACTAATTAAAAAAAGCGGGGGAGCTTCAACCGTCAATCAAAGCGTTAAATTAATTAATTTGTCTTGTTTTTCAAAAAAATTATAGCAGATTGGTTTACACCAGCTCCCCACCTCCTTCCTACCATCTTCGGGGTAACCCCACCAATTGGTGGGGTTGCCCCGAACAAAGTCAGAACAAGCCCGGGAGCCGGTACGGTTAAAACCAGCAAAAATTGGTTAAAAAGTAGTAATCAGCTGTTATCAATGCTTATCAAAAGTCTCCTTACCGCATTGCAGCCATTGTAAATAGGTTTTGGCAGTTGGGGTATAGCCTACGGGCAAATTTACGAGTTGTTCCTGATTATTCAGGATGGCATACAGTGGCTGGGTTACCTGGTTAAAGTTTTCGGCCTGGAAAGTGGCCCATTTATCGCCAATGGTTACAATATCCTTGCTGTTGCCGTCCCTGGTGGTAAAGCTGAACCGCTGGTCTGCCGGTAACTTTTCCTTATCATCTACATACAAAGAGACCAGGATATAATTGTCCCGGATATATTGATACACTTCGGGCTGGGTCCATACATTTTCTTCCATCTTCCGGCAGTTGACACAGGCCCATCCGGTAAAGTCCAGTAACAATGGTTTATGCTGCTCTTTGGCCATTGTTAATGCTTTGGCATAATCATTTACCACATTGGCTTCTAATCCCTTGCCTGCTACATTGCTTTTGCCATATACACTGTAATGCAGGGGTGGCGGAAATCCGCTCAATAAACTTAAATTGGCATATTTGGTGCTGCTTAATCCGGGTAATAAATAGAGGGTGAATAATAAGGCGATTACACCGAGTAATTTTCTGCCCAATCCTATCTTCATGCCTTTATAATCGTGCGGTAACCGTAATATTCCAAATAAATACAGGGTTAACCCCAGGCCGGTAAGGGCCCAGATGGCGAAAAATACTTCGCGCTTAATAATGCCCCAATGCATTACTAAATCGGCATTGGATAAAAACTTGAATGCCAGTGCTACTTCTACAAAAGCGAGTACTTTTTTTACCGTATCCAGCCATCCGCCGGATTTGGGCAGTGAATGTAACCAGTTGGGGAAGATGGCAAACAGGGCAAAGGGCAGGGCTAAGGCAAGGCCAAAACCCGATAAGCCAGCGGTTAACTGCCAGGCTCCACCACTTAAAGAGCCTACGAGTAAACTGCCTAAAATGGGACCGGTACAGGAAAAACTTACAATGGCTAAAGTGAGTGCCATGAAAAAGATGCCGCCAATACTGCCTAACCCGCTTTTGGCATCGGCCTTGCTGGCTACATTGCCGGGCAGACTGATCTCAAAATACCCGAAAAAGGACAGGGCAAATACGATAAATACCACAAAGAAGGCGATATTGAGCCAGGCATTGGTGCTGATATTATTGAAGATTTCGGGCTGTACATTGCCTAATAAATGAAACGGTAAGCTGGCGAATGAATAAATTAAAAAGATAAACAAACCATATAAAAAGCCATTCCGGATGGCTAATGTTCTGTTGGGTGCCCGCTTGGTAAAAAAGGATACGGTTACGGGTATCATGGGGAATACACAGGGGGTGAGCAAAGCGATCAATCCTCCTAAGAACCCTAATAAAAACACGGCTAAAAATCCATTGCTTTTTGCTGTTCCGGTGGCGCCACAGGTATTAATAGGCTGGGCTATATTAATGCTGGCTATTTTAATAGCACCGGCATTGGCATGGTCTACACCGCCTTCCAGTACTATTTCAAATGCCTGCTCTTTTTGTATAAACTCTCCTTCCCTGCCCAGATTGGCATTGAGTACCCCTTTTAATTTGGCGGGTACTGCTCCCTTGATGGTAAACTGCTGACTGGCTACCACTGTTCCGGTATACACATGGGCATTGGTACTGAATATGGGGTCTTTGATCTGCACCGGGGCATGGTCAAAACTGATGCTGCCTTCCAATTGTACAGCTTCATCGGTAAAGCTGAATTTAAGGGGATCTAATCCCTCTACTGCTTTATTAATGCCATACAAATGCCAGCCATCTTTAATAACGGCTTTGGCTGTTACAGCATATACATGGTCTTTTACTTTTGTAGACAGTATGGTAAACTGTACCAGGCTATCCGCCTGTGCTGTTGCAGAAAGGCAGGCCATCCCGGCCAGGACTAATACCAGTATTCGCTTCATGTATTTTTTTTACTGAACTGTGATCTCGAAATTTACTTTTTTCGGGGGTAAACATTGCTCATCGTTGCAAACCATATATTCTACCGATCCTGCAATATTGGTCTTTACTTTGGCTTTTAACCTGATACGCTGTACAAACTGTACGCTGCCGCTGTAAAATAAAACTTCTGATTTAAAATTGGGATCATACACTTTTTCCAGCTTGCCTTCTTCTTTTATTTTGCCTACTACTGTTACCAGTGGATTGGGTTTGAAGACAATAGCGGTGGGGATGGGGCCCTTGCCGGTATTCTGGCTATAAATATGCCAGGGCTTTTCTACTGTACTCGTGATCACCAGGTCATAACTGCCGTCTGCCTGCTTTTTGGCTTCATATTTCCAGCTTACAGGGTCTTTTGGCTGCGCCTGTACAGACACGGTAAGGCATACTGCTGCCAGAATAAAGAATAATTTTTTCATGCTTTGGTAATTTAATTAAGCCCTAAAATTTCAAATATTTTTCTGCCATCTATATTGGACAATGCTTGGGATGTGGCCCTTTCCGGATGGGGCATCATGCCAAATACATTCCCAGCTTTATTACGTATGCCGGCAATATTCCTTACAGCCCCATTGGGATTATCTGCGATATTAACATTTCCTGCTGCATCGCAATAACGGAATAATACCTGCCCATTGGCTTCCAGCTCGTCCAGTAAACGGTCATCCGCATAAAACCTGCCATCTCCATGGGCAATGGGTATCTGTAAGGGCTCCCCGGTTGCTGTTTTAATAAATACATTTTTGCAGGCAAACTGCTGGTGGCCATTCTGTAACAATACCCCGGGTAATAAATGGCTTTCGCACAGTATCTGAAATCCATTGCATACACCCAGCACTTTTCCGCCTCTGTTGGCAAACTCTATTACACTCTGCATCATGGGGCTGAATCTGGCAATGGCACCGCAACGGAGGTAGTCCCCATAAGAAAATCCTCCCGGTAATACAATGCAGTCGTCTGCTGTAAACATACTCAGGTCTTTGTCCTTATGCCAGAGCATAATTACTTCCTTGCCTAAGTCTTTTTCTAAAGCATCCTGCATGTCTCTGTCGCAATTGGAACCGGGAAATACTACTACTCCGAATTTCATATTCTTTGAAATTATATGGTAAATGTAATGTTGATAGGCCGTAAAGATAAAATGCCTATCTGTTAATTGCCCTATAAAATTTTCAGGAATATCCAGTTATTGTGGATAATCAATGCCATGGCCATCCAGAAGATGAGGTTGGGAAACCATAGTTTTTTTGAATTCTGAAAGAAATTACTGATAAAGGCGGCCAGGGGTACCATCCATAAAAAACTGGCTTCTACCCCTGCATTAAGGAATATAAAGGGGATGACGGTTTCTATCAGTAACATCACCATCATTACCCCCCAGTATTTGCGGATCTGGATCACGAACCGGCGGTTGGAGGGCGACCAGTACAATAAGCCCAGTATCAGCAGTAAGGCCATTAAGCCTATATCTATCCAAAACCAGAGATCCGGATGCAGGATGGGCAGATTGAGTGCCATATCCGGTATAAAATGGTACAATAAATGCCATTGGTTGGTTAAAAACAGGATGGATAAGAGGAAATAATAAGGGGTGATAATGCCAATGATCAACACCATCCATTCGGCCAGCCGGAAGGGCCGCACTACCGTAAGGGCAAACAATACCACTATAATTAATATGGCCGTGGGATGATAGGATAAAATGGTTAACCCTACAATCAGCCCTGCATTGAACAATAAGGTTTTGGGGTTCTGGTTATTATAGAGCTTGATGAGCTTGATAAAGATCCAGATAACCAAACTATTGGATACCATGGCAGGGGTTAAACTGCACCACTGCGGTAAAAAGGCGGATAATAAAATATAACACATGGCCGGGGTATAGCCCGGATTATGAAACATTTTGGCATCGTTTAATACATAGTTGAGCCGTATGCTCTGTATGATTAACAGTACGATGTAGAGGATAAAAATATACGTGCTGTCAATCGGACTGATATATTTCCTTAATAAGTAGCTCAGAAATCCGTCATCATCACTGATTACCACCCTGGGGATGGAAAAAAAGAAATGAAGATGCGTGAGCAATGCCAGTATAATGAGAAATATAACGGCACTGACAGACTTTTTACGGAAAACTTTTACCACAGCTTTTGTATTAAATTCAGGTTATGCCCGCAAATATAACAAGGCTAAGGCAGTTCCACCCTGGCAAAACAAATATTATTGCGCACTAAACAGGGTATAATACATACATGGGAACCTACCTGCTTGCTCTGGCGGGGGATAAACTGATAGCCCTTGTCCAGGTTATGGAAAGTGGGGCTCTGGTTTAACTGCCCGTCTGCTGTAATACTATGGTCCGAAAACATGGGCTGCTTTCTCTCCTGCGAAGTAAAGAGAAAATGGATCAGGTCGCCGGTATTCACCATGGCATATCCCAGCATCTGGTCGTTCAGGTCATCGTATTGCGATTTCTTTACCACATTGGTCCATTCCAGCTTACTGTCTGCACTTACGGATAAGATAGCAATATCATCTGCATAATAACGGTTGGTATTGACATAGTTATTGCCATACCGGTTAAAGGGCGAATACATGGAATAAGGGGATCCGTACCCGAATGCACTGTACGGCGAATAATAGGATGATCCGTATGGATAACCATAACGGTTCATATAATTGCCATTGGTACTGGTATATTCCGATTCTGCAGTAACGATAAAGCCACCATCCTGCCGGATAATGATATTCTTGAATGCATAATTATTAAAGGCGGTTTTGATGGTGCTTTCGCCCTTAGCATCCTGGCGGAACTCTTCGTTGAATACCATGGCGGCTGAATTGAGTTCCTTATCGGTATCCTTATCCCAGATAATGACAAACAAGCCATCTATATTGCCTCTTTTCTGCTTGGCATAAAAAGACCCTATTAAAAAATGTTTATTGTAGTTGTCTACTTTTACGCGGATATCATTCAAATCCAGGTTGCGGAGGTTGAGGTTATGGTAGACGGCGCTGTCCGACTGTCCGGGTTTGATATACAAACCCACTGAAACAATACTTTCATTCTGGTTGGTGCCGGCCGCTTTTAAAAATGCCAGGTCGCCATCATTATCCACTTCAAATTCGGTTAAGAAACTCTGCTTATCCGTCATGGGTACTGGCAGCCTGCTCTTATGCTGTACATTCAGGTATTTATCAATCAATACCGTGCTTACAAAATTGAGCCTTTCGTTTTTATTGTTGATTTTAAACAACAATATCTTTTGCTTGTCCTCACTGTTGATGACCGTATATATTTTGGAATTGCTGCGATAATGGATCTGGGTGGTATCCAATAATACAGGGTCGAGCAATTTGGTACCATTGCCATCCATTTTAATACCCTTGCAGTAAAACACATCATCCTGCTGGTACTGGTAAATCATGTAGAAAAAGTCGGGATACTGTATAAAATCTGCCCGTAATACATTGGCAGGAAAATTATCCAGCTTTACTTTATTAATCATTTTCATCTCTGCATCATACATACAGAAAAAATGAACATCCCGGCTATGTTTATACACTACAATATTGCCGCTTACCTTACCAATGATCTGGTATTCCACGCCACGGGGGTCTTCTTTTTCAGGGTCTGAATAGAATATTTTCTGCGCAGAAGCAGGAACAGAAAAAAACAGTCCTATCAAACACCATAATACAGCTTGCTTTAACATCTCATTCATATTTACATTTCAAAAGTACAGCTAATGAGGCGGTACAATTTTTAAATAAAGTTTACAATAGGTTAATCCTTTTCCAACACCGGTACAATCAATGTCTTCTTGTTTTTCCGGATTTTCTCAGGTATATGATCCAATATTTCCTGTTTCATTGCCTCGACTAATCTTTTTTTAACAAAAGTTCTATGTACTACCAGGCTTACCTCTCGTACCGGCACGGGCTGCCTGAAACTTCTTAAATGTACTTTTTGCTCCGCCGTTAGATCAATCGTGGCCAGCTCGGGTAAAATGGTTACCCCATCGTACAGGTCTACCATCCGGCGCAAAGTTTCCAGGCTCCCTGCTTCGTATTCAAATTGTATGCCATGTTCGCTTTTCTTTCTTAATTCGCAGAGGTTCATGATCTGCGACCGGAAACAATGTCCTTCTTCCAGTAACCATAGTTTTTCGGGGTCAATATCCACGGGCAGCATATAGGTTTTTTGAAATGCCGCATTGGTTTTGGATACATAGGCCAGCATTTCCTCATAAAAAAGGGGCGTTTCTTTAATGCCATTTTCCTGTAAAGGCGTTACCAGAATGCCGGCATCTATCTTGCCGTCTTTCAGTTTGGCAATTAAACTGCTGGTAGTAAGTTCGGTGATCTGTAATTTAATGAGGGGGTATTTTTGCGTAAAGGACTGGATAAAGAGGGGTAATAAATAGGGTGCTAAAGTGGGTATAATACCGATGCGAAACTCCCCGCGGATCACGCCTTTCTTTGCTTCAATAATCTCGAGTAAAGCATCTCTTTCCATGATCACCCTCCGGGCCTGTTCGATGATTTCAAAACCATATTCAGTAGGTACCACGGGTTGCTTGCTCCGGTCAAACAGTTTTAACCCCAGTTCTTCTTCCAGCTTCTGTACCTGCATACTTAATGTGGGCTGGGTTACAAAACAGGATTCCGCCGCTGCTGCAAAATGGCGGTACTGGTCCACCGCAATAATATATTCTAACTGTACAATTGTCATGGTTTAGCGGATCTCTTTTAGCTGCACTTTTTTGGGGGTAACGGTAAATTGGTAGTCCATACCCAATTTTACGGCATAGTTTTCTGTACCATGACTAACCGGAAAATCAAAGCATACCGGATAATCATATTCCGCTACATGCTGCTGTATAATGCTGTACACTTCCTGTCCGAATGGAATGGTGGTATCTTTCATTTCTGTAAATCCGCCTACCACCAGTCCGGCTAACCCGGCTAATAATCCGGCTCTTTTGAGCTGTATCAGCATCCGGTCTACATTATAAGTGTACTCGCCTACATCTTCTATGACCAGAATGTTTTTTTGGGTAAGCAGACTGGATGCACTGCCTACCAAATGTGCCAGTATGGCCAGGTTACCACCTACCAGTTTACCACTGGCAATGCCTGTCTGGTTAAAGGGATGGGGGTTGGCACGGTATTGCAGAGCTTTTCCGCTCAGGGCTTTTTTAAGGGATTGCACATAGGGGCCTGCTGCCCCGCCATCATTAAAGGCCGATACCATGGGGGAATGCAGGGTGGCAATCTGCAACTGCCGCTGTATATGGGCATGGAGTACGGTTATATCGCTGAACCCGATGATCCATTTGGGGTGCCGTTTAAATTTCTTAAAGTCCACCGCATCTATAATCCTGCTTAATCCGTACCCGCCGCGGGCACAGAGTATGGCTTTGATATTTGTATCGTCCAGCATCTGCTGCAAATCTTCCAGCCGTTCTGCATCGGTTCCTGAAAAATAATGGTACTGGTTGCCCAGTGTTTTACCGGTTTGTACCCGGTAACCCCATTTTTCAAGGGTTTGGATACAGGTGGCTGCTTTGGCTGCGGGCATAAATCCTGAGGTACAGATAATGCCAATGGTATCGCCTTTTTTTAGATAAGGAGGGACTTTAATCATAATTCAAAATTACTGATAAGTAGTTTACCGTTTTTCGTAACAATAAATTGAAGCTGTTTCTGATATATTTGCCGCAAAACTGAAACATGTATAATTTTTTATTTGCAGCCCATAACATTGTCCGTTACCTTTTATTAGTAGCCCTGGTATTGTCTTTTGTCAATGCTTTTGTAAAAGATTTTGGTAAAAAACCATTGGCTGCAGCTGATAATATTATTAACCGTATTGCCCTGAGTTTACTGCATGTGCAGTTTCTGATTGGGATTGTGCTCTATACCCAAAGCCCTAAAGTGAGTTTTGAAGCGGGTTTTATGAAAAACCCCATTTTTCGTTATTATACCATGGAACATATTACCATGATGCTGGTGGCTGTTGTACTGGTGACCATTGGTATTGCCCGCGTGAAAAGATTACCCGAAAATAAGAAACACCGCAGTGTTTGGGCTTTTGAACTGGTGGCCCTGGTGCTGATTTCCGCTGCGCTGTTAACCCTGAAATAAGTTGATTCAATAGTGATGCTTTACACAGTAACCGGCTGTAATAGCCGGTTTTTTTATGCATTCCAGCTGCTATTTGCTTACTTTTGCGCTCCTCCCTGCTGACTTTCTATCAATAGACAGTACTGGCATCGGGGGAGGAATCAAAGAATTAAAAGCAGAAACAGATGAGTCTTCCAAAAAGGTATTTAATTACTTCGGCCCTGCCTTATGCCAATGGATTGAAACATATCGGCCACCTGGCAGGTGCCTATATTCCCGCTGATATTTATGTACGCTACCTGAAAGCCCAGAAAAGGGATGTGGTATACGTTTGCGGCAGTGATGAACATGGTACGGCGATTCCGATTCAGGCGATGAAGGAAGGGACTACCGCCCAGGCAATTATTGATAAATACCATCCGATTATTGAACAGAACTTTAAAGACCTGGAGATTGATTTTGATATTTACCACCGCACTTCTGCTCCCCTGCACCACGAAACTTCGCAGGAGTTTTTTAAAATGCTGAATGAAAACGGGGATCTGGAGATTATTGAAACCGAACAGTATTATGATGAAGAGACGTCTACTTTTCTGGCAGATCGGTTTATCAAGGGTACCTGCCCTAATTGTGGGTATGAAAGTGCGTTTGGCGACCAGTGCGAAAAATGTGGCAGGAGCTTAAGCCCGGATGAACTGATCAACCCGGTGTCTACCCTGAGTGGTAAAGCACCGGTTAAAAAATCTACCAAACACTGGTACCTGCCCCTGAATAAACATGAGGATTTTTTAAGGGAATGGGTGCTGACGGAACATAAAGATGATTGGCGGCCAACCGTAGTGGGACAGTGTAAAAGCTGGATTGATGGCGGATTGCAGCCCAGGGCGGTGACCCGCGATCTGGACTGGGGTATTAAAGTGCCGGCTACAGATGCGGAGGGTAAAGTGCTCTATGTATGGTTTGATGCGCCAATTGGTTATATCTCGGCTACCAAACAATGGGCCCTGAACAATGATAAGGACTGGAAGCCTTACTGGTACGATGCAGATACCAAACTGGTGCATTTTGTGGGTAAGGATAATATTGTGTTTCATTGCATTATTTTTCCGGTAATGCTGAAACTGCACGGGAATATTTTACCGGTAAATGTACCGGCGAATGAATTCATGAACCTGGAAGGGGATAAAATGAGTACCAGCCGGGGATGGAGTATTGAAATGGATGATTATATCAACGACTGGATTAAAAAGGACAATGGCGGTCCGGCCATGGCGGATGTGCTGCGCTATTACCTGACACAGATTGCCCCTGAAACCAAGGATAGTGAATTTACCTGGAAGGGTTTTCAGGATGCCAATAACAGTGAACTGGTGAGCATCTTCGGGAATTTTGTAAACCGGACCTTCGTGCTGATGCATAAATTATGCGGGGGTAAGGTTCCGTTCTTCCATAACGATCTGTTGGATGATAACGATAAGGACCTGATTGAAAGTATTAAAAAATCCAGTGCTACAGTGGAGCGCTTACTGGAAGAATATAAGTTCCGGGAAGCTTTGTTTGAAGTGATTGACCTGGCACGTAAGGGCAACCAGTACCTGCAGAAAAAAGAGCCCTGGAAAAAAGTGCCGAATGTTAAAAATGCAGAGGCTGTTCCTGATCCGGAAAAAGGTGCCCTGAACCAGCAACTGGTGGATAACTGCCTGCACCTTTGCCTGCAGTTAACAGCTAACCTGACCATCTTAATCAACCCCTTCCTGCCTTTCACTGCAAAGAAACTGTTGCACATGATGAAAGTGGTGGACAAAATGCTGGAATGGGAAAATGCAGGTTCATTGAAACTATTAAAACCGGGCTATAGCCTGCGTGCACCGGAACTGCTGTTCCGTAAAATTGAAGAGGAAGAAATTACGTACCAGCTGGATAAACTGAAAGCCAGGGCTGCAGCTGCTAAAACTGATACCACCGTGGAAACACCAGCAGAAAAAATAGAACTGACACCGGTAAAACCGGAAATCGTATTTGATGATTTTGCAAAGATAGACCTGCGCGTGGGTACCATTGTGAGTGCGGAGAAAGTGGAGAAAGCAGATAAGTTATTGAAACTGTCCATAGACCTGGGCTTTGAAACCCGCACCATTGTTTCGGGTATTGCACTGCATTTTAAACCGGAAGAGATTGTGGGCAAACAGGTGACTGTAGTGGTGAACCTGGCACCGCGTAAAATGCGTGGCATTGAAAGCAATGGCATGATACTGATGGCAGAAGACGAAAAGGGGAAACTGCATTTTATTAACCCGGAAACAACGATCAATCCGGGTAGTACGGTAAGTTAACTACAAAGTATTAAAATAGCATACTATGAAAATCGGGTTTATCGGTTTAGGCAACCTGGGTTTCCCCATTGCTGAAAACCTGCTCTCTGTACACAAAGAAATCTACCTGTATAACAGAACCTTTACCAAGGCCAATCCGCTGATTGATAAAGGGGCCATCCTCTGTTCTTCGGTGAAAGAACTGGCACAGCACTGTGATATTGTGTTTACCATTGTAGCAGATGATGCGGCGATTAAAGAAATTACCCTAGGTGAAAACGGACTGGCTATGAACCTGAAAGACGGGGGGATCCATGCCAGTATCAGTACCATTCTGCCGGCTACTGCCAAACAACTGGAACTGGCACATACACGCACCAATTCTTACTATGTAGGCACACCGGTAATGGGCCGCCCGGAAGCAGCCAGGGCCAGAAACCTGCATTTTATGCTGGCGGGTAACCCTGTTGCAACCGCCATCATTAAACCCTTATTAACCGATGCAGGTGCTGCTACGATCTGGGAATTTGGGGAAGACCCTGCTGCTGCCAATGTGGCCAAGATCTGTAATAATTTTCTGATTGTGGGTGCACTGGAAGCCATGGCTGAAGGGATGACAATGGCCCGTAAGAGTGGGATAGATGATGCTCAGTGGATGAAAATGCTGACTTCCACTTTTATGAACGCACCGATCTATCATATTTATGGGAATATCATTTTAAATAATACCTATACCCCACCGGGTTTCCGCTTACAACTGGGTTTAAAAGATGTGAACCTGGCACTGGAACATGCGAAAGCGCATGAATTGCCGATGGAACTGGCTGCATTGCTCCAGAAAAGGATGAACCGCTGTATGGATGCGGGGATGGCGGACCTGGACTGGAGTGCGATTACCCGGGATGTGGAAACGGGAAAACCCCTCTAAACGGTCAATTTAATATTAATTTATCACCGGGATTTTGTAGTGACAGAAATTTTTCTATCTTCACAAAATAGTTGCATAGCTAACTAATTTGTGCAACTTTCCATAAAATGCTTTCATATGAAACGTACCATTAAAAAAGTTGCTGTTTTAGGGAGTGGCGTAATGGGTAGCCGGATTGCCTGTCATTTTGCAGGAACCGGTATCCAGGTGTTGTTACTGGATATTGTAGGGAAAGATGTTCCCGCAGATGCCAAACCTGCCCTTAAAAACAAAATAGTGAATGATGCCCTGGCTGCTGCTATTAAAAGTAACCCCTCTCCCCTGTATACAAAGGAAGCGGCGAAAAAGATCAGTACCGGCAATTTTGACGATCATATGCCCGAGATTGCAACGGCGGACTGGATCATTGAAGTGGTAGTGGAAAGGCTGGATATTAAGAAACTGGTCTACGAAAAAGTGGAACAGTTCCGTAAACCGGGTACCCTGATCACGTCCAATACTTCGGGTATTCCCATCCACATGCTGAGTGAAGGCCGTTCTGCTGATTTTAAAAAGCATTTCTGCGGTACGCACTTTTTTAACCCGCCCCGTTATTTAAGGTTACTGGAAATTATTCCTACTCCGGATACTGACCCCGAAGTGGTGGATTTTCTGATGCATTATGGCGACCTGTTTCTGGGTAAAACGACCGTGCTCTGTAAAGATACCCCGGCATTTATTGCCAACCGGATCGGGGTATTCAGCATCATGAGTATTTTTCATATTATGGATGAGCTGGGTTTGAGTATCGACCAGATTGATGCCTTAACCGGCCCGATCATTGGCCGTCCTAAATCTGCTACCTTCCGCACGGCTGATGTGGTGGGGATTGATACCCTGGTGAAAGTGGCCAAGGGTGTGGCAGATAATTGTCCGGCTGATGAGGCGAAAGACATTTTTACCATTCCCGAATGGCTGGAAAAAATAGTGGCCAATAACTGGCTGGGCGATAAAACCAAACAGGGTTTCTTTAAGAAAATGCCGGCTGCACCGGGCGGTGGTAAAGATATCCGGGTGCTGAACCTGAAAACCCTGGAATATGAAGAAAGGGTGAAAGCTAAATTTGCCAGTATTGATGCGGCTAAACCGATTGAGGACCTGAAACAACGCATTAAATTATTGTCGGCTTCCCCGGATAAAGCGGGTGAATTCTATAAAAAATTCCATTATTCCCTTTTCTCCTATATCTCTTTCCGTATTCCGGAGATCTCTGATGATATCTACCGGGTGGATGATGCCATGAAAGCTGGTTTTGGTTGGGAAATCGGGGCTTTTGAAACCTGGGACCTGCTTGGTTTAGTAAAAACCGCCGAAGGGATGAAGGCTGCGGGTTATAAACTGGCTGCCTGGGTGGAAGAAATGATTGCGGCGGGCTTTACCGCTTTCTTTAAAGTGGAAAATGGTAAATCGCTTTATTACAATACCGCTTCTAAATCTTACAAATCTGTTCCGGGCGGGGATTCCTTCCTGGTGCTGAATAATTATTCCGATAAACTGGTCTGGAAAAACAGTGCCTGCAAACTCTATGATATAGGAAACGGGGTGGCGGGTTTTGAATGGAGCTCTAAAATGAACAGTATTGGCGGGGAAGTGCTGGAGGGTTTGAATAAAGCCATTGGGATAGCAGAGGATAAATTTAAGGGATTGGTGATTGCAAACGACGGCCCTAATTTCAGTGCGGGTGCCAATGTGGGCATGATCTTTATGTACGCGATTGAACAGGAATATGATGAACTGGACCTGGCCATCCGGATGTTCCAGAATTCCATGATGCGGGTAAGGTATTCTTCTGTACCGGTGGTAATTGCCCCGCATGGCTTAACCCTGGGTGGTGGTTGTGAAATGAACCTGCACGCGGATAAGATTTGTGCAGCTGCGGAAACCTATATCGGACTGGTGGAACTGGGCGTTGGCTTAATACCCGGTGGTGGGGGTACCAAGGAATTTGTATTGCGTGCCAGTGATGAACTGCATACGGATGAACCGGATACCAATACCTTAAAAGAAAGGTTCTTTGCCATTGCTACGGCTAAAGTGGCTACTTCTGCACAGGAAGGATATGATATGGGGATCTTAAGAAAGGGCCATGATGAAGTGATTATGAATATGGGCAGAAGGATTGCGGAAGCTAAAAAAAGTGTGATTGAAATCTATGATGCAGGATATACCATGCCGCAGCAAAGGAAAGATATCAGAGTGTTGGGCAGATTGGGACTGGGTGCCATGCTGGCCGGGATTAACAGTATGTTGCGGGGTGGGTATGCCACCGAACATGATGCAAAAGTGGCGCGTAAACTGGCCTATGTAATGTGCGGGGGGGATTTGAGTGAACCTACCCTGGTGTCTGAACAGTACCTGCTGGACCTGGAACGGGAAGCGTTCTTAAGCCTTTGCGGGGAAAAGAAAACACTGGAAAGGATTCAGAGTGTACTGAAGAGCGGAAGGCCGATTCGGAACTAAAATTGAATGGTTTTGTTTTTGTTTTTGATTTGAAAAAGGCAACGGTACTGATCCGTTGCCTTTTATATTTTGATGGAAAGCCGATTAATTTTTGGCTGGTTTATCCGTAAAACGGAACTGGTACCATAACGGTTCGTCCGGTGCCTTGGTTTCGGTATTCTGGTTATTGGTATTTCTGTAACCATGGGATCCACCTCCTCCCATGCCCATACCCATACCCATTCTACCCATTCCCATGCTTCCAAAACCGCCGCCCATACTGATCCTGGGCGACATACCGCCGCCATTACTGCCTGTATTGGTATTTCTTCTGGGGGCTGTTGCATCGGTATGAATGATGATACCGGCACTGAAATTCTTCTTCAGGTTTTTAGCAGTCAACCCATCTTCCAGTAAATAATTAATCGGTACTATAGCTTCATACACCAGTCCGCTGTCTGCCGATACCCTTAATCCAATCTGTATCTTACTTCTCTTGTCTTTGATACCATACTGTCCGTTTTCCAGATTGAAGAACCCTTCTGCATCATAGGTATCTGATTGAAACACCAACTGGCTGAGGTCGGCCGCAGGCGGTACCATCATGCTGGTAGTGGTCACAGAATCTGTATGGCGGTTGGTGCGTGCAGCACCAGAACGGTTGGATTTATGTTCCGGAAACGTAAGGGCTATCTTTTTATTGGTCTCCCCTTTGGGATCAAAATAAATAGTGATACCGGATTTCAGGATCCGCTGCTCCATAGCTTCATCTTTGGATAGAACGATCAGGTAGACATTCTTTTTATCGTTAGTGAGGTTATAGGAAACGGTATACTCCTTATTCGAAAAACGCAGGGGCAATTCCCAGTCAGACGCGTTACCATCTGCTACCACCGGAGTGCTTTGGTAATGCCCTACCGGTGCCAGGTTTTTGGAACAGGAAACCATTGCCAACAGTGCAGCATACAACAATGCATGTTTCAAAGTATTCATAGAATTTAATTTTGAGGCAAATTAATTGGTCTGAAAAAAAACAAAATGCTAAAATAGGTGAAGGGGTGATTATTTTACGCCATTATTGTCTACAGCAAGTACCGGCGTGGCACCGAGTTTCTTGATTACCTGCATGACCCTGATGGCAGTGCCCAGATGCGAGGTACTGTCTCCGTTGATCACCACAGAAGGCTTGTCGGTTTCCTTTGCCAGATAGCTCTGTAATTCCCCTTCCAACTGTTCAAAAGGGATCTCTTTCTGGCCGATATATATATGCTGGTCCTTATCCACCGTTATCACCACCGTCTGCTTGGACTTGGTATCACTTTTGGCTTTGGGATTGGATACCTTGATTACATTGGGATTGGCGAGGGTAGACACGATCAGGAAAAACAATAACAGAATAAATAAAATATCATTCAGTGCACCGGTATGCATTTCGGGATGTTTTCTTAATCTGTTTCTTATATTCATGATAGGGGTTTTAAAAGAATAGCTTAATGCGTAGGTTCCTGTAAAATATCTATAAATTCTGCACTGGCAGCTTCCATTTTATTGGCCGTTTTTTCGATCTGGGTAGTGAGGTAATTATGGCCGATAAAGGCAATTAACCCGATGATCAGGCCGCTGGCACTGGTTACCATCTTGGTATAGATACCACCGGCAATGGTGCTTAATGTATATTCTCCGGTAGAGGAAATGCCATAAAACAGTTCCACCATCCCTACAATGGTTCCGAGAAATCCAAACATGGGGGCAATACCAGCTACAAGGGATAAGATATTCAGGTTCCTTTCCATGGTATACATTTCCAGTTTACCCACATTTTCCATGCTCTTTTCAATGGCATCAATGGGTTTGCCAATACGCTGCAATCCTTTGTCAATCATCCGGGCAACGGGATTATTGGTATTCCTGGCCACACTCCTGGCTGCGGTAACATTACTGCTGATTACATGGTCGCGGATAATATTCATAAAATTACCATCAATATTGGAAGCTTTGCGGATTGCGATCAGCCTTTCAAAAAATACAAAAATAGCTGTAGCCAGTAAAAGGTATAGGGGATACATGATATAACCACCTTTCTGCAATAAATCCCACATGGATATTTTTTCCGGAACTGCAGGAACGCTGGCAGCCCTGTGTACAGTATCTACAATATTATTGGCAGTTACCTGCAGCAGATGAAACATGTTTACTGGTTTAGTAAGTTACTAAAGTAAATGAATACACAAAAGAACTGCCAGGTTGTGCAAAAAATTGCATCAGGGTACTATTTTAGGAAAGATTTTACACAAAAGCGAAGAATAGGGCAATAAAAAAAATCAGGTAACAGGGCCATCCCCATTACCTGACAACAAAACTATCAAATGAAGCAACGAGTTTAGAGCTGCTGGTTTTCTTTGGTTTTCATCATGCCCAGTATCTGCTGCATGGTTTTTTCCATACCTTCTGTACTGCCATCCAGAAAGATAACATTGCCCTTTCCGTATTCTGCAAAATTCTTAATGGCTTCTGTCCACATACTGAACAGGATGACATTAATATCCAGGTTGGCACGTTTCATCTGGTCTGCCGCTTCACTCATACCCTTGGCCACTTCCTCGCGGAATAAAGCAACACCCTGTCCGCGTAAACGGGCAGCTTCTTTCTCTGCTTCTGCAGAGATCTTAATGGCATTACCTTCGGCTTCGGCTGCCTTGGTTTTGGTAATCAGTAAAGCCTGGCCTTCATTTTCTGCAGCGGCTTTTAAATTATTACTGGCCACCACCTTACTCATGCTTTCCATAATCACCTGATCGAATGTAATATCATTGATCTGCAGGTCCTGCAAATGATACCCCCATTCTTCCAGTGATTTATCTATCTGGTCTTTTACAAACTCAACGATCTCCCGTCTCAGCAATAGGATCTCGGCCTGTTTTTTAGTAGCCACAAAACCACGGATACTCCCTTCTACGGTGCGTATTAAAGCCTGCATCAGGTCTTTATCACTGATAAATTTAAAGGCAACGTTTTTAATGGTCTGTTCTTCCTGATTGATAACGGAATACAGGAGCATACTTTTAAAATACACATTGGCCTGATCCAGTGTTACTGCCTGAAATTCCAGTTCCACCGAACGGTTCTGGATACTGATGGTACGGTAAACCTGTTCAATCAGTGGTATTTTAAAATTAAGTCCCGGGCGCAGGATACGCTGGTATTTTCCAAATAAAGTAATCACGGCAATACTGCCCTGAGTTACGGTTACAAGGCCGCTGAAAATGATAAATACTATGATCAGCAACCACCAGAAATGAATAAAGAAATCCATATACAATATTTGTTTAAAGCTAGTCAATGATTTGAAAACAAGAGGTTATTTTTTTATGACCGGGAAACTGTGTTTAAGTGTTTAAACATCTGCTTTTTCTTCCCATACCTGTACCAGGTTTACGAGCACCTGCACGGCCAGTTGCATATCCCTTACACCAATCCATTCTTTTTTACTGTGTATGGCCTGCATACCGGTAAATAAATTGGGACAGGGCAATCCCATAAAACTGAAGCGGCTGCCATCTGTACCACCACGGATGGGTTCATTTACCACCGTTAAGCCTGTACGCTCATAGGCAATCACTGCATTGTTTACCACCTGCGGATACAGGTCCAGCACTTCCTTCATATTCCGGTACTGTTCTTTTACTTCAAACTCAAAGGTTGCTTTGGGATAATCGGCCAACACTGCTGCCACTACTTTATGCAATATTGCTTCATGGTGATGGAGATTGGCCGTGGTAAAATCCCTGATCAGAAACTGGATCGTTACTTTTTCCGCCCCACCTTCCAGGTGCATGGGATGAATAAAGCCTTCGCGTTTTTCTGTAGTTTCCGGACTCAGGTCTTCCGGTAATGCAGCCAGTATTTTACCGGCTATTTTCATGGCATTCACCAGGTTGTTCTTTCCCTGTCCGGGATGGGCAATAACACCGTTTATAACAACTGTTACCCCGTCTGCACTGAAGGTTTCATCTTCCAGTGTACCGGCTTCACCGCCATCTAAAGTATAGCCGAACTGAGCGCCTAATTTAAGCAGGTCTGCCTTATCTGTACCCTGCCCTACTTCCTCATCCGGTGTAAACAATACCTTAATGGTACCATGCTTAATTTCCGGATGGGTTTGCAGAAAATGCACCAGGTCCATAATGATGGCCACACCGGCTTTATCATCTGCACCCAGCAGGGTTAATCCACTGGCTGTAATAATATCGCTGCCAATATGGGCTTTGAGATAGGGAAATGCTTTGGGGGAAATGACCTGTGTAAAATCGTCCGGCAACAGGATATCATCGCCATTATATTTTTTATGCAGGATAGGCTTTACATGGGTTCCGCTGCAATCGGGGGCAGTATCCACATGGGCACAGAAACAAATAACCGGCACTTGTTTTTGGGTATTGGAAGGGATGGTGGCATAAACATACCCATACTCATCTGTATGGGCATCTGTTAAGCCTTCTGTCAGTAATTCCCTGGCCAGTTGTACCGATAAATCCTTCTGTTTTGCAGATGTGGGATGGGTATGGCTATGGGGGTCGCTTTGAGTATCTGTCTGCACATAATTCATGAATCTTTCTGCAACCCTAAATTGGTATTTATCAAACATCGGTGTTAATTTGCAGGCAAGATAAATGAAATGAATAAAAAATCTGTCATTCCGCAGGGCTGGTTAAGGGCTTTATTTTTTGTGTTACTGGCCTTTCCCATTACCATCTTTATAGGGTTTGGAATTGATATTCTGCTGAATGGCAAATATGCCTATGATTATGCCAAAGGCGCTGTGCCGGTTTCCAGTTTTCTGGGTACCTATATTTCCGGCAATATCGGATTACTGCTGATGGTGCTGGTATTCCGTTTGGGGGTGGACAAAAAAGACTTCAAATCCTTAGGTTTTACCTGGAAAAAACACCAGACAGATGCCTGGATGGGATTACTGATTTCCCTGGCTATTTTATTCATGGGTGCCCTGATACTTTCTGTTACCAAAAAACTCTATTTAACCAATGCAGTCTTTAGCGTAGATTATTTTATTACCGCTATTGTCTTATATATAGTAGTAGCTTTTACCGAAGAAATAGTGTTCCGCGGGTACCTGTTGCAAAACCTGATGGATAGTATTAACCGCTGGTGGGCGTTGACCCTGGTTTCCTTACTCTTTGCAGTCCTGCATTTGCAGAATGGCGGAGTTACTCCCCTGGCTTTTTTAAATGTCTTTATAGGCGGGCTATTACTGGGCATGAATTATATTTTTACCCGTAACCTCTGGTTTGGTATTTTCTTCCATTTTGGATGGAACTTCTTCCAGGGCTCTGTACTGGGTTTTAATATCAGTGGCACCGGTATTGAACAGGGCAGCAGTATTTTTCTGCAAAGGACCGTTGGGGAGGAATATTTTACCGGTGGCAATTTTGGCTTTGAAGGCTCCCTGATCTGCACCCTATTAGGCTTAGCAATGTTTGTGATCATCAGTTCTACCTATAACCGCAAAGAATCTTTAGACCGGGCTTTTGAAGATATGTTTGGGGTGAAAATGGGGGATAATTAAAAAAAGCGGGTGTTCGGGATAGGAACAGCCGCTTTTCATTTATTAAATTACCCTATTAAGGCATAATAATCAACGGGCTTGCACCTGCTATTTCTACCAGTTCCAGATCAAAAGTAAGGTCTTTACCTGCCAGTGGATGATTGGCATCCAATACCACCACTTCTTCTTTCACTTCTTTGATCACTACCGGAAACTGCTGTCCCTGCTGGTTGCTCATATTCAGCTGCATACCAATTTCAGGATTTAAATCCGGAGGAAAATTGGATTTCGGAAATTCAATGATCATTTCTTCCTGTACCGGGCCATAGGCTTCCAGAAAAGGAATTTCAATGGTTTTCTTATCTCCTACGCTCATACCGGTAACACCGGCATCAAAACCTGCAATCACCATGCCACCACCTACTTCAAATTCAAGGGGCTCACGGCCAGCAGAAGAATCAAAAGTAGTTCCGTCATTTAAACGGCCATGATAATGAATTTTAATTGTATCACCTTTTTTTACCTGTTGCATTGTATTCTTTTTTTAAATTATTGAGTTTCAACTTCAATCAATCTTCATCTGCAGTGCTCCCGTTTCTTTTTGAAATAAGTAGCATATAAATTCAACAAATATTGAGTGAAACTGAAAAAATTCCGGCAAAGTACCCGCTTTATTCCCATACCAGCAATTAATTTTCTATCTTACGTACTTTAAATTAATGTATGAAAAAACGCATATTCCTGCTCTTATCCTGCTCCCTTTTTAGTGCTTTCCTCTTTAGTCAGGCCTGTTTGCCTGCAGCTTACCGCACAAAAGCCTATATTCCCCTACTGAAAGGGAAAAGAGTGGCTGTTTTTGCCAACCAAACTGCTACTATCGGTAATACACACCTGGTAGACAGCCTCCTGAAACTAGGTATCCGGGTAGTAAAAGTTTTTGGGCCGGAACATGGTTTCCGGGGCGTTACAGACGATGGGGTGAAGATTGATAATTATACCGATGAGAAAACAGGATTGCCGATTATTTCCTTATATGGTGCAAAAAACAAACCCAGCGTGGAGGAACTGAAAGATGTGGATATTATGCTCTATGATATTCAGGATGTGGGTACCCGCTTTTACACTTTTATATCATCTATGCAGCGGTATATGGAAGCGGCACTGGAAAACAGTATTCCCCTGATTATACTGGACAGGCCCAATCCGAATGGGTTTTATGTGGACGGACCGGTATTGGATACTGCATTCAGGAGTTTTGTGGGTTTGCAACCTGTTCCTTCTGTTTATGGATTAACCATTGGAGAATATGCCCGCATGATTGCAGGTGAACAATGGCTGAGCAGTAAGGCTGCGAATGATAAATACCAGTATTACCTGCGTGCTAAAAATACGAAGGATACCGCTTTTCACTTTTTAGTAATCAAATGCGAAAATTATACCCATAAAACCAAATACCAGTTGCCCATTGCTCCATCCCCCAATATTCCGGATATGTCCTGTGTATACTGGTATGCCAGTAATTGCCTGTTTGAGGGTACAATACTGAGTGAAGGCCGGGGAACGGATCATCCTTTCTGTACATTTGGCCATCCTTCCCTGCCTAAGGATTTATTTGCATTTACGCCAACCAGTCGCCCCGGTGCCAAAGAACCCAAACTGAAAAACCAGGTCTGCTATGGCTGGAACCTCTACCATGCCAACCCGGAGGAAGCCCTGAAGGAGATTGACAATCGTATTCAACTGAAATATTTACTGGAAGCTTACCGCTTATTTCCGGATAAGGAAAACTTTTTTCTCAAAAACAAAAACAAAAATGGTAAGACCAGTTATGGTATTAATAGATTGGCGGGTAATGATGAGCTGAGGCAACAGATCATTGCCGGTAAAACAGAGGAAGAGATCAGGGCCATCTGGCAGCCTAAACTGGATGCATATAAAGTTATACGGAAGAAATATTTGCTCTATAAAGATTTTGAATAGGGGTTTACAGTTTAAGGCTTACTGTTACATTTGCAATTATGAGCAATGATTTACATACTGCTGGTAAGGGCGGTTTACGTATTGTTTTTATGGGTACACCTGAATTTGCAGTGGATTCTTTGGATGCACTGGTACAGTCTGGCTACCAGGTAGTGGCCGTGGTAACAGCACCGGATAAACCGGCCGGAAGGGGGATGAAGCTGACAGAAAGTGCAGTTAAAAAATATGCGGTTGAAAAACAGATCCCGGTATTACAACCTGAGAAATTAAAGAACCCGGAATTTATAGCGGAATTAAGGGCTTTGAAGGCCGACCTGCAAATTGTGGTGGCATTCCGTATGTTACCTGAAATAGTATGGGATATGCCGCCCCTGGGTACTATTAATGTGCATGGTTCTTTATTACCGCAATACCGGGGTGCTGCGCCGATTAACTGGGCGGTGATTAACGGGGAAAAGGAAACCGGTGTAACCACTTTTAAATTGAAACATGCCATTGATACAGGTGATATTTTACTGCAAAAAAGCTTTCCGGTAGGGGATGATGAAACTGCCGGTGAAGTGCACGACCGGATGAAAGGAATTGGTGCGGACCTGCTGGTGGAAACTGTAAACTTACTGGTTGCAGGTTCTTTAAAAGAAATTGCACAAACAGATGCTTCCGGAGAACTGAAACATGCACCTAAACTGTTTACAGAAACCTGTAAAATCGACTGGCACCAATCTGCCGAACAGATCCATAACCTGATCAGGGGACTATCGCCTTTTCCTGGTGCTTTTACTTATGTAAATGATAAACTCTTTAAGATTTACAGGAGTAAAAAAGAAATTACAACGCACCAGCAACCGGCAGGTGAAATGCTGACCGATGGGAAATCGTATATCAAATTTGCCTGCAGTAATGGTTATATCCATGCAACAGCATTACAAATGGAAGGCAAAAAGAAAATGATGGTGGAAGACTTTCTGCGGGGAAGGCCCTTTTAAACCATTTAATAATGTACGGTTACCGGAAATTTGCTGTCACTGATGCCTAAGGAAGCTGCAGCCGCATTACTGATACGTACCAGCAATCCGGAATCTTCCTTGATATCCGGTAAAGGCCCCAGTACTTTGGCATACACTGTTTTATTATTGGAAGCTACTTTTACCACAGTGCCTTCCGTTACATTATTCATCAATACATAATATTTTTTATCCAGCCAGCCACTGGCTGTTTTAAAAGTGGCAGCTGCTCCTGAAAGCTCTTTTCCTATTTTCTGGTAGAAAGAGGCAAACACGCCTTCTTCATTGGTAACGCTATTCTGTACAACCGGAGTTTCAGTTTTCTTTACCGGTACTGCAGCGGAGGTCTGAGGTGTAATAACAGCAGGTGCATTAATTACCTGTGGGGTTACTTTTGTATCTGCTGCAGTATTATTTACCGGAACAGCTTCTGCAGTCCCAACCGTCATATACCCTACTATTAAATGCTGGCCCTTATGAATATTGGTGGTCTTTAATTTGTTCCAGCTGGTGATCTGACTAACGCTCACATTGTATTTTTTTCCAATTCCGTATAAAGTTTCTTTTTCCCCTACTGCATGCAGGATGGGTTGGGAAGTACCGGTTTCTTTTTTGGTGGTTGCAGCTGGTGTATTTACAACAGCAGTTGGTTCAGGTACTGAAGTACTGGCAGTTTCAGTCGCAGATTTTGCAGTTGCAGCCGGTGGTATTTTAACTTTCTCTCCTATTTTTAAAATGGATTTTGTGGTCATTCCGTTCAACCGCATAATATCACCAGTAGTGGTATGAAAATGTTTGGCAATGGCAGATAAGGTTTCACCCTTTTTAACCGTATGCACCAGATAATCATCCTGGGCCATTGCTGCAACAGTTACCAATAAAAAAATACATAATAAAAAAACAATCTTCATCCGGTTCATATGCTTTTGTTTAACGCAATAAAATTAATCTTTTAAAATTCTCCATTCTCCGGGATAATAATTATTCAACCGATTGGGTAAAACTTTTGCCCATCCCAAATTCAATCCACAATGCCTGATTAAGTTCCATCCTTTACCTGCCGTTACCATCAGGTCTTTTTTCTTTAAATACAACAGGGCAGTTGCTTTATCCACCTCAACAGCAGCGAGGCTTTGCAGGTCCAGGTAACTGAGGGCAAGCTCATGAGAGGGAATCACATCCTTCCCTTTCAGCATACCAAATGCTACTCCTGCTTTTTTGATATAAAGATTTTTAGCCAGTATATTTAAATTCATCTCCCATTCCTTTTTAAAAGCCCTGAAATGATCCGTTTGTTTAAACAGAAAATATTCTGCAGGTAATGGTAAAAAAGATTGTAACAAACCCAATTCTGCTTTGGTGGGGGTGGGTAAAGCATGACCGGGATAATGGCTGTCTGCAGCTACCCCTGTTTTCCGCAATACCGCAATAAAAAAGCCCTCTCCTTTTACCTGGTTCGGATAAAAGCGGTATCCCCTGGCTTTCTGCCTTTCGCTTTCCGTTTCAGTTATATTCCATGCAGCTTCAGGACTGCAATTCAGGCTGCACAGTCCATGGTTTTCTACCAGCCAGTCCAGTATGGCTTCATCTTCCTCGCGGGAATAAGAACAGGTGGAATAAATCAGCAATCCATCTTCCTTTAAGGCGGGTAGTACATCTGTAATAATCCGTTGCTGTCGCTGGCTGCACAACTGCACATTGTCTTCACTCCATTCCTTTATGGCATCGTGGTCTTTTCTGAATAGTCCGCTGCCGCTGCAGGGTGCATCTACTACTATAACGTCAAAATAATGGGGAAGGGACTGAAAATGCGAAGGGTCGTTATTGGTAACAATCACCTGGTCTGCCCCCCATTTGGTGATATTTTCTACCAGGATGGCAGCCCTGGATTTAATTACTTCATTGGAAACCACCAACCCTTCTTTAAAATAAGCGGCCAGTAAAGTGGATTTGCCTCCGGGTGCGGCACAAAGATCCAGTACTTTCTTACCGGTTGGGGAAGGAATATGTTCGGTTAATACCTTCCATAAAAACATGCTGCTGGCTTCCTGCACATAATAGGCCCCTGCATGAAATAGCGGGTCGAATGTAAAAGATGGCCTTTCTGATAAATACCAGGCACCGGCACACCAGGGTACTGGTGCTGCAAATATGGGCTGTATGGTTTGCGCTGCTGACAGCGTAACCGCTGCTGGTTTCATGGGGTTGAGGCGCACAGAAGTGAGCTGAACTCCAGATGCATGCACAGCTTCAAATGCCTGACGCTGAAAGCCTTTTAATCCTTCTAATGATGCTAATAATGCGGATGGTAACACGACGCGAAGATACTATAACCACTGCTTTATTCCTTGGCGGCAATTTAAAAATGGCTTACACGTTTTTTATCTCATTCACCAGTTGCTGTAATACTTTTTTAGCATCACCAAACAACATGGAGGTTTTAGGGCGGAAGAATAAATCGTTTTCAATACCTGCATAGCCGGGTTTCATACTTCTCTTATTTACAATCACCATTTTAGCCTGCTCTACTTCCAATATTGGCATACCATAAATGGGTGAAGAGGGGTCGCTCTTGGCTGCCGGGTTTACCACATCATTGGCACCCAATATCAATACCACATCGGTGGTTTTAAATTCTTCATTGGCATGTTCCATTTCCAGTAACTTGTCATAACTCACATCTGCTTCTGCCAGTAATACATTCATATGGCCGGGCATACGGCCCGCAACCGGATGAATGGCATAGAATACCTGTACTCCTTTTTCTTCCAGGTTTTTTTCAAGTTCATGACAAATATGCTGTGCCTGAGCCACAGCGAGTCCGTATCCGGGTACAATCATTACTTTATTGGCATAAGCCAGACAGGTAGCGGTGTCATTTAAACTGATTTCCTTATAACTGCCCTGTGTGGTGGCGGTAGCAGATTTTGCATTTTTGGCACCAAAGGAACCGATCAGTACATTTTGCAGGCTCCGGTTCATAGCTTTGCACATGAGCATGGTTAACAGGGTACCGGCTGCACCTACTAAAATACCACCGGTGAGCATGACTTTATTATTGTATAAAAATCCGCCAAAAGCAGCAGCTACTCCCGTAAAGGAATTGAGTAATGATATTACCACCGGCATATCGGCTCCGCCAATGGGCAATACAAACATTACACCATATACAAAGGCAGAGAGTAATGTAATTAAAAACCAGATATTGGTTACAGAGGAGCTGGTCCAGTAAGTAAACCCGGCTACCCCAAACACAAAACCAAGGATAATGAGGTTAACAATATGCTGGCCATTAAATGAAAAATCTTTAATCCTGCCATTCAGCTTTCCCCAGGCTATTACACTGCCTGCAAAAGATACACTACCAATAATGGCACCCGCACTGATGGTAAAATAATGGCCGAAGGGTACCACATCTGCAAAACTGTTCATATCCAGCCGGTATTCCCGGTATACATGGTCAAACTCCACTGCAGAAATCAAAGCGGCACAGGCACCTCCCATTCCATTAAACAGGCTCACCATTTCGGGCATGGCTGTCATCTTTACTTTTTTGGCAGCCAGTGTTCCTATTACTGCTCCAATGATTAATCCGGAAAAGATCCATAAATAGTTATGCAGCCCCTGTCCGTCTTCAGTTTCATACAGGAAAATAGTTCCTAAAATAGCAATGGTCATCCCCCCTGCAGCTATCAGGTTACCCTTTCTGGCGGCTAAGGGATTGGACAACATTTTTAAGCCCAGTATAAAAGTTACAGAGCCAATGAGATAACAGATGGTAAGTATGTTTAATTGCATAATAATGTATAATTAGTGAATGCTAAATTTCTTTCGGGAATTACTTATTTTTTCTTTTTAAACATTTCCAGCATCCTGTCGGTCACCACAAATCCGCCTACCACATTGAGGGTTCCCAGCACAACGGACAAAAAGCCCAATACCAGTGCCAGGTAATTGTCATCACTGGCTTTACCCATTACAATAATGGCTCCGATAATTACCACACCATGAATGGCATTGGCGCCACTCATCAGGGGTGTATGTAATACACTGGGTACCCTTCCAATTACTTCAATACCCAGGAAGATCATGAGGACCACGATATAGATCATTTGCTGGTTATCTGTAATAAGCTGCAATATATTTTCCATATTAAATGATTTCTGATTAGTTTGATTAATTACTGCCTGAGCCTAACAAACCCAGCACCCGTTCATTGACAACCTTATTGCCGTGCGTAATGCAACATCCCTTTACAATATCGTCTTCAAAATTCAATTGAATGGATCCTTCTTTATCTATAAGAAGCTGAAGGAAATTGAGCACATTTTTACCATATACCTTACTGGCATCAAATGGCATGCCGCCAGGCAGGTTACTGTTCCCTAAAATCGTTACACCATTAGGAGTAAGGATGGTTTCATTGTTCTTTGTGAACGGGGTATTGCCTCCGGTTGCAGAAGCAAGATCAATAATTACTGTTCCGTTTTTCATACCGGCAATCATGGCTTCTGTAAGTAATACAGGTGCTTTTTTCCCGGGTATCTGTGCGGTGGTAATGATTACATCTGCTTTTGCCGCTGCCTCTGCAATGCGTTGCTGTTGTTTTTGTTTGTACTCGTCCGACTGTTCTACTGCATACCCCCCTGCTTTACTGGCATCTGCTGCGCCTTCCACTTCAATAAATTTGGCACCCAGGCTCTGTACTTCTTCTTTTACTGCCGGCCGGGTATCAAATACTTCCACTACCCCTCCTAAACGCCTGGATGTGGCAATGGCCTGTAATCCGGCCACTCCTGCCCCCAGTATCAATATCTTGGCCGGAGGAATACTGCCGGCTGCTGTCATAAACATGGGGAAATACCTGGGAAAAATAGTGGCAGCCACTAAAACTGCCCGGTAACCCGCAATATTAGCCTGACTGCTGAGTACATCCATGCTTTGTGCACGGGTGGTTCTGGGAATGGTATCCATGCTGAAAGTGGTAATACCTTTTGCAGCCCAGGCTTCCATGGTCTGAAAACTGTATAAAGGCTGAAAAATGCCCACCAAAACAGCCACTGTCTTTAATAATGCAATTTCTTCCGGAGGGATGGTATTAATAGAAAAAAGCAGGTCGGCCTGCTGTAATATCTCTTTTCTGTCTTTGATCAGAACTGACCGGGACTGGTAGGCTTCATCAGCTGCAAAAGCACTGGCTCCTGCCCCTGATTCTACCCATACGGTTACATTCTTTTTCAAAAGGGCTTCTGCCTGTTCCGGCAATAAGGAAACCCTGTTTTCTCCTTTCGGTTCTTTCAATATACCTGCTATCATGGGAAATAATAATATTTGTGAATATAGCCCATTTCTTATTTGCAGCAAGCGATTTCTGTCAACGGGCAATTAATTTAATTCCACAATTAATTCAGTACCGGATGGTAAAATGCTGTTTGGTCAGGAATTCTTTTTTCAGCAAAACAATCCCCACAAAAAAGAGGTCAATGGTCATGGTAACAGCTTCCTGGTCTTTTACCCAATCCCATGCAGCTTCCATTTCCTGGCTCCAGTGTATATCATCTAAAATGATGACGGTATCTGATCCTGCTTTTTCCAATATTTTCTTAAAATAAAGAACAGTTGGTGTATACCGGTGATTTCCGTCAATAAACGCAAAATCAATCCGGTTGAAACTATCCACAACACTGCCCAGGGTATAATCAAAATTGCCAGTTATTAATTGAATATTGGTAATGTCCAGCTTAGTAAACAGCTGCCGGGCCTGATGGGCGATTGCCTTAGCACCTTCCATTGTAACAACCCTGGCTTTGGGATTGGCAGCCGCCAGGTAGGCACTGGTAATGCCCAGGGAAGTTCCGATTTCCAGTATCTGCTGAAACCCATAATGATCAATCATTCTGAAAAAAAGCTGACTGTATTTCCGGGGTTTGAGTGAAATGGCAGCAATACTGGCCACCTTACGTTCTCTGGTTTTAAGTATGGCAGAACCTGCACCAAAATCTTCGATGGTGAGCAGGGTATTATTTTGCAGTAATGCTTTTCGCTGTTCTTCAATATCCTGAAAAGCATGAAAAGAACGATCATCATTCAGCACTTTATCAATAAACTCAAATACAAAAGGAGAATGTATACCATGGCCCCTGCTGTTGGAAGCCCGGAACAGGTATTGACAATATTTAAGGGCTAATACGGGTTTTGAATACATGGTATCAAAATTAACAGGAGCTATCCTTTTTCCCAAACCTGAAAACTATAGGCAAAAGCATGTTTGGCGTCGGCATTAAAATCCATACTCGTTTTTAACTGCCATTCTGAAGTATCAAATACAGGAAAAAATGTATCAGCTTCCATTACCGTATGCACCCTGGTAAGGTAAATTTTATTGGCTACCGATAATGCCGATTGATAAATTTCTCCCCCACCGGCAATAAACAACTCCTTATAATCATGCGATTTGGCTAAAAGGATGGCATCATGAACAGAATGAACTGTTACAGTTCCCGCCGACTCCCAATTGGGCTGACGGGTAATGATAATATTTAATCTTCCTGGTAAGGGCCTGCTGCCCAACGATTCAAATGTTTTTCTTCCCATTACCACTGGCATGGCCCAGGTGGTATTTTTAAAGAAACGCAGGTCGTTGGGTAAATGCCAGAGTAACTGGTTATTAAACCCGATTGCATTGTTGGTGCCTGCTGCAGCAATTAATGAAATGAGCATGGTAATATGGTTTTATATTGCTACAGGCGCTTTTATAGGTGGGTGAAACTGATAATTTTCCAGTGTAAAATCCTCAAACTTAAACCCGAAAATATCTCTAACAGCAGGATTGATCTGCATGACCGGTAATGGATACATTTCCCGGCTTAACTGCAATTTTGCCTGTTCCAGATGATTATTATATAAATGCACATCACCAAAGCTGTGCACAAAATCGCCGTAAGCGAGTCCGCATACCTGTGCCACCATCATTGTTAATAAGGCATAAGAAGCAATATTAAAGGGAACGCCCAGAAAAACATCTGCACTGCGCTGGTATAACTGGCAACTTAGTTTTCCATCTGCTACATAAAACTGGAATAAACTATGGCAGGGCATTAAGGCCATTTTAGGAAGTTCTCCCACATTCCAGGCACTGACAATCAATCTGCGGCTATCCGGATTCTTTTTGATCTGGTCAATTACTTCCGAGATCTGGTCTGTTACTGTACCATCTGCAGATTCCCAGGACCGCCATTGTTTCCCATATACCGGACCTAATTCACCGTTTTCATCTGCCCATTCATTCCAGATACTTACTCCATTATCTTTGAGATACTGAATATTGGTTTCACCTTTTAAAAACCATAACAATTCATGTATAATACTTTTCAGGTGTAGTTTTTTAGTAGTAACCATCGGGAAACCCTGCTGGAGGTCAAAACGCATCTGGTAACCAAAACAACTCAATGTTCCGGTGCCTGTTCTGTCAGATTTTTGTGTGCCATTATCTAACAAATGTTGCAATAATTGATGATACTGTATCATGCCTGCAAAATAACCAACCTTTTACATTACAGAAAGTTCCTTTTTTTCAGATGGGGATTAACTGTGCGAAGATTTAAAAAATCATTTCATGACTGTGGCGAAAAATACTACATATAAAATAAAAGAAAAGGAATTACATTTACGTTAAGCATATTCCAATATAGTTGTTTACCTATGAAATAATTTATTCAACTGATCCTGTATGAAACAACCAAATTTTAGAAAAAGATTCCTGCAATCTGGGATATTGCTGTTGCTTGCTGTGATTCTTATATTTATTTTTTTCTCCCTGAATGAAATAAAAAAAATTGAAACCCACAGCATAAGTATAGCAACTGAAAGGGAGTCTTTATCTCTTACCCAAAAAGTGGTTGCTCAGTCTATTCACTTTGAAATAAATGTACAGGGTTATGTCTTTCCGGATAAAGAGAATTTCCTTACACATGAAAAACCATTACCTCCTTCTACAGAAACCGACATTGAAAGATTAAAATACATTAACCAGGCCAACCCGCTTATACTACAAAAAATAGACAGTTTGCAAAAGCTGGTAAAAATCAGGATGGCGGAACAGGAAAAATTAGAATTGGCCCTTACAAACCATACTTTAACACAGGGACAATCTGATACCTTTCTGATTAATGAAAAAAAATATATAGAAACCCTACGGCAAACCGGTAAGGAACTTGAAAATAATTTTGGGGCAACTTTAAAAAATGATGAAAAGACTGATCTGAATAATATCAATTTTCTGCGATTGATCTTTTATATTTCCTTGTTTACTTTATTGCTGCTGATTATATTAATTATACTATGGTATCATAGAAATATGGTACAGCTGCAAACAAAAAACAAGGATCTGGAAAACTTATCCCTTATTATAGACCAGAGTGAAGATGCTGTTATATCTATTGATACCAATTTTAAATTCCTCACATTCAGTAAAGGCGCAGAAAGAATTTCAGGATATACTGCAGAAGAGGCTTTTGCAAATTCAGAATTGCTGTTTTCAAACCTTGACTATCCCAGCCAGGATATCAGGAATGAAAACCGTAAAATGATGCTGGAAAGCGGTAGATGGACCAGCGAAGTGAAGTTTACCCGAAAAAACGGAACAATAGGTTATTTGTTTATTTCCATGACCGCACTTAGAAATAACCTGGGTGCAATAACCGGTTTTGTTGGATTTATAAGAGATATAACTGAAAGAATTAATTCTGAAGAAAAAATTTACCAGTTAGCAAAAATTATTGAAAACACTAATGACGCAATTTTTACAACAGATAAGTTCACAGAAATCAAATCCTGGAACTTTGGTGCTGAAAAATTATATGGCTATACCTCAGAAGAAGCAGTAGGCAAAAAAAGCCTGGAATTACTGAGGGTACCCCAATCCCTGATTAATTTTACTGCTTTTGACTTTACTAAAAACTCCTGTGTAAAAAATGAAAGTATCCATTATAGAAAAAGTGGGGAAGCCATTATTGTGGATGTTTCCCTGAACTATATAGCAGAAAATTATGACAATGGTTATTTCCTGATCATTGCTTCTGATGTAACTGAGAAAAAAGCAGAAGAAAAAAGGATGATCGAACTGGCTAACAGTTTTGCATTAACCCGGGATACTATTATTTTGCTGGATAAGAATCAAATGATCTTAGGCTGGAACAAAGGTGCCATTACAATGTATGGCTATTCAGAGAAAGAAGCTATTGGCAAGAATGTAAACGAACTGATTGTTCAAAACATAACATTTACCGAAGAAACCGCTTTAAATAACAGTAATAAATCTTATTGGCGTGGAGAAGGTAAACATAAAAAAAAGGATGGAACAATTATTCCGGTAATCCTTTCCGTAACCTACCTGAAAGATGAAAATGATAAAACAACCGGCTATCTGGCACTGGTGATAGATATTACCGAACAAAAATTAATGGAAGAACGCCTTCGGAATATGAATGGTATACTGGAATATGAAGTGGAAGAAAAAACCTCAGAGATCAGGGACGTTTTTGAAAGAATTACGGAAGGATTTGTTGCATTGGATAATAATTACAGATTAACTTATGCCAATAAAGCCGTTGTAAAACTATTGAATCTGGAAGTGAAAGATGTTATCGGGAAAAATATCCTGTTACTGCTGACAGATCTGGATAAAAACATTATACGGGCTTATGAAAGGGCTAAGGAAGAACAGCATTTCATTCAGCTGGAAGATTATTTCCCTATGTTTAATGCCTGGTTGTATGTGAGTATGTATCCTTCTGCTAAAGGAGTATCTATATTTTTAAAAGATATTACCAGCCAGAAAAAAGCACAGGAAGACCTGGCTAAAATGAATTACAGGTTAAGGAACCTCTCTGCCCATATCCAAAATTCCAGAGAAGAAGAAAGAATGAATATTGCCAGGGAAATTCATGATGAATTAGGACAACTGACCACCGCCTTAAAAATAGATATGGCCTGGGTTAAAAAGAGAATAGTGGAACTGGACGGAAACCCTAAATCAGTGGCCAGAGTGGATGATATGCTGGCTTTATTGCATGAAATGGTGACTACCATCAGAAGAATATCACAGGAACTGAGGCCAAGTATCCTGGATAACCTGGGTTTAAGTGCAGCGGTAGAATGGTATTTGAAAGAATTTGAGAAAAGAACCACCATAAAAACAACTTTTATAAACTTGCTGGACGATGAGGATGAACAATTGCCCAATATTATAAAAACCAATTTATTCAGGATCTGTCAGGAATCACTTACAAATGTGATGCGTCATGCTCAGGCAACTAAAGTTGATTGTGAATTAAAGAAAATCAATAATAAAAAAATAGTTTTACAGATTACAGATAATGGAAAAGGATTTGATATGAACCAGAAAACAAAATCATTCGGTTTACTGGGTATGCAGGAAAGAGCAGGAATGATGAATGGTACCCTGAATATAACCAGTGAATTTGGCAAAGGTTCCAGTATTCATGTTGAAGTTGAAATATAAAAACTTAAATTAGCCTAACAAATAATATCATGAAAATTTTAATTGCTGATGATCATAGTGTGGTAAGAAAAGGCTTGATTCTAATTCTTGCTGAAGCGTATCCGCATGCTGAAATTACAGAAGTGTCTGACTCAGTGGATTTATTGAAAAAAGTAAATAAAGAAAGTTTTACGGTAATTATTTCCGATATTTCGATGCCCGGCAGATCAGGTGTGGAAATTATCAAGGAAATGAAAGATGCTGCCCCAAAAACACCTGTGTTGATTTTGAGCGTACATTCTCCGGAAGAATATGCTGTCCGTTCCATTAAGGCAGGTGCCTCCGGTTATCTTACTAAGGATAGTGCACCCGATGAACTGGTAAAAGCAGTAGACACTTTACTAAAGGGCAAAAGGTATATCACTGCTGATATTGCGGAATTACTGGCTGATTCTTATGGGGATAATTTTGATAAAGCTGCACATGAAAACCTGTCTGACAGGGAATTTGAAGTATTTAAATTGTTGGCTGCAGGTAACAGCATTTCTGAAATGGGCAATATCTTATCCCTGAGTGTAAATACAATCAGCACTTACAGAGCCCGGATTCTGGAGAAAATGCATATGCATAATAATGCAGACCTGATTAAATATGCGATCCAGCATAAGCTAATATAATTCTATTAGATTGGAACTCGAATAACCCGGAACCTCATATCATTAGAAAAGCACAGATAATTTATAATCTGTGCTTTTTTTAATTTACTGTTCAAATTTGTATATCTAAAACCAACCTAACTGCCATTTTTCATCATCCTGATCTGTTAGTTCATTGCTACAACTGAACTGTTATTAGAAGCGATCAGGTATTTTGCAAATACATTCATTTGTGGTTTTTCACTGTTACCGGATGGTTCAATGGATAATGCATAATCTTTCCACCAACGGCCTGCTGCCCAATAACAACCTCCAATTCTGTTTCTCATCAGATAGTTCAGGAAATTTTCCATGGTTACTAACCATCTTGGATCATTGTTTGGAACTCCGAATTCACCTACAAAACCTTTTACATTGTTGGCATGTAACCAGTTAATGAAAGGGCTGATTCTGTTAACACCTGTCATCGGATTGGCTCCTGATGCATCATAAGATCTTCTGTAACTGCCGGTTCTGTCTTCATCAAAATAACAATGTGCATTAAACATGATTTTATCTGATGGGTCTCTTAAATATTTAAGCTGATCATTGTAAGCTACCCATGTTTCAGGTCCGGAGAAATTATCGCCATCCACTAAAATAGTATGCACTGCATCCACCTGCCTGATTCCGTCAATTGCCTGCTGTGCAGATTCAAACCAGGAATATTCTCCCATATTATTGGGTTCACTCATAATACTCAAAGCAAAAATGTTTCTTTTATTTCTTAAAGCATAGGCCAGTTTCATCCAAACATCTTTATAATTAGCCCTGGTTACTTCCGGACTACCTATAATGTATTCTATATTATTGATTTTATAACGTCCGTAGTTTTGCATAATTAAAGTAACCATAACACCTCTTGCTGCACAATCATCCACAAACTTAATGATATGAGACATTTCCATTGCATCTAAAGGTCCGCCTAATTTCCGTTGAACTCTTTCCCATCTGATAGGTAATTGTATAATCTGTGCTCCTTTTTGAGAAAAATAATTGATTTCTTCCGTAACAGGATAAGTATAATTGGTATTTAAAATACCAGGTAAATTATTCTGACCAAATTCTGCACCACATAAGGTAACTCCGAAAGAGATATTGGATGACTGGCTGCGAACTACCAGTGCGATGAAGATGAAGGTGATGGTGAGAAGAATATTTTTCATAAAAAAGGAATTGAAAAACAGTGTGAACATTTACATTTTGGGCAAGAGGTGGCCTGCTGAAGGTTTTTAGGCTTTCAGTGGACCTGATTTGTATCAGGCTTTCTGAGGCTGTTTACAGCCTGTGATTCAGATTAGCTGTAAGTGCATCTCCCAATAATCATCCGGAGGGAGATGGAGGTTCCGGTGAAGTGCCGGTTACCTTTTGTTGTGATGGAATATGTTTTCATTTGAATGGTTTTAGACTTTTTTTTACTTTTTCCGCTTTTACTTTTTCCTCATTTTCTACTGTAAAGATCATAAGACCTGATAACCTGGGAAATAGCGAAAGATGTATAAATAGAGTAGGTTTTGCCATGTATAAATAGTAGGTTTTGCTCATTGAAAAGAGTAGGTTTTATTAAGAGTCAACAGTAAATATTATCACTTCTGCAAGTAGCTGTATCATAACAGCAGGTAGTTATTTTACTACACTTTCTTATATTGAAACTGATAGAGTACTGTTGGCTGTAAGCGTAAAAAAGATGGATACAGAGATTGGCAGGAATAACCGTAACTGATTACAATTAAACCCTGCAGCCGGAATCCTTAAAATAAAATAAAGATTCAAAGCCATTCATACTTAAAATTTTAGTAATTTTAACTGCAAAAGGGATTATTATTTAATAATTAACTCTACTTAGTCAGATTCGTAAAAACAATGAATTTTTCACCAAACGCTTGACTGTCGGTTGTTTCGAGAGGATGTAATTCAATAAATCAGTCAATTCCCTTTTTACAAATTGAAGTGTTGATTTAAGCGTTTGAATAACATCCTGTGCTGTCATCCATAATTTATCCTGTTCATAATGGTATATTTTTTCTTCGTTTAAAAATAACTGGGCCAACATCACCATGGCCATATGTTTATGCCAACTTTCTGCACTACGGGTTTGATATTCATTAAGCCCAAGCTCTCTCTTTCCTTCCCGGAATGCCTTTTCTACAAAGTATCTTTTGCATTGGCGATAAGCCAGTTCTTTCAGAGACATTCCCGGACAATTACAGAAACTATATTTGATGGTGCCATCCTTATCCTCCCGTATTAGTAGCGTAATCAGTTGTCGTTTATTGGTCAATGGATTAAGGATGTATACCTCCCTGCTATGGAACCATGCCTGTAATTTCTTTGTTCCACTCTGATGGCGAACGGTAATAAATTTCCAGTCCTTTGCCAATAACCCTGCTGCATATTTCTTTATTGAAACAGCCTTTCGATCTGGTCTTGGATGTTTGCATTTTCTTCCTCTGACACCCTCTTGCTGAACAGGAATACGCATCTCAAACGGTTCCATCCATACCTTGAGATTGTCCTGAACATCCGCCACAAATGAGATCCCATTTTTTATCAAATACGCCAGCAGAGCGGCATCCCGGCCATAGAATGCATCAAAGCATACCCATTTTACGCTCACCTTCAACTCTTTAACCACATGATGGATAATTGTTTGCGCCTGATCAATCTTATTGCTTTTTTTAGTTGCTCCAAACAAAGTTCCCTGAACCAGGTTCACCAGTGAACCCCCGCATAAAGCTCCGAACACTCCCACCTGGCAATTGTCAATCTTACCCACCTGGCCACAATACTGTCGTTTAACTCCTGCAGAATGACGCCCTTTTTTAGGAATACCTGTCTCATCAATAATCAAACAGGTATCATCCTGTAAACCAAGGTCTTGCAGACGCTTCCAGAACTGTAGTGTAACCACATCCATAATCTGCCTGAAATTCCATTTTGAGGTTGTTATGAAATGGTGCAGGCGTTGCTGATTCGATTCCTGTAATTGTTCAGCCATAAGTTGACAATTACGGCGGCCACAAACAAGCAGGCCTTTTAAATAAATGTGAGCGGTAGAGGATACGTTGCGGGTAAGGCTGGAAAATAAATTATGGAATCCAAAAATAAATTGTAATAAACGGCTCTCTATGAGCCGGATATTTTTTATTTTCGTCTCATAATTTTTTTTATTAACACCCCGTTGGTTTCTACTAGTGGGGTGTGGTTTTTTTCTACCAGCAAATTTACTTACTTTTCGCTTCTGTATTGCGTTTCGTCTCTAAAAATTTCAAAGAACTTATTAAATTATTCCATTATTTCTTAATTTGACTAAATAGAGTTAATTTAAAAGTTTTAAATTGAGCCGAATTAAATAAGCTGGTTAAGTAATACTTAACTAACTTTTTGTTTCAGGTAATTTATTTCCCCCAGTTTGTTTAAATATATTTTTCATGAACATTTTGATTGGTGATGACCATAGTGTTGTAAGGAGAGGGCTCAGAACAATTTTATCGGATGCTTTTCCATCTGCTGAAATTGAAGAAGCCAGTGATGGAGTGGAATTATTAAAAAAAGCTTTATTAAAAGACTGGAGTATTATTATATCTGATATTTCAATGCCCGGAAAATCCGGAATTGAAGTGGTTAAGGAATTAAGAGAAACAAAGCCCAAACAACAGGTACTTATTTTAAGTGTGCATGCCCCTGAACAATATGCAGTTAGGACTTTAAAAGCCGGTGCCGCTGGTTATCTGACCAAAGAAAGCGCAACAGAAGAACTGGTAAAAGCTGTTCAGCATATTATGAGTGGCAGAAAATACATTACGCCTGAAGTAGCTGAAATGCTGGTAAATATACATTCTGATGAAACCGGAATTAAACAGCCGCACGAAACCTTATCAGACAGAGAATTTGAAGTGCTCAAATTAATAGCTTCTGGTAAAACGGTTTCTGAAATTGCAGAAATACTTTCCCTCAGCATTCATACCATCAGCACTTACCGCTCCAGGATACTGGAAAAGATGCGGATGAAGAATAATGCTGAATTAACCAAATATGCCATTACTAATTCATTGGCCTGATTTTCAAACAATTATCAATGTAGCACTTAAGGCTACACAAAAATCATCTTAATTACTATTTGCCCTTAAAATTACCGGGGGTAGTTTTACATTGAATATTACCAGATAAGTATTCAGGTTTATTCCCCGTTTTTAGTTTCTATATCCTTACCCCTGTTTAAGTCTTAAATCCACCCGAAAAACTAAATTGGTTGTTGACAGCAAATGCTATTTAATGAATATCATTTTGCTGTAAGCCAATAAATTTAAAAACACCGACAGGTATTATGGAACAGTTGTATTTAAATACAATCAAGATGAGTGAGCAAATAAGCGGTTTTCATTCTTTTAAAAAAGAGGGTAAACCAGATAAGCTGAATGTCTTATTAATGGATTCTTCAGAATTAATATTAATAAGAATTAAAGATATCCTTTGCGATTTTGACATTATCGGATCAATTGAAACCTCTACGGATATTAAAAACCTTCATCAGATTATTGAAAAATTGAACCCGGATGTTTTGGCAATTGATATCAGTACTTTTGAAAAAGGATATATTGAATCCATTCAGGATCTGAAACAAAATTTTCCGCAAATGAAAATCATTATGCAGACTAACCTTTCAGAACAATACTATCATTATTACAAATGGTTGTTTGAACTGATAGGTGCAGATTATTTTATTGATAAATCAAATGAATTCGATTTATTACAGGGTATATTTCAGGAAATATATGATCAGAAAAGAATGCTTTAAGATTTCCTTCTTTTCAATTCCTGCCTGATCAATGAAAGTTCCCTTCCGGTTTGTCCGTTTATACTGCTGTTTTCCTGCGCCCTTCTCATTAAATAAGGTATCACTTCCCGGATAGGCCCAAAAGGCAGGTATTTACTTACATTACAACCAGCTTTTGCCAGATTAAAAGTGATATTATCGCTCATCCCGAATAACTGAGAAAAATGAACATTGGGATGATTCAACGGAAGCCCGTTTTTTTCCATCAATTCAATACCGTATAAATTGCTTTGCTCATTATGGGATGCAATAATAACAGCTATTTCACTGATATTATGTACACAATATTCCAGTGCTGCATTAAAATCTCTATCTGTACTTTCTTTATCAGACTGTATGGGTGATGCATACGATTTCAGCATCGCTCTTTCCCTTTCCTTTTCCATATAAGCACCCCTTACCAGCTTCATCCCCAGGATAAATCCATGTTCTCTGGCTATTTTATGAGATAGTTTAAGGAAATTAACCCGGTCTAACCGGTATAATTGAACTGTATTATAAACAATGGCTTTTTCTTTATTAAATAACTCCATCATTTCCATGGTAAGCCTGTCAACAGGATCCTGAATCCAGCTTTCTTCAGCATCTATCAATACACCGATACCTTTGGATGCCGCTACGCTGCAAATTGCTTTTAACCTGGCCCTTACCGCATTCCATTCTTTCATTTCAGCTTCATGGTCATGAATACCGCTTCTTAACCTGGGTGCTTCATTTAAAGTCTGCAATAATGCAAACCTGGCCATCCCTGTTAATTTTACACTGATAAAGGGTATATTATGTTGAGTAGCTGCATATTCAATTACCTGTATAAACTGATCTTTGGCATGTTCAAAATTTGCTTCCCCTTCTTTGCCTTCCACTCCATAATCCAATATCACATGTACCCCGTAATGGGATAGCATTTCCACTACCATAGCAGTGTCTTCCAGCGATTCCCCCCCCACAAACTGTTTATAAATAGTTTTACGTATCAGGCCATCCACCGGGAGTCCGGTCTTCATCAGCAAAGGTGTTAACCTTGTTCCAATAGGAACAAACAAGGGATAATCCATTGTTTTGAACAGGAACCTGGACTGTTTCAGTTCCTTGTCTGATTTATATGCAAAAGCATTTTCTGTATTCTCGAATGAAATATTCATAAAGACCTATCATTAGCTATGCGAATATCGCATGCAGATATTAAAGAAAAAAAAATGATTTATGCAGCTAATGTTAATATCCGTTTGTCTTCGCAAACATTATTTTTTAAACAGTATTATCACTGAAAATAAATACAGGCAACTGCTTTTACTTAAACTACTATTTCAGATATTCGTAGTATGAATATTACACACACCGAAATATATAAGTACTCGATTCCAATGCTCCCCTTTACCATTGCAACAGGTACCATGCATTTTGCTCAGAATATCTTTATCAGGATACATACCCAGGACGGACCAACAGGTGTGGGTGAATGTTCTGCCTTTCCAATGATTGCCGGAGAAACACAAAATACCTGTTTTGAAATGGCAAAGGATTTTGCATTATTATGGAAAGATAAAAATGCACTGGATATTGATGCCAGGTTATTGGAACTGGATCTGTTTACAGCAGGTAATTATACCGCAAAAAGTGCTTTTGATATGGCGCTTTATGATATTGCTGCTAAAAATGCAGGATTACCGCTTTATCAGTTTTTAGGGGGCAAAAAGAGGGACCTGGAAAGTGATATGACCATTGGTATTGACACTCCCGCAAATATGGCCAATACTGCCGGTGAACTGGTTGCCAAAGGGGTTCATATGATTAAAGTAAAACTGGGTAAGAAAGTACAGGATGATATTGAACGGATTAAACGGATAAGGCTGGCAACTGGCAACAGTACCATTTTAAGGATTGATGCCAACCAGGGATGGAATTTTGAAGATGCATTGTATGCTTTGCAGCAACTGGCAGTATACGATATTCAGTTTTGCGAACAACCGATGAGAAAATACAATGATGAACTGCTGCCGGAATTATGTAAACGTTCACCCATTCCGGTGATGGCTGATGAAAGCGTATTTACCCATTATGATGCAGAAAGGATTATCCGCAATAAAGCAGCTGCCTATATCAATATTAAATTTGCCAAAAGCGGTGGTATACACGAAGCCAGAAAGATCAATAATGTGGCAGAAAAAAATAAAATGCACTGTATGCTGGGTAGTATGCTGGAAACCAGGCTTGCCCTAACAGCAAATGTTCATTTTGCCATGGCTTTTGAAAATATAAAATTTTACGACCTGGATACCTGTCTGCTGGGACATCTGGAAGATCCCGTATTGAACGGCATGTCCTATCAGGGTATGCATTTAATAGTACCCGAAGGCATAGGTATTGGTGCAGATGTGGATAATGCCTACCTGAAAAATTTAACCGCTGCTATAGTGTGATAAGGTAATAAAGCCCCCCTATACGCTTATCTTTGTTTAAACAATTAATGCATATGGAAGGAAGAAAGGCAGGTGATACGTTTACTGTGATGAATGAACTTGTTTTACCCAACGACACCAATACATTTGGCAATTTAATGGGTGGCAGGCTGATGTACTGGATGGATATTGCTTCTGCAATGGCAGCTATGAAACACTGTAATTCACCCTGTATGACGGTAAGTGTAGATAATTTAAGTTTTAAAACGCCTATTAAACTGGGCAATATCGTACATATAGAAACAAAAGTTTCCCGTGCTTTTCATTCTTCTATGGAAATTCATGTAAAAGTGTGGGGGGAAGACGTTTTACATCAGTATACCTATGAAAGCAATGAAGCCTTTTTTACTTTTGTGGCATTAGACCCGAATGGTAAACCCAGGGAAGTGGGGACTATTATTCCGGAAACTGAAACTGAATTGAAATTGTATGATGAAGCTCTGAGGAGAAGGCAATTGCGTTTGGTACTTGCCGGAAAAATGAAAGCTGCTGATGCTTCTGAATTAAAAGCTTTTTTTGCTGATTAAACAACCACCACCTTATTTATCCAAAGCTGTCATCCAATGGTGTTTTCCTTTGAGCATGTATTTTTTGCTTTGCTCAATGGCATCCATTACCTGTTCCAGGATCTCATCGATGCCTGCTGAATAATCTATTACCATGGGCTCTTTAAAACGTATACTTAAAAGAGAGCCCTTCTTTTTAAAAGTAAGCCCTTTCTTGGTAAATGCCCTCCAGAATCCATTAATCACTACCGGAATTACAATGGGTTGATTGTGTTTGATGATAAATGCAGTTCCCTTCCTGCCCGGGGCAAATGGTTTGGTGGTTCCCTGCGGAAAAGTAATGACCCAGCTACGGTCTAATGCTTCTTTTATTTTTCTGGTATCTGATGGGTCTAAGCCTCTTCTTACCTCCTGCCCGTTTGCCCGCCAGGTTCTTTTAACGGTAAGCGCTCCTGCCAGTTTAAACAACCGGCTGATGGCACTGCCATTCATCGTTTCTTCAGCAGCTACAAAATATAAGTTGGTAAAAGGGAATAACAGGTAATAGGGTAATCCCAGCCTGTTGGCCTTTCTCCATTTTACCGCACAGAAAATATGAATGAAAGTGATAACGTCTGCAAAATAGGTTTGATGATTGCTGACAAATAAAACATTATGCCTGGGTAAATTTTTGATATTTTCAGTACCTTCTATCTTTATCCTATTGAAAATAGTCAGGCCCGGATAAGTAATAAATCCCAGTACTGAATATACAATAGCACGTACAATCTTAATATGTTTTAGTCTTTCGGCTAAATGCATTATTATAAGTTTTGGCAGGCAATGATACGAATATAATTAAAGCAAACGGTCTGTTAAAATGTATTTAAACAATTTAGTTCTTTGTGCAATTGCGGGAAAGGTTGCATCTTATTGAAAATTTGTAATCATGAAAACTAAATTAGTATGCTTGCTTTTTGCTTTTACTGTTTTTCAGCTATTGCACGCGCAGGACAATTCGATTAAACAAAGAACCATTACCGTTACAGGCAGTGCAGAAACAGAACTGGTACCGGATCAGATTGACGTTCAGGTTAACCTTCGGGAATATACTAAAAAAGGGGCTGGCAAAATATCCCTGGAAACGATCAGGAATAATTTTCTGGCTTCCTGTAAAAAAATAGGCCTTTCAGAAAAAGAGATCAGTGTGCAGAATTATCAGGGCAGCAATAATTACTGGTGGTATAAAAAACAAAAGAAACAGAACCCGGATATGAATGCGGGTATCAGTTACACTGTGCGACTGCACCAATCTTCCGAAATTGAAGATCTGGTGAATATCCTGGATGATGAAGCCACTGAAAACTTTTTTATAGCCGATGTATCCAGCAGTAAAATCCAGGAAATTAAAAAACAGCTTAAAATAGATGCAGTAAAAGCTTCTAAGGAAAAAGCTTCGTACCTGGCAGAAGCAATTGGTGAAAAACTGGGTGAAGCAATTACCATCAATGACCCTTCCGATCTTACTTCAAACTTTCCGGTACCTGCCTATGCGAACAGGCTAATGAAAATGGAAGAAGATAAAGAATCCGCACCAATGAATATAGACTTTAAAAAGATAAAACTGGCATTTTCTGTAACTGTTATCTACGCTTTAAAATAGGAAAGAATATATTCCTCAAAACCATAGCACATACCCTTAATTTTGCGGATTCAAATTTATAAGATGGAATTGAATACGGTTATTTTTGATATGGATGGTTTGTTGATTGACAGTGAACCGATCTGGCAGGATGCTGCTACGGAAGTATTTAAAGGCTACGGATTAAATTTAACCCAGGAACAAATGAATTCCACCACCGGACTGAGAACTCATGAATATGTGAAATGGTGGTTTGCGTATTACCGTATTGGAGATGCAGAATCAGCTAATGCTGAAAAAAAGATTATCCGTTATATGCTGGAGAATATTGAAAGAAAGGCGAAAATAATGCCTGGTGTGCCCTATATTTTTGATTTTTTCCAAAAGAAGAATTTTAAAATCGGACTGGCTTCTTCTTCCCCCCAGGAACTGATTGACCTGGTTACAGATCTGATCGGTGTAACAAAATTCATTCAGGTTTCTTCATCTGCAGAACACCTGGCTTATGGTAAACCGCATCCCCTGGTGTACCTGGACTGTGCAGCAAAGCTGGGTTCCGATGCCTATGAATGTATTTGTTTTGAAGATAGTTTTAATGGGATGATTGCCGCAAAAGCTGCCCGCATGAAATGTGTAATTGTTCCGCATCATACCCAAATGAAAGAGGAAAGATGGAGTGCGGCTGATTTAAAATTGTCTTCCCTGCAGAATTTTGGTGAACTGCATTTTAACCTGGTAAACGGATAATAAAAGAGGCTGCCTTTTTAAGACAGCCTCTTTTCAATATACTCGGATAAACTTATTGTTTTCCTTCGTTTTCGTCTTCTTTCAGTTTAGCTTTAATTTCAGCTAAAGCACCAAGGTCACCTAAAGTTGCTTTTTCAACTTTATTCTGAATACTCTTCACGGCTTTCTTAGTTTTTTCAGCTTCTGTTCTGGCTTCTTTTTTAGCAGACTCTTTTTCTTCTATTTGCTGCTGTTCCCAAATTCTGCTATGACTCAACACAATGCGTTTTTCATTGCGGTCGAATTCAATAACCATGAATTGCAGGGTTTCATCAGCAACAACTGATTTACCATCTTCCTTAGTCAGATGACGGTTAGGAGCAAATCCTTCTAACCCATACTGTAATTGAACCAACGCACCTTTATCGTCTCTGCGGGTAACGGTACCTTCATGCAGGGTTCCGATAGCAAAGGTATCTTCCAGTGCATTCCATGGATCTTCTTCCAGTTGTTTATGGCCTAATTGTAATTTGCGGTTTTCTTTATCAATACCTAAGATAATGATATCGATCTGTTCGCCAACCTTGGTGTACTCGGATGGGTGGTTGAAACGTTTCAGCCAGCTTAAATCGCTGATATGAATCATACCGCCAATGCCAGCTTCCAGTTCAACAAACACGCCATAAGGGGTAATATTCTTAACCAGTCCTTTGTGTTTGCTTCCTTCAGGGAAACGGGTTTCAATAGTACTCCATGGATCTTCGCTCATTTGTTTGATAGACAAACTCATTTTGCGTGCGTCTTTATCCAGTGTAACTACTTTTGCTTCGTATTCATCCTGTAATTTGAAGAATTCTTTAGCATTGATTGGAGTATTAGCCCATGTAATTTCACTTACGTGTACTAAGCCCTCAACACCAGGCTGAATTTCCAGAAATGCACCGTAATCTTCAATATTCACAACTTTACCTTTCACTACAGTACCTTCTGCCAAACCTTCCGGTAATACATCCCAAGGATGCGGAGTCAGTTGTTTTAAACCAAGGCTGATACGTTTTTTGTCATCATCAAAATCCAGTACCACCACCTGCAGTTTCTGATCCATTTTAACCACTTCACTTGGGTGAGAAATTCTACCCCATGAAATATCAGTGATATATAATAAACCATCCAATCCGCCTAAGTCCATAAATGCACCGAAGTCAGTAATGTTTTTAACAGTTCCTTCCAGTACCTGACCTTTTTCCAGTTTGCTGATGATTTCTGCACGCTGTGCTTCGATATCGCTTTCAATTAATGCTTTGTGAGATACAACGGCATTCTTAATGGTTTCGTTAATCTTAACCACTTTAAATTCCATTGTTTTACCTACAAACTGATCGTAATCAGTTACAGGTTTCACATCAATCTGAGATCCCGGTAAGAAGGTTTCCATACCAAATACATCCACGATAAGACCACCTTTGGTTTTACTGGTAACATTACCGGTAATAACTTCTCCTGTTTTGTGAACTTCAACAATTCTTTCCCAGGCACGGTGAATACGGGCTTGCTTACGGCTTAAATGCAAATGGCCTTCTCTGTCTTCTTTTTCAACAACCAGTACTTCAACAAAGTCGCCAATCTTTAAACCCGGAACATCACGGAATTCGTTTAAAGAAATCAAACCATCACTTTTAAAACCAATGTTGATCACAACATCTGTTTTAGTCAATGCCACTACATCCCCCTGGAGAATTTCTCCATCGGTAATAGCAACAAAAGTGTTTTCATAAACCTTGTCATACTTTGCTTTTTCCTCTGCATTGTACAGGCTTACATTACGTTTGTCAACACTCCAGTCAAAATCATCATGAGCAGTTTCCACTACAACCGGTGCAGGTGCAGGGGCCGGAGCAGGCTCAGCAACAGGTGCATTTGTTGTCGCAGTAGTTTCAGCAGCTACCACCACTTCTTCAGTTGGTGCAGCAGCGTTCTCCTGTGCATCTGCGTTTAATTGTTTGTTAATGAATTTCATAAAATTTCCCGCTGTTTTATTCGGGGCTGCAAAGTTAGGCTTTACACACCAAAAAAAGGGCTTTTTAACATACTTTTTCTGCCTCTTTATATTAAAAATATCAGGCGGGGTATGAATTACGGCTAACTTGAAAAGAGATAGTACCAGGCATTAAAATTACTGATCCCAATTTCCCTTCCCAATTAACTCTACTTAGTCAGATTCGTAAAAACAATGAATTTTTCACCAAACGCTTGTCTGGCGGTTGTTTCGAGAGGATGTAATTCAATAAATCAGTCAATTCCCTTTTTACAAATTGAAGTGTTGATTTAAGCGTTTGAATAACATCCTGTGCTGTCATCCATAATTTATCCTGTTCATAATGGTATATTTTTTCTTCGTTTAAAAATAACTGGGCCAACATCACCATGGCCATATGTTTATGCCAACTTTCTGCACTACGGGTTTGATATTCATTAAGCCCAAGCTCTCTCTTTCCTTCCCGGAATGCCTTTTCTACAAAGTATCTTTTGCATTGGCGATAAGCCAGTTCTTTCAGAGACATTCCCGGACAATTACAGAAACTATATTTGATGGTGCCATCCTTATCCTCCCGTATTAGTAGCGTAATCAGTTGTCGTTTATTGGTCAATGGATTAAGGATGTATACCTCCCTGCTATGGAACCATGCCTGTAATTTCTTTGTTCCACTCTGATGGCGAACGGTAATAAATTTCCAGTCCTTTGCCAATAACCCTGCTGCATATTTCTTTATTGAAACAGCCTTTCGATCTGGTCTTGGATGTTTGCATTTTCTTCCTCTGACACCCTCTTGCTGAACAGGAATACGCATCTCAAACGGTTCCATCCATACCTTGAGATTGTCCTGAACATCCGCCACAAATGAGATCCCATTTTTTATCAAATACGCCAGCAGAGCGGCATCCCGGCCATAGAATGCATCAAAGCATACCCATTTTACGCTCACCTTCAACTCTTTAACCACATGATGGATAATTGTTTGCGCCTGATCAATCTTATTGCTTTTTTTAGTTGCTCCAAACAAAGTTCCCTGAACCAGGTTCACCAGTGAACCCCCGCATAAAGCTCCGAACACTCCCACCTGGCAATTGTCAATCTTACCCACCTGGCCACAATACTGTCGTTTAACTCCTGCAGAATGACGCCCTTTTTTAGGAATACCTGTCTCATCAATAATCAAACAGGTATCATCCTGTAAACCAAGGTCTTGCAGACGCTTCCAGAACTGTAGTGTAACCACATCCATAATCTGCCTGAAATTCCATTTTGAGGTTGTTATGAAATGGTGCAGGCGTTGCTGATTCGATTCCTGTAATTGTTCAGCCATAAGTTGACAATTACGGCGGCCACAAACAAGCAGGCCTTTTAAATAAATGTGAGCGGTAGAGGATACGTTGCGGGTAAGGCTGGAAAATAAATTATGGAATCCAAAAATAAATTGTAATAAACGGCTCTCTATGAGCCGGATATTTTTTATTTTCGTCTCATAATTTTTTTTATTAACACCCCGTTGGTTTCTACTAGTGTGGTGTGGTTTTTTCTACCAACAAATTTTGTTGCTTTTCCCTTCTGTATTGCGTTTCGTCTCTAAAATTTTCAAAGAACTTATTAAATTATTCCATTATTTCTTAATTTGACTAAATAGAGTTAATATATTTATTTTATTTACGCTGTATAAAACAATCATTATGTTCACAAATCCTAGTCAGATCAATTATTTTAAGCAGTAATTACCGCTCTATATAATTTCAAAAAATTTAATGAATAATTATTATCTAATATTGTCTGAAATCAGTAATTTGGTATTCTAAACTATTTTAACGTATGAAAAAAATCATTTCCCTTTTATTGGTAACGGTTTGTTGTATTTCTTTCACTTTTGCCCAGACTGCTGCCCCTGCTAAAACCAAAGCACCTGAAAAGAAAGAAGCAGCTAAAACTACCCCTGCTAAAAAGGAAACAGCCAAAGCCGCTCCAGCAGCTAAACCTGCTGTAAAACCTGCTCCAGCTGCTAAAACCGCTGCTCCTGCTAAACCTGCTGCTGCTCCTAAAGCTGCTGCTGCCGGACCTACTAAAAAAGACGGTACTCCAGATATGCGCTATAAAGCCAATAAAGATGCAGCTAAACCTGCACCTGGACCCACTAAAAAAGATGGCACTCCGGATATGCGCTACAAAGCCAATAAAGATGCAGCTAAACCTAAAAAAGGTTAGTTTATTTAACTTATTATAAAAAAGAGGCTGTCCATTTTACCGGACAGCCTCTTTTTTATGTATTTCAAAAATTCAATTTTGCAGCTATAAACCCTGATTTTTTTCAATATTCAACTATTACCAGATTTACCAGATCGCACCAATTGCCTTTGCTGCAATCCATCCGGTAGTCCAGGCATTCTGAAAATTAAACCCTCCGGTTACTCCATCTATATCTAATACCTCCCCGGCAAAGAATAAACCGGGTATTATTTTACTCTGCATGGTATTCGCATCTACTTCACCAGTATTAATTCCCCCACAGGTAACAAACTCTTCTTTAAAGGTAGTTTTCCCCTTTACTTCCAATTCCTGCCCCGTTAAATTCCTGATCAGCAGGTTCTGCTGTTTGGAACTGAGTTCAGCCCACCTGGTAGTATCCGCAATAAAACTTTCGTTTAATAAATAAACCCATAACCTTGATGGCAACTCAAATGGATTCTTTTGATGCATTTTCTGGGTGGCATAGCGTTGTCTTAATTCCAGCCATTCCTGCCTCAGCTCGTTTTCCTTTACCTTCCCCAACCAATTAATGGATACTTTAAAATGATAGCCCAAATCACACAGATCCCTTGCGCCCCAGGCAGATAATTTTAAAACCGCCGGTCCGCTGATGCCCCAGTGTGTAATCAGCAGTGGACCGGTTTCCTGTAATTTGGTTCCTGTAACTTTAATGGTAACATCTGTAATACTCACACCCATTAACTGACGGATAGCATGGTCCGGTATATTAAAAGTGAACAGGGATGGAAGGGGTGGTGCAATGGTATGTCCGGTTTGTACCAACCAGTTGAATTGTGCAGATTTGGGATATCCCCCGCTTGCAATACATAAATAATCTGCGCTGTACTGTTTTCCATCTGCAGCAGTTAATATAAATCCTGCTTCCTGCTTTACTATGGAAACAATTTCCTGATTTAAAATAATAGTAACCCCATATTTATTGGCTTCCCGAATCAGGCATTCGATAATGGCTTCAGAACTGTTGGCCTCCGGAAACATCCGGCCGTCTGCCTCTGTTTTCAAAGGCACATTTCTTTCTGTAAACCATTCTACTGTATCTTTTGTATAAAAATGATGCAGTGCTTTTTTAAGGAAATTTTGCCCCCTGGGATATTTTTTCAGCAGTTCCGGTATTTCAAAACAATGGTGGGTAACATTACACCTGCCACCACCACTTACTTTTACTTTGCTTAATAATTTAGACGTTTTCTCTATAATCATTACTTTAAGGTCCGGATACATCCTGGCTGCATTTACCGCACAAAAAAATCCTGCTGCTCCCCCACCGGTTACTATTAAAGTTTGCTGGTTCATAGATTAAAAATCAAAAAGTCCCTCGTGGGACTTTAATAATATTTTGTATTCAGATTAGGATTGGCTTGTTCAGCTGCTTCAATAATACTGTAGTCCGATAGTATCAAAGCTTTGTTCCGCTTTACGCAAACATCATGCTCAAAATGAACCGAAGGTTTGCCATCTGTTGTTTTAACCGTCCAACCGTCAGATTCAGTAAACACATCTTTCGTTCCCAGGTTAATCATGGGTTCAATAGCCAGAACCAGGTTCTCTTTCAGTTTTGGCCCGTTTCCCCTTTTACCATAATTAGGTACCTGCGGGTCTTCATGCAGGCTTCTCCCAATTCCATGCCCTACCAGCTCTCTTACCACCCCATACCCATATCTTTTCTCTGTATGCTCCTGTATGGCATAGGATATATCGCCGATCCTGTTGCCCACAATTGCTTTTTCAATGCCTTTATACAAGCTTTCCTTGGTCACTTTCACCAACTGCAATATCGCATCACTTACTTCGCCCAGAATAAAAGTATAGGCATGGTCACCGTGCCAGCCATTTAAAAGTACGCCCATGTCTATAGATACAATATCCCCTTCTTTCAGTTCAATATTGTTTGGAAAACCATGCACCACTACTTCATTTACACTGGTACATACATTAAAAGGATAACCGTGGTATTTATAAAAATTCGGAATGGCTTTGTTATCCCTTACAAATGCTCCGCATAAAGTGTCTATCTGCATAGTGGTCATACCTGGCTTTAACACTTTAGCCACTTCTGTAATTGTTTTACTAACGAGCACAGCAGCTTCTTTCATTAAAGCAACTTCTGCCTCGGTTTTATAAATCATCATATTAATATTATTTCGGCGTGTCATTCTTTAAAAAAATAAACCTACCGGGATGATCCCAACAGGTTTGCATATTTCTAAGTAATATCTTACTATAAAGCACTTGTTGGCAAGGAAGAAGTCTGACGTCCCTGAACCCTTCCGCTACTCATTAATCCGTCGTACTGACGCATCAACAGGTAGGTTTCAATCTGCTGTAATGTATCCAGGATTACCCCTACCATAATCAGTAAAGACGTTCCACCAAAGAAGGTACTGAAGCCTGAAGTTACACCCAATCTTTGAGCAAAACCAGGCATAATACCCACTATTGCTAAGAATATGGCACCAGGTAATGTTACTTTATCCATGATAGAACCGATATAATCTGCAGTAGGCTGGCCAGGTTTAACACCCGGAATAAAACCATTATTGCGTTTTAAATCTTCAGCAATTTGCTTTGGATTAAAAATCAAGGCAGTATACAGGAAAGTGAATCCAATAACCATAATAGCATAAATCAGCATATACCAGGCATTACTATGATCATTGAAGATCTTAATAATCCCTTTTGCTGAATCCAGGTTGGTAAAAGATACCAGGGTTGGTAAAAACATAATAGCCTGTGCAAAGATGATAGGCATTACACCCGCACTGTTCACTTTTACCGGTAAAAATTGACGGGCACCTCCAAACTGGCGGTTACCGATAATTTGTTTGGCATAGTTAACAGGTATTTTTCTTACACCCTGCACCAATACAATCAATGCTAAAATTACAGCAACCAGAATGGCTATTTCTATTAAGAAGATTAATAAACCACCACCTGCTTTCTGGCTTTTGGCACTGAATTCCTGTATAATATTCTGAGGCAAACGGCCTAAGATACCCACCATGATGATGATAGAAGTACCATTACCAATACCTTTATCCTGTATCCTTTCACCTAACCACATTACAAACAGTGTTCCTGCAGTAAGGGTAACGATGGTAGTAAACGTAAATAAAGTTTTATCCAACAATATCGCCTGTGCATAACCACCCTGAGGGTTGGTCAGGTACTGAATATAGGCTCCTGCCTGAAAAGCAGTAACGATAATAGTTAAATAACGGGTCCACTGGTTAATTTTCTTTCTGCCGCTTTCTCCTTCTTTCTGTACTTTCTGTAACTGAGGTACCAATATAGTCATCAGCTGCATAAAAATGGAAGCAGAGATATAAGGCATAATACCTAATGCAACAACAGAAGCCTGGGTAAATCCGCCACCTGCAAAAGTGTCAAATAACCCTAATAAACCTGTTCTGGAAGCATTTAATTTGGCCTGATCTAATAAATTAGGATTAATACCGGGTAATACAATGTGATTGGCTACACGATAAGTTAATACCAGGGCAAGTGTTACGATAATTTTAATGCGTAACTCTTCAATAGCCCAGATATTCTTAAAAGTTTGAATTAATTTTTTCACTTGTAATTCGATTGATGCGTTATTTCATTGAAACCAAAAAGACGCATTTAAAATGCGTCCGGCAATTTACTGCAAAATCACTTAACAATTTCAACAGTTCCACCATTTGCTTCAATTGCTGCTTTAGCTTTATCGCTGATGGCGTTTACTTTAAAATTAAGATTTGATTTCAATTCGCCCGTAGCCAGTATTTTTACTTTATCTGTACGGCTGATTAAGCCATTGATATATAAATTTTCAGAACTGAATTCAGGGAAACTGTATTTTTCCTGTAACTGATCAATCTGTCCCAGGTTGAAAACTACAAATGTTATCTTGTTATTATTTTTAAATCCACGTTTAGGAACACGGCGCTGAATAGGCATCTGTCCACCTTCATGGGCATTTTTACGTTGGTACCCGGCACGTGCCTGGCTACCTTTATTACCTTGTGTGGAAGTACCACCCTTACCGGATGCTTCACCACGGCCAATTCTTTTCGGTTTGTGTGTAGAACCTTCTGCAGGTTTTAATGTGTGTAGTTTCATTTTTTTATTTGATTTTGAACTTACGGGGAATCACCCCTCGCAATTTAATGTTGAACCAGGTTAAATGATAAATGTTGAATGAGGCCAAAAGCCTTTAATCATTCAACATTTACAATAATAATATTAAGCGAGCTCTTCAACTTTCACCAAATGGGTAACTTTATTAACCATTCCTAAAATCTGAGGAGTAGCATCCACTTCTACAGTGGCATTCAGTTTTTTCAAACCTAAAGCTATCAAAGTTTGCTTCTGACGCTCAGATCTGTCAATACCGCTTTTTACTTGTGTAATTTTAATCTTTTTCATAATATCTGTGATTTGACTCACGACTGCCGACTAACGACTGCCGACGATAATTATCCGTTAAATACTTTGCTTAATTTGATGCTGCGTGTTTTAGCAATCTGGATAGGTTCCCTTAATAAGCCTAAAGCTTTGATAGTTGCTTTAACCACATTATGAGGATTTGCTGAACCTAAACTTTTTGCCAGTACATCGGTAACACCTGCACTTTCCAATACAGCACGCATACTGCCACCCGCAATCACACCTGCTCCATGAGCTGCTGGTTTGATCAATACTTTAGCAGCACCTGCTTTTGCTAATTGTTCGTGAGGTATGGTACCATGCATTACAGGAACTTTTACCAGATTCTTCTTGGCATCTTCTATTCCTTTGGTAATGGCTTCCTGAACTTCTTTTGCTTTACCTAAACCCTGTCCAACAACACCGTTTGAATTTCCTACTACCACTAAAGCTGAGAAACTGAAGGTACGTCCACCCTTTGTTGTTTTCACAACACGATTGATCGCCACCACTTTCTCTTTCAATTCAACATCACCGCCGGCTTTTACTTTATTTTCTGATATTCTAGACATCTTATCTGTTTGAAATTTCAAATTTGAAATTAGAAATTATTAAAATTGCAGTCCACCTTCTCTGGCTCCATCAGCTACACTCTTAACACGGCCATGGTATAAATTACCACCCCTGTCAAAAACACAAGCTGTGATACCTAATTCAGTTGCTTTACGTGCAAGAGTTGATCCAACTAATTTAGCTTTTTCAACTTTGGTTATCTTTTGTGCACCGATCTCTTTATTATTAGATCCCACTGCAGCAAGAGTAAGCCCTTTAACATCGTCAATTAACTGAGCATAAATCTCAGAATTGCTCCTGAATACGGAAAGACGAGGCTTTGCAGAAGTACCGGAAATTTTCTTTCGGATGCGGTATCTGATTTTCTGTCTTTGAACTAATTTGCTATTCATCTTTTTTGTATTTACATCTTCCGATTCTGCCGGAAGGTTTTAGTCAATCTGTTTCTGATTACCGGTTATTTACCGGCAGCTTTACCAGCTTTTCTTCTTAATACTTCACCAGAGTATTTCACACCCTTTCCTTTGTATGGTTCAGGTTTACGTAATCCTCTTAATTTAGCAGCAACCTGTCCCAGTAATTGTTTGTCAACTCCTTCCAGTGAAATAGTAGGGTTCTTACCTTTTTCAGTAACAGTATTTACTTTCAGTTCTTTCGGAACTTCAAATATAATATTGTGAGAATAACCTAAAGAAAGATCTAAGATATTACCCTGGTGAGTAGCTTTAAAACCCACACCCACTAATTCCAGATCTTTTTTAAAGCCATCAGTTACACCTTTTACCAGGTTATTTACCAATGCACGGTACAAACCATGCATGGCGCGGTGACGGATTTGTTCTGTAGGACGAACGAAGATGATTTCTTCGCCAGTAATCTCTACTTTAATATCACGGTCAATCGCTTGTTTCAGTTCGCCTTTAGGGCCTTTAACTGTTACCACATTGTCAGCTCCAACAGAGATGGTTACACCTTTTGGAATTGCAACTGGTTTTTTACCTATACGGGACATACAATTTTAAATTTAATATTTATATACTTATTCCTTCCAGACCGGTCAGCCGTGTATGTACGGCTTAATGTATCCGGAATATCTTATTTAACTAATAAAGCAAAGTACTTCGCCACCAACGTTTTCAGCTTTAGCCTGTTTGTCAGTTAATACACCTTTGGATGTACTGATAATAGCCACGCCTAAACCATTGATTACTCTTTTCATATCACCGGGTTTTGCATACTGACGTAAACCGGGACGACTGATTCTTTCCAGGTTACGGATAGCAGGAACTTTGGTGGAAGGATCATATTTCAAAGCTATTTTGATTAAGCCTTGTTTTTTGTCTTCTTCAAACTTGTATTTCAGAATGTAACCTTGTTCGTATAAAATTTCAGTAATTCTTTTCTTCAGATTAGAAGCAGGAATTTCAACCAGTCTGTGACCAGCCATCTGAGCATTACGAATCCTTGTTAAAAAGTCTGCAATAGGATCAGTTACCATGTGTATTTAAATTAATTCAGTTCTAAATTTTGTTTCTATGCATCTCCTCAATGGAGAAGTTATAGTGAATATTACCAGCTAGCTTTTTTAACTCCCGGTATTTTACCATCCAGCGCCATATCTCTGAAAGTAACTCTCGACAGTCCAAAATATCTCATATAACCCCTTGGACGTCCGGTTAACTGGCAGCGATTTTTAAGGCGTACCGGTGAAGAATTTTTAGGAAGTTTATCCAAACCTGCAACATCACCTGCAGCTTTCAGTGCAGCACGTTTTTCTGCAAATTTAGCAACCATTCTTTCACGCTTTGCCTGTCTGGCTACAATTGATTTTTTTGCCATGTGATATAATATTAGTTATTATCTTTTTTAATATTTTTGAAAGGCATACCCAATTCTTTTAATAATTCGTATGCTTCTTCATTACTTGCTGCTGAAGTAACAAATGTGATATCCAGACCAGTAATTTTATTTACTTTATCAATATCAATTTCAGGGAAAATGATTTGTTCAGTAACACCTAAAGTGTAGTTACCGCGGCCATCAAATGCTTTATCGCTGATACCCTTGAAATCACGTACACGGGGTAAAGCAATAGAAACCAGCCTGTCCAGAAATTCATACATTTTATCACCACGTAACGTTACTCTTGCACCAATGGGCATTCCTTTACGCAATTTAAAATTGGAAATATCTTTTTTGGAATAAGTAGCTACAGCTTTCTGACCGGTGATCTGTTCCAGTTCACCCACTGCCACATCTACTAATTTCTTATCGGTTACTGCACCATTAACCCCACGGTTGATACAGATTTTTTCCAGTTTGGGAGCCTGCATTACAGATTTGTAAGCAAACTTTTTTACTAAAGCAGGTACAACTTCCTGTTTGTACTTATCTGCTAATCTCGGAGTGTATTTTACAGTACTCATTACTTAATCGCCTCCCCTGATTTTTTTGATACACGAACTAATTTACCTTCAATTCTGGTACGTTTTACTTTAGTTGGGCCGCCTGCCTTTGAATCCCATAACTGTACGTTACTGAGATTAATAGCTGCTTCCACTTTTACAATACCACCTTTAGTGTTTTGTGCACTTGGTTTGGTATGTTTAGTAACTATGTTAACGCCTTCCACCACCACACGGCCTTTTTCAACGATTACTTCCAACACCTTGCGGGGCTTCTTTAAATCTTTATCATCACCGGCAATCACCACTACTGTGTCGCCCTTTTTGATGTTGAATTTGGGTTTAAATCTGTTACTCATTTTTTTTACCCTTTTATCTTTTTTCCTGGTTAGGATGTTATTGATACCAACTTTGTTCTTAACTAATACTTCTGATTGCGCCAGCATCACTGCAGGCAGATAACCCTAAAGTACTTCGGGAGCCAATGAAATAATTTTCATATACCCTTTATCACGCAATTCCCTTGCTACCGGCCCGAAGATACGGGTACCGCGGGGTTCATCAGAATTGTTCAGCAATACAACAGCGTTATCATCAAAGCGGATATAAGAACCGTCTTTTCTGCGCAATTTGTTTTTGGTACGAACAATCACTGCTTTGGATACGGTACCTTTTTTAACACCACCCGCAGGGATAGCATCTTTAACGGTAACCACAATTTTATCGCCAATCTTAGCATAGTCCTGACCACTGTTACCAAGTACCTTTATACAAAGTACTTCCTTGGCTCCACTGTTATCAGCTACATTGAGTCTGCTTTCTTGCTGAATCATCTTAATTAATTTTTCAGTTCTTTGAACTATTTTTTTTCAATCGTAATACAGCGGGATTATTTCGCTTTTTCAACTATTTCCACCAGTCTCCAACGTTTTGTCTTACTCATCGGACGGGTTTCCATAATTTTAACTACATCACCAATACCACCTTCACTCTTTTCATCATGAGCATGGAACTTGGTAGTTTTCTTTACGAACTTACCGTAAATAGGGTGTTTTACTTTTCTTTCAACAGCAACTGTGATGGTCTTATCCATTTTATCGCTGGTAACAACACCAATCCTTGTTTTACGCAAATTTCTTTCAACCATTGTCTGCTTTTTATTTGGTTATTTATGCCAAAGCTCTTTTTTGTAATTCCGTATTTAAACGGGCAATGTCTTTTCTTAAGCCACGGATACTCACCGGATTTTCCAGTGGCGAAATAGCGTGTGCAAATTCCAGTTTTTTCAAACGAAGCTGATCTTCCTGGATGCGTGCTTTCAGGTCATTGTCTGTTAAATCCTTCAAGCTTTTATTAAAATCCTGTTTCTTGTTAGCCATCGCAAATATTTTTTATAATTAAGCTTGCAAATCTCTTCTTACAACAAATTTGGTTTTGATAGGTAATTTCTGAGCAGCTAATTCCATTGCTTCTTTAGCTGTTGCTTCAGATACACCATCACATTCAAATAAGATACGTCCTGGTTCTACCACAGCAGCCCAAAACTCAGGGTTACCCTTGCCTTTACCCATCCTCACTTCCAAAGGCTTACGTGTAATGATCTTATCGGGGAATATGCGAATCCACACATTACCTTCACGTTTCATGGCACGGGTCATACTCTGACGGGCAGCTTCAATCTGGCGGTTTGTTAACCAGATAGGCTCTAAAGCTTTCAGGGCAAATGATCCGAAAGCAATGGAAGTACCACGTTTGGCTACTCCACGTATGCGGCCTTTCTGCTGTTTTCTATGTTTACTTCTTTTAGGTTGTAACATCTTTGTTCAATTTGACAATTCGATTAATTAGTTTCTTCTGTCGCGACCTGGTCCACCACCTCTTCTGTCTCCACCCTGGCCCTGACCACCACCGCCTCTGCGATCATCCCTTCTGTCTCCGCCACCTCTGTTATCCCTGTCATCCCTGCGGTCTCTTCTGTCACTGATATCATTCTTTCCACCAACAAAATTTGGATTCAATTCGCGTTTACCTAATACTTCTCCTTTACAGATCCATACTTTGATACCAATTTTGCCGTATACAGTTAAAGCATAAACAGATGCATAATCAATGTCCATACGGAATGTATGTAATGGAACACGTCCCTGTTTAAATTCTTCGCTGCGCGCTATTTCAGAACCGCCTAAACGGCCGCTGAGTTTCACTTTAATCCCTTCTGCTCCCATTCTCAGGGTAGAAGCGATTGCCATTTTGGTGGCACGTTTAAAATTGATACGGTTTTCTATCTGTCTTGCAATGGTGTCACCTACGATGGTAGCATCCAGTTCAGGACGGCGTATTTCAAGAATGTTAATCTGAACATCATCTTTACCGGTTAACTTCTTCAGTTCTTCCTTGATGCGGTCCACCTCATTACCACCTTTACCAATGATAATACCGGGTTTACTGGTGTGTATGGTAACAATTAACTTTCCTAAAGTACGTTCGATAACGATTTTTGCAATACCACCTTTGTTGATACGTGCATTCAGGTAAGTACGGATTTTATTATCCTCGATCAACTTGGTTGCGTAGTCTTTTTTACTGGCATACCAGTTGCTTTCCCATCCGCGGATGATGCCTAACCTGTTACCAATTGGATTTGCTTTCTGACCCATATTTATGGTTTCAATTAGTTTTTAGAATCTACAATTAACGTTACGTGATTGCTGCGTTTCCTCACTCTGTATCCACGCCCTTGCGGTGCCGGACGCATACGCTTCAAAACCCTGCCACCATCTACAAAAACAGTTTTTACAACAAGGTTGCTGTCTGCAGCACTTGTTCCGCTATTCTTTTGTTCCCAGTTACTGATAGCACTCTTCAATAACTTAGCCAACGGAGTGGCATTATGCTGAGGATGGTGTTCTAAAATTGCCAAAGCTTTTTCAACTTCCATTCCTCTGATAACATCAGCCAGCAAACGCATTTTGCGTGGTCCTGTTGGATAATCGTTCAGTTTTGCTACTGCTTCCATTTTTTATTAATCATTTGTAATCTGAAACTTACATTTCAAATTAGTTACTGTTTGGTTCCTGAATGTCCTCTAAAGTTTCTGGTAGGGGCAAATTCACCTAATTTGTGGCCTACCATGAATTCCGTTACATAAACCGGGATGAATTTATTGCCATTATGCACAGCAAATGTGTGACCAACAAAATCCGGTGTAATGGTGCTTCTGCGGCTCCAAGTTTTGATTACACCTTTCTTTGCCTTACCATCATTAATGGAAGTCACTTTTTCATCCAGATTGTGATCAACGTAAGGACCTTTTTTAATCGAACGACCCATGGTCTATTTCAGATTTAAGTTTTAAGAATTAATCGTTTCCTATTTTAAAGTCAACTTTTTGCCATCTCTTCTTTGAATGATCAGTTTGTCGCTGCCTTTCCTGTGCTTTCTGGTTTTTTCACCTTTAGCATATTTACCGGTCCTGCTGCGCGGATGACCACCTGAAGCTTTACCTTCACCACCACCCATCGGATGATCTACCGGGTTCATCGCAACACCACGTACACGTGGGCGAACACCTTTCCATCTGTTAACACCTGCTTTACCAGCCATTTCCAGGTTATGATCACTGTTAGACACCACACCTACCGTTGCTACGCAGTTAATTAAAACCTTACGTAATTCGCCGGATGGCATTTTAATAACAGCATATTTTTCTTCCTTACCGGTTAACTGCGCAGAAGTACCTGCACTTCTTGCCAGTTTAGCACCCTGACCCGGATTCATTTCAATATTGTGAATCATGGTACCCAATGGCATATGTTTCAGCATTACTGCATTACCAATTTCGGGAGCCACATCATTACCTGCAATTACTTTAGCACCAACCTGTAATCCCTGAGGAGCCAGGATATATCTTTTTTCTCCGTCTGTATACTGTACCAGTGCAATAAATGCGGTACGGTTCGGATCGTATTCAATAGATAATACGGTTGCTTCAATATTATGCTTATCACGTTTGAAATCAATAATACGGTAATGTTTTTTATGTCCGCCGCCAATATATCTCATGGCTCTGCGTCCCTGTGCATTACGTCCGCCTGATTTTTTTACAGGCTCCAGTAAACTCTTTTGGGGTTTATTGGTTGTGATCTCAGCATAAGCATTACCAATTCTCCAGCGGGTTCCTGCGGTAATCGGTTTGTACTTTTTTAATGCCATCTTATTTTTCTTTTTATGCGAATTTTTCAGCTTCGCTTGCTATAATTAAATATTTGCGTATAAATCGATATTGTCGCCTTCAGCAACAGTTACCATTGCTTTCTTATAAGCCGGTTTCTGTCCTTTAATAAAACCAGCTTTTGTATAACGGGTCTTATTTTTTCCGGGTACTACTGCAGTATTTACATCTACCACATTTACACCGTAAAATTCCTGAATGGCTTTTTTAATTTCCAGTTTATTCGCTCTGCGGTCCACTTTGAAAGCATACCTTCTCAGTTTTTCCTGTTGTCCGTTTGCTTTCTCTGTTAAGATCGGCTTGATTAATATTTCGCTCAGTTTCATTTTAATTAGATTGAAACGTTTTCAATTAAGCTACTACAGCTTCGTTATCTGCAAAAATTTTAGCAGCATTTTCAGTTAATATCAGCACATCTGCATTCATGATCTCATAAGTGTTGATATCTGCCAGTAAAGTGCTTGCAATGTTTGGTACATTACGGGTACTTAAGTACAGGTTATCATTGTATTCAGATAATACGAGCAATGTCTTTTTATCAGAAACATTCAAACCCTTCATTACTTCAATTACTTCCTTTGTTTTAGGAGCAGCCATCGTAATGTCTTCTACCACATAAATAGCAGCATCTTTCGCTTTATGACTTAAAGCAGAGATCTTTGCAAGATCTTTTACTTTACGGTTCAGTTTAAAATCATAACCATGTGGTTTTGGCCCGAATATGGTACCACCACCTTTGTATAATGGGTTACGGATATTTCCTTTACGGGATCCACCGGTACCTTTTTGTTTATGCAGCTTGCGGCTTGCACCCTGCACTTCAGCACGGGTTTTTACTTTATGGGTACCCTGACGGCCTGCAGCCAGATATTGCTTAACAGCCAAATAGATTACGTGATCGTTTGGTTCAATCCCAAACACTTCCTCAGGCAATTCTACTGTTCTGCCGGTTTTTTGTCCTTTTATATTTAATACGTCTACTTGCATCTTCTTTCAATTAAAGTGTGATTACTTCTGGATTAATACGATTGAACCGATATGACCGGGAACACAGCCGCTGATCAGAATATAATTCTTTTCAGTGAAAATTTTCACCACTTTCAACCCTTTTGTTTTCACCCTGTCTCCGCCCATACGGCCACCCATTCTCACGCCTTTGAATACACGGCTCGCATCAGAAGAGTTACCGATAGAACCGGGAGCCCTTGAACGATCATGCTGACCATGAGACTGACCACCAACACCTGAGAATCCATGGCGTTTTACAACACCCTGAAAACCCTTACCCTTGGTTGTACCAATTACTTCAACTTTATCTCCTTCTTCGAAGATGTCTACAGTAATCGTTTCACCTAAAAGTTTTTCTATTGAATAGTCGCGGAATTCCTTTACGAATTTTTTTGGAGCTGTCTGTGCTTTTGCGAAGTGACTGTTTTCAGCTTTAGTAGAATGTTTTTCTTTCTTATCGCCGAATGCTAATTGAAGTGCGGTGTAACCATCAGTTTCTTTAGTCTTTACCTGAGTTACAACATTTGGACCAGCCTCGATGATGGTAACAGCAGTTTGCTTTCCATCAGCAGAGAAGACACTGGTCATCCCGAGTTTTTTACCTATAATTCCTTTCATCTTTTGCGGTTTAATGCCCGCTGAGGTTGAGGACATCATGCAGATGAAGCATGATTCAATCCTTG
>Ga0364880_10071_pt1 | contig 62536 bp, 57 predicted proteins | sample ExccelJu500001D3_5_FD_206927 | JGI IMG/M metagenome (GOLD analysis project Ga0364880, IMG submission 206927) | Enriched cells from Trout Bog Lake Hypolimnion, Wisconsin, USA - BchlTB.July30.5000.01.D3 | ecosystem: Environmental > Aquatic > Freshwater > Lake > Hypolimnion/Profundal zone | place... | reverse complement strand
TGTGGTGAACTCATCGAGTTTCATCGGATTATCCAATCAGCGCCGTCGCCTGCCGATACCACGCGGCAAGGTAAGGTGGAATATACAACCCCAGCAATAAAACCAAGATCAGATGCACGAACACCGGAATCAGGGCGGGCGGGTGAGGCAAGCGCTCACCGGTGGTTTCGCCGAATACCATCATCTGCACACGTCCGAAGATCGCGGCGAACGCGACACCCAATGCGGTAAGCAGAAAAGGCATGGTCCACGGATAGGCATGCATGGCTGTGGTGAGAATCAGGAATTCGCTGGTGAATACACCAAACGGTGGCATCCCCAGAATCGCCAGTGTACCCAGCGCCAGCCCCCAGCCGAGAGTGGGGCTGGTTTTGAGCAGGCCGCGAATGCCGTCCATCAATTGTGTGCCGGAGGTTTGCGCGGCATGACCCACCGCAAAGAAAATCGCTGATTTGGTCAGGCTATGTACGGTCATGTGCAGCATTCCGGCAAAAGTGGCCACCGGCCCTCCCATGCCGAAGGCAAAAGTCATCAACCCCATGTGTTCAATGGAGGAATAGGCGAACATCCGTTTCACGTCTTTTTGACGGGTCAGGAAAAAGGCGGCCATCACCACGCTGAGCAGGCCGAAGCCCATCATGAAATTCCCGGCAAAATGCGACCCCAAAGCTCCATCGACCAACACTTTGGAGCGCACCACTGCATACAGTGCCACATTAAGCAACAAGCCCGAGAGTACGGCGGAGACGGGGGTCGGTCCTTCGGCATGGGCATCCGGCAGCCAGTTATGCAACGGAGCCAGGCCGACCTTGGTGCCGTAGCCCACTAACAGGAAGACGAAAGCCAGCGACAACACGGTCGGTTCGAGCTGGGTTTTGACTGCATTGAGGTGCGTCCATAAAAGTGCCGTACCGCCCGCACCAAGGATTTTTTCCGCCGCGAAATACAGCAGGATGGTGCCAAACAGCGCTTGTGCCAAACCAACTCCGCACAATATAAAATATTTCCATGCGGCCTCAATGCTGGCTGGTGTGCGGTAAAGCGATACCAGCAGTACAGTGGTCAGCGTGGCGGCTTCCATTGCTACCCATAAAATACCCATATTGTTGGTGAGCAGAGCCAGCAACATGGTGAAGCTGAATAGCTGATACATGCTGTAATACAGTCGCAGCATGTTCACACTCAGTTTGCCGTGATGCTGTTCAATGCGCATGTAAGGGCGCGAAAACAGGGAGCTGGTAAAACCGACAAAGGCAGTCAGTGCGACCAGAAATACATTGAAGGCATCGACAAAAAATTGCTCGTCCCAAACGCTGAATGATCCGCTGGAAATGACCCGCACGGTGAGTCCCACCGCCGCAAGCAAGGTGCCAAAACTCATCGCTGAATTGAGCTCCGGTGCGAGGCGGTGTGTGCCTAACGCCGCCATCACGAATCCGCCCAGAAGCGGGATGCCCAATACCCAGAAAATTTCCAAGCTAGTCTTCCTTCAATTTTTCCATGTGCTTCAAATCCAGACTGTCGAATGCCACGCGTATCTGGAAAAAGAAAATACCGAGTATGAACATGCCTACCAGTACATCCAGTGCTATGCCCAGCTCTACTACCATCGGCATGCCATAAGTGGCCGAGGTGGCAGCGAAGAACAATCCGTTCTCCATGGCGAGAAATCCCACCACTTGCGGCACTGCTTTGCTGCGCGTAATCATCATCAGGAAGGAGAGCAATACGCTGGCCATGGCAATTCCCAGCGTGCTTTTGGTGATCGTGCCTGCCATTTGCGAAATCGGTGCGGCCAGATTGAACGCGAACACCACCAAAGCCAAACCGATCAGCATGATTGTCGGGATGTTAAACATAGTTTCCACATCCCATTTGATGTTCAACTTGCGGATAAGCAGGTGCAATATCCAGGGAAGCAGGAGCACCTTAAGCAAAAGCGTCAGTCCTGCAGAGTAGTACAAGTGAGTTTGATTGGATGAATAGGCAACTACTGCCGTGCTCAGGCTGAGCACCAATCCCTGCATTGCAAACAGGTTAATCAGCGACAGAATGCGGCGTTGCGACAGCATGGCGAAAGCAATCAGCAGCAGGACCGCTGCGCACATGTTGATGATTTGGGCGGTGAACGGAATGTTCATGCGGGCATCTCCAGCAGAAAATGCGTCAGCAAGCCCAGAACAGCCAACAAGAAGGCCGTGCCCATGAATTCCGGCACCCGAAAAATGCGCATTTTGGCGGATAAAGTTTCCATCAGCGCGAGCCCTGCTCCCCCGGCCATGAGTTTGATAAACAGCAGAAGCAAGGCGAGCGGCACGGCCTTCCAGTCACCGCTCTCGGCAATGCCCCAGGGCATAAACAGGGCAAAACCAATGGTCATGTAGGCCAGTAATTTTAGTGCACTCGCCCATTCCACCAGCGCGAGATGGCGGGCGGAATATTCCAGAATCATCGCTTCATGAATCATGGTCAGTTCAAGGTGCGTGGCCGGATTATCTACCGGAATGCGGGCATTTTCTGCGAGCAGCACCATGACGAATGCGACGCCGGCAAAGGTCATGCTGGGGTACAGCACAAACTGTTTGTGTGCCAGCGTTTCGACGATGGTAATCAGGGAAGTCGATTGGCTGATGGTTGAGGCGGTGAACAGCACCATCAGCAGCGCGGGTTCGGCCAGAAAGCCGACCAGCATTTCACGGCGTGCACCCATAGAACCGAAGGCGGTGCCGATATCCATTGCCGCCAGTGAAATAAATACCCGCGCCAGTGCAAAAATTCCGACTAAAGCAATCACATCAACGGCAGGGGAAAGTGGCAAATCGGTGGCCAGCACCGGCACCAGCGCTGCCGCCAGCCACATGCAGGCGAACAGAATATAAGGCGTGGCGCGAAATAGCGGTGAAGCATTCTCAGCCAGTACGGCATCCTTGAAAAATAACTTGATCAGATTGCGGTACGGTTGCAAAACACCGGCCCCGGTGCGATTTTGCAACAGTGCGCGACACTGGTTGATCCAGCCGAGCAGCAATGGAGCAACGAGAAGTACCAGCGCGTTCTGCAACAGCTGGAAAAAAAGTGCCGTGTAGGTCATTGGATAAACGCCAGCAAGGCAAGCAGGGTGACAAAACTGTACAGCAGGTAGATATGGATGCGGCCATGTTGCAGCTTACCCACCTGGATGCCGATTATTTCGTTCAGCTGCTTGATTGGTTCATAGAATAGATTCCATAAGCGGTCATGCGTTTCCGAGTGAAAATGGGGATGTGTGTCGAACGGTGTGGGAACCTGTTTGACGACTCCCATAAACCATTCGAAAATTTTCCGTATTGGTTGACCGAAACCTTCGGCAGTATCTTGCATCCGTGAGGTTTGTTCCGGGTATCCGCAATCCCATGCGGGGCCGCGACGCAGACGCCCGTGATAATATTTTTTGACCGTCAGCGAGGTGATGACTCCGCCCGCAACAATGATAAAAAATAGAATCAGCGGCCCGTAACTGGCCCGTTCTGCCTGAATCGGGGTGAGTAATAGCCAGCCATGCTTTAACGCACTGCCACCAAGGGAATGGTGCACCAGCATTTCGGTGACAAAATCGATTTGCAGAATAATAAAAGTGGGGAAGAGTCCGAGCACAAAGCAGGCGACGACCATGCATAACATTCCGATACGTTCCCAGATGCCCGCATCATGAACGTGCAAAAGCTTTTCTTCTCGCGGCTGACCGAGAAAAATAATGCCATAGAATTTGACCATTACATAACCCGACAGTGCTGCCGCCAATACCAAAGCCGCTGCCGCAATCGGCACCAGCATGTTGAGGTAGGCGTGCGGCAAACCCGGTGACAGCAGAAAGGCTTGCAACAACAGCCATTCAGAGACGAAACCGTTTAGGGGCGGTAATCCCGCGATTGCCAATGCGCCTACCAGCATGAGCAACGCCAGTTTCGGCATGGTATGGATCAGTCCGCCGAGCTTGCCAAGCTGACGTTCACCGGTGGCATGTAATATCGACCCTGTTCCGAGAAACAGCAGGCTTTTCATGAACGCATGATTGAGCGCGTGATACAGGGTTGCGGTGAGCGCCAGCGCTGCCAGCGCATCTTTCTGGAAATTGTGGAAGATCAGGGTCAGGCCGATCCCCACCAGAATGATGCCGATATTTTCGATGGACGAATAGGCGAGCAAGCGCTTCATGTCGACTTGTACAGCAGCGAAAAACACACCGAATAGTGCGGTGATTAAGCCCAGTGCCAGCGCCAGCACGCCCCACCACCACATTTGCGCATCCAGCAAATCAAAACTGACGCGCAAAATCCCGTAGATTGCAGTTTTCAACATGATCCCGCTCATCATGGCGGAAACCGGCGATGGTGCGGCCGGATGGGCTTCCGGCAACCAAGCGTGCATCGGCAGAATCCCTGCCTTTGCACCGAAACCGAACAGTGCCAGCAGAAACGTGGCGCTGGCCCAGAATGAGCTCAGGTGAGTGTGGCGCATCGTGTTAAAAGTGTAATCGCCATGCCCTCCCTGCATCACGCCAAAGCTCATCAAGATTGCAATGGCACCGACATGGGCAATCAGCAGATACAGAAACCCGGCGCGGCGCACTTCCGGCTGTTCATGGTTAGTGGTGACCAGAAAATAGGAGGATAGCGCCATGCTTTCCCAGGACACCATGAACAGATAGGCATCGTCGGCCATGAAAACCAGGGCCATCGCCGCCATGAATACGTGATATTCGAGCGTCAGCAGCGCAACCGTGTCATTCGCCATGTTGCGGAAGTAGCCGACCGAAAACAGGGAAATGCCTATGCTCGCGCTACCAAGCAGAATAAGAAAAAATGAGGAAAGCGCATCCATGCGCAAATGGAAAGGCAGATCGGGCAGGCCCAGCGGCAGAATCGCGACACTGGTTTCGCTTAACCCTCCCACCCCTGCCAGCGCCAGAGCAAGGGAACAGACGGCTCCGGCGGGGAAAATAATCTGCGTGGCAAGCCGATTGTTTTGCAGCAACAATCCGGCGATGCCAAGCATCAGCCATGTTGCTACTACACCCAAGGCAACATCAATGGGCAACAAACCGAATTGATCAAACACTGATTTTGAATCCTCCCAAAGTGGGCGGATTATAGTCTTGTTGCGGGTACTGTGGATAGGTCTCGCACACGCGAGAGACTATCGGTATTTCAAATGAGTCAAGGCCAAAACTGCCAATCGCGCATCAGGACACAAATCTGAAGAACAAATTGATCTTACTGCAAGCCTCAAGTGATAATGTGCGACATTGCTGAGCAACATGAAAATTCCGATGCTGATTGAGTTGACTTTATTGCTGGTATTGGTTGCGATCGTTGTCATTGCGATCCGCCCGCCCCGCCAATAATCAAAGCGTGTCGCAAGCAAACTTGACCAGTCTGTAATATGATGTGGATGCAGATTCTGCAACTTGCGAAAGGAGCGATTGACATGGCTATGCTTATATTTCTGGGTGCACTGACCATACTGGTGCTCTATGGCATCAGTTTGTATAACAATCTGGTCAATGTTAAACATGCGGTCGCCAAGGCGTGGGCCAATATGAATGTACTGCTCAAGCAGCGCCATGATGAATTGCCCAAGCTGGTTGAGGTATGCAAGCAATACAAGCAATTTGAACAAAGCACACTGGAGAAAGTTATTGAGGCACGCTCACAGGTTCATTCCGCCCGTGAGCGTCAGGATATACCAGCATTAGGTCAGGCGGAAGGCATGCTGCGAGCTGGTCTGGGAGGAATTTATGCAGTGGCAGAAGCCTATCCCGAACTGAAAGCCAACGAAAATTTCATGCAATTGCAAAACCGTATTACTTCGCTTGAGAACGGTATCGCCGACCGCCGCGAGTTTTATAACGACTCGGTGAATATCAACAATGTACAAATAGAAATCTTTCCTGCCAGCATTCTTGCCAGAATGTTCGGGTTTGAAGAAAAGCCTTTACTTGAATTTGCTTCGGCTGAAAAGTCAGATGTGGATATGAAGCAATTATTTGCATGATTTAAATGCTGGATAGAGTACGCCTCGAATACGCAAATCTGGTCACCTCGGGTGCCCAGTTGTTTCTGGTGGTTATCGGTATTTATCTGCAAACGGTGAAAGGCTGGTTGTATTGTTGTTCTGCAATTGCCCTGGTGAGTGTCTTTGCATGGTTGTCCTCGTTATACCGGTTGAGAACCCTGCGCGAGACCCCGACCTCAAAGATAGCTTCCGCAGCGCAAGGGTATGTTGAACTGATCGGACGGGGGCAGCAATTCGGCGACACTCCCTTGCTCAGTGAATTGAGCAGGCTTCCTTGTTTGTGGTGCCGCTATAAAATTGAGAAACGCGTCAAACGCGGAGAATGGGAAACTGAAGATAGCGGTGAAACCATCGATTCGTTTATTCTGAGAGATGAGACGGGTGAGTGCATGGTTGATCCGGAGTTTGCCGAGATCAGTACTCAGCATTATGAGAAGTGGCAAGATGAAGACCGCCGTTACACCGAGTGGAAATTGTTGCAGCATGATCTGATTTACGTGTTGGGGCAATTCCGCACCATTGGTGGCAGCACTGTCGAATTCGATACACGTGAAGAATTAAATGTTCTGCTAAGCGAGTGGAAGTCGGACATGCCCAAGCTTCTGGAGCAGTTTGATCTGGATAACGATGGCAAGCTGGATGAAAAGGAGTGGTTTCTGGTTACCCAAGCTGCCAAACGCGAGGTCAGGAAAATGATCAACGAGGCACAGTCGCAGCCTGATATGAATATCGTCAGTAAACCTCCGGATGGAAAGTTTTTTCTGATCAGCAATCTTCCCCAAGAGAAATTATATCGTCGCTATCTATTCTGGACTTGGGCTCATCTAATTATTTTCTTCGGATCTTTGGCTGGAGTGGGATGGGTGCTGCAACACAGGCTGACAATCGGCGTGACGTAATCGCTTTTGACGATTTTCTTTCAATCAGAACAATTCAATTTTTTGTGTGTTGGAAGAAGCGCCCGATGAAGTCCCTCCCAGCGCTAGAGCGTGAACGTTACGTTGTGTGTCCATGACATAACCCTGGTAAATCTCATCAATGTGATCCTTGATGGAAGCGGCATTGGAAAAATCCTTGTTGCGCATCATTTCCACCATTTGAGCCACATGCGTATCAAGGCGTTTCAGTGCCCTTTGAACCTGTTCAATTTGCTGTCTCGTTACGTCCTGAAACTGGATATTTGCCAACACCTCCATAAACATCGAAGATAAAGTCTGGCTGGTGTTGCTAAGCCGGCCGAGCATTTCTTCATCACGTGCCATGAGTTGGTGATAATTGCTACCCATGCTATCAATGTGTTTGGAGAAGTTCTCCAGCACGTCTTTCTGCTGCTGAATGTTGGAGTGTTCCAGCTTGCTGCGGAACTGCTCTTCGATCGATTTTGCCACATTGCCGATGCCTTCCTGAATCTTGGTTACGGCATGATCTGTTTCACCGGAGAGCTTACGTACCTCGTCGGCAACTACTGCAAATCCCCGCCCAACTTCTCCTGCACGGGCGGCCTCAATGGCGGCATTCAGAGCAAGCAGATTGGTCTGCGAGGAAATATTTTTGATCATATCTACCAGAGGAGACAGCGAGTTTGCCTGTTTTACAACGATGGATATGCTTGCACGGTCAGCATCGGATTCGGCAATACGTTCCTGAATATATCGGTTAAGATTTCCGATCAGTTCCACGTTTGAGTTGATACTTCTTTCACCCGACTCAATCATGGCTTCCCCTTCATGGGCGCTGACTGTGACGGTAGACATCAGTTCGTTGATAACACCATCAATCGCTTGCAGACGCTCCATGATGCTGAAGGCGGAGCGTTCGGTCTCGGCAGTAATGGCATGGAGCTGTTCAATAAGTAGATTGGTTAGAGAAGGCAGTTCTCCCAATTCGCGGGCTGCGCTGTTGGTGATCGATTCTTCAATGGTGAGTTTCTGTTCCATTTCCTTCATAGAGGAACGCAAACCCAGCGTGACATCGTGGTAGATGCCAAGCGAAAAAAAATGGTTGATCGCAAAGCTGATCAAAATGATGGCAACGGTACCTATCGCGTCGGCAAGTTGCTCGTCAATACCCAATGCCTCATGATTCCATCTGTGGAACGGTGCATGCCAAATATAAACTGAAATGCCACAGAGCACTGCGGTAAGTAGCAGTATGATGCCTTGGCGCTTCTTGAACTGATTTACTTCAAAGATCATCTGCGCTCCATCCGGGTGATAGCTTCCATGCTTACTGGTTTAACGCTTCTCGCCGGGGAGCGCGTGTTCAAAACATTTGTGCTTCGAGGCAAGTGCCTATCTCTTACTATCGGAAAGCGATTAGATTTCTTTAATTTGGAACAGTTCGAGAGGTCCGAAGGTTGAAAGGAAATTATTTGATTACGAGCTTAATAGTTCCTATCAACTGTTCCGCGTTGACCGGTTTGATCAACCATCCGGATGCACCGGCTGCTTTTGCTTCATCGCGTTTTGATTGCTGCGATTCGGTGGTAAGGAACAAAATCGGCATAAAGCGCAGATTGGGCAACTTGCGTACTTCTTTGATGAATTCGATGCCATTCATTCCAGGCATATTCAAGTCGGTGATGAGCAAATCGGGTTTCAATCCGCCTTTGAGTTTGGTTAACCCTTCTTCTGCACTCGCAGCTTTTTCTGCCGCGTAACCCGCCTTTGAAAGGATTGCACTCATGCTGAGCAGGATCGTTGCGGAATCATCTACAAGAAATATCGTTTTCATTTGAGGAACATTGTCTCCAGGGTTATACGTTGTAAACTTTGATTCACCAGTCTGGCCTCTATGGTATCAAGCCTTCACGTGTGAATCTACATTAAGTGAATTCCGGTAAAAAATTGCATACTTCATATCCTCATTCAGGATATGGTCTACCAGTATGCTTTTAACTCTCAATCCTGCGTCTACCCACGCTGAATCGAAGCCGTAAGGAATGAATTTTTCATTGACCTCATAAAGAGCCTTCAAGGCACGGCCATGCGATAAGGCATGACCCTCTATGTCAGGATATTGCCATTCCTTGAATAGCCTCTCCTCCTGGCTGAAATGGCGTTCTGCATCGTCAATGATGAGTTGCATTCTTTTCTTGATTGCTGCCGGCTCCATCCGGTCAATAATCGACCGGTTAAGCAGATTGATCATGTCAAAAAACTGTTTGTGATCCTCGTCAATCTCCGGGATGCCGACGCTCATCTCGGCTTCCCATCTAAGCGTCCAGGTTGGTCGTTTCATCATTGTTGCTCAATGGTTACTAAACAGCTTCAGTTTGTGCGTCAGACATGGCTTCAGCAGCGCCTCCGAGCATAGAGAGTTCTTCCACCGACAACACCTTGTTGGCGTTCAGGATGATGACGAACTTTCCAGCTACTTTGCCCATGCCATGCATGAAGTCCACACGTATCTTGGCCCCGAAGGCTGGTGGCGGTTCAATTTCGCTACGCGGAATCTCCAGCACTTCAGAGACGCTGTCCACCATGACTCCAATGTCCTGTTTTGATTCGTCACCATTTTCCACTTCGATGATGACAATGCAGGTGCGGCGTGATATTTCGGTTCTACTACGCCCGAAACGTGCCGACAAGTCCACTACTGGCACCACACTTCCGCGCAGGTTGATGACGCCACGGATGAAGCCGGGCATCATCGGCACTTCGGTCAGACTTCCGTACTCAATAATTTCCTTGATGTTGAGGATGGCGATGGCAAACATTTCACCACTCAACAAAAAAGTCAGGTATTGCTGTTCTTCTCCGGCCGCCGCCGCACTTCCCGCGACGACCGGCATATTATTCGCCTGGCTCATGGCAGTCTCCTAGAAGCGGTCAAAGTCCTGTTCATTCGGTGCCCCGGTTGCATGTTTGTCAGCAAACTTGGGGGCGGCCGCTTTGAACTGCTTGCCCGTACTGTGCTGGGCATGGCTGGGTCCTGAGCTGTGGCGCACCGCCGTGATGCCTTGACTTCCTCCACTGTTCAGTTTGAAGAATGTCATCACATTTTGCAGTTGTTCGGTCTGGCTGCTCATTTCCTCCGAGGTGGCCGCGAGTTCTTCCGAAGCCGAGGCGTTTTGCTGGGTGATCTGGTTCAGTTGTCCCATCGCGCTGTTGATTTGAGCCACACCGCTGGACTGCTCCGAGGAAGCTGAAGCGATTTCCTGTACCAGATCGGAAGTCTTGTTGATGCTGGGCACAATTTCATCCAGCAGCTTGCCGGCCTTTTCCGCCAGTCCGACGCTGCTGCTGGCCAGTTCGCCGATTTCCTGTGCCGCCACCTGGCTGCGCTCGGCCAGTTTGCGTACTTCCGCAGCGACCACCGCAAATCCTTTGCCGTGCTCCCCTGCGCGCGCCGCTTCAATCGCGGCGTTCAAGGCCAGCAGGTTAGTCTGGTAGGCAATGTCGTCCACGATGCCGATCTTGCCGGCAATTTTCTTCATGGCTTCAACCGTGCTGCTTACCGCTTTGCCGCCCTCGGTCGCTTCCTTGGAAGCTTTGCCGGCCATGCTGTCGGTGACCTTCGCATTCTCGGTGTTCTGGTTGATCGAGGCTGTCATCTGCTCAATCGAGGCGCTGGTCTCTTCCACACTGGCTGCCTGTTCACTGGAGGCTTGGGACAGTGATTGTGCGGTGGCGCTGATTTCTTCCGATGCGCTGGCCAGAGAGTCGGCACTGGCACGCACGGCAGTAATCGTTTCAGCGAGTTTGCTGACGGTGTTGTTGATGGCCTGTTTGAGCAGATCAAAATCGCCCTGATACGACTTGGTGATGGTCTGGGTCATATCGCCCACTTCCATTGCTGCCATCACCCGGCGTACATCGTTGATCGGGCCGACTACATTGTCCAGAGTGTCGTTGACCCCCTTGACGATGCGCTGGTAATCGCCCTGATGTTTGGAAGCATCTGCACGGGTTTCGAGCTTGCCTTCAACGGCAGCCTGGGCCAGCATTAATGCGTCAGCTACCAGGGCATCGACTGCATCAATACATGCATTGAGGTTGTTTTTGATAATGTTGTAGTCACCGCTGTAGGGGTCGGTGATCTTCGGCGGGATGTCGCCTTTGGAGATACGGTCAACATAGTTGGCCGTGACATTGAGCGGATTGACGATGTTGGTGATCGTGTCATTCACGCCCTTGACCAGCTGGTTCCATCCTCCCTGGAATAGATCGGCATTGGCGCGTTTCTTCAGTTCACCATCGGCTGCAGCCTTGATGATGACGTCGGTTTCTGCCAAGAGGTCGTTCATCATTTTGACCGCGCTGTTGAGGTTCAGCTTGATGACGTTGTATTGCCCCTTGTACTCGGTAACGATCACGGGAGGAATGACGCCTTTGGCAATCTTGTCCACATAATCCGCCGTTACATTCAGCGGTTCAACGATGTTGACCACGGTCTGATTGACGCCTTGCACCAGTTGCTTCCAGCCGCCCTGGAACAGATCGGCATTGGCGCGTTTCTCCAGTTCGCCGTTGGCGGCGCCTTGAATCAGGATGTCGGTCTGCGCCAGCAGCTCGTTCATCATATTGACCATGTTGTTAAGGTTGCCCTTGATGACGTTGTATTGCCCCTTGTATTCGGTGGTAATGGTCGGTGGAATAATGCCCTTGGAGACTTGATCCACATAACTTGCTGTGACATTCAGCGGATCAACGATATTGACCACGGTCTGGTTAACACCTTGCACCAGTTGCTTCCAGCCGCCCTGGAACAGATCGGCGTTGGCGCGTTTATCGAGTTCGCCGTTGGCGGCTCCTTGAATCAGGATGTCGGTCTGCGCCAGCAGGTCGTTCATCATCTTGACCGCATTATTGAGATTGTTCTTGATGACGTTGTACTGACCTTTGTATTCGGTGGTAATGGTTGGCGGGATCACACCTTTGGAAATTTGGTCGACGTAGCTCGCTGTGACATTCAGCGGATCAACGATGTTAGTTACAGTCTGGTTGACACCTTGTACCAGTTGCTTCCAGCCGCCCTGGAACAGATCGGCATTGGCGCGTTTGTCCAGTTCGCCGTTGGCGGCGCCTTGAATCAGAATGTCGGTCTGCGCCAGCAGGTCGTTCATCATTTTGACCATGTTGTTGAGGTTGCCCTTGATGACGTTGTATTGCCCCTTGTATTCGGTGGTGATGGTCGGGGGAATAATGCCCTTGGAAACTTGATCAACATAACTTGCTGTGACATTCAGCGGATCGACGATGTTGGTTACAGTCTGGTTGACGCCTTGCACCAGTTGTTTCCAGCCGCCTTGGAATAGATCGGGGTTGGCACGTTTGTCCAATTCGCCGTTGGCAGCCCCTTGAATCAGAATGTCGGTCTGAGCCAGCAGGTCATTCATCATCTTGACCGCGTTGTTCAAATTTCCTTTGATTACATTAAACTCACCGTTGTAATTGTCAGTGATGGTCGGAGGAATAACGCCTTTGGATATTTGATCTACATAGTCGGCAGTTACGTTCAACGGACCAATTACTGCATCCAAGGTGTGGTTCACGCCTTCAACAATTTTTCTGTAATCGCCCTTATGCACAGAAGCATCGGCGCGAGTCGTCAAGCGGCCTTCGACTGCTGCATTCACTAGCTTTTCGGTATCTCCTACCATTGCCTTCAAAGCTTTCTGGACCGAAACAAAGGAGGTCAAAAGTTGGCCTGTTTCGTCCTTGCTATCGACTTCAATGTTGGCAGAAAGATCTCCATTGGCAATCTTGTCAGCTTCGACAACGGCTTTTGCCAGTGGACTGGTGATGCTACGGGTGATCCACCATGCCAGCAGAACAACCAATAAGATTGCGATAACGGAAATTGAAATCAACAATGACTTCGTGGAAATGGACAGGTCAATTGCTGATTTGCCTTCGTTTCCTGCTTTTTCCTTTTGGTGGTCGTCAAAGGCTTTTATATCTGCGATATAGTCATTGGCAAGCTTGGTGTAGTCCCCAAGCAGGTACTGGGTTGCTTTCTGAACGTCATGTTGCCCGGAGCTGCTGTCAACAAGAGAAAGGCTTAAATCCAGGCCGGCCTTATATTTGGCCCCAGACGCTTCTATTTTTGCAAATAGAGCCTTACCGCTTTCAGTTTTGACTAAGGGTTTGATCTTCTCCATCGCCTCACTAATGCTTTTAGACGATTCACTAATAATATCGAGCTGCTTTCTCTCAAAGATCTTGTCGTTAGACAGGATCGTATTACGCAGTGCACGAGCTATGATCAGCACATTTTGCATCAGCTCATCGGCCATTTCGACCTTGGGTAGTCCCTCATCAACAATCGACGTTGTGGTTGCAGACATTTCTGAGATACGCAGTATCGAGACCGATGAAACAACAATCAGCATGGCTAGTGCTGCGGCAAAACCAAGGCCGAGGCGCATACCTATTTTCATGTTTTTGAACATTTTTTTCTCCCGGTTACAAATAAAATCACAAAATAATAAACTTTAAACCCTGACTGCTTCTGATGTATGTCCACGATTCTGTTGTGCGGTAGTGAGTGCCACCAACGATTGCACATCGAGGATCAACGCGACTTCGCCCGAGCCCAGAATAGTTGACCCGCCAATCCCCTTGATATGCTTGAAGATGCTACCCAACGGCTTGATCACGGTCTGGAATTCACCCATCAGTTCATCAACCACCAGACCGATTTTCTGGCCGGCGTATTGCACCACCACAATGTTCTCGCGTTTGCCACCCTTTTCCGATATTTCAAATTGTTCGCGCAACCTTACGAACGGTAATACTTCCCCGCGCAGGTTGATGTATTGGTGTTTGAGTGTTTCTTCCCGATCTTTTTCAGAAAGTTCGATGCATTCCACCACGGTACCCAGAGGGATTACATAGGAGGATTTTCCGACTCCTACCAGAAAGCCGTCAATGATTGCCAGCGTCAACGGCAAGCGGATGCGGAAAGTGGAACCCTGACCTTCCCGACTCTCAACTTCGACACTACCGCGCAGAGCGGTAATATTGCGTTTCACCACGTCCAGTCCGACACCGCGCCCGGAAATATTGGTGATCTTGTCGGCGGTTGAAAATCCCGGTTCAAAAATCAGACCGAAGATTTCGCTGTCGGTGAGTGTTTGAGTGGGGCCGATGATTTCCCGTTCGCGCGCTTTGTTGAGAATCTTTTCCCGGTTCATCCCTGCGCCGTCGTCGATGATCTCAATCGCAATGCTGCCGGATTCGTGATAGGCATTCAGTGTCAGTGTGCCGCGTGCCGCTTTACCTTTTGCTGTACGAGCCTCCGGGGGCTCGATCCCATGGTCGAGCGCGTTGCGCACCAGATGCATCAGCGGATCGCCCAATTTTTCCACCACGGATTTATCCAGTTCGGCTTCGCTGCCCCGGATAACCAATTCAATATCCTTGCCCAGTTCCCTGCTGGTATCGCGTACCACGCGCTGAAAACGGGTGAAGGTTTCGCCGATTTGTACCATGCGCAGTTGCAAAGCACTGTCGCGAATTTGTTCCACCAGCATGGTGATGACCGAGGTCGATTCCACCAGCGCACTCTCGCCGCTTTTGCGTGCCAACATATTGGCTCCCGCGCTGGCAATGACCATCTCGCCCACCAGATCAATGAGCTGATCCAGCTTGGCGGCTTGTACCCGAATGAGTTGGGATTCGAGGGTTTTCTTTTCCGCCACCTTGCCTTGTTTGGCTGCGGCCGCATCGACCAGTTCAGCGGTAACTGCTCCCTGATTGACCAGTACATCGCCAATCTTGGGTTGGGCGGATGAGCCTTCTTCCTGTTCTTGGTCGGCCTGCGCGTTTAAGGCTATATCCAGCTCTTTCTGGGTGAGCGCGCCACTTTTGATCAGAATCTCTCCCAGACGCATGGTGTCTTCGGGGAGGGTTTCGATGGAGCTGATGAAGTCAGCCAGTTTGCTGTGCGGTGGCCAGATATGGATCAGACAATCATCCCGCACGAAATCAAACACGCTTTCGATTCTGGCTTTGTCCGCATCGGATTGGTAGGAAATTTCAAATCCCAGATAACAGGACTCGGCATCCATTTCGTCCGCATCCGGCATGGCATCCGGTAGCGTGGTCAGGTGGACGATCTGCCCCAGCTCCAGAAGGTAGCGGATGAAGGAGGAAGGATCCATACCTTTGCGTAACACGTCAGGGCCAAAGCGCAGTGAAATGTGCCAGTTGTCGGTTTCCATTTCGCCGCCGCCGCTGGCATGAAGTTTCGGCTCGCTCAGGACGATTTTCTGGGTAGACTCAGCGGGCTGACCCAGATAGTGCTGCAATTTTTCGCGCAAGGAGGCACTGACTTTGTTGACTTCATCCGTCGGTTCGGCCTCGCTTTCGACGCAGCCCAACAGGGTGCCCAGATGATCGGAACATTCGAGCAGAACTTCAACCAGCTCCGGGCTGGGTTTGATCGTCTCGGAACGCATTTCGTCCAGAACATTTTCGAGTACATGGGTAAACTCGACGATGAACATGCATTCGATGACGCCTGCTCCGCCCTTGATGGTGTGGGCTGCCCTAAAAATTGAATTAATAGTATCCGGGTCGCCGCCGTTACTTTCCATCTGCAACAGATTGTCTTCCATCATCTGCAGCAGTTCGCGTCCTTCGACTACATATGCTTGTTGAATCGCATCCATGCTTCCCCCGATTCTCTTATTCTTGTCTTACTTATTCTTGTGCTTGGTTTGGTTTTCAGTGGCGTGTTCCTTGGCCGGGATGACCATCGGGTCGCCAAAATAACTGGCCATGTTGTACAAGTCGAGTAGTTCGGTCACCGGCTTGCTATGGGCAGTCAAGCGCACGGTTTTGTTTGCTTTGAGCGCTTCCCGCTTGGTTAGTAACAATATCTGAAAGCCAGCTGTATCCATTTCGCTGACTTGAGATAGATCCAGATCCAGTTCCTCGCACTCCCCCAGCGCTTTAAGCAGCATGGTCTTTTGTTCGGCAGCGTTGTAGATGGTCATGTTTTCGCTGATTGCCGTCTTCTGATGTTGAGTCATAGTTGTTATCTCAGTAAGGCTTTATGGTCGCTATAGTTAAGAGTAGCAGTTTAATCTAAAATCTTCGAAGGATGTTTTAACTTTAGTTGGTCATTTTCAGTCTGGTTGCAGAATGTCCTTAAGCAGGTCGATCGGCATCGGTCTGCCAAACAAGAACCCCTGATATTGGGTGCAACCGGCAACTACAAGAAGTAAGCGTTGTTCTTCAGTTTCGACGCCTTCAGCAATGACCTCCATATCCAGACTTTGAGCCATCGCCACAATGGTGTTGACGATGGCTTTGTCGCTGCTGTCAACAGCCAGGTCTCTAACGAAAGACTGGTCAATTTTAAGTTGATGCAGGGGTAATTGTTTCAGATATTGCAGCGAGGAATAACCGGTACCAAAATCATCCAGGGAGAAAAGCACTCCCAGAGCATTAATAGCTTTCATGGTTTCAACCGTGCTCTCCATGTTCTCGTGCAATATACTCTCTGTTAGTTCAAGCTTGAGTTTGGTTGGATCAATACCATGACGTAGCACGATAGCTTGTACTTGGGTAGCAAAATCCGGCTGACGGAATTGCTTTGCACTCACATTGACTGACATGATCAGGTGACGAGTATTCGCATCCAGCTGCCATTTGCTGAGTTGCGCGCAGGCCGTATCCAGAACCCATTTGCCGATAGGTAAAATCAGCCCCGTTTCCTCTGCAATCGGAATGAATTCGGCAGGAGAAACCAGATCACGCTTAGGGTGTACCCAACGTATCAATGCTTCCGCACCGAAGGGGCGCAAATTCTGGTCAACCTGGATTTGGTAATATAAAAAAAATTGGTGATATTCGACGGCGTTGCGTAATTCGTTTTCAAGAGTTGAACGGGTATCGATCGCTTCCTGCATGTGCGGGTCGAAAAAACGAAGTGTGTTGCGTCCGGCCTTTTTGGCCTGATACATGGCAATATCGGCCTGCTTGAACAAATCATCCAGTTTGTCATGATGGTGATAAAAAAGTGCGACACCAATGCTGGATGTATTGAAATACTCCTTTTTTGCAAGCATATAAGGTTTGTTGAGGGTCGCGAGTATCTTCTCACCGATAGTTTCAGCTTGTGTGGCTGCTTCAATTGATTGGGCGCTTAAATTTTCCAGCATGACGACAAATTCATCACCGCCCAGTCGAGCTACGGTATCACCTTCACGAACGCAGGATTTCAGACGTTCTGCCACTTTTTGGAGAAGTAAATCTCCCATGATGTGGCCTAGGGTGTCGTTGATTGTCTTGAAGTTGTCCAGATCAATGAACAGCAGAGCACCGGTTTGCCCGGTTCGATCACTCGAAGACAGAGCCTGAAATAGCCGGTCTTGAAGCAAACGGCGATTGGGTAATTTCGTCAGCGGATCAAAGAAAGCCAATTCTTTGATGGCTTCCTCTGATTCTTTACTCTTGGTTGCATCGGCGAAAGCCGCCACATAATTGGTGATGCTATTGTCAGAATCTTTTACGGCGGTGATCGTTAAATGTTCCGGGTATATTTCGCCATACTTGCGGCGATTCCAGATTTCGCCTTGCCATTTGCCCGTGGAGTTGATGCTGTCCCACATTGCAGCATAAAAGTCTGCATCATGACGCCCCGAGCTGAGTATCTGTGGTTTTTTCCCAATCGCTTCTTCGGCGCTGTAACCTGTGATGCGTGTAAAAGCCTGGTTGACCTGAAGGATGTTGGTTTGGGAATCGGTAATCAATATCCCTTCCTGAACTTCAAAAGCGGTAGCAGCAATGCGTTGCGCTTCTTGGGTTTGCTTGCGCTCGGTGATGTCACGTGAGGAATTAAAAATTACACTATTTCCATTCAGCTCAAAAGGATAACCACTAACCTCAACATCGAAGACGCTGCCATCTTTACGGCGGTGCACTGTCTCGAAACGGGAATGACCTTGTTTGAGTATTTGCTCTTTGATCTTTTTGCCAAGCTCGCTCTCGGTGAGTTGTGCATCCCAACGGGTAACATTCATGCCAATTATTTCATTTCGCTGATAACCCAGCATGGTGCAAAAAGAGTCACTGGCTTCAATGACATTGCCATTTTCGTCTAGGATATGAATGCCGTCGCTGGCATTGCGCAGGATGGCAAGATTCTTCTCGCTTTCAATTTTTAAGGCGATCTGTGCCGCAGCTTTTTCATCACGAATGCGAAGTGCTTCGATGCCAAAGGAAATGTCGATGGCCAGTTTTTCCAGTAGCTCGATTTCTTCTTTACTGAATACGGAGGTTTCTTTCGAGTAAATGATCAATGCACCCCAAATACCCTGCTTGTCAAAAAGAGGGAGCGCTATATTTCCGTTGTAACCACGCTTGATTGCGGCATCGCGCCATGGAGACATTTTCGGACTGCTGGGAATGTCATTAAAGACAATTTTTCCAGTTCTAATCGCTGCACCCGTTGATCCTTGTCCCATCTCTGTATCTGCCCAGGTGATATTGGGATTATCCAGATACCCTTCAACGTAACCGAATTGTGCAATCGGGCGTACGCTCTTGTCCGCATCATGATTCGCCAACCCCACCCAGGCCATCAGGTAATCGCCGGTTTCAACAACCAACCGGCAAATTTCGGTGAGCATTTCCCGTTCGTTTTCAGAACGGGCCAGTACGGATTGGCAATTGCTCATGAGATTCATGGCTCGGGCAAGGCGGTTGCGGGCGAGTTCCGCAAGCATTCTTTCTGAAATATCCTTTACAAAACTTACGCTAAATTCATAGCCGCCAAAACTGACAAAGTTGGCAGTCACTTCAACCTGGAAGCTCATTCCATCTTTTCGTCTGTGCTGGGTTTCAAAGATCTGCGTCTTGTCTTTCTTCAGCTGTTGCCAGTGTTGGCTCCATTGCGCGAAGGGATAATTTGAATCAAGATCGGAAATTGATAGTTGCAGCAGTTCATCGCGGGTATATCCCAAGAGCTGGCAAGCATGGTTGTTGGCGTAGTGGATACGTGCGTTCCTATCTATCCAGTAGATATCAACAGAGGCATTGTCCATCGCAAATTGCGTAAGCTGCAAGAGCGAATCGGTATCCTTGGAGTTCATACGTTTCCGATTTTAAGACTGGGTAAAGACATTTCAATTTCTGCAAGAGCGATATTGACAACCCGTGCTGCAGCCTCCATTTTCAATGCTTCCTGCTCGCCACTTGCCTTCGCTATAAAATCCTGCCTGTCCATGTGTTTTAGCAACTTTGAAAAAGCTTCAGCTTCGTCATGGGTAAAGTTAATCGTGATTGTGTGGCTTGGCGCATTCATAGCGATTCTCAGTTTTATCGAGTTTGCCTGTTACATCATGAAAGCGAGCATGCGCCTTTATTGATAATGCGGGTATCAGAGATTTTTTGATAGTTGTGTCAGATACAGAGAAAAGTGTTGTCAGGGTTTGCCCTACAAAAAAAGGGGTTGGCTATTCGAAAAGCTGGTGCTCCACCGCATAGCGCATCAATTCGACGTTATTATGCAGGTGCATTTTTTCAAGGATGCGGCTACGGTAGGTGCTGATTGTTTTGGAACTCAAATGAGTCGAGTCGGCAATTTCCGTAACGGTCTTGGCCGAGACAATCAATTTGAAAATCTGGAACTCACGAATTGAAAGCGTTTCGTGCGGGAGCCTTTCATCCGGAAGATTGATTTCATTGACGAGCATTTTGACTGCATCCGGACTGAGATGCATCTTGCCCTCCACCACGTTACGAACCGCATCAATCACTTCTTCAGGTGCACATTCTTTGTTTAAATAACCGGATGCGCCCGCCTTGATTAATCGGACGGCGTATTGGCTTTCAGGATAGGCACTGATAATCAGCACGGGAAATTTTGATTGATTCGCCTTGATCTGTTTGAGCAGTTCAATGCCGTTCATGTCCGGCATGGCAACATCCAGCAGAGCAGCATCACAGTCGTGATTGCGCAACCAGCGCAAGGTGTCGGCACCGTTACTAAATGACGCCACCACTTCCATTTCATCATTTTTTTCCAGAATTTGTGCCAATCCCTGGCGTACCATGGCGTGGTCATCCACAATCAGGATGCGAATTTTACCTTTCATGTCTTGCTCCGGGTTTCGGTTGAGTTGGGTGGCAAGGTCACGATTACGCAGAACCCCCCATCGGGCGAACTGTCAAATTTGATGGTGCCGCCCAATTGTGCGACGCGCTCTTGCATGCCCATCAAACCATAACTTCTCGGTTGAGTTCGCCGGTCATCCGGTAAACCGCAGCCATTATCGCTGATTGATAACATGACTTCATCGTCACTATGATGATATTCAACTCCGACCTGGGAGGCCCCGGAATGGCGGGCCACATTGGTGAGCGCTTCCTGAAGAATTCGAAACAGCGCAATCGAAGTTTGTTTGTCCAGGTTTTCCTTGTCGCCTATGCAGTTGACCATCGTGGCGATACCGGTCAGTTTATGAAATTCTCCGGCTTGCCATTCGATGGCCGCAAGCAAGCCGAGATCATCCAGGATGGTCGGGTGCAGATTCGAAATAATGGTACGTGAAATGACGGCGGCATTATTAATCAAATGTTCCATCGACTTGATCTGTTCAGCAAGACTCACTGCATCGGTAGCGTCTGTCAGAATGGATTTTAACTGGTAAATTTTAATTTTCAGGGCAGTCATAATCCCGCCCAGTTCATCGTGAATTTCCCTTGCGATGCTGGCCTTTTCATCTTCCCGAACATTTAAAAGATGGGCAGTCAGATCATGCAGTTGCTGCTCGGTCGCTTTACGATGGGTGATGTCCCGGCTAAAACCGGTGGTTCCGGTTACGTGCCCGTCTTTCCCGATAATGGCGGTTTTGAAGGTTTCGGCCCAGTACGTTCGTGTGCCGTCAATAAAACACTCTTCTGTCCGTCGCTGTTGCTGGCGGTTTGCCATGACTTCGGTATCGTCTGCACGATACTTCTCCGCGATTTCCTTCGGCCATAAATCAAAATCAGTCATGCCGATAATCTGCTTGCCGGTTTTCAGCAACGGGTAGTTGGCATAAGCATGATTGACATGGAGGTAACGGCCATCGGTATCTTTCAGCCAAGTTAAATAGGGAGAGTTGTCGAGAATGGCACGCAGATTTTCTTCACTTTTGCGTAGTTTATTTTCTGCTGTTTTTCGGGCACTGATGTCTTCGATTTGTGCAATGTTATAGAGTGGCAAACCTGAACCATCTCTTTGCATGGAGGAAATCAACTGCACCCACACAATTTGCCCGTCTTTTCTGAAGAAGCGTTTCTCCATCCGGTAAAAATCAACTTCGCCGCCAAGTAAGCGTTGCCTGTTGGCAAGGGTGAGAGGCAAATCATCGGGATGAGTCATTTCACGAAAAGTTAATTTCTTGAATTCCTCCTTTTCGTATCCCAGCATAGTGCAGAAAACTTGGTTAACTTCGATGATCTGACCGTCCGGTAGTGCAATGGCCATGCCGATTGGAGCATGTTCCAGAATGGTACGAAAGCGGGCTTCGCCCTCGCGTAAAAGGGTTTCGGAGAGTTTCCGGCCGGTAATGTTTTCTATTTGGGCGATGAAAAATGGGGGGGCGCCGAAATTATTCATTTCGACGGACGATGTAATCAGTCCCCATACGATCTGGCCATTTTTATGAACAAATCGCTTCTCCATTTGATAGGATTCGATTTTCCCCTCCAGCAATTGCTCACGGGCGGCAAAGGTGAGCGTTTTGTCATCCGGGTGGGTTACGTCCAGATAGGTCATACTTCCAAGTTCACTCTTGTCATAGCCCAGCATGTTGCAGAACGCCTGATTGACCAGAATGAAATCCCCCTCCAACGAATTGGTAGCCATACCGATCGGCGCAAGTTCCAGTATGCGTCTGAAACGCATTTCACTTTTAGCCAAGGCATCTTCTGCCTGCTTGCGTGCGGTAATATCGGAAAGCATGACCAGATGAGTTTCTGCACTCTGGTCGATTAATGAGGTTGAACTCGCCATAAACGTGCGAACCAAACCGTCTTTGCAATGGATCATCACTTCCATTGGTTGAAAAGGTTTGTTAGCGGACCTTGACTCTTCTAGGTTGTTTCGCCACGTTTCGGTTACCCATTTCCGGTATTGGGAATCCGGATAGGCCAGTGGCCACCATTCTTCAAGGGTGGGAATGTCGTCTGTGGTGTATCCGATAGTTTGAATAAATCCTTTGTTCAGATGGGTGATATTTCCCCTCGCATCATTGATAGCAAAAGGCAAGGGGGCTTCATCGATGATAGCGATGTGTGCCGACAGGGTTTTTAAGGATTGCCCGGACAAACTTTCAGAATCAAACCAGTTATTGCTCATGAGACTCTCCGGCATGGCGAATGCACGGTATTCGTGGATTACGGAAAACAGAGCGGGTTAGCATGCCGAGTGTTTAAGAAACCATCAAAATAACTCGATCTTTTTTACGGTTTCTTTCTTTTGTATTGCCAATGAACGTTCATAGTCCTGTTCCGCTTTGGCAACCACGGCTGAACTGGCCTGTGTAGTCGGAATACGCCGGCAAAAAGCATCTCCGCTCTGGGGGACGAAAACCACTTTACGCGACCAGGGACCGTTGAAATCGGATGCAACAAGGGCAATTCCCTCGCGTTCCAGCCATTCGCGTGCGAAGGCTGAATTGCGTCCACCTATGTCCATATTGATCGAGCTGATAATGGTTCCGCCGCCGAAAGCCTTGGCAACCAATCTGGACTTTTGGGCTCCCTTGTTGAGCAGGCCATTAACCAGCACCTCCATCGAATAATCACCGTTCATGATCACATCGATATCTGAATTGTCAGAACTCGAAATTCTCGGTAACAAGAAATGGTTCATACCACCAAGCTTCAACTTTGGATCAAACAGGCAGACGGCAACACAGGAACCCAGGAGCGTTGAGATAGGACGTTCAGTCTCAATCGCCCACCCGCCGGGATTGATATTCCTTGCGATGCGTTCGAAATCTTTACCTGTTTGATGCGTAGTGTCGGCCATGGAATCCGGGTGCTTTAAAATAACAGCATCGTCATTATTATGAGTTGTTCATAAAGAGTGCATTTTGCATGTATTATAGCGAAACGAAAAAAACGCGTGCTCGATGTTGCATAATGTAGTTACTATTATTGCATCACATGAGTGATACTCCCATGAACAAACTTGATACTTTCAAGATAATCGCCAGCCAGGTGGCACAAGGTGAGCTGGCCTTCCCGACCGGCGCCCAAGTGGCGCTTAAGGTGCGTCAGGCACTTGAAGATCCTGATTGCCCGGTTGATAAAGCTGCAAGGCTGATCCAGGCGGAGCCACTGCTCTCTGCAAAAGTGATCGCGATTGCCAACTCTGTGGTTTACAACCGTTCCGGACGGGAGATTACCGACGTGCGCGAGAGTATAGCCCGGCTCGGTTTCAGCACGGTGCGTTCATTAACTATGGCTCTGGTCACGCGCCAAATGGCGGGAGTACCTAGCGACAAGAAATACTTGGCGTTGGTCAACCAGTTATGGGAGCACACGGCTCACGTGGCATCACTTGCCAATGTGATCGCGCGCCATGTGACCCATCAAGATCCGGAAACAGCGATGTTCGCCGGCATCATTCACGAAATCGGCGGTTTTTACATGATTTCACGTGCCGCCGAGTTTCCGGGGTTGCTGGAGGGGGATTTTACCGACTGGCTGGAGACGGGAGAAGTCGAAGTGGGTCGCGAAGTGCTGAATAAATTGTCTGTGCCGGAATCGGTGGCATCCGCCATCCGCGCCTACTGGGATGGTTTTCTGGCCATGCCACCGGTCACGCTGGCCGACACCTTGTTGCTGGCAGAAGGACTTGCTCCGGTGCTTTCTCCATTACATCAACTTGAAAATGGAGAACGTAATGAAGTTACCGCTGCAAGTATCGAAATAATGATTGGCGAGGAAACCCTGACGCGTATTCTGAATGAGGCAGCGGAAGAGGTTAGGTCACTGACAGCGGCGCTGAAATTTTAATATGAAATTCAAAAAGAGGTGTTTGGACTGCTTCCTTGAAATAATCTTTCCGGCAGTGCTATGAATTACGAAATTAACGATACAGAATTCAAACGGTTAAGCAGTCTGCTTTATGACATTACCGGGATAACACTCAATGACTCTAAAAAAGTTCTGCTTACCGGCAGGTTGTCTAAAAGGCTGACTGCGCTGGGTCTGGGCACTTACACGCAATATTTTAAATATGTAACGGATCCCGCTCATACGCGGGAGCTGGATTTTATGGTGGATCTGCTGACCACCAATGAAACGTATTTTTTTCGGGAACCCCAGCATTTCGACTTTCTGAAACAAATTGTTCCGCCTGCGGTCAAGGACGGATCGGTGTTTCGCGTCTGGAGTGCTGCGGCTTCGATAGGTGCCGAGGCTTACACCATCGCCATGATACTGGCGGACAAACTGGGTGCGGGGGGGGCCTGGGAAATTCTCGGGACCGACATCAGTAACTCAGTTTTGGAACAGGCGAGACGGGGTCACTATCGGATATCTGAAGCGGAAAAAATTCCTTCAGAGTATCTGAAAAAATATTGCCTGAAGGGCAAAGGTGCGCAGGAAGGTACTTTTTTGATTGACAAGAAACTGCGACAGCACGTGAATTTTGCGAACTTGAATTTGAATGTTGAAGGCATGAAAAAGGTAGGTGACTTTGATGTCATTTTTTTACGCAATGTATTGATCTACTTTGATGTGCCAACCAAACAGCGCGTGATTGCCAATCTGGTTCCCTGTCTGAAAAACGGAGGGTATTTGATTGTCGGCCATTCCGAGTCGCTTAACGGTATTACCAATGCACTGGTACAGGAAAAACCTACCGTCTACAGGAGGATGTAAGGTGCCGGTGACTGTTGATGTTCTTCGGGAAGTGTATCTCAGGCCGGGCGATTTTTGTTTTGGGGAAGGCAAGCTGCGGATTTCCACTTTGCTGGGATCCTGTGTCTCGATCGTCCTGTGGCACCCATTGCTGGCTCACGGCGGGATGTGCCATTACATGTTGCCCGACCGCAAGCTGCCCCGTGGTAATTTACAATTGGACGGGAAATACGGCGAAGAGGCAATGGAATTGTTCATGCTGGAACTCAAGAAACGTCGTAACCTGCCCGCACAATATCAAGTGAATATTTATGGCGGCGGAAACATGTTCGATGAGCAGGCGTCAACGGGGATGGAAATCGGAAAGCAAAATATCGAAATGGCTTACAGACTACTTGATGAGCGCGGATTCACCGTGACTCATGAGCACCTCGGCAGTTTTGGACACCGGAAGATTGAATTTGACGTATGGAGTGGTGAAGTGCGTTTGATTCACGTCGATCACAGAAAAATGGGAACGTAAGGGCGCCGAATAGTATGGCAAAAATAAAAGTTTTGATTGTGGACGACTCTGCCGTGGTGCGGGAAGTCGTCAAACAAGTGCTGGAGTCCGATCCCGGTATTCAGGTCATTGGCACAGCCATGGATCCTCTATTCGCCATGGAAAAGATGAAAGTCCAGTGGCCGGACGTGATTGTGCTTGATATTGAAATGCCGCGCATGGACGGTCTGACCTTCCTGAATAAGATCATGGCCGAACGGCCGACGCCGGTGGTGATTTGCTCCACCCTCACTGAAAAGGGCGCGCAAGCCACCATGCAGGCGCTTGCTGCCGGTGCGACCAGCATCATTACCAAGCCTAAGATGGGCGTGAAACGTTTTCTGCAGGAGGATGCTTCCAATGATCTCGTTGAGTCGGTCAAGGCGGCTTCCCGCGCCAATGTTCGCCGGCTGGTTAATATCACGCCCCGACCTGCAGGTGTCAGCCCCAAGCTTAATGCCGATGCCATGTTATCCGCCCCAAGCGCAGTTCGCCTGGGACAAACTTCCGAACAAATTGTGGCAATCGGCACTTCTACTGGTGGCACGCAGGCGCTGGAAGTCGTGCTCACTGCGCTACCGCGCATTTGTGCGGGCATTGTGATTGTTCAACACATGCCTGAAATGTTTACGGAAGCTTTTGCGCAACGGTTGAATAGTTTATGTGAGATTGAAGTGCTGGAAGCCAAAAATAATGACCGCGTCATTCCCGGTCGTGCGCTGATTGCACCGGGTGGCAAACACATGATGCTCAAGCGCAGCGGTGCACAATATCACGTGGAAGTGGTGGAAGGGCCACTGGTCAACCGCCATCGGCCTTCGGTAGATGTTTTATTCCGTTCGGTTGCGAAATTTGCCGGCAAGAATGCGTTGGGCATTATCATGACAGGGATGGGAGACGATGGAGCGCGCGGCCTCAAGGAAATGCGCGATGCCGGAGCTTATACCCTAGGCGAAAACGAGCAATCCTGTGTCGTGTACGGAATGCCGAAAGAAGCGATGAAGCTTGGAGCTGTGTGCGAGGAAATCCCTTTGCAACAGATTGCCGGAAAGATCAGTGCCGTTCACGCCATGGTTTCGGGAAGATAAAAGGTGTAATGGCTACTTGAACCCGGCTATGGCTGAATTGAGATATGCCAATAAGTGAAATCGCTTTAGCAAGGTCTGCAGCTAAGCGTTGCCTAACCCGCGTGTTGGCAGATTGATTTGCTTGGCAAAGTCCAGCATGCGCTGAATGGAAACCTTGGCTTGCTGCCCCACGGCGGGGTCAACATGGATTTCGTTGGCTCCGGTTTCCAGAACTTCTGCCACGCCGTACAGATCATTCATGGCCATCCAGGGGCAATGATTGCAACTGGTGCAGTTCGCTCCATTACCGGCAGTCGGTGCTTCGAGAAATAGTTTATGCGGCGACAACGTGCGCATCTTGTGCAGGATACCGTTGTCGGTGGCCACGATAAATTCGTTTTCATCGGGCATTTGTGTGGCTTTGATCAGTTGCGTGGTGGAGCCAACCACATCGGCCAGTTTCACCACCGAGCGCGGCGATTCGGGGTGAACTAACACCTTGGCTTGTGGATGTTGTGCCTTGAGTTCAATTAATTCCTGCATCTTGAATTCGTCATGAACCACGCACGATCCCTGCCACAGCAGCATATCCGCCCCGGTTTGTTCTTGTACATAAGTACCAAGATGCCGGTCGGGTGCCCACAGGATTTTTTCGCCTCGTTCTTTTAAATATTGGATGATCGGTAACGCAATAGAGCTGGTGACCATCCAGTCGGCCCGGGCTTTGACGGCTGCGCTGGTGTTAGCATATACCACTACGGTCCGGTCGCGGTGGGCATCGCAGAACTTGGTAAATTCATCTGCCGGACAACCGAGGTCGAGCGAACATTCCGCTTCCAGATCGGGCATCAGAACGCGTTTTTCAGGGCTGAGAATTTTTGCAGTCTCACCCATAAAACGAACCCCGGCAACCACGATTGTTTTAGCCGGATGCTGATAACCGAAGTTCGCCATGTCGAGAGAATCCGACACCATGCCACCGGTTGCTTCGGCCAAGTCCTGCAAATCGGGATGAACGTAATAATGGGCGACAAATACAGCGTCTTGCTCTTTTAGCAGCTGTTTGATACGTGCGATCAAAGCAATTTTTTCTTCCGGCTTGGGTTCACGAGGCTGTTTGGCCCAAGCCTGAGCGGTGCTGCAAATCGATTGTTCCGAATCAGGATGATCGTAAGCAATGGAAATCGACTTTTCAGACATGCTGTACTCTTTCAGGTAATTGTAAAATCGCCTCGCGGTTGCTGGGTGAAAACACTTTTTCTGCGGCTTGCTGCCAGGGTAGCCAGAGGTACGCCAAATGTTCGCGTGCTGATAATTGTACAGCGATTATCTCGGGTAGTTCCAGCCCGAACACATGTTCGGTATTGTACAAGGTGCCGGGTGGGTAGCGATGCAGCCATTGGGGATAGATTTCATAGCTGTTCCTTAAATTCCAGTCGTTAAGAGCGTAGTCTTGGGCAACCAGCCCCGTTTCTTCGAATGCTTCGCGGCAAGCCGTTTCGCGTAGGGATTCGTCACCTTCCCGGCTACCCGTTACCGATTGCCAGTGCCCCGGAAAATCTGCACGCTCCAAAAGCAGCACCTCCAATGCGACCGTGTAAATAATCACCAGTGCGGAGATCGGCTGCTTATCGTTCATCAGCAACGAAAAGCCCAAAAGGGTTTGCCTTGCGATTTCCAGAAAACCACGGTATCGGTCAGAATTTGAGAAGCAATCGCGTGGTCTGTCACCGGCAAGCCCAATGACTCACCGCCGTTACGCAGCAGCAATACATAGCCGGAGGCCGGTTGCCAGGAAAAATCACTCAAGACGTCGGCCAGAGCATCCCAATTATTGCCAAACCCATTGGGCGCATGGATAGCTTGTGAGACTTCCGTCAGGAATTTTTGTTTGGTATGCACTGCAACCAGATCAGCCTCGAACAGAACAAGTCCTGCTTCAACTACTGCCGATCGAAGTTGATCCAGCGGGCAATTCAGACGGTAAAATCCTGCTTCGTTGAGATCTTGCAAACGTGCACGCAAACCTCCCATTGCTTATTCCTTGATTCGTTGAAAGGTACGGTAATGATCGCCGGTGTAGTAACACTCGGGTAACGGCCCGCACACGATACGCCGAGTGCCGCGATTGTGTGCTCCGGGTGTCTTGACCGTGTATTCATGGTAATAACCGCGTGCCTGTTGGGGAAGTCGATGCTCGAAGTTGCTGAACTCAACTCCGTCACGTGGAAACGGAAACGGCCCATGCTGCTTAACCAGAGTAAAAGTATGGCGTGCTTCGTCAGGCAGCATTGCCACGCTGACTGTTTCAGGCATCGCGTCATTGCGGGGATGATGATGGCTTGCGTGCGCCAGCAAAGGCAAACACAACAGCAACCCCAGCAGCCCCCCTTTAATGCTGCTCAGCATAGCTTATTCCTTGGTGATTTCAACCGTGGTCTGAGTTTGTTGCCGCAGGCGAATATGCAATTCACGCAACTGCTTTTCGTCCACCGGGCTTGGAGCCTGAGTCAGCAGGCATTGGGCACGTTGAGTCTTGGGGAAGGCGATCACGTCACGGATTGATTCGGAACCGGTCATCATGGCAACAATTCGATCCAGGCCAAACGCCAAACCGCCATGGGGAGGTGCGCCATATTGCAGAGCGTCAAGCAGGAAACCGAATTTTTGCTGGGCTTCTTCCACACCGATATTCAGTGCACGGAAGACCTGCGATTGAACCACTTCCTTGTGAATACGCACTGAGCCACCACCAATTTCCGAACCGTTCAAGGCGAGGTCATACGCTTTGGCCAAGCATCTGCCGGGGTCCGATTCCATGTATTGAAGATGCTCGTCCTTCGGTGCGGTGAACGGATGGTGGCAGGCATTCCAGCGCTTGCCCTCTTCGTCGTATTCGAACATGGGGAAGTCAACAACCCAAAGGGGTTCCCAGGCCTTGCCATTGGTATACCCTTTTTCGTGTCCGATCTTGATGCGCAAGGCTCCGAGAGCATCATTCACCACTTTGGTTTTGTCCGCACCAAAGAATATCAGGTCGCCGTTTTGTGCGCCGGTACGCTCCATGATGATCTTGAGTGCAGCTTCGTTAAGATTTTTCACGATAGGGGATTGCAATCCGGTTTCATTCAACTGGGTGACATCGTTCACCTTAATGTAGGCTAGTCCGCGGGCACCGTAAATAGTCACAAATTTGGTGTATTCGTCTATTTCACCGCGTGTGAACACATTACCGCCGGGCACGCGTATGGCTGCCACTCGCCCGTCGGGTGAATTAGCCGGGCCGCTGAATACTTTGAATGCAACGTCTTTAACAGCGTCGGTGACGTCGGTTAATTCGAGAGTCACACGCAGATCGGGTTTGTCCGAACCAAAACGACTCATCCCTTCGGCATAGGTCATACGCGGGAAGGGATTGGGCAACAGGACATTCAGCACTTCCTTGAATACGGTGCGTATCATGTCTTCCATTAACGCCATGATCTGCTCTTCGGTGAGGAAGGAAGTCTCGATATCCACTTGGGTAAATTCGGGTTGACGGTCGGCACGCAAGTCTTCGTCGCGGAAACATTTGGTAATCTGATAATACCGATCAAATCCGGAGATCATCAGCAATTGCTTGAAAAGTTGAGGCGATTGAGGCAGCGCAAAAAATTCTCCGGCATGAACACGCGACGGCACCAGGTAATCGCGGGCACCTTCCGGCGTGGATTTGGTGAGCATGGGCGTTTCGATATCGATGAAGCCTTTGTCATCCAGGAAGCGGCGGAAAGCGCGCGCCGTTTTGTAACGCAGCATCATGTTCTTTTGCATCTGCGGGCGGCGCAGATCAATCACGCGATGGGTCAGGCGGACATTCTCGGATAAGTTTTCATCATCCAGCTGGAACGGCGGGGTGACCGAAGTGTTCAGTATTTCAATCTCATGGCAAAGAATTTCAATTTCGCCACTGGGAATATTGGGATTGTCGGTTCCTTCCGGACGGCGGCGCACCCGGCCTGTGACCTTCAAGACGAATTCGTTGCGCACGGATTCGGCAAGACTGAACATTTCGGCGCGGTCTGGATCACACACGACCTGAGCCAGGCCTTCACGATCACGCAAGTCGATAAAGATCACCCCGCCATGGTCACGACGACGATGGGCCCAACCACAAAGAGTAACGGTTTGACCAAGGTTGGAAACGTTTAACTGCCCGCAATAATGTGTTCTCATAGTTCTATACAGTTTTGGAAAATTTGAAAAATTACTTGGAAAGGGTGTTGGGTGTATCGTAACCAACCGGGGCGACCACACCCATTGAAATGATGGACTTCAAGGCGACATCCACACTAATCTTGAGTTCGATGGTTTCGTCCTTGCGCACATAAAAATAAAATCCGTTGACCGGGCTGGGCGTGGTGGGGATAAAGACCCCTACATACTCGCCCTCCATATGTGAACCGACCTCGCCTTCTGCTTCGCTGGTTTGAAATGCCAGCGACCAGGCTTCTGGATGAGGATAGCGAACCAGCAGCACTTTGCGAAAAGAATTGCCCTCGCTCGACAATAAGGTATCACTGACTTGCTTGACACTTTTGTAGATCGAATTCACAAAGGGGATGCGGTTGAGCAAGCCGTCCCAGTAACTCAGCAGACGCCGGCCCAGCACATTATGAGTCAGCAGGCCGGTACCCACCACAATCACCGCAGTGAGGATGACGCCCAACCCGGGAATGTGGACCGGCATCAGGTTGTCCGGGCGCCAGGGTTCGGGCAACAGCAACAGGGTTTGGTCCATCGTGGTGATAGTGACCTTTAATACCCAGACCGTGATGCCCAAAGGCACCCAAACCAGCAGCCCGGTTAACAGATATTTCTTCACGCGTTGCTACTCGCAGCGGGACATCCGGCGCACGGTGCCGTTTCGCACTTGCTCGGAGCCGGCTTGTCTTTGAAGTCGGTAGCGTAATATCCGTTTCCCTTAAGCTGGAAACCGGCAGCGGACAGTTGCTTGCTGAAAGTCTCTTTACCGCACTCGGGACAGGTCGTCAGCAGAGCGTCATTTATCTTCTGCATTACATCTTTTTGCAAACCACAACTGCCACAACGATATTCGTAAATAGGCATAAACCCTCCTATTGGTAATCAAGAAAGACTGCCATTATACCTCACGCCACACCCCAGGCTCCATCTCGTCCAGTGCCCAGTCACCGATACGGGTGCGAATCAGCCTCAATGTGGGGTAGCCTACTGCCGCAGTCATCCGCCGTATTTGACGATTCTTGCCCTCGTGCAGGGTCAGTTCAAGCCACGAAACGGGACTGTTTTTACGCTCGCGTATCGGAGGGGTGCGTTGCCATAACCCTGCGGGCTCATTTATTCGCTGTACCCCGGCGGGCCGGGTTAATCCGTCCTTGAGTGACACACCTTGCCGCAATTGCGCCAGTGCGGCTTCATCCGGCACCCCCTCGACTTGCACCCAATAGGTCTTGGGTAATTTATGTTTTGGATCGGTAATACGGTGTTGCAACTTGCCATCATCAGTCAGCAGTAGCAAGCCCTCGCTGTCCGTATCCAGCCGACCTGCCGGATAAAATCCCGGGAGCCGGATATAGTCGGCCAGTGTTGTGTGCAATCCATCGTCACTGAATTGACAAATCACATTATAAGGTTTGTTAAAAATCAGGATGCGTGACATGGAAGTTGACTAAAGTTTATTGATGATCATGCACTTCTTGCCCGCTAAAATGTTTGTAACTCAATGCCAACGCCCGAACTTCTGCCTCTGATTCAATGTAGCGCACTTGTTTATTGGAAAATTCCACCGTGATGGTCACGGGGACTGGATCGCCCACTTGCAAGGGTTTCTTCAATCCGATCAACATTAATGCATAACTATGTTCACCAAATGCAAGGGTACGGTTACGCGAAAGATGTACTTTCGACACGGTGGTGTTATGAATCTTCCCCCTGCTGGGCAACAAGTGTTGAATCTGCACTTCAGATGCTAACGGACTGCTCACACCAATCAGATCACCCGGTCTTGTTACAGTCAGGTTCAGTTGCAGCGAGGCCGACTGCTGTCCCGGCACACTTTCACGCAACCAGGCTTGGTTAACCAGAATCTCATCGCGGGCGAAGACGTTTTCCGACAGCATAATAAACAATACGGTGCACCCTAGTTTTAGCCACATTGTCATTAATCCATTGAGTATGAAAATATTTTTTTCGAACCGTTTAAATACAAAGGTAAGCGGTTTGACCCGTTCGAAGAATTAGCCCGTGAATGCTACATCCCCTTCATGTCATGCATGTCCTGGCTCATGCTCTGCGACTTGATCGCAGCTTTGGTTTCCACAGTAATCTTGTGTTTGTCGGGAAATTCGATAGTCAGGACCAACGGGATGGTATCTCCCGACTTGAGCGATTGCTTCAGGTTAAGCAGCATTACATGATTTCCGGCTTTTCTCAAATCAACCAACTTTTCGGCGGGCAGGGCAATGAATTCGACCGGACGCATTTTCATCATGCCGTCTTCATGCACCATGCTATGGATTTCCACCTTGCCTGCCACAGGACTGCTAATTGATATCAGTTTGGCTTCCTTACTGCTTACAATGGAAAACTGGACAGTGCCATTGTCTTGCCCCGGTGCGGTGGCTTTTCCCCAGGCATCATTAACGGTTACTTCAAGATTCGCAGCGTTTGCCGATATAGCAATAAACACCGACAGCATAAAAATTATTTGACGCATTTATGACTCCTGATTAATAGTTTCACTAAAGTCTTTATTTTGATAACATATTTATCTTATCATGGGCACATAAAAATTCTGTTCACCAAAGATTTGATGATGAGTTTGACTTTTAGTGATGATTCGACCCGAATTAGCTTGGGAAAGTCAGGTCAAATTTAATTATAGACGGAATTTTGTAAGCGAATAGCCCTGCAAATACTATTACAAGCTTGTGACGTGCGCTTAAGTGCAGTAGCCTTGGTTGGCTTGTTTTATAACTATAAAAATATTTAGGGTAATTGAAATGTCCAGCATCCCTTCAACTGGCGTTGAGCTTAATCCCAGCGGCTTAATCCTCCCCGCTTATGTTCTATTGCGTCCAGATGGGGTGTTCATCAAGATTTCACCTCCCCCGGCTCAAGACATACTCCAGTTATTTGTTGACCGTTTGTTTTCAAATGAGTGTCGATTTACAGGGCTCGACTATGCTGTATTCATCAAACTGTTGTATAACTCGGATTCCATAGAGCAACTGGGTAATGACGCAGCCGAAGTAAGGATTGCAAACAGTATTGTGCGATTTCCCAAGCACAGGCTGGCGTTATACCGGGGACTAAAAATTGCGGAGAGCGGAGATAGCGCAGAATACATGTTCGAACCGGTATTCGTGGAAGTGATCAAGGAAGAGCCCATTTATGGTGAGCCGGATGAAAATGGCAACATGCCCATCATTGACCACCGGAAAAATGTTCAGATGCATGCCACAAAACTGGATTTTGACGAGTTCGTTGCCGGTCTATGGCTGAATGGTGTTCGCTTTGGTATTAATATGGATGTCGTGAATGAGGCGATCAAGAACAAAGCGTATACCCGAATGACTGTTGCACTTCAGCGTGAGCCGACCACCAGCAAAGATGCCGAAATTGTTGAGGAAAACGACAGTCTGCGCCAGGATAACGCACCGCTGATTCTTGCTAACGGCAAGGCCGATTTGCGCAGGGCGCGGAACCGCTTTCCTCAAGTGGTGAAAAATGCGCCTTTGCTGAGAAAAATTCCCCGCGAGCTGGGTAAGCCCGGCTATTGCGTGACGGGGAGCGTTATTGAACCCCGTATTCCGCTTGATATTGATCTAAGCAAACTTGCCGGTGAAGGCACACGTATAGACCAGACCCCGAAGGGTGAAATGCTGGTCGCCGATTTGGACGGATTCGTTGTTCTGGATGAACAGACCAGCGAGATTTTTGTAACCACCAAAATTGAAAATAAAAGTGGTATCAGTGCGAAATCTACCGGAGATATTCTACTCAGTGTGGATCATTACACGGAGCATGGTGAAGTTCAGGAGGGGCGTATTGTTGAAGGCAAGCATATGACCTTTCTCTCCGACGTTCACGGGATTATAAAATCCCAGGATGGCAGCATTGAGCTCGAAAAAAACCTGTCCGGCGGACGGGCGCAATGCGTGGGCGGAGATATAAAGGTCAAAGGGAAAGCCATCAATGCCACACTCGAAGCGTGGGATGGGAAGATCAGCGTGGAATTTGCCGAGAGCAGTATCATCACGGGTAAATACGTTACCATTGAGCGAGCTGTTAATTGCGAAATCGTCGCTGAAGAATTACAACTGGGCGTCGCGGAAGGGTGCGCAATTGCCGGGAAAAATATTCAGATAACTTCGACTACTTCGCGTAAAAATCGGGAAACCATAATTTCAATGCTGTTGCCGGATCTGGAGAGTTATGACCGGCAGATCGCAGAAGAAAAAAGTCAGCTGCTCAAGGTCGAACAAGCCATTCAAGCCAGAACCCGTGAAATTACGGCCACGCAATCTGACCCCGGTTTTGTCAAGTATCTGGCTATTGCTGAAAAAGTACGATCGGGAGCAATCAAATTTTCCCCGGAGCAACAAACAGGCTGGCAAAAGCTGGTTAACCAGTACGCCCCATTATTTCGGGGGTCGGAAGGTTTGATGAAAAAACGGGTGGCATTGGATGAAGTAATCAAACAACTGACGCAGGAGCGTATGGACTGCGCAAAAGCAGAGGATTGCTGCAAAATTGCGGAAATTCAAGGGGACACGCTGGTGCGCAAATTAGCTTCGAATCGGGGTATTGCGGTCTTTCGTGGCATGCCCCAGCCGGAACTCAAGGCTAAGCTGAATGAATTGGGCAGTGCTGAAGAGCGTATTTTATCCAGCCACAAGGGGAGTCTGGATTGGCATTATAAAGCTCCGGGAAATCCTGCCCCTCAGTCTTAATTTTCGTAATGAGTTCGTCCACGCAACCCGGCTTTGCCATCCAGACTGGTCACAGCCATCTGCACCGTTTGGTAGTATTACGCACGATTGCTGTGGCAGCTCAATGCGTTGCGCTCGGTCTGGCGTACCGCTTCCTGGACATTCAACTCCATTGGCTGCCAATATGGATTGCTGTTCTGGGTTTAGCCGTTCTGAATGCGTTCACCTGGTTGCGGTTGCGTAGTGAGAGACCGGTATCGAATGCAGAGCTATTTGCTCAGCTTTGCACAGACGTGCTGGAACTTTCAGTATTACTTTATTATGGTGGCGGTTCGACCAACCCGTTTATTTCGCTGTTCCTTCTTCCCCTGATCATTGCCGCAGCTACCTTGCCGCACAGCTATACTTGGGCGATGACTGTCATTACTACCGGATGTTATACGGTGCTGATGAAATTCTACGTGCCGTTGCAACTTCTGCATGAGATGAATGGTGGCATGCCGGACATGGAGGGCATGGATATGGAATCCATGCCCCGCGACAGTATTTTTAACCTGCACGTCCTCGGTATGTGGCTGGGTTTCGTGATTAGCGCGGTGGTGGTAGCCTATTTTGTTGTCAAAATGGCGCACACCGTACGCGAACGTGACAAGACTCTGGCAAAAGCACGCGAGGAAACTTTGCGCAATGAGCGCATCGTTGCACTCGGTATTCAAGCCGCTAGCGCCGCCCACGAATTGGGCACGCCTCTTTCAACCTTGTCGGTGGTGATTGGTGAGCTCAAACGTGATCAGGCCGTATTGCCGGAGTGGCAAGACAATCTTGCCATCCTGGATGACCAGGTACGTGCATGCAAGCGCATTCTCGGAAAATTACTGGTCAACGCACAAGACAACGAGGCACAAACCTTGCAGCCCTTAGAGCAATTTCTTGCCTCCACGCTGGATGAATGGCAGTTGTTACGCCCCACCGTAATTTGCAATTATCGCTCCACTGGCGCGCAACCTGCACCGCAGATTCATCTTGACCCGGCGCTAAGGGCCGCCCTGTTGAATTTACTCAACAATGCCGCAGATGCCTCACCTGAGTCAATCGAACTTCAAGCTTATTGGGATAGGGAAGCCATTACGCTTGAAATTCAGGATCACGGCCAGGGACTTTCGCCGGAATCGGCGGTTCGCGCCGGAACCGCATTTTTTAGCACCAAGGCGGAAGGCAAGGGGCTGGGGCTGCTGCTTGCCAATGCAACTGTGGAAAGAATGGGGGGCAAAGTGCGTCTTTTCAACCGCGAAGGCGGCGGGGCGACCACTGAAGTTATTTTGCCCCTGCATTCCACACAACTTAACCTGAATATCGCATAATTCGGCATGGTTTCTGTTCAGCATACCTTACCTTCATCCGAGCTCGATGCGGGCAATATTCAATCATGGCTTGATTCCTTGACGGGTGCCTTCGCCCCTGCTGAAATCGAGGTGATCCGCCTCGCCTGCGAACTGGCCGCGAAGCTCTATGCCGGTCAATCCGAACTGACCGGCGCCCCCCTATTACAGCACGCGCTCGGAGCAGCTTCAATTCTGGCAGGCATGAACATGGATTTCGAAACCGTGGTCGCCGCCATTCTGCATGCGGTGCCGGAGTATTGGGTTGATTGGGTTGAATCGTTGAAGAGCCAATTCGGCAATAACGTATACGGTCTGGTTGAAGGCATTTCGCGCATGGAGCAAATTCAGGAATTCAGCGAAATTGGCGGCCTGCATGGAAAGGAAAAGAAAAAAGGTGACCATGTTCAGCAGATAGAAAGTCTGCGCAAAATGTTGCTGGCCATGGTGGAAGACATTCGCGTGGTGCTGATCAAACTCGCCGAGCGCACCCAGACGATGCGTTGCCTGTCCGGCGCCAGCGCAGAAATGCAGCAGCGGATTGCACGCGAAACCAAAGGGATCTTCGCACCTCTCGCCAACCGCCTCGGGGTATGGCAGGTGAAATGGGAACTTGAAGATCTTTCGCTGCGTTACCTCGAACCGGATCTGTATAAAAAAGTCGCCAAATTACTGGATGAACGCCGGGTGGATCGCGAGCGATATATCGCCGATCTGGTCGCGCTGTTGCAAAATGAATTAACTCAGGCCGGCATCAAAGGAAAAGTGACCGGACGATCCAAGCATATCTACAGCATCATCAATAAAATGAAGCGCAAGCAACTGGATTTTAGTGAGTTGTATGATGTGCGCGCGGTACGCATTCTGGTGGACGACATTAAAGAATGTTACACGGCTCTGGGTCTGGTGCATAACCTATGGCAACCCATACCCAAAGAATTCGACGACTACATTGCCAATCCCAAAAGCAACAATTACCGTTCCCTGCATACGGCGGTGATTGGCCCGCGCGATCTGGCAATAGAAGTGCAGATTCGCACCCATGAAATGCATCATCATTCTGAACTTGGGGTCGCCGCCCACTGGCGTTACAAAGAGGGCGGGAAGTCGGATGCCAAATTCGATGAAAAAATTGCCTGGTTGCGGCAGATTCTGGAATGGAAGGAAGAAGTCGCCGACAATGGAGACATGCTGGAGCAATTCAAGAGCGAACTGTTTCATGATCAAGTGTATGTGCTTACGCCACAGGGCAAGGTGATCGACTTACCCAAAGGCGCGACCCCGGTAGATTTCGCCTATACCCTCCATACCGATCTGGGACACCGCACGCGCGGAGCCAAGGTGAATGGCAGCATTGTGCCGCTTAATTACAAATTACAGAACGGGCAACGGGTGGAAATACTTTCCGCCAAACTGGGATCGCCCAGCCGCGACTGGTTGAATCCTTCGCTAGGATATTTGCAGAGTCAGCGTGCACGCGCGAAAGTGCGGCATTGGTTTAAATATCAGAATTTTGACGAGAACGTTGCCCAGGGCAGGGTACAACTCGATCGGGAATTGCACCGGCTCGGCGTGACTTCCATTAATCAGGAAAAAATCGCGCAGAAGTTACAGTTCAACAAGCTGGAAGATTTTCTTGCTGCCATCGGTCGTGGCGATGTCAGCGAACATCAAATTGCCCAAGCCGTTCAGGAAGAAGTGACGCCCAAACCTGAAGAAACAGCGAAACCCTTGGCCTTAAAACCGGTTACCGCACCCAGCGCTCCGACAGGAATTCTGGTTGAAGGAGTCGGCAACCTCTTAACTAAAATGGCCAAATGCTGCCAACCCACCCCCCCTGATTCCATTGTTGGATATGTCACACGGGACCGGGGAGTGACGATACACCGGCAAGATTGCGTCGGCATGTTACGTCTGCCCGAAGGACGTCGCGGACGCATACTCAGTGCCGAGTGGGGTGGCAGCAAAGGCGATGTTTTTACGGTGGATATTGATGTGGAAGCGAATGATCGTCAAGGTCTGCTGCGCGATATTGGCGACCTCTTTGTCCGGGAAAAGATCAACGTGACCCGGGTCAACACCTTTAGCAAGGGCAGTCAGGCCAAGATGCAATTTTCTATTGAAATTAAGGATCTTGAGCAGCTGGCGCGTCTGCTCGGACTGATTCATCAGGTGCCGAATGTAATCAAGGCAAGACGGCATGTTTGATTAAATAACCACCCAAACCCCCCGTTATTTACTCCATCACTTAAGTTCCATATCGGGATAATAGTCTTACCTTCCCACCATTCTTGTATGTTTTCTTCCTACAAGATAATTAGCCAAGCTCTTATTTCAAACCGCCGGATCTCCGCGCAGAATGCAACCATCGAATCACACATCAACTGTAGTCAAGGAGATCGAGATGAACGCAAAACAACTGCATGAAGAAATCAAGGCAACCAATCTTTCGTATATGGGACTGGTCCAAAAAATGATACGCGCAGATAAAACCGCTGCAAGTACCAGTTTGGGCGTGAGCGAAGACATGGCTGATCTGGTTTCAGGTCTGTCGTCCGCACAATTGCACAAAATGTCAGCGACCAATTTGCTGTTGTGCTGCTTCCGTTTTGATGAAAATATCCTGCTGAACATGCTAACCGATCACCAGGTCAATCGCGGAATAACCACCGAACCTGCTTCCGCCAAAAAGGTTCGGGCCCTCGCAGCCTGATATCGAGACCAGTTAAACCAAAATAATCAATCGCCCAGGGAGAGTGATCATGCGTAACAAAAGTGTCGTAACCGAAGCCCGTGAAATTCAGATTGCAGTTGAGTTGATTAACCTGGGCGCACGCTTGCAAGTGTTGCAGGAAGAAACCGCCGTGAGTCGTGAGCGGTTGCTGAAACTCTACAAGGAAGTGAAAGGTGAATCCCCTGCCAAAGGAATGCTGCCCTATTCCACGGACTGGTTCATGAGCTGGTTACCAAATATCCATTCTTCGTTGTTTATGGATATTTATCAGTTCCTGATCTCCAACACCGATGTGTCCGGTGTCGAGGCGTTGATTAAAAGTTATCGCTTGTACCTTGAACAAGTGGAGATTTCCCAAGGCGAACCGGCCCTGAGCATTACTCGCGCATGGTTTTTGGTGCGTTTCTTTGATGCGAAGATGCTGCAATTGACCGACTGCACCGAATGCGGCGGGCATTTCGTGGTTCATACCAACGAGTTGTGCAAAAATTACGTTTGCGGTATTTGCCGTCCACCCTCAAGAGCCGGTAAAACCAAAAAGGCCGCGCTGCTGGAAGCCATTACGGCCTGATTAGTGAGCCGCAGCACTATTCAGGGCTTTCTCCAAGTCAGCGACAGGCATATAACCGGGAACTCGCCTGCCGTCTGCAAAAATCAGCGTCGGGGTTCCATCTACATGAAGTTTTTTGCCCAGAGCACTGACCTTGTCTGTCTGGGTAGTGCAATTGCCCGCAGGAGGAGGGACGGCATTCAACATCCAGTCTTCCCAAGTTTTATTCGGGTCTTTGCTGCATAAAATATTGCGCACCTTTTCATCTGAGCCGGGGAAGATCGGATATAAGAAACGATAGAGTGTTACGTTGTCCACATTTTTCAACTCTCCTTCCAGTTTCTTGCAATAACCGCAATTCGGATCGGTTATGTAGGCCAGCATACGTTCGCCTTTGCCCTTCACCCGTTTTAGAGCAAGTTCAAAAGGAAGATTTTTGAGTACCCGCTCATCCGTGAGGTTGCGTTCGCTTTTGATGTCATAAATACTTCCAAGAACAAGGTATTGGCCTTTTTCGTCGGTATAGAAAAACTGGTCGGCTGTTTCGACTTCATACAATCCATTGATAGGAGCCTTGGCCACATTCTCAATTTTGCCAAGCTGAGGATAGTTTTTTTCCAGAAATCCCTTCAGTTTGGCTTCGTCAGCCTGGGCGTTCAAACAAAATAAGGTTACGGGAAGCAATGCTAAATATTTAAACATTTCTTGATCCTGACAAAGTGGTGTAAATGTGTGCTCAGTTAATTAAGCGCGTGGAAAGCCAGCATTTTCTTGAGCGGAGTAATGCTGTTTGTTGCAGCGAGTCCCCAATTGCGAACAGCACCAAGCAACGGATGATCATTATTGAACAATTTTTTAAGTGCATCAGTTGTGCGTTGCATGGAATAAATATCCTCCTTGCGCGCGCGGTCATAACGACGCAGCAAATGAAAATTGCCGCAATCCTGCTGCGGGCCACGCTCTAAAAGCACCTTCGTTAATTGGCGTGCATCGAGAAACCCCAGATTAACACCCTGCCCAGCCAAGGGGTGGACGTTATGTGCCGCATCCCCCACCAGAGCCAGGCGCGGTTTAACCAAACTGGGTAAATTAAGCAGGCGGAGTGGAAAAGCGGCGGGGGGAGTAACCATTTGCAAATCACCCAAAGTCTGTTGGGATGAGACTGCAACTTGCTGGCAGAGTTCCCCGTGCGGCAAATTCAATAGCTGTTCCGATTTTTCAGGACTGACCGACCACACCATTGAAACCATCTGATCAGGTAACGGTAGCAAGGCAAGAATGCCGTCCGGCTGGAACCATTGGAATGCGGTGCCGCGATGCGACTTTTCGGCTCTGAAATTGGCCACCACCCCGTGCTGCTGGTAGAGAGTGGGTGGCTCAATGATTCCCGCCTGGCTGCGCACCCAGGAATCACGACCGTCTGCTCCGACCACCAATCGGGCTCGAATCTCATGACCATTTTCCAACAGCACGCAAGCGTCATCTTCATTGAACACAAGATTGGCGCAACGCGCCGGGTGAAATAAAGTCAGGTTGTCTTGCTGTAATAAGCCTTGCCACAGTGACCGTTGCAGCAAACGGTTTTCAAGTATAAAGGTCAATTCCGGAGCGCCTAACTGGTAGGCGGAAAAAGCCAGCTCCGCACCCTTGTCGCCAAATACTCGCATCTGTTCAACTTGTTGCACCCGACTCCTGTCCAACCGCTGCCAGACGCCACTTCCTGAAAGAAAGGCAGCACTACCCGGGCTGATGGCATAGATGCGGCTATCCCAGCCCTGTAAATCAGGTGTCATCGATTGAGATTCTACGAGTGCCACGGACAACCCGCTTGGCCTCAGCGCAGCCGCCAGACTGGCACCCACTAATCCGCCACCGATAATCAACACATCGAAAGTCACTCAGTGCTGCCTTTTGTAAATTTAGATAAGCAGAATGATAGCACGAGGCAGTTGATTAATTTATAATCACCGCCCCTCGCGGAAAACACCATGCAAATCGGCCCTTACAAATTGAAAAATAACCTGATCGTCGCCCCTATGGCCGGCGTGACGGATCGACCTTTCCGAATGTTGTGCAAACGGTTGGGGGCAGGCATGGCAGTTAGCGAGATGGTCGCCTCCAATTCCCTGTTATATGGTTCGGAAAAGACCAAACGGCGGGCTAATCATGAAGGGGAAGCCGATCCGATCTCGGTGCAGATCGTGGGCGCCGATCCCAAAATGCTGGCGCAGGCGGCACGTTACAATGTCGATGCGGGCGCGCAGATCATCGACATCAACATGGGCTGTCCGGCCAAAAAAATATGTAATGTGATGGCCGGTTCCGCGCTCATGCAGAATGAGAAACTGGTGGCAGAAATACTCAAAGCGGTCGTGTCGGCTGTGGACGTGCCGGTTACACTGAAAATCCGCACCGGCTGGGACAAACTCAACCGTAACGCGATCAACATTGCTCAGATTGCCGAGGCCAGCGGCATACAGGCGCTCGCGATTCATGGACGCACCCGTGCCTGTGCTTACACCGGTGATGCCGAATACGACACCATCACGGCTGTGAAAGCTAAAATTAATATTCCCGTCATTGCCAACGGCGATATTACCACTCCGGAAAAAGCACGCTACGTGTTACAACAGACCGGTGCGGACGCAGTCATGATCGGGCGGGCGGCACAGGGGCGTCCCTGGTTGTTTCGCGAAATTGCGCATTTTCTGGCGACCGGTGAACATCTTCCGCCTCCCAAAATTAGTGAAATACAATCTGTGCTGAATGCTCATGTTCATGAGTTATATGAATTTTATGGTGAGCATACCGGCCTGCGAGTGGCACGCAAACACATTTCTTGGTACACCAAAGGGCTGGCGGGTTCGGCGCATTTTCGTCACCAGATGAACCAATTGGAAAGTGTTGAAGAACAATTAAAAGCGGTAAATGATTTTTTTGAGGGGCAATTGCAAATGGGTGAAAGCCTGCAATATGCAGATGCGTTGGCAGCATGAAAAAAGGGGAACGCGTGGTGATGAATGAAAATGAGGTGGCGCGCTATGTGCGTCAGGCGGTCTGTGATTATTTTATTGACCTTGACGGGGAAGAACCTTCCTGTGCCGTATATGACATGGTGATCAATTGTGTTGAGAAACCGCTGATTGAAACCGTGCTGGATCACGCAGGCGGCAACCAGACGCGGGCTGCCGAACTGTTGGGCCTGAACCGCAATACCCTGCGCAAAAAAATTCAGGCGCACAAAATTAAATCGTAAACTTGGAACTTAATATGGCTACCATCAAACAAGCACTTATCAGCGTATCGGACAAATCGGGCGTACTTGAGTTTGCCCGTGGACTCAATCAACTTGGCGTCAAAATCCTCTCCACGGGAGGTACCGCGAAACTTTTTTCCGACAACGGCATTCCGGTCACTGAAGTCGCCGATTACACCGGCTTCCCCGAGATGCTGGATGGGCGCGTAAAGACCCTGCAACCCAAAGTTCATGCGGGTATTCTGGCCCGGCGCGATTTGCCCGAGCATGTTGCCACGCTGGAAAAACACGGCATCCCCACGATTGATCTGGTAGTGGTCAATCTTTATCCGTTCAGCGCAACCGTCGCCAAGCCTGATTGCACGCTGGAAGACGCGATTGAGAATATTGATATTGGCGGCCCGACCATGGTACGCGCTGCGGCCAAAAATCACGCGCATGTCGCCATTGTTACCGATCCGGCCGACTATGGCGATATTCTCGCCGAGATGCAAACCAACAACGGCTCGGTCAGCGACGCGACCCGTTTCGATCTGGCAAAAAAAGCCTATTCACATACGGCCGCTTACGACTCGGCAATCAGCAATTACCTGACGACCATCAATGCCGATGGAACCCGGAGCGCCTTTCCGGCACAGATCAACTTTAACTTTGCCAAGGTGCAGGAAATGCGCTATGGCGAAAATCCGCATCAGAGTGCCGCGTTTTACCGTGACCTCAACCCGGTAGCCGGAGGGATTGCAAGCTACACGCAATTACAGGGAAAAGAACTTTCCTACAATAATATTGGCGATGCCGATGCCGCTTGGGAGCTGGTCAAAACTTTTGGCCAACCGGCCTGTGTGATTGTCAAACACGCGAATCCGTGTGGTGTGGCGATTGCAGACAATGCGCTGAATGCTTACAAATTGGCTTACACGACGGACACCACTTCGGCGTTTGGCGGCATTATCGCCTTCAACCGCGAGTTGGATGCCGATAGCGCCACGGCCATCACCACCAATCAATTCGTTGAGCTGATTATTGCACCTTCGGCTTCCGAGGCCGCGCTAAAAATTACGGCAGCCAAACAGAATGTGCGGGTACTGACCGTGCCGCTGTCAACTTCGCACAACCCGTTCGATTTCAAGCGGGTCAATGGAGGATTACTGGTGCAGTCGCCGGACATTCTGAATGTGCAAGCGTCCCAGCTCAAGGTGGTGACGACTTTGCAACCCACTAGCGAACAACTGCGCGATCTTCTGTTCGCGTGGCGTGTGGCGAAGTATGTCAAATCAAACGCTATTGTGTTCTGCAAAAACGGACAAACTTTGGGGGTCGGAGCCGGGCAAATGAGCCGCGTAGACAGTACGCGCATCGCCTCGATCAAAGCACAGAATGCCGGTTTGAGCCTGACTGATTCCGTGGTGTCCTCGGATGCTTTCTTCCCGTTCCGTGACGGCATTGATGTTCTGGCCGCTGCAGGTGCCAAAGCGGTCATTCAGCCTGGCGGTTCAATGCGTGACGAAGAAGTGATTGCAGCGGCCAATGAGCATGGGCTGGCAATGGTGTTTACCGGATTCAGGCACTTTAGGCATTAAATAACGATATGAAAATATTAGTCATCGGCTCCGGCGGACGCGAACATGCTCTGGCTTGGCGCTTGGCGCAAGGCTCCAAAGTGCAGAAAGTCTTCGTTGCTCCGGGTAATGCAGGCACCGCACGGGAAGACGGCGTAGAGAATGTCGCACTATCCGCCATTCCAGACTTGATTGAATTCGTCCAAAAGGAAGACATCTACATGACCGTGGTTGGGCCGGAAGTTCCGCTCGCAGCTGGGGTGGTGGACGACTTTCGTGCTGCAGGACTGAAAATCTTCGGGCCGACTCAGGCGGCTGCGCAACTCGAATCTTCAAAAGATTTCGCCAAAGCCTTTATGGTGCGCCACAATATTCCGACCGCGTTCTACCAAACTTTCAGTGATGCCACTGCGGCTCGCGCTTATGTTCAAAAGCACGGTGCACCTATAGTCATCAAGGCGGATGGTTTAGCCGCAGGGAAAGGCGTCGTGGTGGCGATGAGCGTGGACGAAGCCTTTGCCGCGATTGATTCAATGCTGTCCGATAACAAACTGGGCGATGCGGGTGCGCGCGTGGTGGTTGAAGAATTCCTGGCAGGCGAAGAGGCCAGTTTTATTGTGATGGTGGATGGCAAAAACGTATTGGCAATGGCGACCAGCCAGGATCACAAACGCTTGCTGGATGGCGACAACGGGCCCAATACCGGTGGTATGGGCGCGTATTCACCCGCCCCGATTGTGACGCCGCAACTGCATGCAAGAGTATTGCGCGAAGTGATTCAGCCGGTGGTGCGCGGCATGGAAAAAGAAGGCATCACTTACACCGGATTCCTGTATGCCGGCCTGATGATTGATGCTCATGGGAATGCCAAAGTGCTGGAATTTAACTGCCGCATGGGCGACCCGGAAACCCAGCCGATTATGCTGCGTCTGAAAAGCGATTTCGCGGTGATTGTAGAACATGCCATTGCCGGGACACTGGATAAAATAGAGGCTGAATGGGATCGTCGCACCGCGCTGGGTGTGGTGATGGCGGCTGCCAATTATCCCGACACCCCGCGCAAGGGCGACGTGATTACCGGCTTGCCAAAAAATCCCGAAGATGTACATGTATTCCATGCGGGTACGGCTATTCAGGATGGCAAGGTGGTGACTCAGGGGGGGCGCGTATTGTGTGTCACCGCGCTGGGAGATATGGTGAAAGTGGCCCAAAAACGGGCTTATGAAATCGCCGACGGGATTCATTTTGATGGTTGCCAGTTCCGGCGCGATATTGGCTGGCGTGCGCTTGCCAGAAAATAAATTTGCAGTGTCGTTTTCTTGATTCAGAGCAAAATCGAATGTCTGCGCGCGCCATTGCCGCCCATCTAAAACGGGGTGGTCTGATTGCCTACCCCACCGAGTCATGCTACGGGCTGGGTTGCGATCCGCGCAACCGCAATGCTGTGCTGCGTTTATTAAAACTCAAACAACGTCCCCAGCGCAAAGGGCTGATTCTTATTGCCAGCCATTACGATCAATTGGTGCGTTACGTACAGCCGATCACTCTGCCGGAACAAGCCACACTGAAAAGCGACGGTACCAAAGTGATAACCCGGTTAATGCCTGCGAAATCAAATTGTCCGCGCTGGTTGCGCGGTGCCCACGATACGCTTGCGGTAAGACTTACCGCTCATCCAGATGCCGCCACCTTGTGTCATAGGCTAAACACCGCATTGGTTTCCACCAGCGCCAACTTCAGCGGGGGCAAATCGGTGCGAACCAATGCAGAATGTTGCCGATTGTTTGGAGCACAAGTAAGGGTTTTGCCGGGACGTGTTGGAAAACGTAAAAAACCGTCCACAATTATGGCATGGCGTGATGGTAAAATTATCCGCTGACAGGGAGATAAAATGGATAGCACAGCGGTCAAGAAATTTCTGGTTGAATTGCAGGAAAACATCATTGCCGGTCTTGAGCAAGTGGATGGTAAAAAATTCGTGCGCGACTCATGGCAACGCGAAGCCGGAGGGGCTGGAATCGGTGCAGGCAGCGGGTTGAGTTGCATTCTGGAAGAGGGCAATGTTTTGGAGCGGGGCGGCGTGGCATTCTCCCATGTGCAGGGAGACAAAATGCCTGCATCTGCGACAGCGCATCGACCAGAACTGGCCGGGTGCAGTTGGGAAGCAATGGGTGTTTCGCTGGTTATGCACCCGCGTAATCCCTACGCTCCCACCTCGCACATGAATGTCAGGATGTTCATGGCCCAGAAACCGGAGGGAGGCACCGTTTTTTGGTTTGGCGGCGGCATGGATCTCACGCCGTATTATGGATTTGAGGAAGATGTCGTGCATTTTCATCAATCCTGCAAGGATGCACTTAATCCGTTCGGCCCCCACCTGCATCCAAAATATAAAAAGTGGTGCGACGATTATTTTTTCCTCAAGCATCGCAGTGAACCGCGCGGTGTGGGGGGTATCTTTTTTGATGATTTAAGTGAACCGGATTTCAACACTGCTTTTGCCATTCAGCGCAGTGTGGGCAGTCGTTTTCTGTCGGCATACGTACCACTTCTGGAGCGGCGCAAGGACACACCCTACACCGAGCGGGAGCGGGATTTTCAGCTATACCGACGGGGTCGTTACGTCGAGTTTAATCTGGTGATCGACCGTGGAACCATTTTTGGTCTGCATAGCAATGGACGTACAGAATCGATCTTACTTTCCATGCCACCCCTGGTGAAATGGCGCTATGACTGGCAACCGGAAAAAGGCACGCCCGAAGCCGAGTTGTATGAAAAATATTTAGTGCCGAAAGAGTGGGTTTAACGCGAATTTCGCAAAGCGGTACCCCTGTTGGTTATTCTTCCAATAGGCGTTTAATCACGGCTCCGGTCAACATATAGCCAAACAAAGGTGGCATGTAGCTGAGTGTGCCATTCACAGCGCGCGGGCGACCCGGTCCATCTACCGGTTGGGGCGGCAGCGGGGGACGCGGATACTCATCCGAAAATACCGTTAAGATTCCTTTGTAAACTTGCTCGTTGCGCAGGCGTTTCCGCATCACGCGCGCCAGCGGGCACATTTCGGTTTCACTGATGTCTGCAATACGAACACGCGAGGGATCAAGGCGGTTGCCCGCCCCCATGCTGGACGCCACCTTGAGGCCGCGCTTGTAGCTTTCCACCACCAGCGCCACTTTGCACGACAGCGAATCAATGCAATCCATCACGTAGTCGCAGTCTGCCGGAACCAGATCATTTACGTTGTCGATGGTGAGAAAAGTACGCAGGAGGGTGACTTGGCAATCCGGATTAATATCTGCAATCCGGTCACGCATCAACTCTGCTTTGGAAAGTCCGACAGTTGAAAGTAAAGCGGGTAATTGGCGATTGATATTGCTGATGACCACCTTGTCGTGATCGAGCAAAGTCAGTCTGCCGATTCCGGCGCGAGCCATTGCTTCGGCACAATACGAACCCACGCCCCCCAGTCCGGCAATGAAAATATGTTTGTTTTTCAAACACTGCAGTCCGTTATCGCCAAGCAGGATGTGGGTGCGGGTAAATTGGGGTGGGATAGTCATGAGTGAATTATAACTTCGGCAACACTGCTCGTGTATTGAAGGCGGTCACCCGCGCAATTTCTTCCAATGGGATGCAGCGCAAATTTGCCAAATTTTGTGCGATGCGAGGCAGATATTCCGGCTTGTTGGGCAATCCATGCTCAAGAAAGTCGGGAGGGATATCGGGTGCGTCCGTTTCCAGTACCAGGCTATCCAATGGCAGAGTAGTAGCGAGCTTGCGCAATCGGGTGGCCCGGGAATACGTCATGGCACCGCCGAAGCCGAGCTTGAATCCCAGTTTGATGAATTCTGCGGCCTGTTGCGTACTTCCATTGAAAGCATGTGCGATCCCTCCTCGCACTTTGATTTGACGCAAATGTTTGAGTACCACATCTACCGCACGTCGGCTATGCAACAGCACGGGAAGATCAAATTCGCGGGCTAATTTCAATTGTTCGAAAAAATAAAATTCCTGTACTTTTCGGTCATAATTTTCCACAAAAAAATCCAGCCCGATTTCTCCGACTGCAACCGTATCGGCTTGGGACAAGTAGTCACGCAATCCATCAAGATCGGCAAGCGTGGCGCGATCCGTAAACAGGGGATGAATTCCATAGGCGGGCACGCAGTTTGAATAGCGCTGGCACAGTGTTCTGACTGTTTCGAAATTGGCACGCTCGATTGCAGGAACCACCAGCATATGAACCCCTGCCGACCCAGCCTCACGCACGATGACATCTTGCCGGCCGTTAAATTCAGCGGCATCAAGATGGCAGTGAGAGTCTATGAGCATTAGCATTGATTGAGCTTTTACAATTGATGGCAGCTCGTGAACAGATGGGTAGTGCTGATTCTTGGCTAGCCAAAAACCTTGGCTAGCTCGGCACCCGGATCATTCGCACGCATAAACGCTTCGCCCACTAAAAAAGTTTGCACTTGATGTTGACGCATCAGTTGGACATCTTCAGCCTTTAAAATACCGCTTTCAGTGACCACGATGCGTCCTTGCGGAATGCGTGGTAGCAAGTCAAGTGTTGTTTGCAGGCTCACTTCAAAGGTACGCAGGTTGCGATTATTAATACCGATCAACGGGGTTTCAAGTTGCAGTGCACTGTCCAGTTCATTTCCGTCATGCACTTCTACCAGTACAGCCATGCCGAGGCTGTGCGCGAGAGATTCGAAAGATTGCATTTGCTTCAAATTGAGCGCGGAAACGATCAGTAAAATGGCATCCGCACCCATGGCTCTTGCCTGATAAATCTGGTATTCATCGACCATGAAATCTTTGCGTAAAACAGGTAGGGAGCAAGCGGCCCGTGCTTGCTTGAGGTAGTCCGAGTGGCCCTGAAAAAAAGGTTCATCAGTCAGCACCGATAAACAGGCGGCGCCATGGAGGGAGTAACTGACGGCGATTTCGGCCGGATTAAAATGTTCACGTATGACGCCCTTGCTCGGGCTGGCTTTCTTTATTTCAGCAATGACAGCAGCGTGACCTACTGATATTTTGTTGCGGAGTGCTCCTGCAAAGTCTCGCGGAGGAGAGGCTTGTTCTGCTTCGGTGCGAATTTCTTCCAAAGGTTTGGAGGCACGTGCTGCAGTGACTTCTTGCACTTTGACAGCGAGGATTTTTTTCAGGATGTCGGACATGCCGGGCTTTCATAAATCAAGGATTCCATTTTAACACTATCTCCATCATTCCCGCGAAGGCTGGAATCCAGTAGAATCCGAAAAGATAAGCAAATATTGAGTGTTCTGGATGGGAAAGCGCTTCCCGGAGTAAGCAAGTTTCAAATCAGTAATGTGGGTTGTGCATGACGGAGTAAGAATGGAAAATATCAAAGAATATATGCGGAAAATCGGGCAACAGGCGCGCGCAGCTTCGCGCTTGATGGCATTGGCGGATACAGCCGCGAAAAATCATGCACTGGAGTCGATTGCGCAAGCTATTCTGGATAGCTCCAGTCTGTTGATTTCGGAGAATTCAAAAGATGTTTCTGCGGCCCGTAATAATGGCCTGGACGAGGCTTCGATTGATCGACTCACACTTACAGAAAAGACAGTGCAGAGCATGGCGGAGGGATTGCGGCAGATTGCCCGCTTGCCGGATTTGATCGGCGAAATCAGCGATATGAAATATCGCCCGACGGGGATTCAGGTCGGCAAAATGCGTGTTCCGCTCGGGGTGGTCGGAATCATTTACGAATCGCGTCCCAACGTCACTGCGGATGCCGCCGGACTGTGCCTGAAATCCGGCAATGCAGCCATTTTACGGGGCGGCTCAGAAGCGATTCATTCCAATCAGGCCATTGCAGCCTGTGTACATGCAGGTTTGCGCAGTGCCGGATTACCCGAAACGGCGGTGCAGGTTGTGGCAACTACGGATCGTGCTGCCGTGGGAGAATTGATTACCATGAAAGAATTCGTGGATGTGATTGTGCCGCGTGGTGGCAAGAGCCTGATTGCGCGAATCACGGAAGAAGCCAAGGTGCCGGTGATCAAGCACCTCGACGGTATCTGTCATGTGTATATCGATGACGAAGCCGACCTTGAAAAAGCGATCCGGATTGCAGACAATGCCAAGACACATCGCTACGGCGTCTGCAATGCGATGGAGACGTTGCTGGTGGCGCACAGCGTGGCTGACAAAGTGTTGCCCCGGCTGTGTAAAATTTATCTGGATAAGGCTGTAGAATTGCGCGGGGATGAGTCTTCGCGTGCCATTATTCCGCAAATGAAGCCAGCCACCGAGGAAGACTGGAGCACCGAGTATCTTGCGGCGATTTTGAGTGTGCGCGTGGTGTCTGGTCTGGACGAAGCAATAGCGCACATTAATACTTACAGCTCGCAGCATACAGATAGCATTGTGACGGAGAACTACACCAAGGCCATGCGCTTTTTGCGCGAGGTGGATTCGAGCAGCGTGATGGTGAATGCATCAACGCGCTTCGCCGACGGTTTTGAATATGGGCTGGGTGCGGAGATTGGTATTTCCACGGATAAGATTCATGCGCGCGGGCCGGTAGGGCTGGAAGGTCTGACTTCTGAAAAATATATTGTGTTGGGTAATGGCCAGATCAGGGCTTAGTTGAAAATACAGTGATGAGCGTCAAATTGATGCCCATCCTAAATAAGATCCAAGGAAAAAATAATGAGTTCAAACATTGCAGTCAAGGTGCCTGACATAGGCGACTTCAAAGAAGTTGCCATCATTGATGTGTTGGTCAAAGTGGGTGATACGGTTGAAACGGATCAATCTCTTATTACCCTTGAAACCGACAAGGCAACCATGGATGTACCGGCACCAGTTGCCGGTATTGTGAAAGAACTGAAGGTCAAAGTAGGTGACAAGGTCAGTGAGGGGGGCGTGATTCTGCTGCTGGAAAAAGCCATTCAAGAGGCTGCGGAAGTGCCAGTTTCACAGCAACTGGAATCGACTCTTACTCCGGCAGAAGTGGAGATTCCAAAACCTTCCCCGGTGCCTGCAGGGCAATCAACCCTTCATGCCGAAGTGGTGGTGCTGGGCGCTGGCCCGGGAGGGTACACTGCTGCATTCCGTGCGTCAGACCTGGGCAAGCAAGTGATTTTGGTCGAGAAGCAAGCCAGTCTCGGTGGTGTGTGTCTGAATGTAGGTTGCATTCCGTCCAAGGCACTGTTGCACGTTGCCAAGGTGATCACCGAAGCGGACGAAGTTTCGCATCACGGCGTTACCTTCGGCAAACCCAAAATTGATATTGAGAAAATTCGCGCGTGGAAGCAAAGCGTCGTGGACAGGCTGACCGGCGGGCTCTCTGGACTGGCCAAACAGCGCAAAGTGAAGGTTGTGCGTGGCGAAGCAAAATTTGCTTCGCCGAAAAGTCTTACAGTGCAAACTGCGGAAGGTGAACAGATCATCACCTTTGATCATATTATCATTGCAGCAGGCTCCAGCGTGGCGCGTATTCCCGGGTTGCCTTACGATGATCCGCGCTTGATTGACTCTACCGGTGCGCTGGCCTTGCAGGATGTACCGAAGCGCATGTTGATCATTGGCGGAGGTATCATCGGGCTGGAAATGGCCACGGTTTATGATGCCCTCGGCAGCAAAATATCGGTTGTGGAATTGGCCGACGGATTGATTCCCGGTGCCGACCGTGACTTGGTGCGTCCACTGGCGAAGCGCATCGGGCAACGCTACGAAGCGATTTATCTTAAAACCAAAGTCACCCAAATTGAGGCTCAAAAAAATGGATTGAAAGTGACATTCGAGGGCGAGCAGGCTCCTGAGCCGCAATTGTATGATCGCGTACTGCTTGCTGTTGGACGACGTCCCAACGGACGTGAGATCAATGCGGAAGCGGCCGGACTTAAAGTCAATGAACGCGGCTTTATTCCTGTAGACAATCAGATGCGAACCAGCGTGCCACATATTTTTGCCATAGGTGACATCGTGGGCGATCCGATGCTGGCGCACAAAGCCGTGCATGAAGGAAAAGTCGCGGCAGAAGTGATCGCCGGACACAAAGCGGCTTTCGAAGCTTTGACGATTCCTTCAGTCGCCTATACCGACCCGGAAATTTCTTGGATGGGCTTGACCGAAACACAGGCCAAGGCACAAGGCATTGTTTTTGAGAAAGCCAGTTTCCCTTGGGCAGCCTCGGGACGCGCGCTTTCGATGGGGGCTGAGGATGGCTTGACCAAGCTGATCTATGACCCAACCACCAAACGCATTCTGGGGGCCGGTATTGTCGGTGTCAACGCGGGCGAACTGATTGCGGAAACGGTATTGGCACTGGAAATGGGCGCAGACATGGAGGACATCGGCCTGACGATTCATCCTCACCCGACTTTATCTGAAACCGTCGGTTTTGCGGCAGAGATTGCCGAGGGAAGTATTACCGACCTGTTTATGCCAAAGAAAAAATAACGACAATTATGTAATTGCTTCCGCGCGGGGTATTAGATTGCCCCCGCGCTCCTGCACACAAAGAATTTGACCGTAAACGGCCAGGTCTGTCGGAGTAGTCTTAGTCGGTATTCTTAACCGGAAAGTCGAATATCTTACTCAGCCAGCCTTGAAACTTAATTTTCGTTTTCTCTTCCCAATCTCTCCCATAGTTACTTAACTCGCTCGATACATTTCTTAAATTGCCAAGCCTCCCGGCATATATAATTCCACAAAATAGAGTATGGTCTGCTCGAAGAGCAAATAATAAAGATGGAATTACGGTAATGCTAAATATATATGATGGTATCGAAGATGTTGGGCAACTCATTGAGCATATGGCTCATGGTTTCGCATACTGCAGAATGCAGTATGAAAACGGACGACCCTGCGATTTTACTTATCTAATGGTTAACCCTGCATTTGAGAGAATCACAGGCTTAAATGGTGTTGTTGGAAAAAAAGTCACTGAAGTCATCCCTGGCATATGGGAGAGTAATCCGGAGTTATTCGAAATATACGGAAGAGTGACGGCAACAAGCAAGCCGGAAAGTTTTGAGTCATATTTACCTGATCTAAGCATTTGGCTTGCTGTCACAGTATATTCCCCTAAAGAAGGCCATTTCGTTGCGACGTTTGAAAATATAACTGAACGCAATAATTCAAAAATAGCATTACAAAAAAGCAGTTTATTGCTGAATGCTATTCAACACCTCAGCAAGGTAGGTGGTTGGGAATTCGATGTGGCTTCCAGTACGGCAACTTGGACAGAGGAACTCTATAGACTCCATGATCTTCCAGTAGATTTGGATATAGATCATGTAACAGAAAGCCTTAAATGTTACAGACCGGAAGACAGGACGATAATTTCTAACGCCTTCAAAAATGCGGTCGAAAAGGGCGAGAGCTACGACCTTGAGTTTCCTATGACAACGTTTAATGGCCGTTCTCTATGGGTCCGTACGACCTGCCAGCCCATTTTTGAGAACGGTAAAGTTGTGCGCTTGATCGGAAACTTAATTGATATCACTGAACGCAAACAGGCCGAGGCCGAACTTCATCTGGCCGCGATAGCTTTTGAGTCACAAGAAGGCATGATGATTACCGATGCCAATAATGTAATTATGAGAGTCAATTATGCCTTCACTCAGATTACCGGTTACACCGCTGAGGAAGCTATTGGTCAAACTCCTAAGTTGCTCAAATCTGGCCGCCATGACGCAGAGTTCTATAAGGAAATGTGGAACGCTATCGGCACTACTGGACAGTGGCAGGGTGAAGTCTGGGATCGACACAAGAACGGGGATATTTATCCCAAGTGGCTCACTATCTCTGCCGTTAAAGACAAAAATGGAAAAGTCACCAACTATATTGGATCCCACATTGATATAACGGAACGCAAGGCAAATGAAGATGAAATCCATCGCTTGGCGTTCTATGACTCGTTAACCGAGTTACCTAATCGACGCTTGCTTCAAGATCGACTATTCCATGCCATGTCCTCAAGTGATAGAAATGGACAGAATTGCGCTCTGCTGTTTATCGATCTCGACCACTTCAAAATTGTTAATGACAGCCTGGGTCATATAAGAGGAGACCAGCTCCTGCAGAGAGTTGCAGATCGCCTTAAATCCTGCGTTCGTCAAGGCGATACCGTAGCCCGACTAGGCGGCGACGAGTTTGTGATCATGCTGGAGGGGTTGGATGGACAGGCCATGCACGCTGCAAGTGAAGCCGAGTACATAGGTCAAAAGATATTGGTTACCCTTGGTCAGCCGTATCGCCTAGGTACGAGTGAACTTATAAATACTCCAAGCATTGGGATAACCCTTTTCAGCGGACATCAACAAATACCCAATGATTTGTTTAAACAGGCCGATATTGCTATGTACCAAGCCAAAAGCGAAGGCCGCAATACATTACGATTTTTTGATCCCAAAGTGCAATTAGCCATCAATTCAAGAGTAACTCTTGAGGGTGAATTACGCTCAGCGATTGAGTGTCACCAATTTTTTCTGCATTACCAATTACAGGTTGATCAGGAAAATCGACCTTTTGGTGCTGAGGCATTAATTCGTTGGGTGCACCCCAAACGTAACATGGTCTCACCGGGTGAATTTATTCCGATTGCGGAAGAGACTGGGTTGATTCTTCCCATAGGCAAATGGGTTCTTGACACAGCTTGTGCACAATTGAGCGCTTGGCAACTGGACCCCCAAACTCGTGATCTGATTCTATCTGTCAATGTGAGTGCAAAACAGTTTCTTAATAAAGGTTTTGCAGCGCAAGTTAAGGAAATCGTTCAACGCCATGGTATAAATCCAGCGAAGCTAAAACTAGAGTTAACTGAAAGCATTCTGTTGAATGACTTAGAAAGCATCATCTCTACCATGAATGACATCAGTAAAATTGGTGTGAGGTTCTCATTGGATGACTTCGGCACTGGTTACTCTTCGCTTCAATATCTCAAAAGATTACCCTTGCATCAGCTCAAGATTGACCAGTCATTCGTCAGAGATTTGTTGGTTGATAACCATGACAGAGCAATCGTTAACACCATTATTGCAATGGCGCAAAGCATGAACCTAGATGTTATCGCCGAAGGTGTTGAAACTGAGGAACAACGACAACTGCTTGAAACTTCTGGCTGCTTGCACTTTCAGGGGTACTTGTTTGGTAAGCCGATGCCGATTAATGAGTTCAACGAGCAACTTAAACAATAGTCAGTAGCTAAAGCTTGCATTGACCAATGTTGTATAACTACGCGTCACCGGAAATCCTGATATGACCGCTTTCTGGCTTTGGACTTCTCGTAGTTCTATGACAGCTTCGGGTGATTATGAACAGTTCTCGATTATGTGAAGTGAAGGTTGAAATCCGCCTCCAGCACGTACAGTCGGTAACTAATGCAAATTCCAACCTTCACATAATTACAGCCTCTTCAGGAAGTCGATCAGTGAGTCAGTCGCCCTATAGCGCTGGATCTTGGCCTCCGGTTCGTGAAGCGTGGACAAGGCGCGCTCCTTCATGGTCAGATCTGCCTCGACGTAGTGATGCGTTGTAACTGGACTCTCATGACCAAGCCAAAGTGCGATGACACTGATGTCGACACCGGCCTGCAATAGATGCATCGCAGTGGTATGTCTGATCGTATGCGGAGAGATTCGTCGCTTCGCCAAGTCTGGATTGCTCTCTGTTGCTGCTGCCACCGCCAATGCGAGTCTCTGTGTAACATTGTTTCGTGTCATCGTATGGCCGTTACGGCTCGGCAACAACGATGATGCGGCATCGAACTGCTGATTCAACCTCAACCAGGCCCGAACTGCCTTGACGGTCGAGTGCCACAGAGGAACACTGCGCTGCTTGCGGCCCTTGCCGTGCAGATGAATGCAGGCGGCCCCCTCATCAAGCACCACCTCTCCGACTTTGACTGCCGCAATCTCGGACACGCGAGCGCCTGTGTTGTACATCAGGAGAAACAGAACGTGATCACGCTGACTTATCCAAGATTGATCCGGGTTACCGATCACCGACAGCATTTCCTCGCGCGACAGAGAGCCGAACATCGGGCGCTCGAAACGTTTTACCGGAACTCCCAATGCGCGTTCGATCACTTGTAGCGATTCCACATCACGGTGAGCTGCGAACTTCAGGAATGACCGCAGCGCTGCCAGTCGTGCGTTGCGGCTACGGACAGAATTATGTCGCTGACGCTCCAGATGATCGAGGAAGGCAATGATCAGTTTTGGCGTGATGTCAGCCATAGTAATTGCATCCGGTGACTTGCCCAGACGAGATTCGGCAAACCTGAGGAAGAGCACAAAGCCATCTCGATAGGCAGCGATAGTCTGTGCGCTCAACGCTCGCTGTTGAGTCAGATATTCGGCAAAGTACACTTGAACGAGTCCGGCAAATGAAAGAGGTGACTTTGTAGGCTTACTCATCGTAACCTCCTGCGATATTGGCGAAACGCTCGAACTTACCACCGGCTAAGGCCATCAATTCCGGGACGGCTGTGAGATACCAGTAGGTATAGACGATCTTGGTGTGCCCCATGTAAGTTGATAGCGCCAGCATCATTTGATCGATGTCAGTGCCATCGGCATACCAGAGCAACATGCGCCTGACGGCAAAAGTGTGCCTCAGATCATGAAGCCGTGGTGCTGCATGGGCGCCGCGATTCTTCCAGCCCAAGCTGTCACGCAGCGCGTTGAATACACGATGAGCCTGACGCTCTCCGAGTGGTTGCCCAAGGTGCTGTCCACGACTACCAATAAGAAACGGGCTGTCAGTGGTAGTGGTAACGTACCGTGCACGCTGTTTGCGGTAATGCCTCAATGCCGTGACGGTACTCGGGTGCAAAGGTAACTGGCGAGACTTGGCGAATTTGGTTTGCCGGATGGTCAGCATCCCATGTTTGAGATCGACATCTTCGTCATGCAAGTGAAGCGCCTCGGAGACACGCAGTCCGGTTGATGCCATCAGGCCGAATAAAGTTTCGAAGGTCATCGGACGTAAACTACCGAGTGGACCAAGCTTGCTAGCAGCCTCGAGCAATTCGACGATCTCCTCTTCATGGTAAATATGCGGCGCCACGCGACCAGGTTCCGGTCCAAAGATAGATTCGTCTGGCATTTCGGTGTCCGGCTCGAACTGTTTCAGATAGCGGATAAAAGATCGCAATTTTCCAAGACGTCGAACCCATGTTTCCGGCGAACCTTGTCCATCTTTACCTTGGCGTACCCAATCGGCCATGAGTTCGACTGTCAGTGGCCCACGATGATGGCTGCTAGCTACGAAGCTTGCAAATCCCTTCAGAAATGTGTCCTGTGAATGCAACACGAAACCAAGACGGCGGCGTTCCGCAAGATAGTCATCGATCCTTCTCTGCAATTTGATGTGCGCACTCATGATGTGCTCCCCGGCCAAGGTAATGCAACAGCCGATAGCTTCGGTGTGTCGAGTTTGGCGTATATCAGCGTGGTGGTCAGTGACTGGTGCCGTAGCACATCTGATACTTCCTTGAGTGAAGTACCGTTCTCAACAAGGCGACACGCAAGAGTATGTCGAAGTGAATGTGCGCTGAAATGTGGCAGACCGATACGGCAGAAAGCACTCTTGATTACATCCTTTATAGTCATGGAGGTGATGGGATATTCCAGCCCGTTCATCAGTCGGACGAAGATGGCATGGTTCTGGGAGGCAGGTCGTTCATGTTGAATATAGTCAGCAAGTGCCTGACCAGTTTCCATTGGTAATGGAAGGATGTACTGTCGTTTCGATTTCGTCCCGCGCAACATTACTGTGCCAGCACGCCAGTCAATGTCACTAAACATGAGATGAGCGATTTCGCTGGATCTCAATCCCATGTCTAATCCGCAACGCGCAATTGCGTAACCACGCTTCGGAAATCGCAAGTTTGCAGTGAAGGAATTCAGCAAGCGTTCGGTTTCTTCTGGATTGAGGGCGCGTGGCAATGAGGCCATCTTCCAGTGGGCTGGGCTTGAGATGACGGCGGTCAGCTTATCGACCTGATCGCCACAGGCAGCCCGATATCGGAAGTAGCTACGTAATGCTGATGCCAGTTGCGATGCGTTAGAAGGGGTTCGGAGGGCATCTAATTGATTGGCAAGGAAGCGTCGTACATCTTCTGCTCGCAGCTTGGAAATGTCGACTGTTCGCCCACAAAATTTTTTATGAAGCAAACGACCTATGATGCGAACTTGATTCTGATAGCTCTTCTCAGCCAAACCACATATATCGCGCTGGTGTTCTTCGTAGCGATGCAGTTCTTCTGTAATGTAATCCGAGTATACGACCGATTTTCGTGCAGCTGACGCGGCACGGTGCGTAGTAGTCTGGTTCATAATAGTCTCCTGAAGTGGGGCTACCACTCCAGACTAATTGAGAAATTATGTCCAGCTTACAGTTGCATCAAAACCCGCCTTGCCCCTTGCTGCTTTACTCTCAGCAAAATTTGCTCCAGAACTTCACATAATCGAGATCTGTTCATAATCACCCTTATGGTCGGGTAGCGGCAGCGCATTGCTGCGCTGCCGCCCCCTAAGAACCGTACGTGCGCCTCCCGACGCATACGGCTCAAGCCTCTCAAAAGCATCTTGCGACACTCAGTTTCACAACTGAATTTTCCGGCAAATTTTAATGATTTCTACAGCAATTGAGATGGTGCATTTTAAGATTGCTTGCCGCATCCGTTCCTCCGTCAGTTCTTTTCACAATATAACGAACAATCCATGGGATGTCTTTTGTGATGAGTTCCTGACAAGTGGGACACATGCCATCTTGCCTTAGCCATACACGGTAAAGCTTCGCACGGCCTCTTGCCGAGTTCAGCATTTTCTTACCCCATCGGGACTCGAAATACGGTTCCCATTGCGGGTCGTGCGGGTTGGCGTCGGCTTTGATCTTGATATGCCGTACTATTGGCGTATCTTTCTCCTTCAGCAAGATGATATTCTTTGGTGTGCCATCTTCTTTCTTTTCTGTTGCAGCAAATACCCAAGTTCGGGTGCCTCTGGATGGAAAGTATTTTTTCTTAACCCATCGGTCTCCTTTATTTGGATGCCGTCTTACCGCCCATTGCCATAGCATTGACCAGACATAGGTATCAACTTTATCAAAGGTTTCCTTGGCGACTACATGGCTGTGGTAATTCGCCCATCCCCGTAGAACAGGATTAAGCAGCCTTATCAGATTTGCCTGTTTAGCCGTCTTGTTGCCATTGATGACTTCGCGGATTTTATCAAGATGCGCTTTGACGTTCGCTTTCGACGGTTTCATCAACAACGTGCCGTTATACTTGCGAATGTTCCATCCGAGGAAATCAAACCCATCCCTGATGTGCGTTATTTTGGTTTTCTCCGGCGATAGAACTAAACCTCGTTCTGCCAGAAATTCAACCACTGCGGGTTTGACCTCATGCTCCAGCCACTCTTTCGAGTTGCCGGTAACAATAAAATCATCCGCGTAACGCACCATGTTCATTTTTCGACCTGCCTGCTTTGCTTTTGGAAACTTCTCCGCGAGCCTCGCTTCTAGACCATCCAACGTCATGTTTGCCGCCACCGGCGAAATAATGCCCCCTTGCGGGGTACCGGCGTCAGTGGGGAAGAGTTCGTTTTGATAAACGTATCCCGCCTTGAGCCACTTCTTTAGTATCGCCTTGTCCGTAGGGATATTGGCAATCATCCAGTCGTGACTGATATTGTCGAAACAACCTTTGATGTCGGCCTCCAGCACCCACTCCGCACTTGCTTTCTGCGCTAGGGAATTGAAACATTGCTTCCCCGCATCGGCGGTTGATCGTTCTGGCCTGAACCCATAAGAATTCAGGTCGGCTGTGGTTTCCGCAATGGGTTCCAACGCCAGCAGATGCAGCGCTTGCATGGCGCGGCACTTCATTACGGGGATGCCGAGCGGCCTTGTCTTGCCATTCTTCTTCGGAATTAATACTCTCCGAAGCGGAAGCGGCGAATAATCCCGCCTCTTCAACGACTTTATCGCGTTGATCTTTGCCTCCGGTGTTTTCCATGTAATCTTGTCCACACCGGGGGTGTTCTTGCCTTTATTTTCAGCCACCCGTTTGACGGCTAATGCTTTGCCGCTGAACGAATGGGTCAGCAGCCATTGCAAGGCTTTCGCCTTGTTGTGTCTGCCGATCTGTGTTGCCTTCACAATACGCGCTTGCAGCCGTCTTACCTGACGTTGAACATCAATCCAACTGATACCGTTCCACGTCATGTCGAAGGGCGCACACGCCAGTGTTGCAGCATCCATTTGCTCTCCCTTCGTTTAGATGGTTCTAAAAGCTCTCTTGTGAAGAGAGACCATAAGGAAGTCTGCCCGATTTCTCGTGAGGTGATATTGCAACCCCTATCCATCCCATTACAGAATGGCCTTCGCTTTTTCCTTGTTCCTTTACCCGCAGCATCAACGGTATCCCTTGCGGTTCACCTGCCGTTTCCGGCGACACTACGGGCTTACCCTGTTCCGCATTTATTTCTGAGCGGGGCGGATCCCTTCTCTTCGCCGGCGGCGCACTGTCCACGATGACCCAGATCCAAGGAGCCATACCTGACCGCTTACCATTTTGGTTCAAGCCTATCAGCACATTTGGCTTGTCATGTGTTACGACGTTTAATGAAGGTTCACGTATGTTGATCGTACCCACTCGTCCCTAGCCCCTATCCACCTTTGTGCTTGTAGAATTCGCTTTCCCTCGCGGGTTGGCATACCGAGATAGTCGGAGGTTACGTTGTTCCCAGAGCTTCACACCGAGCTGTTACCGGCTCCGCATGTCTGGGTAGGGAACGGTTGATGGAACAACCGGTTTCATCAGTTCATGGTTCCTCCTGTGAAACAGAAATAAAAGCGACTTTTCAGGTCGCACTGAAGCTTCACATAAGGGTGAAAAGTGACTGCTCGACGAAATTGGGAGCGGACACTCAAATAAGCAAAATTCTCCAAGTTTCCAGCGTCCGCAGTGGCCGATCCAGAGACAGTCAGCCACAATTTTTGACAGGCAGCTAGGGATCATAAAACTGACCCAGCACTTGCCGATGACATTAGTAGCTTGTGGGGCGTGAAGAGATAGTCGCCAAGTGCAGCTTTCGGGCATGCCAATTCGTTACGACACCGGTTGACTCCAACTGTATGCAAGTGCCATTCAGTTGTTGCGAATGACCGCCGTACCACAATAAGTCACTCGCGAAACTAGCCACTGCGATCCAGCCTGATCATATTGGGCGTTGTTCTTTCTGATGCCGACTACTGCATTGGCACCAATTTCCCGCGCCTTCTGAGCCAGCTTCAGTAACGCTTCTTTTTCGGTGAGGCGGTACTCCCAGTCTGATGCTGCCTCAGACTCTGAAAGAGCCTCAACGTAACCAATCGTCTTGACGATCATGAAACCGGGCAGATCATCCGTCGTGACCATTAATATCTGGTTTCTAATCAAAAAGAGTTCATGCTCAAGTTGATCGAGTCGTTGTTTTATCATGGCTTTTGATCTGCGACTCCAGCGTAGCAACATCGCTCCGGCCAGCAGTAAAGCGAACAATGGGAAAGCGCCAAACAGGCTGCTTGATTGAGTTGCTGCTGCGATAGTCATTGGTGTCTCCGATAAGTTTTGATCCAGCTTC
>Ga0364880_10073_pt1 | contig 63522 bp, 44 predicted proteins | sample ExccelJu500001D3_5_FD_206927 | JGI IMG/M metagenome (GOLD analysis project Ga0364880, IMG submission 206927) | Enriched cells from Trout Bog Lake Hypolimnion, Wisconsin, USA - BchlTB.July30.5000.01.D3 | ecosystem: Environmental > Aquatic > Freshwater > Lake > Hypolimnion/Profundal zone | place... | reverse complement strand
TCGCTTACGCGGGACCAGAAATCCCGATGCACCTCCGACCTGAACAGCTTTGGTGTCGCCGTCTCCAAACTCCTCAACGAAGTCCGCGAGGCTCATTCCCAATTCCAGTTCATAAATCCCCGGTTTCGGAGTATCGCCCGAAACAGAGAATAACTTCGAGCCGCGCGAATACTGAACGCCCAAATCATAAAAGCGTTTTGCACCATATTCGAAAATGGTATAGGTATGTGCCAGAGTCTCAACATTATTGATAACGGTAGGTTTGCCCATGTATCCGAAGGTTGAAGGGAAAGGTGGCTTGTTGCGGGGTTCTCCGCGTTTCCCCTCCATGGATTCAAACAGAGCGGTCTCTTCTCCGCATATATAAGCTCCGCTCCCCATAAAAATTCTGATTTTGAAATCAAAATCAATCTCTATGCAGTATTGCTCAAATTCGGCAATCGCCTTGTTCAGTTCCGGCTGAAGGAAAAAATATTCCCCGCGCAGATAAATATATCCCTCTTTTGACCCGATTACATGGCCGCAAACAGCCATTGAAGTTAACACCTTTAGGGGAACTTTCGAAAGTATCTCCCGGTCTTTAAATGTCCCGGGCTCACCCTCGTCGGCGTTACAAATAACATATTTGGTATTATCTTCAATCTCGGCCGTAAGTTTCCATTTCAATCCCGTGGGGAATCCGGCTCCTCCCCTGCCCTTTAATTCTGAGCTGATCAGCTCGTTAATTAGTTCCTGTGCAGGTCGGTTGATGTTATTTTTTAATATCATCTTCCAGTCTTTTTCATCCTTAAAAATGAAATCGACACGTTTAAGTTGATAAATGGATGCCATTTATTCCTCCTTTCCTTTTTTATTGATGTAAGCAGTCAGAATTTCACGGACTTTTTCAGGCGTCAGATCGGTATAAACATCGTAGTTGATCAGCATGGCTGGGGCTTTGTGACAAAGTCCAAGACAGTTGGTTTGCAGCAGGGAGAAATTTCCGTCAGGAGTCGTTTCCCCGACACTGATCTTCAGCATATCCTCGATAGCCTTTACCACCTGATTCTTCCCTTTCATGGAACAGGTGATGGTTTTGCAGATCCGAATGATGTATTTGCCCATCTTTTTATATTCCAGGAAGGAATAAAATGTTGCAGTCCCATAAACTTCGGAGGCTGGCAGATCGAGTTCGCGGGCAATCTCAATCATGGAATATTCTGACAGGTATTTTTCCTGTTCGACCACACCCTGCAGAATAGGAAGCAGGTTGTGCCTGTTCCGGCCATGCTGGTCAGCCAGGTTTTTAATCAGTTCTGCTACAGGATACATTGTGAGTGAATTTAAAGTTTATTTTAACCCTTCGCGGCTTAGCGGCTTTTAAGTGCTATTTTTCACGCAAAGACGCCAGAACACAAAGGATTATGCTTTTTCCTTGCGGGAATCTTTCCATAAAGTTACACTATCAGGTACTAAATTGCAAAAAACAAAGAACTTATAAATCTTAGTTTTTTGACCGCTGGGTATAAACCGTATGGAGCAGTTCATGCGATTTATGTCCAAGAGGTACTCCCAGGAAATCACGATATAACAACATCACATCCTGGTTTTCGTGTGATTTTCGCACCATTTTGCCTTCATCTTCGCGGTAAATGGCTTCCAGCCGCTGAGTCCTGATTTCATCATTGACCGGTCGGGGTTGTCCCCCGCCGCTGATACAGCCACCCGGGCAACCCATAATCTCGATAAAATGGTAGGGGCTCGTCCCACTCCTGATTTCATCCAGTAACTCTGCCGCTCCCTTTAATCCGCTGGTAACGGCAACTTTCACGGTTACTCCATTCAAAAAGGCATATTCAGGCAAGGGATTTTCGATCTTCAGTGCTGCCGTTTTAATTCTGTTCAAACCGGTAAGTGGCTGAATATGGAGTTTCTTTCCAGGCATTTCCCTGCCAGTAACCAATTCATAAACTGTCCGTAATGCAGCCTCCATAACTCCTCCTGTCGTTCCGAAAATATCTGCAGCACCCGTGGAAAGTCCCAGAGGACTATCAAATTCGCCCTCGGGAAGGTTCCTGAAATCAATTCCTGCATCTTTGATCATTCGCCCCAGTTCACGCGTAGTGATCACGGCGTCAACATCTGCCAATCCATCCTTAAACATCTCGGGACGGGTAATTTCGAACTTTTTGGCGGTACACGGCATTACCGAAACAACGAACAATTTTGCCGGGTCAATATTCATCTTTTCTGCAAAGTAGCTTTTAGTCAAAGCCCCAAGCATCATATGGGGAGATTTGCAGCTGGACAAGTGGGCCAGCTGATCGGGAAACCGGTGTTCCATAAATTTAATCCAGCCTGGGCTGCAACTCGTGATCATCGGAAGAACAGCCTTCTTATCGGATGATGTAAAAGCATTTCTCACCCGTTCCAGGAATTCGGAACCCTCTTCCATAATGGTGAGGTCAGCCGCGAAATTGGTATCAAAAACATAATTAAATCCCAATTGGTGCAAGGCGGCAGCCATCTTACCGGTTACCAGGGTTCCGGGTTCATACAGAAATATTTCTCCAAGTGCCGCGCGAACGGCAGGGGCAGTTTGTACCACCACCGTTTTTGATTTATCATACAACGCTTCCCAGACTGTTGCCGTTGAGTCCTTCTCCTTCAATGCTCCGACCGGGCAGACCAATACGCACTGGCCGCAGTTGGTGCACACCGATTCCCCAAGTAATTCGTCTTCAGATGGTCCGATAAAAGTGGAGAAGCCCCGGTGATGGGGGTTCATCAGCCCGACTCCCTGAATTTCGTTACAAACGGTTACGCAGCGGCGACAAAGAATGCATTTTGAACTGTCCCGCACGATTGACGGACTTGAAGTGTCAATGACATCCTTTGATTTTGCCCCTTCATACCTGAATTCGTGAAGTTGTATTAAATTTCCAAGTTCCTGCAGCTCGCAGTTCTGATTCCTCCAGCAACTCAGGCACTCTTTTGGATGGTCGGAAAGCATCAGCTCAAAAATTACTTTACGCACCTGACGAACCCTTTCGGAGTTGGTATGAACCACCATACCCTCTGTTGCCGGGGTAACGCAGGATGCCATCAGTGTTTTCCCCCCTTCCACTTCGACCACGCAAATCCGGCAGGAGCCGATCTGGTGAACATTCTCCATGTAGCAAAAGTGAGGGATCAGGATATTATTTTGTTTTGCCGCTTCAAAGATTGTCGTTCCCTCTTCAACCTGCAAAACCTTGTTGTTAATGGTAAGATTTATCATAGTCAGCTATTTACTGATTTTAACGTCTTGAACATTGCAAACATCTCATCGCCTCGGCAATGGCATTGAGTTTATGGAAACCTTGCGGAACCTCGTCAAAATTATTTTTGCGCTGTTCCAGATCGAGGTATCTCATTTGAAGTCGTTCGTGTTCAACGGCTATACCCTCCTCATTTACTTTGGCCGGTAATTCTATGGGTTCGCCGGTATTTAATTTACCTTTCCCGCCCAGGTATTTATCAATCGATCTGGCTGCATTCTTGCCATCGGCAATCGCAGTGATGACCACGTCGGAACCCCGGGCCACATCACCGCCTGCAAAAATTCCCGGCTGGGTGGTCATCTGGGTTTCCGCATCAACGATGAAGGTTCCCCAATCGGTAATGCCAACCTCCGCCTTGGTAATAAATGGGAAATCAGAATATTGACTTACAGCGGGTATGGCCAGATCTATTTCAAGGATAAAGTTCGAATCGGGAATGACTACAGGAACCCTGCGGCCATCTTTCCCGAACCGGCCGGGTTTCATTTTAACGCATTCGATGGAAGTTACGGAGCCATTTCCGATAAACCGGACCGGAGCAACCAACTCGTGCAAAATCACACCCTCATCCAGAGCATCTTCAATTTCACGCTTATCAGCAGGCATCTCCTCCCGGGTTCTGCGATATAAAATATGAACCTTCTGAGCACCCAACCGAAGGGCAGACCGGGCAGCATCAATAGCGGTACTTCCCCCTCCGATTACCGAGACTATCCCCCTAACCTCCACATTCTTTTTCAGATTGATATCCCGAAGGAAATCCAGTCCATGATAAACGCCCTCTTTCTCCTCCCCTTCGATCCCGATTTTTCGGGAGAGCTGGGTTCCGGTAGCAATATAAACGGCCTGGTATTTCGCTTTCAACTCATTAAATGATATATCTTTCCCTATTTTCGTGTTATAAAGAATATTGATTCCCGCCTGGGTAATTGAATCAATCTCTTTACGCAGGGCCTCCTTTGGCAACCGGTATTCCGGTATTCCATAGGCAAGTATTCCACCGGCGATACCTTTTTCTTCATAAATATCCACAGTATAGCCTTGCCGGGCCAGGTAATAGCCACATGTCAGGCCTGAAGGACCTGCTCCGATGATCGCCACTGACTTTCCGTTTTTCTGAAAGATCAGGCTTGTAAATGGTTCCCCTGAATTCAGCACATAGTCAGCCGCATACCGTTTCAGATCAGCAATGGCAATTGGTTCGTCCAGCTGTGCCCTGCGGCATTTGCTTTCGCACGGATGGGTGCAGACCCGGCCACAGATCGATGGGAACGGGTTTTCCTGGCGGATCAGGTTATAGGCATCACGCACTCTTCCGGCTGCAATCAGTGCAATATAACCCGGCACATTCACCCCTGCAGGACAGGCATTCTGACACGGAGAAATAAACAGGTCGCTGCAAACCCCTGAACGACAATATTTGTGCCGGATATGTTCATCATATTCATTCCTGAAATATTTGATGGTACTGAGAACCGGATTTGGAGCAGTCTGTCCCAATCCACAAATGGCCGATTCCTTGATCGAATTTCCAAGCTCTTCCAGAAGCTCTACATCCCCCTCTTTCCCTTCTCCACGTGTGATTCGTTCCAGAATTTCAAGCATCCGTTTAGTCCCGATACGACAGGGGATGCATTTCCCGCACGATTCATCCTGTACAAAATCCATAAAGAAGCGGGCCATATCTACCATGCAGGTATCTTCATCGGCACAGATCAGTCCGCCCGAGCCCATGATAGCCCCGTGCTCGATTAAGGAGTCATAATCAATCGGAGTATTGAGATGTCCGGGCGTAAGGCAGCCGCCTGACGGACCACCTGTCTGGGCAACTTTAAACGATTTACCCCGGGGAATCCCACCTCCGACTTCATAGATGATTTCACCCAAAGTGACACCCATGGATACTTCAATGAGCCCCTTGTTGACAATATCTCCGGCGAGGGCAAAGACCTTTGTCCCCTTGCTTTTTTCGGTTCCAATGGATGAGAACCAGTCGGCCCCCTTCGAAATGATTGGGGCGATATTTCCAAATGTTTCAACATTGTTGATTACAGTAGGCTTGCCGAATAAACCGCTTTTCACCGGGAAAGGGGGTTTCTGCCGGGGTTCCCCGCGCTTCCCCTCAACCGAATCCATCAACGCCGTCTCTTCTCCGCAAACAAAGGCACCCGCTCCAATCCGGATCTCAATATCAAAACTGAAGTTACTCTTCATGATATTCGGACCAAGGATCCCCAGCTCACGCGCTGCTTTAATCGCCATCGTCAACCGTTCAACGGCAATCGGATATTCAGCACGGATATAGACGATCCCGGTATCTGCTCCAATAGCATAGCCGCCAATCAGCATCCCCTCAATCACCGAATGGGCATCCCCTTCGAGCAAACTCCGGTCCATAAATGCCCCGGGATCCCCTTCGTCTGCATTGCAAATGATGTATTTCTGATCACTCTTGACGGCATTGGCCATTGCCCATTTGAGCCCTGCCGGAAAACCGCCCCCTCCGCGACCCCGCAAGCCCGATTTTTTTATTTCGTCAATCACTTTTAACGGGGTCATTGAACCCAGTACTTTGGCTAAAGCAAAATATCCGTTGCGTGCAATATATTCCTCAACCGATGCATAATCAATGACTCCGCAATTCCGAAGAACAATCTTATGCTGGTTTTTAAAGAATGGAATATTGGTCAGGTTGGGAATGATCTCCCCTGAGGTGGGATCTTTATAACAATACTTTTCCGCAATTTTCCCCTTCCGGATGTGGTGGTCAACGATATACGCGGCACTGGAGGGATTGAGTTTACAATACAACGTATTTCCGGGATTGATGATTAAGGTTGGGCCCAACGAACAGGCCCCCATACAACCGGTTAGTTTGATCCTGACTTTTGACAGCAGGTGTACATGTTCCAGGGCACTGACAAATGCCTCCTTGAATTCCCTGCAGTCGGAAGATAAACAACCCGCCGCATAGCAGATGTGAGCGGTAAACTGAAATTCCTTCTCGGTGTTCCGAAATTCGTCCTTTATTGCCTCTAAATCATTGATTGAATTGATTCTCATAACCTTAAAGATATGATGGTGTGATGCAAATTCTGCGCTTTACCCGTAACAACAAAAAATAGTTAGCTGGAAGTGACTGTCATAGTCTACTTCAGCATGCCAAGAATCAGGGGGATCTTATTGGGATTTACCTGTTTGTAAACCTTTTTATTGATGGTCATGGCGGGTGCCAATCCGCAGGCACCAATGCAACGCATGACGGAAAGCGAAAAGACCTTGTCATCCGTAGTTGCACCGACATCGATTCCCAGAACCGATCGCAACTTATTCAGAACCTCCTTCCCGCCGCGCACATAGCAGGCAGTTCCCAAACAAATGGAAACGGTATATTTCCCTTTGGGCTGGGTGGAGAAAAAGGAATAAAAGGTTAATACGCTGTTAATCTTTGAGACGGAGAGCTCCATCTGATTAGCAATAAAATGTTGAACTTCAACGGGAAGATAACCGAAAATGGCCTGTGCCATATGTAAAATCTGAATCAGGTTACTCTCCTTCCGTTCATAATCGAGGATAACAGTTTTTAGCAGGTTGTATTTCTCCTCCTCTGTCATCGTTTGGACATTGCAAACTTCGTCTGTGGTAATCATTTTCCTGCCTCCTTACAATTGGGTTATCAGAATATATGATAGGTATTTTTGTCTGCTGATTATTTTTTCTCAAAAGTTAGATTGGAATGACATTCAAATATAATTAATCTTTATCAATATAAAGCTGATTTTTGCTGGTAAAATCCGGAATTTGATGAACAAATGAATCAAAAATTGAAAAATCCCAGCAATATAAAGGGAAAACCGGAAATTTATTGATTTAGATGAAAATTCGAATGTTGAGCTCCACCCTTAACCATCATTTAAAAAGTATAATATTGAACCCTTTCGGGGTTCCGGTTTTCTGCCCTATTCTTTACCCCCATTTTAGCTTCGCTTCATCGGGGGTTATTAAGATTAAATCCCTTCAGGGTGGAATATGAATAACCCCGGGCAAGCGATCGAAGTGAGCGCTACCCGGGGTTAAAAAGCGGTGTGGAATACGGTGCAATCACACAGAGCTTTGAAAATCATCCGCCCGATGCACCTCAATATCAGCAACCCGGTATAAGCTGTTTAAAGTTAACAGCAAATTCCCGGGGAAAAGAGAAGGTGACACCTCCTCTTTTCAACTAAAATATCGCTATTTGAACAAGTCTTTATTGGGTTCACTGCCCATAGTGAATTCAAGAACTCCTCCGTCCATAATTTCCTGGTGGGTAATAAAAGTCCGGTCGAGAACCTGACCGTTCAATTTTACCTCCCGGATATATTTATTGGCCACCGAAGCCAGGGGAGCTTTCATCGTAAAGAACTTACCCGGAGCAACTTCGAGTTTCGCCTCCTGAACAATGGGGGAACCAAACTGGTATTTGAGTTCAGACGGATTGACGGGATAAAATCCCATGGCACTGAAAACATACCAGGCTGACATCTGTCCGCAATCCTCATTGCCGCTCAGACCTTCAGGTTTGTCAAAGTAGAGCGTTGTCTGGACCTGGCGGTTTAGCTCCTGTGTCCGCCATGCCCTTCCGGCATAGTTGAACAGGAATGTGGTCTGATGTCCGGGTTCATTGCCATGAGCGTAAGCCCCGATTAATCCCGAAATATCGGGAGAGGCATTCTTGCCGGTAACCCCCTGTTTGACGGCAAATAATGAATCCAGCTTATCGGCAAAGGCTTGTTTCCCTCCCAGAAGATCAATCAGTGCCGGAACATTTTGCGGAACGAGCCACAAATACTGCCAACCATTTCCCTCTGTATAATCACTCCCCTCATGTTGTGAAGCAGAAGGATCAAACGGGTTAGTCCACTGACCATTGCTCAGCTTGCCACGCATGAAGCGCGTTTGGGGATCGAAATATGCCTTGAAACTTTCAGCACGTTTACTGAAATAGGCGGCATCCTCAGTTTTGCCCTGTTTTTTGGCGACTTCGGCGACACACCAGTCATCGATGGCCACTTCCAAAGATTTGGCTACCGACTGCGAGATCTTATCGGCGGGCATATATCCAAGTTTGTCGTAGAGCCCCATCCCGTCGCGATCGTGCATCGAGGTAGCTTTCATCGCCTCAAAAGCAAGCTGATGATCAAAATCACCGATCCCTTTTAACAGCGCTTCTGCAATCACCGGAATGGAATGATTCCCCACCATACAGAAGGTTTCGTTTCCTTCGAGTTCCCAGACAGGAAGAATGCCGGTTTGTTTATATTGATCCAGAAACGTTTTAACCATATCATTTACCCTGGACTGCTGTGTAAGTGTAAATAACGGATGTAATGCCCGGTAAGTATCCCATAGCGAGAAAACCGTATAACGTTTGTAGTCCTTTGCCTTCTGAACATCGCCCTTGACTCCCTTAAATTCGCCGTTTGAATCGGAAAATAACGATGGTGCCACCATGGTATGGTATAGAGCGGTATAAAATATGCGCTTCTGAGCCGGGTCAACCGATTGAATCCTGATTTTTGACAACTCTTTTTCCCAGGCATCGGAGGCTGCTCTCTGAGTTGCCTCAAAATCCCAACCGGGTAAGGAGCCATCGAGGTTTGCCAGCGCATTTTCGACACTTACAGAAGAGACACCGACTTTGGCAAGCACCTGCTTCTTGTTGAATTTCAGTAAACCAACACTCCTGTCAGCTCCGCCAACCGTGGTAATGACCGATTTTGTAATTGGGGTTGAAAAGCGAACGGCAAAAAAGACATGCTGATCGGCAGCCCAGCCATGCGATAAACGCGAGCCGGTCACCAATTGGCTGTCCACAACCTTGAGGGATGTCTGATAAGGTTTATCCCAATTGATGGCAAATCCCAGATTGATCAGCAAATTGTTTTCTCCACCTTCAGGAAAGGTATAACGATGCAAACCTGCCCGTTCGGTAACGGTAAATTCGGCCCTGATGCCATTATTTTTCAGGAGGACACTGTAATAACCAGCCTTTGCCACCTCCTGATTGTGTTTGTATTTTCCGGCATAACGGGAAACAAATTCATTATTCTTTTCCCCCTCCTTAAAAGTAACATCGGAGGTTACCGGAAGAATTGAAATATCTGCAAGATCCCCTATCCCTGTTCCGCTCAGATGGAGGTGACTAAATCCGGCCACGATGCTGTCGGAATAATGATATCCAGAACACCAGTCCCAACCCTGGGTACCATTGTCCGGGCTCAGCTGGATCTGTCCGAATGGAAAGGCAGCCCCGGGATAGGTGTGCCCATGATCCCCAGTTCCGATGAAGGGATCAACAGAATCTGTCAGACGCTCATCGGGAACGACCTTAGCTGAAGGCCCGGCACAAGCAGCCAGAATCAATATTACAATGCCAGTTATTGAGGTAATTCTAATCATGAGAAGGATATTTTATCGATTGATGGCAAAAGTAAGGAAAAGGGACTTAAACCTTTTCCTTCTGTGTCGATTTTATCGGGCTCATTTGAAAAGAAAAATAAAGGTCATAAATCTTTTAATGCCCAGAACCTTTTCTCAGTTTCCTTACCCCTGAAAATATATTTTTTGTCATCAGGCAGCTGACCATAAAGCCGTACAAAGTTTGTGACACAGGAAGGCGCCGGAAAAACTATGGTCTCAACCTTTGACAGATCCAAAGGCTTTAAATGATCGGGGTACCGGTTCTCATAAAAAACAGGACGAATCACTTCCCAACCCAGCCTGGCTAAATTTTCGGGAAGTATTGGAAGACCCAGATTTGAACGGGGGATCAACACACGACCTGCCGGAATTTTTTTCAGTACAATTTCGCCAATCAACCCTTCGGAGGACTCCTCCCCGGGTTGTAAGTCGGGCATTATTCCATGTTTTTTGAGGGCAGCAGTGGTAAGCTTCCCCATGGATGCAATTTTGAGATGAGCCAGTGAACGGCTGTCTTTTCCATAAAACTCCAAAAATTCGAAAAAGAACTGAACGGTGTAACGGCTGGTAAAAAAGATCCAGTTAAACTGATTCAGACCTTTGAGGTATTTTTCAATTTCAGGGTTAGGATCAATCCGGTTTATCTCAATCAATGGCTGATGAATCACAGTTCCCAGCTTATGATATTTTTCAGCTGAACTCCCTGTAACTAAAAATACAGGTTTTAAAACCTCAACCTCTGAGTTGTTCCGCAGGGCAACCACCTTTCCAATGACGATGATGATTGGCGTTGGATATTTCTGATCACTTTGGGCAAGTTCTTCAAGGGTTGAGAAGAATTCCTGCTGATCGGGCAGCGATATATTATTAACCAGCATAACAGGCGTGTCGGCTCTTTTGCCCTGTGCAATAGCCTTTTGGGCAATCATCCTGACATTGAAACCACCCATAAAGCAAACGAGGGTATCGGTCTCAGGAATCCTGACCGATTCCGAATGACCCGAGACAAACGCTACCGAGGATGAAATCCCACGGTGAGTCAACGGGATTTTCGTATAAGCAGCCACCGCAATACCGGCAGAGACGCCGGGTATCACATTTACTTCCACAAAATTCCGGTGCAAATATTCGAGCTCTTCACCCCCATGGGCGAAAATCATCGGATCACCACCCTTGAGCCGGACCACCCGTTTCCCGGCTTTGGCAGCATTAAACAATAACCGGTTAATCCGGTCCTGTCTGAAGCTGTGGCAATCTTTCCGTTTCCCGACATAGAACTTTTCAGCACGATATTTCCCGGTGAAATTCTGATCGAGCAAATCGTCATGAAATATGATATCGGCCTTTTCAAGGGCTTTATCGCCACCAAGCGTCAGCAGATCAGCATTACCGGGACCAAAACCCACCAGGGTAACTTTACCGAATTTACTTCGAATATCTTTTGGCCCGAAAAGTGCCTTTAATTCAGAGTGTCCCGACCGGCCAACAATTGCAGAGTACCCTGAAAGGGGATCTTCCTCGATTGGCAATTGTTCCAATGAGATATAATCAGAGCTTAACAACAACTCATTCTGATCTCCTGAATCCAGTAAAGCAATCACTTCAAGACCATCCGGCAAGGGATAAGGTAAATCAATTGCTTGAAAAATAGCAACATCGGTTTTTCCGACAAGTAATGTATTGAAAAGTCTATGCTGACCAGCCACGGAAGGATCCCGATTGGAAATTTGATCCTCCTCATCCGGGGCTGAGCCTATCGGAATTAATTCATATTCCAGATTGGGGAATAACTCCAATGTATCTGTCACATGCCTGAGGGCAAGCGGATTATTTGGATAAACAACCTTCAATTTGGAGAATTTATCGGGCATTGAATGGTACTGACAAGTTAAATAATAATCTTTCCCTCCTGAATCAGGGAGGTAATTTGATTCCGTATGGCGACCGACTGGAAGGCATCCCTGCCATTTGTGCCCACTGAAATGGTAACATGACCTTCGTTGTGAATGGCAGGCGACACAAAATCACACAGGAAAGGGGAGTCACAAACACTCGTCAGAATCCCTAAACCTTCGGCATCAGCCTTGATTTGGGCATTCAGTTCGTGGTTACCCGTGCAGACATAAATGAGGAAAAATCCTTCGAGATCACTCTTTTCGTATTCCTTGGCAATAAAATTGAAAGGCAGTTTTCGGATCTCGTCCGTAAATTCAGGAGCAACAACGGTAACCTGCTGGTCTAAGATGCGGGCCATGATGGTGCCCTTATGGGTAGCCACCTTACCGCCGCCAATCAATAAGATTTTCTTATTGGTCACATTGATTGAAATTGGTAAAAACTGAAGGTCCTCGCGTTTCATTCGTAAATAATTTATTAAACAGATATTCAGCCCTTTTCAGGATTGTCATTAACCATTTTTATCTGAAATGGTATTAAAAGTCTTTTTACCACAGAGACCCTCAAAGCGTTGAATAGACAATAATAACGCTGCGGAACTTTGCGCCACCTTTGCTTATCTCTGCTTATCTCTGCAGTGAAATTTTTTTATGAAAATAAGTTATTCATGAAAGTTCTTTCCGGCAGTGGTAGCTTTTAGATATCCTTTGCGGATCACAAAATCGCCAAAATGCTCTTCCTTGGTCCGGCTTTGAGCATAGTGTTGCAAAATTGGTGAGAGTGCTTCAATGATCTGTTCTTCGTTAACCATCTCTTTATACAACTTATTCAGCCGTTCACCGGCAAAGCCAGCCCCTAAATACAGATTATAAAGTCCTGGTGCTCTGCCGACCAGTCCGATCTCTGCCAAAAAGGGTCTTCCACACCCGTTCGGACAACCGGTCATCCGAATACTGATGGGTACTTTAAGCAAATCATTGGCTTCAAGGATTTTATCAATTTTATCGATTAAGGTGGGCAGATAACGTTCTGCTTCAGCAAATGCCAGTCCGCAATAGGGCAAGGCCGCACAGGCAATTGAGTTTTGCCGGAGCAGAGAGATACCCGAGGCATTAATCACCTTGAATTTCTTCAATATCTTTTCAATCAGAGGTTTTTGCTCATCAGTAACCTGGGCAATCACCACATTCTGATTCCCCGTAAGAATGAACTTTCCCTGATGAACAAGTGCGATTTCGCGCAAAGCCGTTTTGGCCAGATAACCATTGCGGTCAATCAGTTTGCCACCCTCTATAAATACGGTATAGTGCCACAATCCGTCAGCACTTTTGATCCAGCCGTACCGATCACCCATGGTATCAAATTGATAATCTTTGGCTTGCGCCAGATTGATCCCTTTTATCCGCTTTATCTCGGACCGAAAGAAATCGAGACCCACACGGTCTACGGTATATTTAAGCCGGGCATTTTTACGGTCGGAGCGGTTCCCATGATCGCGCTGAAAAATAAGTATCGCCTCTGCAACCTCGGCAACCTGCTCTTTTGGGACGTATCCCACAACATCTGCCACCCGCGGATAGGTATCGGTATTCCCGAAGGTATAAGCCATTCCGCCACCCACAGTCACATTGTATCCTGTAAGCCGGCCATCCTGAACAATTGCGATAAATCCCAGATCGTTGGATAAAACATCCGTATCGTTGCGGGGAGGGATAGCCATCGCGATTTTAAATTTACGGGGCAAATAGAGTTTCCCGTAAAGCGGCTCCTCCTCTTTTTCGCCACCTTCAATCAATTTACCATCCAGCCATATTTCGTGATAGGCATTCGACCGGGGAAGCAGATGCGCCGAGATCCGTTTTGCATCTTCGGCCACTTCAGCATGAACGGGCGACTCAAACGGATTGGCTGAACACATCACATTCCGGTTCACATCACCACAGGCTGCAACGGTATCGAACAACGATTTATTGATCCCCTGCATCGTCTTTTTCAGATTGCGCTTAAGTATGCCGTGAAACTGGAAGGTCTGACGTGTAGTTAATTTCAATGTTTTATCACCATACTGATCGGATAAACTATCCATGGAGAGCCACTGCTCAGGAGTTGCAATTCCAGCGGGAATCCGAACCCTGATCAAAAAAGAATAAAGCGGTTCAAGCTTCTGACGTTTTCGTTCCTCGTCCAGATCGCGGTCCTGTTGCTGGTAAGTACCATGAAACTTGATCAACACCTGATCATCGGGCTGCATGCCACCTGTCAGCGGATCAATCAGGCTCTCCTTAATTGTCCCCCGGAGGTAGTTACTCTTATCTTTAATAACCTCAATCGGTGACGGCGCTGGTATATCTTTGTGGTCTGACATTATTTTTTAAATAAATTATTGAAAAGGCGAAGTAACTAAAAATGATTCAGGAAAAATTCAGTGATTTTGAATTTTTCGGAATATTTGCCGTTCAAAGTAGTTAAGCTTATTTATTGTCGTGTAATTTTAAATAAATCAATATAAATTAACAATAGGTACTAATTGCATCTTGGCCACACCTTTATAACTCTTCTTATATCTGACTCTAAGATTCAAAGGTGCAAAGCACCGTTTAGATTTGCAGAACAAGGATTAAATGTATTCAAATCAGGCACAGCGTACCGCCATATCATCTTATTGAATTGTTTAATTGGAATAATATATCGGTACGCTGTACCTCTCAGTAGCGGTAATTCATTTTTTCTACACATCTTGCGGTACTCTGTACCTTTTCTTAAAGAACCATTTTTTAAAGTTATATCTTTTGAAATTGGCGTTTCAAAACTCCCTGGTACATTGGGTGAAATAATAAGGAAAAATCCCGCAAAGTCGCAAAGAGTAATAATACGACCCACTTCTCCACTAACATTTATTAATATACATCCAGCTGCAACCGTTTTTCTTTCTGCATGTTAGTTACATATTCCTGCGCGCTTTCGTTATTCAGGTCACCCTCCTTCTCAATAATTTTGACCAGGGCCTTCTGCACATCACCGGCCATTTTATTCATGTCGCCGCAGATATAAAAGTGCGCCCCTTCCTGAAGCCAGCGGAATAATTCCCTGGAATTCTCAATTAACCGATCCTGAACATACTCTTTTTTCGAGCCATCGCGCGAAAATGCAACGCTCATTTTGGTTAATGCGCCTGATTTGAGGAAGTTTTGCCACTCAGCCTGATATAAAAACTCGGTCTCAAAGTTGCGGTTTCCAAAGAAAAGCCAGCTCTTACCACGTTTCTCCGACAATTCCCTGTGCTGAACAAATGCCCGGTACGGCGCAATTCCGGTTCCGGCGCCGATCATTACAATCGGAGTCTCTTCATTTTTAGGCAACCTGAAATTTGGGTTGGACTCGATAAATATCGGTATATGCTCGTCTTCAACAGCCACTTCCGAAAGATAGGAGGAACATGCACCGCGTTTTGCCCTTCCGCTTTGTTCATAATTAACCACACTCACTGTTAGATGCAATTCTCCCGGGCAAGCCAGCGGACTTGAAGATATTGAGTAGGAACGTGGCTGTATCGGTCTGAGCAGTTTTGACAATTCTGCAGTAGTTACTTTCGCCGGAAAATCCTGAAATAGATCAACAATATCACGACCGTATAAATATTCTTTAAATTTCGCGGAATTGTCAACCAGTTTCTTAAGCTTCGCATTCGGTGCAAATGCCAGGTATCTGTTGACGACATCCGTGGTTATTTTGGAGAGTTCAAAATTCCGGCGAAGTGAATCGTAAAGGGTGGTTTGGACTCCGTTGACTTCCAACACTTCTTCGCCGTTCAGTCCGGTAACTTTAAGAACTTCGTTAATTAATTCCGGAGGATTTAAAGGAATCACACCCGCTGAGTCACCCGGTTCATAGGTCAACCCCTGATCCTCTGTAGCAAGCTCCAGATGAAGTGTTTGCCGCTCGCTCGGTTTGCCGTGAAGTGTTATCTTTTCGAATACAGGGGCTTTATACGGGTTTTTCTTTGTGTATTTAGGGGATTCTGAATTTATTGGTGTCGGGTTGGAAAGGTTTGTTGAAGCAGAACCCTGAGATCCGTTGGATAATTTAGCTCCAAAACTGATCAGCGTCGATTTTATCCACTCGTCAGCAGGCTGTTCAAAATCGAGGTCACAGGTCAGAACAGGAACCAGCCGTTTTGCCCCCAACTTCTCAAGCTGTTGATCAAAATCACGTCCGGTTTTGCAGAACTGGAAATAGCTCGAATCGCCCAGTGCAAGTACGGCAAAATTGACCCCTTCGAGTTTAGGCGCCCGTTTACCATAAATAAATCCATGCAACTCCTGTGCCGAAAACGGGGGAACCCCTTCACCATGGGTAGAAACAACAACGAGCAGATTTTTCTCGGCCTGCAGGTCACGGGTTCGGTAGGTCTCCATATTTTTCAAAACCACATTCAGTCCCTGCGCTTCAGCCAGGATTTTTGCTTTCTTTGCCAGCCTTTCGCCATTCCCTGTACGCGAGCCATAAAGAATAGTCAGCGCTGATTGAGCAGAAGATGTTGCAATTTCAACCTGCTGACTTATCTGTTCTCCGTTACGTGCCGAAAATCCGGCCAGATAGCCGGATACCCAAAACTGCTGTTCTTTATTGAGAGATCCCGTTAGTTTTGTCAGAAGTTCGAGTTGTTCTGCTGACAGCGCACCTGATAAGCTATTTTCCACCTTAAACCGTATTAATGATTAAGATACAAAACTACCGCATCCGTCAGTTCCCTGCCATACCATCAATTCGGCATTTTAATACCTATTATATGGTATAAACAACATCTTTAAAAGGGCAAGTTACAAAATTCGGGAGGTCCTATTTCTGAAGATAGCCGGAGGCAATTAATTTCTTCAGGATTTTACCGGCTGAAGAGAGGTCAAAGACGGGGATAAAAACGGTCTGTCGGGGGGATTCAAACCGGGTTAGCAGGGTATCCATATTCCTGTTAAGTTCCTGAAGCTGACGCGGATTATAGGGCTTACCTTCAATAAACAGGGTTACTTTTTCTCCAAGTACCGCATCCGTCAAGCCTGCAATGAAAAACCGGCGGGGAATCAGGGAAAATAGTTTTTTCTCAACCTGTTCCGGGAAAATCTTGAGGCCACCCGAATTAATAACATTATCGGAACGCCCGATCCATTCAAAATGAGTATCATCCTTAATATCCACAATATCGTTGGTAACCAATAGTTCCGGGGTCAGGTGCGGAGCATTGATAACGAGGCAACTCCTTTCATCCACAGAAACCCTGACGTTTTTCAGAACCTCATACAGCGGTGACTTATGTATCCCATTCACTGCGCGGATAGCAATATGGGAACTTGTTTCGGTCATCGCATAGGTGGCATAAAGGTTGGAAGAGATCTGCTGACACTGCATCTCCAGATCATAGGGGATCTCCCCGCCTCCGATAATAACTGCATCTACCGGCCTATCTTCGAGAGCAGTCAGTGAGTGAGCCAGTTGAAACGGCGTAATCGCTGCAAAATGGATCTTGCCCCGAAGCGCTGAAAACGGATCCGATGAAGGCTCAACGGTAATCAGGTTCATACCGGTCACAAATGCCCTCACAATCATCATTTTACCCGCAATATAACTCACCGGCAGGCAGAGCAGCGCATGAGTATTTTCACTCAATCCAAAATATTCGGCAGTCATCAGGGCCGAATTAATCATCCGCTCCTTGGGTTGCTCCATTAATTTGGGAATACCTGTCGATCCGGAGGTATGAACAATTACAAAATCTTTTTTGGATACCCATTCCAGAATGAACCGGAAGATCTCACTTTCCCATCCGGGAATGCCAGATCGCAACAGCTGGGACTGACTAAAATCAATCAGCTCTTCGGCGCCAAAGTGATGGCCGTTCAGAGTAATGGAGTCAGGAATTTTCACCATTGCATCAGATTTAAGTCCCAGCTTTTCCCTGCTTGGTAAAAGAGTTTCCCCGCTGAAATTGTCAGTGGGGATTCAATGTTATTGCTGTAAATCTGCCCGGTTCCCAGCCCCTGAGGCATTGGATTGTACAGGGTAAATGTCCATTGAGCGATCGCGTTAAGCCCGATATTTCCTTCCAGGGCGGAGGTGATCCACCAACCGGCTCCATACTTTTCAGCAAGAGATATCCACCCCTCACAAGCTGCAAAACCGCCAATCAGACTGGGTTTCAGAATAATATATTGTGGCCGGATGGTTCCCAGCAACTCTTCCTTTTTCGAAATTGAGAAATTCCCAATCAGCTCCTCATCCAAAGCTACCGGGATTGGCGAGGTACGGCACAATTCCGCCATTGCTTCGGTCTGCCCCTGCCGGATCGGTTGTTCAATGGAGTGAATGGAAAATTCCGATAAACGGGATAATTTCTCCATCGCATTTTGGGGAGTAAATCCACCATTGGCATCAAGCCGGATCGTTATTTCTTCCGGTGAGAATTGTTTCCGGATATTGCAGAGAATATCTGTTTCGGTTTCGAAGTCAAGCGCCCCGACCTTTAGTTTGATCGTGTCGAATCCCTGGCTGATTTTATTCCTGATTTGATTCTCCATGTATTCCCGGCTGCCCATCCATACCAGACCGTTGATGGGTATTCCGGAAGTTCCCGCGGTAAAAGCTGAGGGGTAAATTATGTTTTGAGAATGGGTATTGCAGGCCAGGTCGGCCATGGCAACTTCAAGGGCAAAAGCGATGGATGGGAATTCGTCAAGTTCAAGCAAATCAATGGGAATACCCGAATTTATCTCTCCGCATACCTCATTCAGCTTTTCCAGGTAATCTGCTCTGTCATCAATGCTTAAGTCAGGAATGAATGAGCACTCCCCGATTCCGGTATAACCGATGAAATAGTCGTGTACTAAAATATACCACGTTTTTTTCGTGGCAAGCGTGCCTCTGGAGGTAGTTGCCGGCTCCCTGAAATTTAGTATATGACTGACTACACGTGCATTGAACATATCAAATCCGGATTAGTCCCCTGAAAAGCGGTTCATAATATTATTCCAATCCCAAAAGTAATTGAAAAAAACAGCGTTGAGAGTGAAAGATTCCTCAACTCTACATTAAGCTCCGAAGGAATCTTGTTACGCAGAACCACCACCATATTTCGTATCAAAAAAGGGATGGAAAGAATAAAAAGGAGCTGGTAAAGAGTATGAAAAACGAGGCTCACATAAACTGATGCGGCAAGTATTGCGAAAAGAATAAGAGCTGCATGATAAATTCGCCCCCATTTACCACCCATTTTCACCACCAGGGTATGCTTATGGGTCAGGATATCGGAGCGTTCATCCCGAAGGTTGTTTAAATTGAGGACTCCAGTACTGAGTAAACCCAATGATATTGCGGGTAAAAACACCTCCGGACGAAGAACCTGTCCGTGTAAAAAATAGGTTCCCACAACTGCCAAAAGGCCGAAGAAAATAAATACGAAAATATCGCCAAATCCGCTGTATCCATAGGGATTCCTTCCTACCGTATAGTTGATCGCAGCCCCGATGGCAGCTAGCCCCAGGATCAGATAAACGAGTTTGAGAAGTGCATTTCCGTCAGGGAAACCATTGATGATTAAGAAAATACCCGAAACGAGTGCCAACAGTGAGACAATCACGATGCCCCAAACCATTTGACGCGGCGTGATTGCCCCTGTTGAGACCATCCGGTCCGGACCGATCCGTTCATGGTTATCGGTTCCTTTGGTAAAATCACCGTAATCGTTGGCCAGGTTGGAGAGTATCTGAAGCAGCAATGAAGTTAAAGCCGCCAGGAGCAAAATATTCCAGCGGAATACCCCATCAGCGGCGGCAAGGAAACTGCCCAGAATTGATCCGGAGAGCGCCAGTGGCAAGGTGCGCAGTCGTGCTGCATGTATCCAGGGTTTTATCATTTGTATAGAAATTTACCATTGTTCACTCAAAGCGACTTTGCGCCTTTGCGAGGTCTCTCCTTTTTAGCTCAAGCAAAGTCGCCAAGGTCGCAAAAGGTATAATGCGATATGATATTTTTATTATTTCTTATAATATTTATGGGAACCGCGGAAACTTCTTAAAGTCAGGCTTGCGCTTTTCGAGGTAGGCCTTCTTCCCCTCCTGTGCCTCTTCGGTCATATAGTAAAGAAGCGTTGCATTGCCCGCGAGCTCTTGAATACCCGCCTGACCATCCAGATCAGCATTCAATCCAACTTTAATCATCCGCAGCGCCAGCGGGCTATGCTGCATCATCTTCATACACCATGCAACGGTGATATCCTCAAGCTGATCGAATGGCACAACTTTGTTGACCAGTCCCATGTCGAGCGCCTCCTGTGCTGAGTATTGTTCGCAAAGGAACCAGATTTCGCGTGCTTTCTTCTGTCCGACGATCCGTGCAAGATATGAGGAGCCGAATCCCGCATCAAAACTTCCCACCCGAGGGCCGGTTTGTCCGAAAATGGCATTTTCCGAAGCAATTGAAAGATCACAAACGATATGAAGTACATGACCCCCTCCGATTGCAAATCCGTTTACCATGGCCACAACAGGCTTGGGGATTGAGCGAATGAGCTTCTGCAGGTCAAGAACATTAAGTCGCGGTACTCCATCCTTTCCGATGTATCCACCTGAACTCTTTACATTCTGGTCTCCGCCGCTGCAAAAAGCCTTATCTCCTTCACCGGTAAGGATTACGGTGAAAATATCGGGGTTTTCGCGACATATTACCATCGCCTCAATCATCTCCTTGACAGTATCCGGGGTAAAGGCGTTGCGGTAACGGGGACGGTTGATGGTGATCTTGGCAATCCCTTCAAAATACTCAAATCTGATCTCTTCAAACTCTTTAATGGTACTCCAGGCTCTATCGCTCATGGCAATTTAATTTGGTTATAATAATCTTTAAAGACGGCGGTATTTACGGCTGAATCTGTCACAATTTCAAGAATATAAGGGTGGTCTGCAGCTTCAAAAAACCAATCCAGCAAACCGGGTAGTTCCTCCCCAGAGTGGCAAACAGTATGGCTTGCACCAAAGGCTCCCGCAAGAAACTTAATATTTACATGATGAGGCGTTTCGAGGAATTCACGGGCAGGGATCTCACTATCACCCGTATTAATAAGCCTGAATATGTTCCCACCACCATTGTTGATTACTACTATTTTGAAATTTCCGGCAAGATAATTATTCCACAAACCATTTGAGTCGTAGATAAAGGATATATCGCCTGCAATCAGAATTGCAGGTTTTTTGGAGGCTACCGCAAAACCGGCAGCAGTTGAAATACATCCGTCGATACCTGAGGTTCCCCTGTTGCAATGATATTGAATATCACTTCGGCCCGGGAAAAGCTGGGAGTACCGAATTGGGGTACTGTTGGCCAGGTGCAGGTTGGAATCGGCCGGAAGACACCTCAATACTGTATCAAAAACGACTAAATCAGAAAAAGGAGACGTACCAAGGATTTCGCTGTGTTTTCTTCTAAGGATTATCTCCTTTTCAAAAAGTAATTCCCCGTATTTGGAGTTGTTGTTCACCCCATTTCCGGTCAGCACTCTCAGCAAAGCGTCTGGAGTAGCAATCACAGAACGGGTCAGACCCTGGAATGTATCAACATATGAGGCAGATGCTTGAATATGCCAGTGTTCCGCAGGCGGATGCTGGCGCAAATATTTTTTCAGCTGTCCCGAAACCACTGAATGTCCCACGGTAATCAGCAAACCGGGTTGAAACGAAGCAGCTTCTGCCGCCGTAAGCGAGGCAAAAAACCGCTCAGGTGCCGCAATAATATGTTCGTCACTGAGATTTGAGATGTTTTCAGCCAGAATTACAACAGAAGGATCATTCAATAACAGCGGAAGGACTTTGAGCATTGCCTCATTCTTTACATCGGCCCCCAGGATAATTAATTTTCCCTCACTGCTGTTCCAGCAATCCTGAAGCTGAGCCAATTCCTCCGCAGCCACCCCGACTATTGGGCTGGAACTCCGGATGATCTGCAGTTCATTGCCCGGTTCGGGGAGTGGCGTGTAAAGTGGTTCGCGGAGCGGAATGTTCAGGTGAACCGGTCCATTTGGTTCCTGAGAAGCTGTGTTCATGGCTTCGTTTACAGAGCGGTTAAAGAACCAGAGGTCCGAATCTAACGCCGTCTCTGCCGGCAACTTATAGCTATGCTTAATATAATTCCGGTAAATTTCGTGTTGGCGGATCGTTTGTCCGTCGGCCTGATCAATCCATTCACCGGGACGATCGGCAGTCATTACAATTAGCGGTACATTCTGATAGAAGGCTTCGGCAATCGCCGGGGCGTAATTAAGGGCCGCCGTTCCTGAGGTGCAAATTAATCCAACAGGTTCCTGAGACTGTAACGCTAGACCCAGTGCGAAATAGGCAGCCGACCTCTCGTCAGTAATGCTCAGACATTTCATCCTTGCATGACCGGTAAAGGAGAAGATCAGCGGAGCATTACGTGACCCCGGTGAAATGACCACATTACGCATACCATGACGGTAGCAAATCTCCGGAAGATCGCTAATTCCCTGTTTTGGAGAATTCATAGGACTTTATACTTTTTTTTACACTTGTAACAAAGGTCGAGAGGGTCATGATTTTTTGGGTGGTCTCGTCCCATTCGCGCCTGGCAACAGAGCCTTTTGTAATACCCGCCCCCCCAAACAAGGCAAATCCCTCTTTGACCACCTTCATACAACGCAAATTGACAAAAAGTGCAGTTTTATCCTCAAGATTCACCGGTCCTAAAAATCCTGAATAGTATTCCCGGTTATGCTTTTCTACACTTAACAACAAATTTTTGGCTTCTGTTTTTGGCAAACCACCTACCGAGGGGGTTGGCTGAAGTGCATCGATAAACTCACCCAGAGAGAGTTTTATCGAGGATGCTTCAAAATCAAACTGAGTTCTCAGGTGAACCAGGTTTGCAGCCTGATAACTATAAGGTCCCCGTTTTTCAAATCCGGTCACTCCAAAAGCCCTAAGAACATTTTCAATATAACCTGTAACTATCTCCTGTTCATCAAGTTCCTTCTCCTTCCAAACCACCTCCGATAATGCAGTATTTCCCAGTACCTGTGTGCCGGCGATGGAGGTAGTTTTTGCCAGATCTCCTTCCACCAGAAGCAGCGGTTCGGGTGAGGCTCCCATCCAGCAACCTACTCCCGGCATCCGGAGCAGGTAAACAAAGGCACCCGGGTAAGACTGGCAAAGTGAGTTGAAAAGAGGAACAAGGTCAACTTTGTCTGCACAATGATCCACTCTGATCCTCGAGAGTACTACTTTGTTGGTAATCCCTTGAGAGATCGTATTTTTGATTGCCTCAACCTGTTCCGTAAATTCGGCAAGCGTTGCCTGATGAATAGTATTGGGAACTTTCTCTTTTTCAGGTTCAGGCGAATATTCCTGCAGTGATTCGATAATTTCGTCTACAGAACCATTTCCGGTGTGAATATAGTCTGGCTCAAGGAGTATTGAAGGGAATAATTCGTTGCTATCAAATGGTGCAATCACAAACCCTTTTGCCCCGGTTAATTCATTGGAAGACAATAATCTGCGGGGGGATCCATGGGTCTGAATCAGTGTTGTTACCACCGTTTCCCCAGGCAATTGGTAGGATACAAAGGGAATATCCTTTGCAAGACAAACCAAAAGCAGTTTATTGCAAAATTTTATATTCTGAATTTCCGGATTTTCTGAGGCAATCATTCTTATCGGTTACATATATAATTACTAACAAACCCAATCGCACTATTGTTTTTTTGGCACAACCATAACAGTGACCCGTCCGATCATAATCTTGCGGTTGGTTTCATCTGCAATCTCCACATTCCAGACATGGGTCCGTTCACCCTTGTGAACAATTGAGGCAGTAGCAATTACAAAACCGGAATTTGCACTTCCTACATGATTTCCGTTAACCTCAATGCCAACAACCGACGATTTGGAAAGGTCCACCAGCAAAGCTGAACCTGCGCTCGCCACCGTTTCGGCAAGAGCCAACGATGCTCCGCCATGCAATATTTTGAACGGCTGAATGGTTCTGGCATCAACCGGCATCCTGGCAACAACCTCCCCCACATTAGCCGAAAGAAACTCGATACCAAGATTATCGATAAGCGTATTTTGGCATAAAACATTCAACTCATTTATTTTAGAAGACCTGTCGATATCCATTTCAACCGTTTTAAAGAGGGACAAACTGCCACACTAAATTTAGCCTGCAAAATTAGTTTAAAACTAAGGATTTCCAAGACAAATGGAAACTTCTGCATCAACGCTCAAACCTGCGACCAATCCTGTTCCGTTCAGGTACCGGGAATGATCGGCAGAGTTATCCTTAATATTTAGTTAATGCCAAATAGTTGCTTTTATCAACTAATTAAGATTCTTTTGCACTAAATTCAAATAACAAATGGGGACAGGGATACCACTTGGATATATGTTAAGCCGTAGCCGCCGGGTATTTAAGCATCAAATGGCAACTGAATTCAGGAACAAGGAAATTGAATTAAGCTTTGAACAATTCGTTATCCTGAAACTTTTAAATGCCAATGCTGAATTCATTCAACAGGATCTGGCCGACCGGTTACAAAAGGACAAATCCATCATCGTTCGTCATATCAATTGCCTGCTTGAGCATCAATTTGTCGGCCGGATCACAAATATGGAAGACAAACGGAAAAAAAATCTGACACTCACTAAATCCGGGGTTGAAATCCTGAACCGGATGAATGAGGTAGCTGTTGATGTATCCAATAAATTACTTTCAGGGATAACCGAAAGCGAACTTGAAATATTTAAGTTCGTATTGACAAGGATTCAGGAAAATAGCGATGCCGAAGAGGAAATTTGCAATTTCGGTAACAAATAGATATAGAGACAAATAAATAGAAATGAAAAGAAATAAACAGAAATAAATAGAAATGAAAAGAAATAAATAGAAATGAAAAGAAATAAATAGAAATAAATAGAAATAAATAGAAATAGTAGAAATAGAAATTATAGCGAGTAAATAGAAATAAGGGATAAAAACAACAATATACATTATGGGAATGAAAAATCAAATCGGAAGTTTTATAATTATTTTGGCTTTGCTGATCACGGTTTCCTGTTCCGATCAGCCCAAAGGGGGGCTACCGGGCAGTGCAGGAAAAGTCAAAGAATATCCAGTTATTGCAGTCAAAGCTCAATCGACACGTTTATATAAAGATTACCCGACAAAACTTCAGGGGCAGCAGACTGTAGAAATCAGATCAAAAATTGCAGGATATATTGAGAAAATATTTGTTGACGAAGGCGCTTTTGTGAAAAAAGGGCAGGTCTTATTTCGTCTGAATGCCGATGATATTCAGGCAACAGTCCGGTCAGCCGAAGCGATGGTAAAAGTTGCGGAGGCAGATGTAAATCTGGCACAGGTCAATGTTGAAAAGACCAGGCCACTGGTTGAAAAAAATATTATCAGCAAGTTTGATCTGGAGTCGTTCGAATCAACCCAAAAATCGAAGGAAGCCCAGCTGGCACAGGCTAAGGCAAACCTTGAGAATGCCAGGGCAAACCTGCAATATACCCTGATAACCAGTCCTGCTGAAGGGACCATCGGAAATTTTCCGTTCAGGGTAGGAAGTCTGGTGAGCAGTACAACGGCAGAACCATTGACCACCGTTTCGAACACGTTAAATATATATGCCTATTTTTCGTTTGACGAGAAAGAATTTCTGACCCTGGTTAAAGGGCTGGAAGGGAAAAACCAACAGGAAAAATTCAGCAAATTGCCTCCTGTTTCCCTGGTTCTTGCAGACAACTCTATCTATACAATGCCCGGCCGGATTGAAACGGCAAGCGGATTGATTAATTCCCAGACTGGGGCAGTAAATGTGCGGGCCAGTTTCCCCAATACAGAAGGACTTTTAAGAAGCGGCGGAAGCGGAACCGTGCGTATCCCGCAGCTGATTGATTCAGTGATAATTATTCCACAGAAGACTTCATACGAATTGCAGGGAAAACATTTTGTTTTTGTGGTTGGCGCCGGAAATAAGGTCCGGAATACCGAAATCGAAGTATTGGAGGGGAATCTGAAGGATTCCTATGTAGTTACAGGAGGACTAAAAATCGGCGACCAGATTGTCCTCGAAGGGGTGGCTTCATTACGCAATGATACCGAAATCAAACCCAAACTGGCTGACATTGGTAACCTGTCTGAAAACATGAATCCTGCAAAACAGCTTAAAAATTAAAATTAGGAAACATGTTCAGAAGATTTATAGAACGGCCGATCCTATCAGCGGTCATTTCAATTATTATTGTTATTCTGGGGATTCTGGGCTTAGTAACCCTGCCCATCGAGCAGTATCCTGACATAGCACCACCGACGATCAGGGTAACGGCATCGTACACCGGTGCCAATGCAGAAACGGTCCTAAAAAGTGTTGTTATTCCGCTCGAAGAGCAGATAAACGGGGTCGAAAATATGACCTACATGACTTCGACCGCCAGCAATGACGGTTCGGCTACCATTGAGGTTTTCTTTAAACAGGGGATCAACGCCGACATGGCTGCGGTAAACGTACAAAACCGGGTGGCCCGTGCCACAAGTCTGCTCCCGGCAGAGGTAACCCGTGCCGGGGTAATCACAGCTAAGCGTCAGAACAGCATGCTGCTGGTTTTTACACTCCGCAGTGAAAACGGGGAATTCGACGAGACATTTCTTCAAAACTACAGCAAGATCAACCTTCTCCCCCAGATACAACGGGTAAACGGGGTTGGTGAAGCCATGGTATTCGGGATGAAGGACTACTCCATGCGGATTTGGCTAAAGCCCGATGTGATGACCTCATTTGGCTTAATGCCATCGGATGTTATAGCCGCGCTGAATGAACAAAGTCTTGAGGCCGCCCCGGGTCGTCTGGGCGCCTTGAACCAACAGTCCTTTGAGTATGTTCTTAAATACAAGGGGAGACTCACTCAACCTGCAGAATTCGAAAACATCGTCATTAAAGCCGATAAAAACGGCAATATCCTCCGATTAAAAGATGTTGCCCGCATAGAACTGGGCGCCATGGACTATTCAATTGCGACAACCGCAATGAGCAAACCCGGAATTGCGATGGCCGTATTCCAGGCGGCAGGATCAAATGCCCGCGACGTGATTATCAACGCTAAAAAGGTCCTTGAAGAATCTTCAAAGTCATTTCCTCCCGGAATCAAATACCAGATCCTGGTAGATGCCAATGACTTCCTTGACAGTTCGATAGAAAAGGTTCTCCACACCTTGCTCGAGGCATTTATTCTCGTCTTTATTGTTGTCTTTGTCTTTCTTCAGAATTTCAGGGCGACATTGATTCCTGCCATTTCGGTACCGGTATCCATTATCGGAACTTTCTTCTTTTTGAATCTGTTTGGTTTCACCATCAACCTGCTGACCCTTTTTGCCCTTGTTCTGGCGATCGGAATAGTGGTCGATGATGCCATTGTGGTGGTGGAGGCGGTCCACGCCAAACTCGATCAGGGGGCAAAAAATGCCCGGGAGGCGGCTGTGTCGGCAATGAGTGAAATCTCTTCGGCAATTATTGCAATCACCCTGGTTATGGCTGCAGTATTTGTTCCGGTAACCTTCATGAAAGGCACCACCGGTGTGTTTTACAGACAGTTCGGGATAACTCTGGCAGTAGCAATTGTCATATCAGCGATAAACGCCCTAACACTCAGTCCGGCTCTTTGCGCCATCTTCCTGAAACCGCATTCCCAGAGCTCACTGCATAAAAAAGGGGTCATGCAACGTTTCTATACTATTTTTAATAGTGTTTTCAGCACTATGACAAAACGTTACAAAAAAACCACCAATCTTTTAATCGCTCACAGGTGGGCTGCAGGAGCAATCATACTCCTTTTTTCAGGCGGATTATGGTATCTTATGGAAACGACTCCGACGGGATTTGTCCCCACAGAAGATACGGGGCGTATGTTTATTGATATCAGTCTGCCCCCGGCCACTGCCATGGAACGAACAAAAAAAACACTGGAACTGGTTGAAAGTATCGTGAAAAATATTCCGGAGGTGGAAGGGAGAACAGCTATCGTCGGTAACTCATTGATCAGCGGCCGTGGAAGTTCCTATGGAATGTTGATTTGCAGTCTTATACCGTTTGATCAGCGGAAGGAGAAAGGACAGGATATCAATACCATCATCGGAAAGCTCTATATGCTGACTTCCAAAATAAAAGATGCCAAAATCATCATATTTACACCGCCTATGGTCCCGGGATTCAGCATCTCAGGCGGATTTGAGTTGAAACTTGAAGATAAAACCGGGGGAGACATCAAACAGTTTGAGCAAATTTCACGCAACTTTCTCAGCTCATTGAATCAGCGGCCTGAGATTCAATACGCGATGACCTCTTTTAACTCGAACTTTCCACAATACCAGGTGGATGTTAATCCGGCGCGATGCAAACAATCCGGGATTACAGTAAGTTCGGTCCTCTCAGCTTTGCAAGGTTATGTCGGCGGATTTTACGCCTCCGATTTCAACCGCTTCGGGAAACAGTACCGCGTCATGGTTCAGGCAGAACCTAATTTCCGGGGAAATCCACAGGATCTGGACAATATTTTTGTCATGACTTCAAACGGTGAGATGGCACCTATTACCGAATTTATCTCACTCAAAAGGGTTTTTGGCCCAGAAAATATCACCCGGTTTAATCTTTATACCTCGATTGCCGTTAATGGGGCCCCAAATTTCGGGTACAGCAGTGGCGACGCAATCAAAGCAGCCAAGGAGGTCGCAGCCCAGACTCTGCCGCTTGGATATGGCTATGAATTTTCGGGATTAACCCGTGAAGAGACTTATTCGGGAAGCCAATCGATCATGATCTTCATTTTGAGTGTCATTTTCGTATTCTTCTTACTGGCGGCCCAGTATGAGAGTTTTGTTCTCCCGTTCTCAATCATCTTTTCACTCCCGATCGGAATTTCCGGCGCCTATATCTTCGCTAAAATAATGGGGGTCGAAAATAACATCTATCTCCAGATCTCGCTGATTATGCTCATCGGATTGCTTGCTAAAAATGCGATCCTGATTGTAGAATTTGCATTGCAGCGACGTCACCGCGGTATGCCGATTGTTCAGGCAGCTATCGAGGGGGCGACAGCCCGGCTGCGGCCAATCCTGATGACTTCATTCGCCTTTATTTTCGGACTGATCCCTTTGGTTATCGGAGGAGGAGTCGGGGCTAAAGGAAACCGTTCAATCGGTGTCGGCTCTGTTGGAGGAATGTTTATCGGAACCATGATCGGGATATTGGTTATCCCAACCATGTTTGTGATCTTCCAGACTATTCAGGAGAAGATAAAGAAACCGGAAAGTCCGGAAGTTTCAGGGTTAGATGATATGGAAGAATAATTTACCCGATTTATCACAAAAGTTTAAAATGAAAAAAACGATAAAGAATATTATCCTCCTTTGCGGATTCTCACTGACATTCTGGTCATGTACCTCTCCGCAACATTTTCACCGCGAAAATGTCGAGACTTCAGGACTTTACGGAAACTATGCAACAGCTGATTCCGTTACCCTTGCAGACAAACACTGGCGTGAAATCTTTTCAGACCTTCACCTTCAACAGCTTATCCAGGAAGGATTGAAAAATAATCCGGATCTTCAAATTGCAATCCAAAAGGTCACAGAGGCTGACTCCTATTTTAAGCAAAGCAGGGCAGCACTATTACCCGATTTGTCGGTAATGGCAAATGGCGCTTACACCAGAAATCCTGCAACTGTTTATCCTTCAGGTCCGTTTAATGTAGGCGCCTATCAGCTTGGTGCACAGGCAAGCTGGGAAATTGATATCTGGGGGAAGCTAAGCAGTTCAAAAAGGGCTGCATATTCAACCCTTTTGGCCAGTGATGCAGGTAAAAAAGCGGTACAAACACGATTGATTTCAGACATTTCTACGGCTTATTTCGCCCTGATCGGATTGGATGCAAAACTTGTAATCACCCGAGAAACCGTAAAAAATGATATTGAACAGGTTGAGACCATGAAAATACTCAAGGAGAGCGGGAAAGTGACCGGTGCGGCTATTGTGCAGACCGAAGCTAACCGCTATGCAGCAGAGGTAACCATTCCCGATCTGGAACAACAAATCCGGGAAACAGAGGGCGTTATCTGTCTGTTGACAGGGCGAGTTCCGGGACCTGTAAGCCGCGGTAAAATTGAAGAACAGACACTTCCGGTACTATTAAAAGCCGGGGTTCCCGCACGCCTGCTGGATAACCGTCCAGACGTTATGCAGGCTGAATATGGGGTAATGGCAGCCTATGAAATAACCAACAGTGCCCGTGCAAGCTTTTATCCGGCACTTACCCTAACCGGTTCGGTTGGATTTGTAGCTACTGATCTCAACCATTTCTTCGATCCGGGAACATTTGCAGCAAATATTGTCGGAGGACTGATGCAGCCTCTTTTTAATAAGAGAATCAATACAACCCACCTTAAAGTGGCAAAGGCTCAGCAGGAGGAGGCGCTGATTAATTTCAGAAATACCTTATTAAAAGCGGGCCAGGAGGTTTATAATGCGTTAGGCTCCTTTGATTGGTCAGTTCAGAAAATTGCTTTGCGTAAACGGCAAATCGAATCACTTGTAAAATCGGTTGATTACACCAAACAATTACTGACCTATGGTTCAGCAAATTACACGGAAGTCCTTACTGCCCAGACAAGTCTGCTATCGGCACAACTGAGCAGTATTAATGACCGGCTGCAGCAGCTAAATGCGACTGTCACCTTTTACCGGGCAGTTGGTGGCGGCTGGAAATAGTCACCGATAAAAATTCACAAAAAGAGGAGATTAACATCGGTTGATCTCCTCTTTAAGTTTATACTACTCCCAAAAACATCGTACAGGCTGCTAAAGGTTCTGAAAATAATTGGTTTTATTTTATCTTCGGCTATTTCAATTTTATTCATGAATTATTAATAGTTTTGATGTTAATCAATCAGCCTAGGACTAAAAATCCGGTTTGTTTAACATACTTAAGAAACAATCGGAATAAACCAGACAATAAGCTATTCCATCAGGTTCAAATGATTTTAAAAATCGGGAACTTGGGGTCAACCGATTGATCGGAATATATTCGAATTGAAATTCGCTTTGATTATGGAGGATGAATATTGGAAATTTACGGATGATATTCTTACTGACGGGCTTTGGAACTGGAATATTGTAACTCAACAGGTATTTTATTCCCGGCAATGGAAAGAGATGCTTGGGTTCACCGATTCAGAAATCGGGGAATCTGCTGAAGAATGGTTGAGCAGGATCCATCCGGAAGACCATCCTAAAACCATGGCTCTCCTGGAAAACCATATTAGCGGGGTGAAAGAATCTTTCACCTCGGAACTCCGAATGCGATGTAAAGATGGGAGTTACAAGTGGATTTTATCCCAAGGGAGGATTGTTTCACGCGACTCAGACGGGAAGCCAATTCGGATGGCTGGAATCCAAAGAGACATTACTAAACTGAAAAATACCGAGTTCAACCTTCAGGAACGGGTGAAAGAACTGAATTGCCACAACAGGATATCCCAGATTATGAGCAATTCAGATCTCGGGGTGGATGAAGTACTTGAGATGATTGTTCAAATAATTCCTGATAGCTGGCAGTTTCCCCAAATTGCTCAGGCCGCGGTTACTGTGTATCAAAAAATTTATAAAACCACAGCATTTGAATCGGGTACAATGGCTTTGGTTCAGGAAATCAAGGCCAATGAAAGGCTTATCGGCAAGGTCGAAGTTATCTACCCGGAAAACAGTCAATTCTCCTCAGTCCCGGTTTTCCTCCCCGAAGAATCGGTGTTGCTGTTTTCAATTGCCGTAAGGATTGGTAATTTCATCGAAAAAAGCGAAAAGAATTTTGCGCTGCAGAAGAGCGAGGAGAGATACAGGAATATCATTGAAAACATCAATGAGGTCATTTTTGAAGTAGATTGTCAGGGTATCGTTAACTTTATCAGTTCACCGGTTGAGAAGATATTCGGATATTCCGCAGAAGAGATCCAGGGTAAAAATTTCAACCTATTTGTCGGAGAGAACGGTCAGTTTCTATTTAAAAGGTTGAATGAGCTCAGTGAAAAGATTGAATTAAAGAATGAATATCAGATCCACAAAAAAACAGGTGACTCCCGCTGGATCCAGATGTCTACAAGGGCAATATTCTCCGGGGATACCTTCAAAGGGGCCACCGGAACCATTATCGATGTCACCCAGCGAAAACTGACAGAGCTGGAACTCCAGAAAAGTGAATCGCTCTATCGGTCGGTCCTCAATGCCTCGCCCGACTCCGTAACGATTACCAGCCTCGACGGTATTATCCTTTACTCATCGCCACGGACATTGGAAATGTTTAGTTACCAGGATGTTAATGAAATAATTAACAAATCGTTATTCGACTTCATCGACAAGAATGATCACGAAAAAGCAAAGGCCAATATCGAAAAGCTTTTCGAGGGAACACTTTTAAATGCTGAAGAGTATCGGGGGATCAGGTCGGACGGTTCCTTGTTCTTTATTGAAGTCAACTCCGAGTTTATCCGGGATGGTGAAGGAAACCGTACGAGTATGCTGTTTGTAACCCGGGATATTTCTGACCGGAAACAAACAGAGGAAGAATTGCGCAAAGCAAAGGAAAAAGCAGAAGAGAGCGAAATATATTTCAGAAGCGTTTTTGAAAACTCACCGAATGGCTTATCAATTACAGGTTTAGATGGCTCCATAAAATCAAATATAGCATTCAGCGAAATGCTTGGATACTCCTATGATGAGTTTCAAACAAAAACCTGGATGCAAATAACCCATCCGGATGACATTCAGGAAAGTAGTCTGGTCATTGAAACCTTATTGGAAGGAAAGAAAAAATCGATGCAAATCGAAAAAAGATATTTGCATAAAAACGGTTCAATAGTCCATGCAAATTTAACCATGACTTTGCAAAAATCAGATTTGGATAAACCACTGTTTCTTATTGCATCGGTGGTTGATATTACGAATCAGAAAAAGGCAGAAGAGAAAATAGAGAAATTAAACCGGTTATATTCTGTAATCAGCCATGTAAGTCAGGCCATTGTCCATATCAGGAATAAGTCTGAACTCATGAACGAAGTTTGCCGTATTGCCATAGAATTTGGAAAATTCAGGATGGCGTGGATCGGGTTTATTGATGAAGAGACAAAAATAGTTAAGCCAGTGGCAAAAGATGGTTTTGAAGAGGGGTACCTCTCTATCATCAATCAAATTTCGGTGAACGATATTCCCCAAGGAAGAGGCCCGACAGGAACTGCAATCCGGAATGGGGATTATTATGTTTGTAACGATATTGAAACAGATTCATTAATTGCACCATGGAGAGGCGAGGCTTTAGATCGGGGTTACCGTTCTTCCATAGCACTGCCGCTTAAACAATCGGGTAAAATCATTGGATCTTTTAGCCTCTACTCTTCTCAACCTCAATTCTTTGATCAGGAGGAGGTCCGGTTACTCGATGAATTTGTCAATGAAATAAGTTTTGCTTTTGAAGCCATTGAGAATGAACTCGAACGGCAGAAAGCCGAGAAGCAGCTCCGCAAACTCTACCTTGCCGTTGAACAAAGCCCGGTAAGCATTGTCATTGCAGATCTTGAGGGGAATATTGAATATGCAAACCCAAAAGCAAGCACAACAACAGGCTATGACTTTAATGAACTGATCGGGAAAAATCCCCGAGTTCTTAAGTCCGGCGAAACTCCTGATACAGAATATCAAAAACTTTGGGAAGATATCACTTCAGGAAAAGAGTGGCACGGGATGTTTCATAATAAACGGAAAAACGGGGAGTACTACTGGGAATCCTCCACCATCTCTCCAATCATTGATTCTCAGGGGACCATCACCCATTTTCTGGCTATAAAAGAGGATATTACAGAACAAAAACTTGCCGAGCAGGAGATCCTGAAATTCCGAACCATTGCCGAGCAGGCCAATTATGGATCGGCCATTGCTTCGCTCGATGGAAATATCCTTTACATCAATAAAACCTTTGCCCGGATGCATGGTTATGAGCCCGCTGAGCTTTCAGGAAAGAGTCTGACCATCTTCCACAATCAGGAACAATTACCCCTGGTTATTGAACTTATTGATCAGCTGAAAATAACCGGAAGTTTTTCCACTCAGGAGGTTTGGCATACCCGAAGAGATGGGTCCGTATTTCCTACGCTGATGAACGCTTTAATAATCAATGACGGTAATAATGTTCCGCAATTCCTATCCGCGACAGCTATTGACATCAGTGAACTCAAACTCAAGGAGGTGGAATTGCTCAGAAGTGAGAATGAACTAAATAAGGCACAGGAAATTGCCCGCATGGGTAGCTGGGAACACAATTTGATAACCGGTGAACTGCTGGGTTCAAAGAACTATCACAGAATGCTGGGATTGCAATATGATGCGGGGGTAAATTTATACGACCATTTTCTCAGTATTGTTCATCCGGACGACCGTCGGATCATCGATTTTTTGCAGAACCATCAATATTCCGAGAATGAAATGCAAAATTTTGAAATTCGCATTCAGGTTCCGGGCGAGGAGATAAGATGGCTTCAAAATAATATTTTACCAGTATTGGAAAATGGCCGTTTGGTCGCGCTCAGGGGAGTCAATATCGATATCACCGAGAAAAAGAAGATACTGGAGGACCTGATTAAGGCCAAAGATCAGGCTGAGGAGAGTGACAAACTCAAGACATCCTTTCTGAACAACATCTCCCATGAGATTAGAACTCCCTTTAACGCCATTCTGGGGTTTCTCTCTATGTTCCAATACGACGATCTGACACCCGAAGAGCGAAATGAATATACTGAAATAATCAACCAAAGCGCTGAAAGATTGATGGATACAATAAATAATATTGTAGAAATATCCCAAATCCAGGCTGGTCAGGCTAACCTTGATTTATACCCGTTGAATATCAAAAATATCGTTCTGGAACTGGAATCACGCTACAGAAGGGAAATTGAGCTGAAGGGGATTGATTTCAACATTACGATGGATCCTGATCAATCGGGATCCGAATTATTTACAGATCCCCATAAACTGGCAACGATTCTTTCTCACCTGTTGAGAAATGCTGTAAAATTCACAAATTCAGGACGAATCGACTTCACGATCCAAACCAATGGTGTTTTTAGGGAGTTTTGCGTAAAAGATACCGGCCCTGGCATTGCAAAAAATAAGCAACAATTTATTTTTGAGCATTTCAGGCAGGCAGATAATTCAAATACCAGACAATTTGAGGGTGCAGGGCTGGGGCTGACAATTGCCAAAGCCTACGCAGAGATGCTTAACGGAAAGATCTGGGTGGAGAGTGTGGAGGGTGAAGGTTCTTCATTTTACTTATCAATTCCGCCTTATGAAAAACCTTTGGCCAATGGCTTAGCCCAAAGTATTCAACCGGAGAAAAAAGCAGAACCGATGTCCAGGAAACTCAAAATATTAATCGCGGAGGATGATGAAGGTTCTGCAATTTTTATTTCCATTGTTGTCAAATCGTATGGCAATGAGATAATCAAGGTCAGAACCGGCACGGAGGCGGTGGCAGCCTGCCTTACCAATCCTGATATTGACTTGATTTTGATGGATATCCAAATGCCCGAAATGGATGGATATGAAGCCACACGGCAAATCAGGGAGTTTAATTCGGACGTAGTGATTTTTGCTCAAACAGCCTTTGCCCTTACCGGTGATGATGAAAAAACCAGAATCGCAGGTTGCAATGAATACCTCACAAAACCAATCAGGAAAGAACAGCTGTTAAACCTTATCCAGAATTACTTTCAGGAAAAAAATTAACGTTTAAAAGACTTAAGTAAGGGAACTGATTTAATATCCTGATTATGGCTTGCTATATCTCTGTTTATCAATTCACAATAATATTGAAAATTATTCATTGTCAATTACTTAATTTCCCGCAAAATCCCTTTGAATAAAACAGAAAATCGTGCTCCCTGTGAAAATCAATAGGCATAAATTCCAAATTCCTGAGATAGGGCTGATGATTAAGACCACCTCATGAAGATCAGCGACATATCACCCTGGATTATCCCTTTGTAGTTTTATTACTCTGGCATATAATTTGTGGTAAATTCAGATATAAAATTAAAATTAGTAATTCCTTAAATCAGTTGAACTATGAAAGCAAAAATTATTTATTTGACAGTGTTCCTGGCAGGATTCCTTTTTTGGAGCTGTAACAAGTCAGCGACAAATACATCAACCCCGGTACCGGCAGTTTCCCTTAAATCGGCCCTCACTACCGGAGTGCAGAATCTAAACACTGCAGTATCTGCCATTACCACATCAACCGGTTATCAGGTAGTGGCCGGGCCGGCCGATCTGGCGACCAAGAGTCTGACTATTTCGCCCTTAGACACCGTTGTTCATAGTATTTTACTGGCAAACATTGCAGGGGTATACGATTATAAGGCCACGATCGTAAAAATCGGAAGGTTCCCTGTTATTACCCGTTTCTTTAATAAAACTGCTGATAATGCACAAATGGTCGTTCGTTTACCAGCAACAAAAGTGACAAACTCAAGGTCACTCCTGCAATATACTCCAGGCGATACTTTGCTGGCTAATGATTATGTAATTACCCTTTCGGATTATGACTTTACTTACAGAATATTTGGAGGATACGACTACCGGATGGCTTCATCGACTGTAATCAAGGGTGTGGCTGCGGGAACCTATAAGATTCAGTCCTCGCACAACAAGACCACAAATCCTCATTATGCTGCCGAATATGATTTCCCGAATGGTTACATAACCAAGATCACCTATGCTCCAGGCGATACTGCTGTTTCCGATTATTCGATTTCAAACGGCAATAACGTCCTTTACGAAGAGCAATATACTTCAATACGAAGCGCATCAACGGGACCACAAAGAGAAACCTATTATTCCCTGACCATTGGTGACGTCAAGATCGTAAGACAATTGGCACAAGGGAAAAGCACCCTTGACAGTGCAAAGGTTTACGTCGGCGGCATTCTGGAAACAAAGGCAAAAGTCTCCGTTGTAAATAACACAACCGGAACAGTGGACAATACAGTAACCAGCAGGAAACGTGATTTAATGATAACCTTCGACGATGGAACCACTGCAACGATCTCCTCACTTGCAAGTACCTCCATACCAACCATAAGCACATTGTTTAGCTCCTTATATCAGGCTAATTTTGCCACTGCCATTATTGACTGGATTGCCTGGGAGGTGTATTACACCAAGTCCTAATCTTAAATACTGGGTCAACTCAGTGGTGGATGTTTGCGCGAAACACAACGAATAATTTTCAGACTTGCGCCGATCAAATCTTAAAGAGGCTTTCCCATTAAGTTGGGGAAGCCTCTTTAAGTTTAGTCTTCGCCGAAAAGTAAATCTGATTTAAAAATATATTTACTTAATAATCAGCTTCTTGAATTTTTAAGTATTCCATTTACTGATACGTACCCAAAAATCATCGTCATCTTTCTTTGCGATTATCGGATTAAATATCATAACCCAATCATCCGGATCACCTACTCAGCGCTCCCGGATTGGTTCAGGCTAATAACAAAATGTCCTGTCCCAGGCTTTAATAATAATCATTACAAAAAAAAATCGGTCATAATTTAGACCGATCTTTTTTTGTAGTGTCGGGACGAACCGACAAATTTCTACCGCCTATTTTTTCATCCCCTGACCAGCTAATTCGGGCTGGTAAACGGAGAGTAAATTATTTAATCTTTTGGCAATATCTTCGCTTAAGGCCTTTTCTCCATAATGTTCCGAAAGATTACTCAACTCCCGCATGATATAGAACGAACGTTGCAGCTCATCCTGAACAGACGCGCGGAAACGCGGTGCCAGGGTGAAATAGTATTTCAACTCCTCCTCGCAATTTCGGGCCATGATTTTGGCCACCTCATTCCCCTTTTGGGTGGCGGCCGGAAAGGTATTCACCTCGAGTGATAAACTATCGATGGTCGCATTTTTTAACTGGTTGTGCGCTGCCCGGTAATACGACTCAACCATCAACAGGTTAAAGTAGTTATAAGTTACCTTTGAATTTGGCACCAGTTCATTGCAGCGATCAAGGACCGCAATGGCTGAATCGCGTTTCCCTTGCTCCAGCAACCCATCGGCCAGTCTGACGAAACTGTTCCTCACGTTCATACACATGCGCACATTGTTTTCATCGAGGTAAACCTTGGGATCGTTCATATTACCCCATTTAAACTTGTTGATGATGTTGTTGTACATCATATCGGTACGTATACCTCCAACCTGTCCGCTTGACGAAGGGGTCTTAATAGGAACAATGCGGTAAGCAAACCCTTCCGTTTGAAAATAATCCTGCAAATTCAGGTATTTCTCACGTCCGACTGTGATGGCAAAATAGATTGGACGTTTCCAGTTGTTGTTGGCAATAATATCGAGAATCATCAGCTCATCCTTGGTCACATAACTCCCGGTCAGCTTAATCTCCATCTGGGGAACAATCTTCCCGGCATCTTTGGGGTCAATGACATTATTGGCAAGAACGGCAGCTTTGTCAACCGGATAAAATAATTCTCTTGAGGGGATAAATGCGGCATTTTCCGCCTGCTCAAGCTTAGTCCCCGGCTCATCCGAGCGGACAAAATCCATCGCCTCCTTCAGATTCACCGGACGTTTGATCTGATCCAGCACATAAATGACATCGCGGGTTCCCTGGACATACTGGTTGTGCTCAAATTTAATCGGAAGCGGATCTGATTCAAAAGCCTTACGCTTCATCTGATCAACATACCAGTCTGTCTGAAAATAACTTAGATTGCACACCCGAACATCTGTCCGGACCCCTTCAACCATCTGGGCATACCATAACGGGAAGGTATCGTTGTCTCCATTGGTGAAAAGTATTGCATTCGGGGCGCAGGACTCAAGATAATCGCGTCCAAAATCCCGTGCGGTAAAGCGCCCTGACCGGTCATGGTCATCCCAGTTCTGGTTAGCCATCAGACATGGAACGGCAACGAGTGAAAGGGCCGTGGCCACGATGGCGCTTGTTTTGGCCGGTGAAATCTTCATAAAAAGCTGGTACAACCAAAGGACTCCAAGGCCGATCCATATCGCAAAGGCATAAAAGGAGCCAACATAGGCATAATCCCGTTCGCGCGGTTGAAGCGGCTCCTGATTCAGGTAAATAATAATAGCCATACCTGTCATGACAAACAAGGAGACCAAAACCCAGAAGTCCTGTTTACCCTTAGGTCCGGAATTAAACTGAAAAAATAAACCCATTAATCCAAGAATCAGGGGAAGCATGTAATATTTATTCTTCCCTTTATTTTGGGCCAGCGCTTTAGGCAAGTGACTTTGATCACCCAGCCGGATAGAATCGAGGAAATTAAATCCGGTGATCCAGTTCCCGGTTAGGATATCGCCATACCCCTGGTTATCATTCTGACGGCCGGAGAAATTCCACATAAAATATCGCCAATACATCCAGTTGATCTGATAAGAGAAGAAAAATTTGAGATTCTCCATGAATGTAGGTTTCATAATCCGTTGGGACTCCCCCTCTCTGGTCGTCACCTGAATGGGTGTACCTTTTATATCCGCCCAATTCTGATACTCCTTGACATGATCGGCGCTTGAGCTGAACATGCGCGGAAAGAAAGTCATAAAACGGCTGTCGTAATTTGCTGATTGCTTATAATCGGCTATCTCATATCTTCCATTGCGCTCCACATAATTGGCACTCCCTTTCGAATAAGGATTTTCGGTATTCAGGGGAGCATTGTAATATTGGCCATAAATAATGGGTTTTGCGCCATATTGCTCGCGATTCAGATAGGTCAGTAAAGAGAAGGGGTTATTCGGACTATTCTGATTCATAGGTGGATTAGCCACTGACCGGATAACGATCACCGCATACGATGAGTAACCGATCAACATCACAGTAAAACCAAGTATGATGGTATTCGCAAGTACTTTCTTCTTCTCAATGGTATATTTTAGTCCCCAGGCAATCAGTGCGATTAGCAGCAACATATAAATTATCGTGCCGGTATTGAAAGGGGCGCCTAATCCATTCACAAAAAGGAGCTCAAACCATTGGGCAATGATTACCACCCCGGGAATAAATCCGAAAAATACAAATCCTACAAGGGCAATGGAAAGCGCTAAAGCGATCGTTATCCCTAACGGAGTAGCCTCATACTTCCTGAAATAATAAACCAGAACAACTGCCGGAATGGCTAACAGATTCAGCAGATGAACCCCGATCGATAAACCGATTACAAAGCAGATGAGGATGATCCAACGATTGGCATGCAACTCATCCGCCTCGTTTTCCCATTTCAGGATACACCAGAAAACAAATGCTGTAAATACCGATGATGTACCAAAAACCACCCCTTCGACCGCTGAAAACCAAGCGGTATCTGAGAACGTATAAGCCAGGGCACCAACAGCCCCAGCACCTAATATCGCGATCATTTGTGGCAGCGAAGGATCAGAATCCCGCTCCCCCATAACCTTGCGGGCCATATGCGTAATGGTCCAAAAGAGAAAAAGTACGGTAAATGCACTGGCTAGTGCCGACATGATATTTGCCATAACCGCCACATGTAAAGTGTCGCTGGCAAATAAAGTAAAGATATGCCCCATAAGCATGAAAAAAGGTGCGCCCGGCGGATGGCCAACCTGCAGACTAAATGCATTGGTAATAAATTCTGGACAATCCCAAAAACTGGCCGTAGGCTCAATTGTACTCAGGTAAACGATTGCTGCGACAAGAAATATAAACCACCCCACGACGGTATTATAAAACTTATACCCTTTTGTCTTCATACTAATTTTATTGAATGTTATTTTTAGGCATTCTATTAACTTTTGTAATGAACAGTATCACAAAATTCAAGCGAAGATATTAATATTCTTTATCAACCCACCAATCTTAAAGCGTACTTTGTGATAAAAGAAAGAATCCCGAGTTTCGCCTCAGGATTCTTGGTGTTGAATTAAATATTTTAACTGAATATTTTTATTTTGCGACGGGCATTTTAGAACTTTCGCCTGCCGGGTGCTTTGTACAGCACTTCATAGTACTGTCATTTTTCATGCAATTATCCTTTTTTTCCCCTGAAGCTTTACACATACCCGCCTGAGCAGGACAAGTCATTCTGCCGTGCATGCCGCCCTGCATTCCGCTACGATTACAACCTTTCATCATCATCTCCTGTTTGCAACAAGGATGACCAGACTTATGACCATTGGTTTCTACGCAGATTACTCCGATGAAAAGGATAAAACCCACAACAATAAAGAACCAGGAAATAAAGGCAAAAATTTTGCCAAGCTCTTCTTTCCGGGTTTTTGCCAGCAACAGAGTGCCTGCAAGGATTGCTAGTAATGAGACAGGTAATAAATGCATTATTTCAAGTATTAAAATTGACTACTCTGTTAACGGTTTTCGCCATCCCCGGTGATTGACCCATCCATATCGGCAATGAGTTCTAAATCAGGACAAATATAGTTAAATTTTCTTTTTCGGTTCGATTCCGAAGGTGAACCCTGATTTGACCCGCTCGATCAATTCGGGCAGAATATCCTGGTAATCTCCAACAATGCCAAAATCTGCATTATTGAAGATACTTGCCTTTGGATTATGATTAATAGCAATCACTTTGCCTGATTCTTTCATTCCGGCTATGTGTTGAATTGCTCCTGAGATACCTACGGCAACGTAAACTTTAGGACGGACCGTTTTCCCGGTTTGTCCAATCTGACGTGCATATTCGGTGACCCCTTCATCGACTACGGGCCGGCTGCATGCCCATTCGGCATTAACGCCCTTATCTTTCAGGGCTTCAGCGAGTGCTTTTATAAGCCCTAAACTGTCGTTGGTGGTACCTCTTCCCCCTGAAACAATAATATCGGCTTCGAAAAGATTTTGCAATCCGCCGCCACCGCGCACCGTTTTCACAATCTCGACTACAAAATCCTTTTCATCCATTACCGGATCGAACCCTGAAATAATACCTTCGCGTCCCTCAACACGTTTAGGAACTTCAAAGGTTCCGGCCCGCGCGGTTGAAACCTGGGGACAAACAAATCCCAGGATCGTGGCCAGTTTACTCTCTCCGTAAGTTGGGCGCCGTGATTCGAGAATAGGGGTAACGATTACTTTTTGTTTCCGGTCAATATACTCTCCGATTTCGAGCCCGGTGCAGTCTGCTGTAACCCCGCTGCTGGTTCTCATACCAATTCGGGGAGCTAATTCCCTGCCCGATGTAGTTGCGGCAAAAAGGGCAATTTCGGGGTTCCGCTCCTGAATGACCTGGGTAAAGATTGAGGCAAACGGAAGGACCAGATACTCCTCAAGTCTGTCGTTTTCAACGCAAATAACCTCGTCTGAACCATGTTCAATCAGTGTTTGCGCCAATTGCCCGATATTTTTCCCGATCATCAGTGTCATTACTTTGGTACCATGACCCAACTGAGTGGCGAGGTTTCTTGCAGGGGTCAACAATTCCAGAGAAGGACGCGAGATATTCCCGTTGGTTATTTCAGCCCAGGTGATAATGCCGCTTGCCCCGTTTCTAAAGTCCTTTTCAGGAAAGTCAGGACGCTCGCTCTCTTTCTTTACAGCTGCCTCTTTCTTCTCTAAAACATTCCCCCCTTTTTTTAAATTCGCGATTAAGCTATCGACCAATGATGACTCATTATGACCTTCAGACATGGTGATAGGTGGTCGTTCGCTAACCATATTGACTACTTTTGCGACTATAGTGGGGGAACCGCTGATTCCAATCTTTTCGGTTCCTAAACCAATGTCGTCGATTCCGAAAGTGGTGATTTTCAGGTTCCGGGCTTTGATTGCACCACTTAATGAAGGTTTACGGGGAGGTATACCCGTTGGAGTTAATGAAATGACACAAGGCATTGGCAGTTTCATCATCTGATATCCCCCTTCAATAATCCTTTTTGCAATTACACTGCTTGTACCATCTGACTTAACGCTTTCGACAAAGGTGGCCTGGGGAATTCCCATATTTTCGGCAACCTGTGAAGGGACGTGGGCAGTATCGCCGTCACTGGTTTGCCGGCCTGCTAAAATAATGAAAGGGTCAGTTGAATCTTTTTTAAAACCCAGGTGTTTAAGCATGGTAGAGATCGCCAGACCTGTCGCATAGGTATCGCTCCCTCCGAGTTTGCGGTCAGAGAGGAGGTACGCTTCATCATAACCCATGGAAATGGCCGTTTTCAGGGAGGTCTCAAACGATCCCGGACCCATTGAGCAAACAATTAACCGGGCCCCGGGATGCTGTTTCCTGAGTTGTAATCCGGCCTCAAGGCCGAACTGGCAATCTATATTAATAATTGATTTTGCTTTTGTCCGGTCCATCAATCCATCCTCACCCATTCTCATTTCACTGGGGACTGGAACCTGCTTTATTAAACTTATTATCGTTAATGCCATTATTACCTAATCTTTAAATTGTTACATGTTTTGAAAATCGGGACCATTGCCACCGTTTGGTACTGCCCAGGTAATACCGAGTCCGGGGGACTTGATGTCACAGGTTCTGCAATGCATACAATTCTCAGCATGAATTCTGATCTCTTTTTCCCCAGACTTGTTCGTATGGAGTTCATAAACTTCGGAGGAACAATAAAATTGTTCCGGCGCTCCGTATTGTTCAATATTAACGGCCTTAAATTTTTCGGCATCATTAATCCGGACATGGACAACCTGCTGTTCGTCATGATAAACCCCCGAATAATAAACATCGGTTACTTTATCAAATGTCAGTACCTTGTCCCATTCGAGTTTGCCTTTAAACCGCTCTTTAAAAGGTTTCTTTTTTAGTTCACTCAGCTTTGAAGTAGTCTTGTAATCCGCCCGGGATTTAAGCCTGCCAAAAATTCCGGCTCCGCCTGTAATTAACTGGAGACCAAAATGTATACCTCCAATGAATAAGCCTTTTTCGAATCCTTGCCTGAAATTCCGGACTTTATACATTTCGTCATGAATAAAACCGCTCTTTACACTTGTTTCATAATGTTTAAGCGTTTTTTCAGAGGTATCATTTTTTGAAAGCGCCTCTGTGATGGTTTGAGCGGCAAGCATTCCGGATTTAACCGACAGATGTATCCCCTTCAGGGTAGGCATAGCAACCAGCCCTGCACCATCGCCAACAATTAACGCATTATCAACATACAATTTAGGAATAGCATAATAACCACCTTCGGGAAGTGTTTTGGCACCATATTCTACCAGCTTGCCACCCTTTAAGATTTTAGAAACAAATGAGGAAGTCTTCCATACCTGCATGGCATCATGCACATCGAAAGTGGGATCTTTATAATCGAGACCGACAACAATTCCTACAGCTACCCTGTTATCGTTCAACCCGTAAATAAACCCTCCGCCAAATTCATCACGCTGCAACGGATAACCCAGCGTGTGGTAAATCTGACCCGGTTCAATGTTCCCTTGCGGGACCGACCATAATTCCTTACATCCTAAAGAGTATACCTGTTCATTTCTCCCTTCAGTAAGGTTAAACTTATTAATCAGCATTTTGGTCAGAGGTCCCCTTGGCCCTTCGGCGAAAACGGTGACTTTAGCCTCAATCCGTGTACCCGCCTGGAAATTCTCCAGCTGATTTCCATGATGATCCAACCCCGTATCTTTGGTCTTGGCGCCAATTACCTTCCCGTCCTGGTAAAGGATCTCATCCACTGCAAAACCGGTATATATTTCAACCCCTTTTTCCTGGGCTTTTACAGCTAAATACTTACATATCTGACCCAATGAGGCTGTATAATACCCTTTATTACTCATATAGGGTACGTGAAACGGCATCTTAATATGGCTATGTTCCCCCAATAATACCATACTGTCTTTTGTTACCCTTGCATTGAAAGGAATTTCAGAGAATTCCACATCAGGCAATAATTCTTTAAAAACATCAGGTTTTATTACCGCCCCTGAAAGTATATGGCTCCCGATCGAACTGCCTTTATCAATGAGCAAAATCCTATCGTTCAGCCCTTTTTGTTTTAACCTGTCTGCCAAATGAATCGCGGTAGCCAAGCCTGATGGTCCACCGCCAATGATCAGTACATCTGTTGATACTGTATCAACACTATCCATAGTTAATACCTCCTTTATTAGTTTTGGTGAGTTGTGAGAAACATTTAATAAAAATTAAGCCCTCCTTGAAGCCCCGAAAAGGCACTTTCTAAGGTTATGTAAACATACAAAATAGTTGCTTGCGAGCCGGAATAAATATGCAAAATGTTCATTTAATTTTTGCCTTATGTTTCAAACCTGTTCCTGAGAAAGACTCGGTATCCCTTTTTCAGCTTTGGCATTTACCGCTATTTTAAATCTTTTCCTGTCGGAATTATCCCTTAAATATCTGATCTTATTTACATAACAAAGAATATAAACGAATTGAATTAATGAACTGAGATCCAAAGAACAGATAGTCCCAAAAAGTTGACGACTTTTGCGAGGCATTTCAATTCAAATTATATTCTATTTAATTCCATTGTGCGGATTTAAATGCGGTTATCCAATAGACTATGCAGGAAGTTAAAACGCTCTCGAAATTCCAGGTAATTCTTATGGCTGTTGCCGCAGGAGCCTCAGTGGCCAATATTTATTATAATCAGCCCATTCTTAAAGACATTGCATCAACATTTGATGTGACAGAAAATAAAGCAGGTACAATCTCGCTGCTGTCTCAAATTGGCTACGGCCTGGGACTCTTTTTTATCATCCCGCTCGGTGATAAAATAAACAAGAAAAACTTAATTCTCACCTTGCTGTCGGCATTGTGTGCGACCCTTTTACTGATGACCGTAACCACAAATATTCATCAGGTGTGGATATTGAGTCTCCTTATTGGTCTTCTTTCTGTTTCCGTGCAGGTTATTTTGCCCATGGCTGCCAGTTTGGATTCGGTAAACCGGGGTAAAACGGTGGGAACGATCTTTACGGGGATCTTGATCGGAATTCTGGCCGCCAGAGTTTTTAGCGGTATAGTGGCTGAATGGCTAAACTGGCGCTATGTCTATGGTTTCTCGGCCATTCTCATTTTTGCCATTACCCTGATGCTTAGAGCCAACCTTCCAAATGGAAGGAATGAATTTAAAGGGCACTATTTTCAATTGCTGCAATCGGTATTATTCCAGATTAAACGATTTGCACTGCTAAGAAAAGCTTCGCTGATCGGAGCGCTTCTTTTTGGGGTATTCTGTTCATTCTGGACCACCCTGACCTTTCATCTGAGCGGCCCCCCTTTTAATTATCACTCCGACACGATCGGATTGTTTGGATTGGTTGCCATCGCCGGAGCATTGATGGCCCCGTATATCGGAAAACTTGCAGATAAGGGTAATGCAAAACGATCATTACTTCTGGCTGTAGGGATGATTATTTTCAGTTTGGCTCTGATGAAGCTCCTGCCCGATTCGGTGATAATTTTAGTAATCGCCGTTATCCTGCTCGATATTGGGATTCAAGGAATGCAGGTGACGAATGTTGCCATGATTTATACCCTGGATCAAAATTCACACAGCCGAATTAATACTATTTACATGACCTCCTACTTTATCGGCGGGGCAATAGGGACATTTGTCGGACTGCAATGCTGGAAATATGGGGGTTGGAATCTGGTCCTGTGGCAAATGCTCTTGTGGTCATTCCTGGCATTGGGCATTATGGTGACAAGTAAAAAATAACAGCCAACATGCTTCTCATAAAATAAAGGGTTCAGCTTTTGGCTGAACCCTGGGCGGAGTTGGGGTGAATTGCATTATTTACCCAGTCCCAATTGGGTCATATAAGTCTGGTTATCCCAGAATAACGACTCTTCAAACATAATACCGTTCTTCCAGTGACCGATGGTACACATTGGCAGCTTAAACGATTTCCCGGTAGGAGGTATAAATTGTCCGTTCCCAATAGGCATCGGTTTAGTGAATGTCCCCTCCATAATTCCCATCACACAAGTCCATTCGCCGGTGTTGTTCCCAAAGCTGATCGGATGTTGTTTGATCCGGGTGTCGGGCGCATAAACAAACATAGCACTCAGATCTGAAATATGTCTCTCGATGCCCGTGGTGAAATGTCCGTCAGGCCAGTTTACCTTGATATCGGTTGAATGACTTTCATGTAACCGGACCCATTCCTGATTGGTGAAAACGATAAAGTCGAGCGTATCGAATTTTACCAGGTTTTGTTTCAGTGTTGCCTCTCCCGCTGCATACTTTTTTAAGACAATTGTCATTGAGTCAATCTTTGCCTGTAATGCTTTGGAATGTCCCGTCTGGGCTGAAGTCCGCGCAAAAGTTACCGATGCAGCAAATGTTAGAACTATTGCAATTGCCTTGAAATTGAATTTGTTCTTTTTCATCTTTGTGATTTTTAAATTATTTCAAATGTTTTAACACCGCAAAGTTGCATTAGATTGAACCGGAGGTGGTAACAGATTTAAGCAATGTTGTAGTACTTTTCGGAAGCGACGGCAATGACCGTTTTCACAAGGAGAACATCCAATTTCCATCAGGTTAAGGCCATCCCGGCTCATATTGCAGCATTCCAGCAAATTACATCTATAATCAAGGGTATTGAACGGAGATCAAAACATTCGTAGCTACAAAAATGTTACCAGATAGTACTATCTTTATTCCAATAAATGTCACCAATAGCCAGGTAGTTCAGCGCATCTTTGTACTGGTAAAAGGATTCAAAAAGTAGTATATTCGTGTCTGCACACCTAAGCCTTAGTGAATGCAGGGATGAGAGAACAGATTAAATAGTAATTATGGAAAAGCCAAAGAATCAAATAATGGTCATATTCGGAGCTTCAGGCGACCTGACCTACCGCAAATTAATTCCCGCGCTCTATGCCTTGTACAATCAGCATCTGCTTCCGGATAAATTTCACGTCCTCGGTGTTAGCCGCACCACGATTCCCGATGAGGAGTTCCGTGCAAAAATGACCGAAGGGATCAGGAAATTCTCCGAGAATATCCATGTTAATGACCGGCAAATCGCGGAGTTTGAATTGCATCTGTCGTATTTTCAAATGGATATGACCTCTGAAAAGGAATATTTCCGTTTGAAAAGTGCTTTGGAGGCCATTAACATGGAAGAGGGAACCGACTCAAACTACTTATTTTATCTGTCGACTCCACCCAGTCTGTTCAGCGTCATTGCCGGGAATCTGTCCAAAGTTGGCTTCAGTAATGAATCAGAAGGTTTTAAAAGGCTGATCATCGAAAAGCCATTCGGTTACGATTTGGAATCAAGCTTAACGCTCAATGCCCAATTACATGACGCATTTCTTGAAAACCAGATTTACCGTATTGACCATTATCTGGGAAAGGAAACGGTTCAAAATCTTTTGGTGATGCGGTTCTCAAACGGCATTTTTGAACCGCTTTGGAACCGGAATTATGTGGATCATGTTGAAATCACCTCGGCAGAAAACATTGGAGTTGAAGGACGTGGAGGATATTATGATGGTTCAGGGGCCATCCGCGACATGCTCCAGAACCACCTCTTACAGGTTGTAGGTCTCACAGCCATGGAGCCCCCATCCTCGATGGATGCAGATGCCATCCGGAATGAAACCATGAAAGTTCTGCAGTCGCTTAAACCAATAAAGCACCAAGATGTTGCCAGTCAGGTTATCCGCGGTCAATATGTGTCATCCCATATTCGCGGAGAATTAGTCCCGGGCTACCGCGAAGAGAAAGGGGTTAATCCTGAATCACGCACCGAAACCTTTATCGCCATGAAGTTTTTTATTGACAACTGGCGATGGGGTGGCGTTCCTTTTTATATCCGTACCGGGAAACGACTTCCCACAAGGGTTACCGAGGTGGTAATCCACTTTAAACCAACGCCTCATAAGCTTTTTCAAAACGACGAAGTGAGCAAAAGCTGCAATCAGCTGATTATAAGAATACAACCCGACGAAGGAATTTTACTGAAATTTGGACTTAAACAACCCGGAGCCGGATTTAATGTAAAAACAGTGAATATGGATTTCCATTATTCAGACCTCTCGGAAGCTCACCTCCCATCGGCTTACGAGAGGCTGATCTACGATGCCATGGTTGGCGACTCGACGCTCTATGCCCGCGCCGATGCTGTGGAAGCCGCCTGGAAATTTGTTTCTCCGATACTTGATGTCTGGAAAAACGATCCTGACCAGAAGATTTATGGTTATCCGGCAGGAACCTGGGGACCGGAAAATGCAGATGACCTTATTAAGGATGGAGAATCCGGATGGCGCTACCCTTGTAAAAACCTTGCCGACGATGGCAATTATTGCGAATTATAACATCTATTGTTAAAATATTTCGATCATGAAAATTGGTATTGCTTCCGATCACGGCGGATTTGAACTGAAAAAGCAGTTGAAACAACGTCTCGCCATATTGGATTTTACGATTGTCGATTTTGGTAATGACACCCTGGATCCACAGGATGATTACCCCGATTATGTGATTCCGCTCGCCAAAGCAGTTGCAAACGGGGATGTTGACCGTGGTATCGCAATCTGTGGCAGTGGTGTGGGGGCATCCATTGCGGCAAATAAGGTGACCGGCGCCAGGGCCGCATTGATCACCGATCATTTTGCAGCACATCAGGGTGTTGAAGATGATTCGATGAATATCATTTGTCTGGGGGGAAGAATTACCGGCATTGAAACTGCTTTTGAACTGGTGCAGGCCTTTTTATATGCCCGGTTCACATTCGGCGAAAGGCACCTCCGAAGACTAAGCAAAGCTGATCCGCTGGGAAAAGATCTCCCTGCTTAAGCCTAAGGTAGACCTTCCATCGATTTAAAATTTCTCCTTCTGCCCGTCGGTTAATGAACCGATTACCCGGAAGGGAACAATCCTGCTTCCGGAGACGCCATCAGAGGCAATTCCCTGGATGACGATCACATATTCCCCTACCCGGTCTGAAGTATAGAAACTGAGACCTCCTTTCCCTGCCGTGTCTGTTTTTACATCCGGCGACCAGAAAAGAAGATTGCGGAAATCGGGTAAGCGGCTTGACTTTTGCGGTTCTGTCTCATAAACAGGAGAGTAAAATTCTTTCTGCTTCTGTAATCCTTCATAATCAATGATCATGGAATTTGCCTCAGAATTTAAATCATTATAATGGCCCGTATAAGTTGACAAACTTAAAATACCATCATACTGATTTTCACCCAGGTAATACTTTTGATTAATCATTTCAATTTTTCTCACCATAAGGGGATCATATTCCATCACCTTATTGAAATCGCAAATGGGAACACCGTCGAATAAAACCAGCGGTTCTTTCTCAAAGGAGAGATGCTGCTGCACGTTTATCAGCTGAACAGAAAAATCATTTCTCTTCCGGTGCAATAAAACCCCTTCAACATACTCTTTGAGAACTTCTTCCATCGTTCCAAACCTGGTGTAAGCATCCAGGAAATACTTCAGATCGGGTTTCCCGAAAAATGACAGGGAATCTGTACGTGGTTCCTGAATATGACCCATTGCCTTTCCGCAATAGATATTTTGTACCTGAACCTCAATACTATGTTCCGCAATCTCCGTTCTTGCCTTCTCAGGAATAACGAAACCGGGAACAACGCTGGATGAATAACTGCCGGAAAAAGGACTGTTTACTTCAAACCTGAAGTGGGAGTCGGTCTGGCAACCTGTGTGAACAATTATTTCACCGGAATTATAAAATTTGCGGGTATAAAAACGAAGTTGACCTTTTGAATTGCTGGTTGAATTATAGAATTGATAATGAATCCCGGGAACAGAAAGATGGGCAAGGATATTGTTAGCCGGTTTACCTGTTTTAATATCTGATATTTTCAGATCAATGATGTGCCCTTCGTATTCGGGAAGGAATCTGAATGAATCTGTTTTATACGTTAGTACATCCTTCCACCGGAAGCGGCTCCAGCCGTTGACGAGCATCAGATTATCAATGGCCTTTCCCCCAGATGAATCGGGATTATTAAAATAATATTCCGGTGACTCGATACTGCCTTTAAGGTCAGAACTCAGCCATAAATAACTGAAAATATCTGCTGGATCAACTGTCTGAACAGAGTCATGCCTGTATACGGCTACCGACAAACCGGCCGGTTCAGGAGTTCCATCCAACTTCCGGGAACCAATTTCAAGTTCTACCTTTGCACGTGGTCCAAATTGCCGGGCACCGGATTTAATCTCTATTTCCAGTTTTTGTCCGGGCATTTTGAAAAACAGACGCTCACAAACCGGTTGCTGGTCCCAATTGAAAAGTGTGAAATGCGAAATACCCTCACCCAGCAAGCTTTTGCAGATTTTAAAGTCGTTCTTCCCGTTAATCAAGGCAATTTTTTGGGCGAAATTTTTAGTTTGTCGTGTATGAACAACAAGATACACAAAGCTGTCGGTTACTCCCGGCAATTTTACCCTCTCCCCGATGCTTACCCTAATACTGTCACTCTTCTCTTCGTTAAGGCTCAGAACATATCCTTGTGCATGAATCACGGGCAATTCCCTGATGATAACCCGATTATCAATCTTAAGAATAGCTTTATAGGTATGTCCCTCTTCAGGTCGGAGCAGGAAGTTTCCGATCCCAAATTTCAGGGGGCGGAAGGTGGTCATATTCCTGTTATTTTCATCAACCACGGTTCCCTCAAAATTCATTCCTCTGCCGTGCTGATTAACAACCCGAAATCCAATTTTGCTTTCAATATTAGTTACCAGGTTTCCCCCCTCGGGGAAGAACTGAATATCGTATAAACCATCCTTTTGATCCAGATTCGCGGGGGCTGTTTTTAAGGTATTGATAATATTCAAAGGCTTCCCGAAGAAAAAATCCGGATCTCCATTTTTCATCCAGTTGGTATATGCCCTGAATTTATAACTTCCCGAATTAACCGTGAATGGCAGAACAAATGATCCGCTACCGCTTCCGTTTTTAAGGGCTATCTTGGCTTGCAGAACCGGTTTATTCTCACTATCCAGAATCTCAGCATATGCAACCTTGCTAATATCGAGTGGCTTATGGCTTGATCCGTCAACATCATAAATTTTAAACCACATGATTTCGCCGGCAAAATAGATCGCTTTATCAGTATGCACGAAAACTTTTTCCTGTAACACATGATTCCGGTAATTGTCAAATTTTTCCGAAACCGAAAAAGGTTTGGCTTGTCCTGAAGCAGATAAACAGGTAAGCATCAGGATCTGCCCGAACAGAAAATATTTTACGACTTTTTTAACCCTTTCCATCACATTTTTCTTAGTTTTTCAGAGGCTATCCGGCCAAAAAGAAGGTTGTAAACTTTTACCGCCCGACCATTCGCAATTTACACAGCCCGACGGTGCGATGATATACCCGGTTACTTCGTGCGTAAGATGATCCGTAAGGAAATCCACGGGATAATTAACATTAGGATACTGAATATCAGAGATGTCAAGACTATAAAGTAACTGAAGCTTACACGTTGTCGGATAATGGTAAAAGAAATCCTTACTGATGTACACCCGGTTTGAAGAGAGGTTTGAAATACTGACATATCCGATCACGGGCTCGGATGGATTGGATAAATTCTTAATATTCCCGTTTATTTCCGAAGGCTGGGGATCAAACAGAGAACCGGTCTGTTCGGAATTCATTTTCATTATTTCGTAAAACTCATACGCCTTTTGAGTCAATGCATATTGTTTAACCAGGATGCTGTATATGAATGACTTCTTAAGTGAATTTCCCTGAATCAGCGTGAGCTGCTTAAGGGAAATAACATCCTGGGAAAGCTTGACCGTATTGTCGATAATTATAGAGTTCGAATTATTTGTTTGCCAGCAATAGTACAATTTATCCTGGTCTGCCTGAGTATTCGCATAAACCTGAAAATTATTAATATGAACCTTGCTCACAAGGTTCGAATGGTATTTCCAGGTCTCCTCGTAATTCCAGCGGTAATACCGGGTATTGTTCAGTGGGTCGTGTGTATTGACATAAATTGCCAGATTGGTCAAAGTCCGGTCTACTTTATCTGTGTCCTGTTTCCAGGTTATACTGTCGATGGGAGGTGTTTTTAATACCGGTACATAGTCAGAGGCAAAAATGGCGCCGTCTGAGGTTTTGATTTTTAACCGGTAGGTCAAATTCGGATTCAGGTTCAGACCATCGGCCATATATTGACCGTTCGGGTTCTCCGTGAGGGAGAATACCGAATTGTCGGTTCCCTCGATCTGCGCCCTGGCATTTCGCTCGTAAACGACGGTTAGCGAATCGTGCCACCCCGTTGACCGGGTCAGAGTAACAACCGTCTGACCATTACCATTGACAATCATTCCATCAACTACCAGATAGCCTGTTTTCCCTTTGATTGCTGAGGGCTCATACGGGACCCTGCATCCCACCATTCGGAACAGGATAAGCGTGATTAATATATACTTCAAATATTTTCCCATATATTAAAATCTTATGTTGTAAGTAATAAATGGAATAGCAGTTCCCAAAATCGAAAGTTTGTAGCCCTGAACCTGGCCGGCTGAATTGGAAATAAAATAGATCGAATAGGGGTTTTTTCTGGCGGTAAGATTATAAACCCCCAGGGTCCATGAACCATGAATCAGCTGTTTAACCACATGATTACCATCTAAATTGAACGACAAATCAGTCCGGAAATAGTCCGGGACACGGTATGCATTCCGCATGGAATAAAGGGGTCGGAATTCACCGTTGTAATAGAACTGGCCGATTGGCAGGGTTATCGGTCTTCCGGTGCTGTAAACAACATTTAATGAAACGCTGTAACGGTGTGAAAACTTATAATTCCCGATCAGTGAAAAATCGTGGGGAACATCATAATTTGCAGGGTAATAAGCCCCGCCGTTAATGGTCTCGCCCGCATTTGGATCATCCATCCTGATAAAAGTGCGCGAATAGGTATATGTTATCCAGCCATTTAACTTGCCATTTGCCTTTTTCACCATAAACTCCACACCATACGCCTTCCCTTTGGTTGTAAAAACCTCGGTCTCAATGTGATGATTCATCAGAAGCATTGCACCGCTTTTGTAATCGAGGTAGTTATTAATGTTTTTATAATAAATCTCGACCGAAGTTTCAATGGTATTGGAGGAATTGTTTTTATAGAAGCCCAGCGAATACTGATCCCCCAATTGCGGTTTTATATTCGGATCACTCAGTTTCCAAATATCCGAAGGGGACATTGCCGTAGTATTACTAATCATGTGAATATACTGCCGCAGAGTATTATAACTGGCTTTAACCGACATATTCGACGGGAATGAATACCTGACTGACAAACGATATTCAGGGCCCTGGTAAGTTTTGGCTATGGCTCCCGCGTTATAATAAACTGAATCCTTTACATTTTCCTGACTCATCGGCATATTACTTTGGTAGGAATATATTTTAGACGGACCTAAGAGATTAAAGAGGGAATATCTGATCCCTGCACTTACAGCCAGGCTGCTGGTAATGTCGAATTCTTCATTTGCATACAGGGCGCTTTCCATGGCCTGCTCTTTCCGGACAGCATCAGGCATGACGAGACTATGGCCCGAATATGGCAAATAGGTTCCGGGATGTAACTGGTAATGAATGGTATTTAATCCAAAATTCAGACGGCTTGCCGAATTGGAATAGTAATTAAAATCGGCCTTGAGATAGATCTGGTCAATATCAAAGGAGAACTTATAGCCCACTGCCGGATTGGAATTCATCGATGTCCCCGATTTATAGGAGTCATTTCCGGCGACAAAAACTCCGGAAAATTTATTGCTGAACAGGTGGCGCCACTTTAATGAAATATTCTTATTTTCATAGTGATATAAGGTATCCTTACTCAAACTGAACCGGTCGCCACTGAGGTAACCGGTAAAATAAAGGCTGTTTTGAGAATCGAACTGATGGGTAATATTGAGGTTCAGGTCATAAAAGGAGGCTGCGCCGTTGGTATATCCCGAGTTATTCGGGAGTTGCCTCAACAGCCAGTCTGAATAGGTTGTCCTTCCTCCGATTAAAATTGATGTTTTCCCCTTTATCAATGGTCCCTCAACAGTAAAATGACTGGTTACAAGGCCAATACCGGCTGTTCCGGTAAATTTGTTCACATTTCCTTCACGGCTGGTTATCTCAAGCAGAGACGAGAGCCTTCCTCCAAATTTAGGGGGAATACCGCTTTTATAAAACTGAATATCCTTTACCACATCCGAATTTATCGCTGAAAAAAATCCAAAAAGATGGGCTGGATTATAAATGGTCCCGTTGTTAAAGAGAATCAGGTTTTGATCGCTCGAACCGCCCCTGACATTGAAGCCGGCGCTCCCCTCGCCAACCGATTTTACCCCCGGAAGTGATAGGGTGATTTTCAGGATATCCTTCTCTCCAAACAGAGTTGGCACCTGCTTTATGGATTGTGCCGTGAGTTTTATAGCCCCCATTTGTAACTGCCTGAGATTACTCCCTCTCTCCGAAATAACCTCAACGCTTTTTAAGGCTATAACTTTCTCCTCCATCCCGATATTCACCCTGCCGTCGGATAATAATTTCACACACCTACTTACTTCCTTCATCCCCAAATAGGTGTAATATATAACATGGCTTCCTGTTGCCAATGGAAGTGAATAATAACCAAACTGATCCGAAACGACACCGATACCTTTTTCCTCAGGATAGACCAATACACCCGGCAGCGGCTCCCCGGTTTTGGCGTTGTGCACATATCCCGATATAATGGCCTTCCGGTTGGATTTAACTCCCGATTTAAAACCTATTTCAATTACCTGATTTTCATTAGAGGTGTGAGACGATTCAGATTCTTTAAAAGAGAGGTTTTCAGACTTTAAACCCTCCTCTGAGGTGGCATCCTCAGGCTTTGCAACAAAAAAACCGGCAGGCAATTCAGTCTCAACTTTCCGTTCTTTGGTGAGAAACACATCTCCCTGCTGATCAACGGCATATTTTATCACCGAATTTTCAAAAGCGAGTCCCAAAACCCTGGCCAACGATTGTTCCTGAACGTTGAGATGTATTTTAAAGCTATCGGGTAAAGCCGGGTCAATATAACAGATGCAATTAACCTTCGATTCAATCTCCCGGACAAATTGCCGGATTGTAAGGGTGTTGAACGAGGCACTGATAAGTTTCCGATTTTCCCTGCTCTGAATATTTTGAAATCCAAGAAGTACAATAAATATCAAGCTTAACAAATAAATTTTCATAATTAATTTGTTATGTCACAGTAATAGGCAACTGTCTGAATCAACGCGCTGTTAAAATCTTTCCTGAACCGAATCTTCTTTTTGGCAATAAAATGGTGAATCTCCTTTTTTTTATCCTTTAAAATACCAAGAACCGATTGCTTTCCATCAACTTCAAAATAGTTTCCCTTTTGCTCGATGTAATACCTGTTCTTTTCAACGGCTACTCTTTTCAATTGATAACCAAAATCGGTAACCTCTTCGATCAGTTTTTTATTTTTTGCCCATACCTTCATTCTGCCATTGTAAAGTCTTTGATAGAAACCCGTCCCGGGAACAGATTTATTGGAAGAATCTGCTGATTTACGAATGAACGTATAGCCAAAACAGGTGAATTGGTTTACCCTGTTACTGGCTAATGTGGTTATCTGAATCTGGTTTAATCCCTGAATAACCAGGACATCTTTAACGATATCATAAAGCATTGGGATTCCAGGGTAACAAATGTCTTCACAAATAATTTCCCCTGTGGTAAACCTGGCGGTATTAAAAAAAGCATGCCCGACATTAATCCGGTCGAACTGGTATTCACACCCGTTATAAATAGCCGACCGGGCACCAGCCTGCCGGGTGTAAAAGGCAATCGTACTGGATATTGCGCTGTCTACGGGCAGATTTAAGGGGATACCTGTCTGAGCATATGAAGCCTGATTAACTGAAAATGACATAAGAAGAATAAGAATCAGGCTGAATTTTTTAACTCTTCCCTGGCTTCTGAATATTAACCTGAATCGTTTCATGCTCTTAATAGTCGCCACAATGAAATTTTCAGCAATTTAACGATAATAAAATCGATAAAATTATGACTTCTGTTATCTTATATCAAGATATGGTTTCTTTTTGCCAATAAACAGTTGTAACCTGTTAATGAATTTTTATCAGCTTAGGGATTTTATGGAAGTTCTGTTCAGAATGCGGGAGATTTAGAGGGGTCAAAAAGGAGAAAATCAGAACTTTAAATAGTATATTATATCTTTGTGGTTACTCAATAAGGCAAATCGAAAAAATAATTAATTCTTAGTATAAATGAGAACTAATATGCTCCCCTCAAACTCCCGAGCTACATTTAAGGATAGGATTTCCCACGCTTTTGTCAATTTGTCGCCATTTAAATTTCGGCTATTTATTGAGTAATTTCAATACCTCCCTGAAATGTTTTTGTATTAGTTTCAATAACAGCTCAATGGATATGGGTTTCAATATATAATCATTGCAGCCCGCTTCAATAGCCAGTTCCCGGTCGCCGGAAAGTCTGTGGGCAGTTTGTGCAATAATTATAATATCCTTATTAAACTGGCGAATTTGACGTGTGGCATTAATTCCGTTCATTTCATGCATTTGAAAATCCATCAGTACCAGGTCTATACCAGGGTCAGTGCGGCATATATTAACGGCCTCTATACCTGTAGTTACCGAAATAATCTCCTGGTTGATTTTTTTAAGTCCAAGCCTTAGGAAAGACTCTGACACAGTATCATCCTCTGCGATTAATATTTTGAGTCCCGCCACGTCTGAACAACCCGTATCCTGTTCCCCGGAGTCTTCACCCAGGTTCTGATCCCCCGATTTTTCAACCGGTTTTAAGCGTGAAGGCAAAGTGAAATAAAACGTTGAGCCGATCCCCTCTTCGCTTTCCACCCAAATTTCACCTCCTAATTGCTCAAGGTATGATTTGGAGATCGATAACCCCAATCCAGCTCCCTGAAAGGCCCTTTTATTGGTAATATCGGCCTGGATAAATCGGTCAAATATCGCTTCCTGCCTCTCTTTGGGAATGCCAATACCAGTATCCTTTACGAAAAATGTCAAAAGTGGAGATGCAGATGTTGCATCAGAAAGCATTTTATCGATAGTATAGCCAAATTCTATTGAACCATTAGGGGTGAATTTAATGGCATTTTTAACCAGATTGGTCAATAAAGCATAAAGCTTTTCACTATCGGTTTTGATCACAAATTCTTTGGATGGCATCCCGTTTTTATATGAAAGCTCTATTCCATTATTCTCTGCCTCTGTTTTAAAAAGCGAGAAAATGAAGTTTGTATGCAAATGAATATCCGTATCTGTCAAATTTAACTCCATTAATCCCGCTTCGATTTTTGGTATATCAACAATATTATTGATAAGATTCAGCATTCGCTCGCCACTCAACTTAATAATATCAACATATTCCTTTTGCTCCTCGGGAGTCACATCCGACATTTTAAGCAATTCTGCAAAACCGAGAATACCATTCATCGGGGTACGGATTTCATCGCTTATATTAGCCAGAAATGCAGATTTGAGACGGTCACTCTCTTCCGCTTTTTCCTTGGCCCTGATCAACTCTTTTTCAGTCTTTTTAAATTTAGTCATATCGTGAATGCTTCCGGCGATCTTCAGGGGAGCTCCTGCCCCATCAAAAATAATCCTCGCCGAAATGGAACCCTGGATCGATGCGCCATCACGATTCAGGAGTCTGATATCATAATTGTTAACGTATCCTCTCTGCTTTAGTTCGGAGAGAATAAGTGCCCGCTCGTAAGGCTCGTTGTAGAGAGCGGCCGCGGATGTCCCAATGAGCTCAATTCGTTTATAATGTCCGTTGGATAGTGCGGCAACAGACGGACTTACTTCCAGAATCGTTCCGTCCATGGAAACTTCCCAAATAAATCCTGAATATTTTCGAAAATAGTCCTGTACCTGGCCTCGCTTCTCTCCATTTCAGCTGAAAGTTTCTTGCGTTCCGAGATATCGAACACGATTCCTGTCACCGTAACCGGCTTACCATCTGAATCTGAATGATTAACTTTCCCAATATCATAGAACCAATGGTAATTCCCGTTAATATCTAAAATCCGGTATTCACCTTCATAATTTGCATTTAAGCCTGAGAGGTGATTTCTCATGTTATCCATCAATTTGTAGCGGTCATCCGGATGAACCAGTGCCACAAAATCGGAGTAATGGTTAAATTTTCCGGGGCGAAAGCCTAACATTTCCGCTTTCCGTTTGTGAAAAATCACTTTTCCGGTTGATATATTCATTTCCCACCAGGCCATATTTGCTGATTCCAGGGCAAGTTCAAGCCGGTTGTACATCTCTCGGATTTTTTCCTCCGTGAACCTTATTCCGGCGATATCACTTATGATGATACAAATGTGAGATAATCCACTCAAATCCAAAGAGAATAGTGAAAGGTCGAGATAGCGGGATTCCCCTCCTGTCGCTGTATATAAAATTTCTTCATCGTGTCTGATCTCTTTATCCCCATTTAAAAATTGATCCAGATTCAGGTTTGCAAGCCCTGTAAAAAACTGATTATAAGGTGTACCATTAATTTTTTCATACGGCACACATAATATTTTGGCAAATTGATTGTTACAGTACAGGATTGTTCCGTCAGCATCCAGCATGGCCACCCCCTGACTCATTTTATCAATAAATAGCCGGTAAAGTGTATCTGCAGTCCCATGGGAGAATAGTTCAGCATCAGGGCCACTCGTATCATTGATGCCCTCTGCCATGACATTAGGTATTCCATCATTTAATTCTTGTAATTCAATCATACACATCTCTAATTCAAGGTTTTCAGGTTGATGTTATTCTTTTTTTCCGGTTTTTATCAGCTTGCACTCAATTACCTGCTTGCTTAGAGGAGGCTGAGAGGAATTTCTTTTCCTTCAGCCCCCGTTTCAGCAAGGTTACTTGTTTAGGATAAAATTAGCTTCTACTTGTTAAATCTATCCCTACCAAAACATTGTCTCTGTCGCAAAGATCCTGAATGATAACCCTGAATGACCTGGGCAGTCTGCCCAACAATTTAGCTGTTGGAAGAATCTGATGGTCGTGGCTAAGTTGCCGCCCCCTCAGGAGATTAATTAATTCAATCTCGTATTTATGATTCTGACCCGCTTTGCAAATTTCTTTAAGATCAGTAAACGCCATTATAGAATTTGGGGTTTGCATCGTCACATACAACCGCAAAAGCCATTCAGCATCTCCTGCCAATTCTGGTGATTGATCTGATACCGATTTATTTGTTACCATGGTCATTTTACTAATCTTTAACCGTTAATTAGCCTTAAAGGATACATTAACAAGGAGTAAAACTATTAATGATCTCCTGTTGATTATTTTTAGATAAATCTATGATGAAAAATTCAACTGGAATATCAGCAAAATATTGATTTTTATGTAAGGGATATGCCGATATATTTGTAGGTAAAAACCTTACAGAGAATATTTCAGTGGTTTAGAAACTTGTTCATTGCACTCTGTGTCTAAAGCCCGTTTCCTCTCTTCAAAAGGGCCGCCGGCCGTTTGCAGAATGATAATCTCTTCGTTATTAAATTGGCTGATTTGGCTTGTCGCTAGATCGCCGTTTGCCTCCGGCATTTGGATATCCATAGGTATCGGATCAATACCAGGATTGTTTTTACAACTTTCCACAGCCCAAACCTGGCTCCTTGTGGTTAACAATGCTTTATCCCTTCGAAGCGATGGATATTACGGAAAATTCCCTTTTGGCCGAATATTTTTGGCATTCGAAAGCGGGTTAATCCACACCAAACTGATTAAGGATGAATTACCAAAAAACGGGATGCAAATAATATGGAGTGAACGATTCCGTAAGAATGAATTCACAAATGGCCTTAATGATTGCAAATACCCAATATTTTTCTCTCCGGTCAACCTATATCCGATTTTAACCGGATATTTCCGTTTATATCCGGAACTATCCGGTTAACATTCAAATAATTAAATGCTTCTTCAGTAACTTTAAATTATTTAACTAAAGTTTAGTGACAAACACGATTTACTGACAAAAAGATCTCTATTATGAACTCAGGTAAAAGAAGCAATCAGCAGAATGTAGACAACATGGAACTATTAATCGAAAGGGTTAACACTTTTCAGCCCGGATATGATCCGGCGGAAGTCAGGCTTTCAATTTCAAATCAAAAACAAATCAAAGCCCGTGGCGATGAGGTTCTTTTGGGGGTAAACTCAGCAGAAAGCTTCTGTAATAATTCCATTTCAGCCAGAACAAACGCTTTTAATACACTCGATTCATTGGTTACACGCGCACTAAATGCATTGCGTATTTCTGATATCACGGAACAAACGATCGATCAGGGGGCATCGATCGTGCGCGAAATACGCAACAAACGTGCATCTGGGATTAATCCCTCTGTCGAGGTTGAGGAGGGAACTCAACCCGTGGAACCGGTTAAGTCCAATAAAATGCATAGCGGCTCTTTTGACGCGAAAATCGAAAATTTCAGGAGATTCATCGTGCTGCTGAGCACAATTAAGGCTTACAGGCCCAAAGAACCGGAACTGATGGTCGATTCGCTGTATGCTAAACTTGCCTCCTTAATTCTGGTTAACTCAACGGTAAAAACAGCTGATGCAAGAGCAAATGCCGCCCGCACGGAACGCGATGTTGTGCTTTATGCAGCCAAAACAGGCCTCGTGAAAATTGCCCTTGATTCGAAACTCTACGTCAAGTCAGCTTATGGTAGTAGGAGTTCCCAGTATAAGTCGATCGGCGGGATAGTATTTACAACCAAAAAGTAATCTCCCGGACCATTGCCAGGATTATTCCCGGATTTTTTATTGTTTTTAATAGCTCGCGTAATAAAACTACCGGAAGAGCTAAAATGATTCCTGCCACGGTGCTTTTCATAATGGAAGTCAGATTTGTAATCTTGCGGGTGAGTTTGATGTTCTTGCGGATGTGATGAGGAATCTTGCGGGTGAGTTTGATGTTCCTGCGAGTGTGTTAAGGAATCTTGCGGGTGAGTTTGGAGTTCTTGCGGATGTGATGAGGAATCTTGCGGGTGAGTTTGATGTTCCTGCGAGTGTGTTAAGGAATCTTGCGGGTGAGTTTGATGTTCCTGCGAGTGTGTTAAGGAATCTTGCGGGTGAGTTTGATGTTCCTGGGAGTGTGTTGAGGAATCTGGCGGGTGAGTTTGATGTTCCTGGGAGTGTGTTGAGGAATCTTGCGGGTGAGTTTGATGTTCTTGCGGATGTGATGAGGAATCTTGCGGGTGAGTTGGGATTCTCCCCGGATGACTGCGGTTCTGTCGATTTACAGGGTTGGGAGGAGTTCAGGGGTTAGGGGAGGCAACAGAGGAAATAAATAATTACGACATGATATTGCTCACCTAATTTACAGGTAATCTTTTAAACGACAGACTGTTTTAAGTCAGCGCTCCTGATAATTAAGTTGCGGAAAAGATGCAATTTTTTACGACGACTGGTTTGCGTACATCAAATTATTATTTATTGCGTAAAATGCAAGTTCACTGTTTTTTTCATCTCCTGGGGCTTTTATGTAGGTTAGTTTCTAATTATGACCTTTGGCGAGGTTAAACTGTTGAACAAAATTATTGATAAAAACTCAATTCTGTGTAAAGATGATTATTAATATTTTGAAGCACCAGTATCAACTAAAACAGGGCTTTTCAGGTACCGGGAGACGAAATTCATACTACTGATCTGAATTCCGTGGCTATTCCTTGTTCTATTGCCCGATATGTGGTTAGTAACCCATTGTGCACCGGATTTAGTGTTGCTATCAGTTATATTACCTTACGGATTAACCGGTAAAAAAAGGCGCTTGCCAAAGCTATAATCAGGGAATCGGAATAAAAAACAAGCTTAAATTTCCTGAGTTATTAAAAAAAAACTAATTTAGCCGATCACAATCCACCCCATGTGGCAACCAAACTTTATGCAGATTGAAGACCGAATACTGTTCGATGAAATTAAGAATCGTAACCTGAAGGTATACGAGGCTCTGTTTACTAAATATTATCCTCAAATAGTCAGGTTTGCAGAAGGATATCTATTTGACAAACAGGCATGTGAGGATATCGCACAGAATATATTCATCTATTTTTGGGAAAATGCGGCGCGAATTAACCTGGACGTTTCGATAAAAGCCTATCTTTTCGAATCGGTCAGGAATCGTTGCATTAACCATTTGCGTGATTTGCATATTCACGACCGCCATAATTTGCTTTACATTGAATCACAGCTTAACCAGGAGAATTATTCCGATTTTCAGGATCCGGAAATCATTGCAAAGCTTTTTGACGCAATATCCCAATTGCCGGACCAGATGGCTGTGATCTTTAAATTGAAATACCTGGAGGGTAAAAAAATCAGGGAGATTGCCCAGGATAACCGGATTTCGGAAAACACCGTAAAAACCCAGTTGCAACGTGCGAAAGATAAACTGCGAAAGATCCTGATAAAAAACAGTTCAATAACGTTCTTCTTCTAAACCGGATTTTCGCTATGAACCCTTTACCCGAACCGGTCGACCAACTAATAACAATCCTGTTGAAACGAATTTTTTGGAACGATCTGCCCTATGGCTTTGCCAGGACGAGATTTTAATCCTGCTAAAAAATGGATTATCACCTGATGAAACCTTCATGAACTTACAAACACAAAAGGCAATGGACAAATCAATGAGGGTTCCACACGGATCAGAAA
>Ga0364880_10072_pt1 | contig 63915 bp, 36 predicted proteins | sample ExccelJu500001D3_5_FD_206927 | JGI IMG/M metagenome (GOLD analysis project Ga0364880, IMG submission 206927) | Enriched cells from Trout Bog Lake Hypolimnion, Wisconsin, USA - BchlTB.July30.5000.01.D3 | ecosystem: Environmental > Aquatic > Freshwater > Lake > Hypolimnion/Profundal zone | place... | reverse complement strand
AAGTCCTGGGTCATGGTGGTTGTGTCATGTTAAACCCAACTCCGGCCCCCTGGCGATTTTATTCTCGCCGGGGTGCGGAGTTAAGGCGTGTTTTCAATTTTGCTGACACAGCGCGGGGCGGTGACCCGCTGCCCATTCGCCCGGAGCGCGGATTGTCCCAATCCGCAGCGCGTGGATGCGTAGCGACGGGTTGGATAATGCGGCGTGTCCGGGTCTGGCGGAGCGCTGCGAGTTGGGACAACTCGCGCTCCGACAACGGGAATGGAATTTGAAAACACGCCACCGGCACTCACTTCTGCGATAATTGCAACGCCTGCTCAATATCAGCTTGGATGTCGATCACATCTTCGAGGCCAACGGAGAGCCGGATGTAATCCGCCGTCACGCCGGTTTCCTGCTGTTCCGCCGGCGTCAACTGCTGGTGCGTGGTCGAGGCCGGATGAATGACCAGCGATTTGGCATCACCGATGTTGGCCAAGTGCGAAAGCAGCTTGGCCGAGTTGATGAATTTCTTGCCGGCCTCCAATCCTCCTTTGATGCCGAAGCCGACAATCCCGCCGAAGCCGCTCTTCAAGTATTTCGCGGCGATCGGGTGATTGGGATCATCCGGCAAACCGGGATACGTCACCCAGCTCACCAGCGGGTGGCCCTTGAGAAACTTGGCAATTTCCAGCGCGTTGGCGGAATGTTGTTTCTGCCGCAGCGGCAGCGTTTCCAGTCCCAGCAGGAATTGATGCGAGTTGAACGGACTTAACGCGGCCCCGGTATCCCGCAGCAAAGTGACGCGGATTTTGAGAATGAAGGCCACGTTGCCCAAGCCGGGGACATTGCTCAAGGCATCCCAGTATTTCAACCCGTGATAGCTCGGATCGGGCTCGGTGAATTCCGGGAACTTGCCGTTGTTCCACTGGAATTTGCCGGCATCCACGATCACGCCGCCCAGGCTGGTGCCGTGACCGCCAATGTATTTGGTGGCCGACGTGGCGAGGATGTCCGCGCCATAATCAATGGGCTTCACCAAACCGACCCCGACCGTGTTGTCCACGACCAGGGGAATCCCATTATCATGGGCGATTTTGGCAATGACCTCGAAGTCCGGCACGTCCAGCTTCGGATTTCCCACCGTTTCCACGTATATGGCGCGGGTTTTCGGCGTGATGGCTTTGCGGAAGGCTTCCGGGTCGCGCGAGTTGACGAACTTCACCGTGCGGCCCAGCTTGGGAAACGTGTAATGAAACAATTGATAGGTTCCGCCGTAGAGGTTGTTGCCCGCCACGATTTCATCCCCGAGGCGCGTGATGGCCAGCAGCGCATAAGTGATGGCCGCCGAACCGGAAGCCACCCCGAGCGCGCCGGTGCCGCCTTCAATGGCGGCCACGCGCTGCTCGAAAACATCCGTGGTTGGATTCATCAGGCGGGTGTAGATGTTGCCGAATTCCTTCAGCGCGAAAAGATTCGCGGCGTGCTCCGTGTTCTTGAACACATAGGAGGTGGTTTGATAGATGGGCACCGCGCGTGACAGCGTGGTGGCATCCGGGGTTTGTCCGGCGTGCAACGCCAGCGTGGCTAGTTTTTGTTTGCTCATAATTTTTGTTCGTTGGTCTTTGGCTGGAGGCTGGCACGGCGGCTCAAGGCGGTGCGTGAGGAGGAACCACGAGGCCGCAAAAACGGACGCCCGTGCCCCCTCCAGCCGGATTCGTTTAGAATTCCCATTTGGTCGTGATGCCCCAAACCCCATTGGATTCGTGGTTCAACACATTACCGAAATGACCGTAACCAACGGCCAGTGTCAAGTGTTTATTGACGACGTAAGCGGCGTCAATCGTCCACCAGTCGTCCTCCACCCGCACGAGGTTGCCGATGGCGGAGTAACCCTTCGGCTGTTGCTTGTATTCCGCCGCCAGCGCGAGATTGCTGGTGAGGAATACCACCGCGTTGGCTTCCACCACGAAATTGTAACTCTCCGTGAATCCACCCAACCCATCCCAGACCGCTTCCGTGGCCCGGCCGCCGACTTCGAGCAGAACAGGTCGTGGCAGTTGCGTGAACAGTTTCGAGGCGTAAAGCGTAAAGTCCGTGCCGCTATTATTGGGAATGTGCGCCACCCTGCCCAGCGCGCCGCCCACCTCGTCGTTCACCTCGCTGATCCCATCGTTGTACTTGTAATGCACCCCGGCCGTCAGCGCCGGGAGCCATTTCTGGTCGAATTCACCTTCCTTCAAGATCTGGTAGCGCGCGTTGAAGTTGTGCAATTGCACCTCATCCTGATGATAGCCCGCAATGCCGGCATTTCTCAAGGCCTGCGGCAAATCGCCCAACCCGAGATAGTCCCAACCGTAGCCGAGTTCCAAACGCGTGAACGGCGATTCCGTGATGGTCAGCGCTTCGAGTTCCTTGTCGAAACCGAGACTGACGTGGGCAAATCCTACACTGGGCCGGCCCACCAGTTCGCCGTCGCGCGGCGGATTAACAATGTACGCCGACAGCGTGGAGAAGATGCCGCCACTGCCTTCAATCTGGTGCAGCGGCAGCGGTGCCGGCTTGTCCGCCGCCGCCGGAGCGGCCGGGGCCGCCGCCGTGGCAGTGGCATTGGTGGTGACATCATCACTCAAACCTTTGGCCGGTGCCGCTGCCACCAGCAGTGCGGCCAGTGCGGGACCGAAGTTTGCGTGTCGTTTTTCCTCTAATTTATGATTCTGACCAGTTTTCATTTGTTTTATGTATTTCCATCAACAAACCTCCAGTAGTCCGGTCGGCATTGTTCGGTTTTTGTTTGTTATTTTCATCCAGTTGTCTGGTACACATATACGACTATATCGGTAGTAGTTTATTTCAATTGTACCGATACGCTCTCCCTTTTTTGCTTTTTTCTTTCCTTTAATTGCTAAAACCGGAGCACAGCCAAGTGGGTCACCGGCCAGAATATCCGCGTCAATGGCGGTGCCGGGTAAATGAAAATCACTTGGCCAAGTCAGGGCAGGCGGAGGGCGAGGTGGTGCGCACTGGCATCGTTGGTGAAACGAAGCCAGAGCAGGCTATCCGGCCCGGAAAACTTGACGTCCGTGAGCGGTTGGTCGTCGAGCGTGACCGCCAAAGGCGCCTGCGCGCAATGCAACAGCAGCACCGCCGGCGCTTGCGCGGGGCCTTCAACCAGGAAAGACAGCGTTTTTTGGGGTGACCTTTCCGGCAGGGCGCGTGCGGCGGAAGCCAGCAGTTGCGGTGAGGAAGACGGCGCATATGCGAGGTCGCGCAGGAAGAAGCGGCTGCCGGGAGTGAGTTCCACCTTTTCCCGCACCTGTAATTCGGGATCGAACAAGTTGACGAAATGGCCGGACAACGTCTTGGGAGCGCCAGCGATGGATTCGTCCAAACCGGCGGCAATAATATAAGGACCGCGCCGCAACACCAGCGCGCTGGTCTCGCGCCATTTCAGCCCCGCAACTTCCACAGCCGATCGCGCAAGCGCCACCATTTGGTCTGCTCCGGCGGCGCTGGCGGCCAGTTGCACGGGATTTTCGCGCCGCCAGATCACCCGGCCATGACCGAATTTCCACGAAATTTCCCGGGCGTCATCGCGAGATGCCCCAGCCGCCGTTGCCTCTCTGGCCGGGTCAAATCCGAGTTCCGCAAACAACGGTTCGCGCGGCGTGCGAAAACGATTTTCACCCCGGTTCCACCATTCCGGCACGGCATTGAAAACATCCGAGTCGTCATCGCAAAAGACCAGCACGCCGCCGCGCTTGACCCAAGCGGCCAGCGGCGCGTGCACTTCGGGAGTCAGCGGTTTCATGCCTTGGTAGGTCATGAATAAGACTTTGAAGCCGTCGAGGTAATGGGCCACGGTCACGTTTTCCAACTGGACGGGCGCGACGGGAATGCCATGTTTGAGCAGCGGCAGGGCCAGGCCGTAAATGTGGCTCATGTGCTCATCGCTTTGGGCGGGTTCACCGCGTTCAAACATGAGCGAATCGCCAATGATCACGCCAATGCCCGTCGTGCCGCAATCCCACTGGACGTCATCCTGTTTCAAATCGTTAAGGGCGTTCATGACCGTTTGCAATTCCGTGGCGTAACCGGGCGGGATGCTCTTGCGTTCCGCGCGCGGGGCGGAGCGGGGATAGCGCCCGTTGAAAATGCGCTCCGGCCAAGGCGCGACTTCAAAATTCCAAACCTCGGGCTGCAACAGCGACGCGGTGAGCGTGGATTCCCAATTGCGCTGGTAATCGGTCCAATCGTGATTGGCATTGTCCTCAATGGGATCATTCAGGTACCAAACGTGGCGGCCGGTGGCGCGAACGAGATTTTGCATGGCGCCGTATTCCAGAAAGGCGGTTTCGAAGGTTCGCTCCTTCAACTCGCCACGATAGACGTTCGGGGTGCGGGCCGTGCCGGTCCAAACCTGCGCGATGTACCCATCACAGCCTTGGAGCCGCGCGAGGCTGGATTCGGGGCTGACAATATGCCAGTGGGCGTAGTTCAGCAGACTGTGGGTGGGCACGTAGCAGCGCACCTGCCGGTGAGTACGCTGATTGTAGGCCTGCACGTAATCAAAAACCTGTTGCAGGGCGCGGCGGTAGAGAAAATATTTGAGCTTGGACGCCCGCCATTGGGCGGCGGGCGAGCTCTGCGGCGCCTGCCATTCATCGCCATAGAATGCCTTCCATTCGCGTTTGAAACCCCCCGAGTACCCGGAATTCACCCAGAATTCAGGCTCTTCCAGATGGATCGCCTCCGCGCCGGCATCCAGCGCGCGTTGTACACCCACGCAGAGAAATTTGCCATAATTGGTGCCGGGGCACATGTAATACACATCGCCGCCATGACTGCTTTTGCGCCCGTCGCTGACCGTCTGGGCCTCGTCCTCGTGATTGATGCCATCAAAACGGCCGTAGAGGTAGTCCTGATAATTGCCCCAGGACACGCCGGTCATCACGTGAATGCGATAGCCATGATCGCGCCAAGTGGCGATGCGGTCGGGCAATTCCTTATCAATGCCGTAAACGATGGCCACGTCCGAGCGCAGATCGTATTTTTCACCCCACGGCGCACCGGTTTGAAAACAGGTGCGCTCCAAAAGCTGGCTCGGATCGCCGGCAAAAGTGTTGGGATTGGTTGCCGGGGTAGCGGTCAGCAACCGTGCGGTGGCGGCGAAAACCATGCAAATGACCAGAAAAGAGTACTTCATAACGTTGGTTATTCGATTTTATTGCGATCCCAAACCCAGGGCGTTGCCCTGGGCTGACATGGTGCAGGCTTTCAGCCTGCGCATTCAAGTCATCAAGCCCAGATAACTATGATAAACTTCTGGCCCGGATATTTCATAGGCAAACTCGTACCGCAGACTTCCAAGTCTGCTGTATCGCGGGTTTCCAAACCCGCAGACGCCGCGCCAGCTCAACGCCCTGCCGATTTGGAAATCGGCGATACAGCAGGTATGGAAACCTGCGGTACGCAGGTTTCGCCCGGCTCCGCCAACCCAACTATGAAATATCCGAGCTAGTGGAGCTGTAAGCCCGCCTCTAATTGTTTATCGGCCCCTCGACATTGACCAAACCGACATCAATGTTCTGTCCGCCGGCGGTCTGGTGACAATGCACGGCAATCTGCACCTTCGCGCCGGGCTTAAGCAATTCGAGCGCTTTCGGCCGGATGTCCAGCGGCACGTAGCTGGTGGTGAAACCGCTCTCGGTCGAGGCCAGGATTCCGTTCACATAAATTTCCACGTCCTCGTCGTGCGCCGAATAGAATTGCAAGTTTTGGTAATGGCCGTCAGGCAGGGCAAATTCGCGGCGCAGCCAGATATCGTCGGTGTGCCACTCCGTATGGCGGACTGCGCCGGGGGTTCCGGCAGTGGCGAAGCTGGCCAACCCTTCCGCCCAGGCGCTGGCATCAAAGTCCGGCGCAGTCCAATTGCCGGCGGGTTTCTGGGTTGTATAGCGCCAATTGGCGGGCGCGGTTTGCGCCGTGGGCACCACCATCGTGATCTTCGGGGCTTCGGGCAAAGGCGCCCAAACGCCAGCCTTCGTCTTATCCGCGCTGGCCCATTTCTGCCACATGGCGCGATCGGTCAGCATTTTGATGAACACGCCGCCGATAACCGGCCGCGCATGCATGCCATCGCTGTGAATATCATCGGTCTCAAACGAGTCCACGAACGGCGAACGCGCGGTGGTGGCGTTCAGGTAATCGTAAATTGGCGAGATGATCGCCTCGAAATCGGCCTGGTTTTCCGCCAGCGATGCGCTCCAGAATGACCAGTCGGTCTTGGTCAAATGGGTTCGCGAATCCAGTGGCGTCCCGTAACGTTGCTGGACCTTTAGGTAATGAGCCACTTCCATTTGCGCTACGCTCGGCGGAAACACATTCAGCCCGAGGATGCGGTCCCAAACCAGATTATATTTCTGGCTCCAGGTGCTGGGTTTATCAAAGGCCAATCGGAAATGGTCGCCATCGGCGGCGGCTTGGACCCAGTGCGCCGCATCGGATTTGGCCAGACCCGCATATTTCTCCGCGTTTTGGGTGTCGCCGCGCAGCTTGCACAGGTCGCCGTACGCAGCCAGCCCCAGGATGGCCTTGACCGAGAGGTTGGCGTTGTGCGCCAGATGGCCCATGAAATCGTCGGTACAAAGTTGCTCTTCGGGGTCGAGGCCGTATTGCTCCAGATACTTCGCCCACTCGGTCAGCTTCGGCCACCACGGATCCAGCCACTTGGAATCCGCTTGGATTTGCGAAACGGCGTCACACAGAATCAGCATGTTGCCGCTCTCCTCCACCGGCATGCCCTCGCCGCCGTCGTCGGTGCCGCGCGCAATGGGATAGGTGCCCAAGTCGTGCGGCGCATTGGGAAATTTCCAATGCCACGATGCGGCATAGCTCAAGATGGGAACCAGCGTCGCCTTGGCCAGCGTGGGACTAAGCAGAACCCACTGCGGGTCCATGGGGAAAAACACGTCCACGGTGCCAATGTCGCCATTGCTGGTGTTTTCCTTGGTGAAAAACAGCGGCTGCTTGTTGGCATCGGCGGCCAACCCGCAGGCGGCCACACATTGGCGGTAAGCCAGCGCAGTCATTTGGGCGTATTTTTCGCCTCCCACTTTGGTCGCATCGGCGGTCAATTCCGCGTCAAATTTGGCGCAGCGTTCCGCCAATTTGGCATAATCATGCGACGCTTTGGCCAGCATTTCGGTGGCGGTGGCCCCATTGCGTTTCCAGTACGGCAACAGCTTTTTGCCAAAATACTTGATCGCCGCGATCTCATCGTAGGCCACGATCACCTGCCGCGTCACCGGGGTCGCGGAGACCTGGCCGAGATCAAACGCAAAAGCCATCACCGGCTGGTGATCATTCACGGCGCGCGGCATTTGCGAGTCGTCTTGCAACGGCAATTTGCCGTCGGCCACAAACGCGCTGGTAAATGCGGCATCGGCGCCAATGGCAGCGGCCGCTTGCCCGGCGGAGGCGGCGGTGTAGGCATAACCCCAGTTGATGCGATGATCATCGCCGGCGGAACCCACCACCGGTTGCTCGACGGTGCCAATGCGGAGCACCGCCAGCTTGCCGGCGGTCGCGCGCGACCACTCCACCTTTTCCACGGTCCGATTGACGACGAGTTGGGAACTGGTGCTGTCGTAGAGCGAAATCGCGTGGGCTTGGCCGTCCACCGACCGAACCTGCCAGGTGATGAAGCTCAAGGGCAGCGACAGCGCATCCAAATCCTGCGGCAGCGCCGGGGTCATGAAGGTCAGCGTGATATGGACGTTGGCGCCTTCAAATTCGTAAATGCTGCGCGTGGGCGTGACCGTCAGGTTCACCTGCGGCAGCGGCGGCAGGTTGGTAGGATCGTTGCCCATGAGCCGGTAGGTCTGGCCGTCCACCCGGAGCAGGCTCACCAAGGAATGGTCATGCTTGGTCCAATGCTGGGTGTTGCGGTCGTTCAAATGGTCGGCACAAGACCAAATGCTCAAATACGGATCAAACGTCACCAAAGGCACTGCCGGCGGACGGAAGGATTGGGCCACGCCGGAAAGCGCCGCGAGACCCGTCGTGGCCAGCATCAAGGATAGAGACAAGGATTTCATGTGTTATTTCATTCCGCCGCGGAAAATCCGCTGATGAATCCGTGAACCACCGTCGCCTTCGTTGCAAGGCGAGGTTCACGGGCCCTGGCGCTGAATGAGAGCGGCAGAATAACGGAGGGGTGCCGCGGCCTGCAAGTGGCATAAACTGGCCACAGCGCTCCCCACCCAGCTTGTGGCCATTTCATGCCACATGACGTTTCCGCCGTTTGGGTTATATTAAAGAAAACCAATATCAACCAATGATTCGAACATGCTATTAAATGGAGGCAACTTTAAAATGGGCCGCGAACAGCTATTTGTCATTGCATCTATGAAAACCACTGAGGCGCGCCGCGCACATAAAACCGCTTTCACCCTGATTGAATTGCTGGTGGTGATTGCCATCATTGCCATCCTTGCCGCCATGTTGCTACCGGCGCTTGCCCGCGCAAAGTCCAGAGCCAAACAGGCGGGCTGCATCAACAACAACCGGCAAGTCGGCGTGGCGCTGGCGATGTACTTGAACGATTTCCATCAGTATCCCGGAGATTATTCGGCGGTCCATGGTTGCTATGTGTGGATGACCCGGATCTACACTTTAATGGGCAACAACCGCAATGCCTTTTCCTGCCCCGCAGCGCCGGTGGATGCTGCCTGGGACACAAATTTCAACAAGACACTCAGCGGCCAGGACGAATTTGGGGTATATAGCGCTTACACCGTCACTCCTTCTTCACGATTTTCCTTGGGCTACAATGACTGGGGCCTTGATCTGAACTTCAGGCCTCAACTCGGATTGGGCGGCGATGTGGACGGAGGATTTGCGTCAGGTGCGGTTCGTGACACCGGGGTGGCCAAACCAACGGACATGATCGTCCTCGGGGATGTGAGATCATCTGAAAACCCAAACAACCTTGTAAACGCCTTCTCGGCCAATCTCGATCCGACGGCACAGGACACGGCCCATTGCCAATGGCCGTCCAACCGCCACAACTACAACATAGATTTCTTGTTTGCCGACAGCCATGTCGAATCCGCCAAACGGGTGATTAATGGCACGGGAGGTCCGGTGATGCCAAATGACACCGGCTGGCGGCGACGCTGGAACAATGACGATCTGGCACACGATGGTACGGAAGGCGCCTCAGCTGGTAACTGGACTGCCAATCCCACGGCGGCCGCGCAGCTTGATCCATCCCAATAGAACGCCGCAGAACAGATTCCGCATTATGCTCCGACAGGAAGCGGCAGGCCGGCCAAGTTTCAGCCGGCCCGGGCTGCAATTTGGTAACTGTTCAGGTCGCATCAGAACGCCCATTGCGCCGGAGCGCGGACATTCCTGTCCGTTTGGGCCAGGAACTCGCCGCGGCGGACAGGAATGGCCGCGCTCCGGCGCGACCTGAACAGTTACCAAATTTTTGCCACCAATTTCATGTTGAAAGAAATAACAAACCTCGCCAAGCGCACGCTACAGCCGCTAACTCGGAGAATTCACCCCACTCGCCGCTGCGCCGGAGTGCGCGGCCAGCAGGCCCGCGTTTCCCGGCTGGCAGGCCGCCCAGCCGCATTCGGCGCTTGGCCGCCAATGCGATTTCAAGTTGCAATATCCAAGCTAACGCTGATTTTCCTGCTGGTTATTTCTCCGGCCCTGCTCCGCGCGCAAGCCGTGCTGCAATGGAGCGGCGCGAACAGCGGCAACTGGGACGTCGGCATCACTGCCAACTGGCTTTCAGGCGGCACGGCGGTGGTGTTCACAAACGGAGCAGCGGCGGTTTTTGGCGATGGTGCCAGTGGCACCACAAGTGTCAACTTCACCACCAATCTGCAGCCCGCATCCATCGTCGTGAGCAATACCGCAAATAGTTATACCATGGGCGGCACTGGCTATGTCAGCGGCGCCGCCAGTTTCGTCAAGCTGGGGGCCAATCTGCTGACGTTATCGGGCAGCAATTTTTTTACCGGCTCGTTCACGATTTCCAATGGCACTGTGGCGGTGACCAACCTGGCCAACGGCGGCCAACCCAGCGCCCTGGGCGCCTCAAGCTCAACCGCAGCCAACCTCACGCTGGCCGGCGGCACGTTCAGTTATCAGGGATTGCCGGTGCAGATTGACCGGGGCTATGCCGTCACCGGTGCCAGCACGCTGGACGTGGAGGGCGATTTAAGCCTGAGCGGAATCGTGAATGGGACCAGCGGAACCTTCTATAAAACCGGCCCGGCCAAACTGACATACACCGGCGCGGGCAACGACCAACTCACCGGCAACAGCGCGAATTATCAGCTCGGCGCGGGCACGGTGGTCTTCGACGGCACTGCGGGAATGAAGGTGTCCGGCGCGGGACAATTCTGGGTAGGCTACAACACCTTGAGCGGTGCCGCGTTAATCCTGACCAACACGACCATGACCAACGCTTCCTGGTTCGCCGTCGCCCGCGGAAACGGCACCGCCGGTCTGACATCCACCGCCACCTTTTACAACTCGCTCATGAGCTGCGGCAATGTTTCGCTCGGGTATGCGAACGGAATCAGCGGCAATAAGCAAACCGGTTCACTGACTCTGAACGGCAATTCCGCCTTGGTCAACACTGGCACCACAGGATTCAATCTTAGCGAAAGCGGCGGCTCGACCTGTGCCGTCACCCTCAATAACAACTCGTGGATTTATTCGCTCAACCGGGTGCTTATGGGCATGGCGGCGGGCGCCACGGGGACGGTGACGATTGCCAGTTCCGGGGCGCTGACCAACGGCGGTTATGTTTCCATTGGCGCCAATGGCGTCGGTTTCGCCACGTTGAAAAACAATGCCGTCTGGCAGTCGCCTACGGATTTCAATGTCACCGACACCGCTGGCAGCCAGGGTACGCTGACCATTCAAGACAATGCACAACTCACTATCGGCACGCTCTATGTGGGCAAATCCGCCAACTGCACCGGCACAGTTTACCAGTCCGGCGGCAGCCTCAAGAATAGCGGAGGCGGCGACTGGCGCATCGGCGGCAATGTCAGCGGCGCGGCCAACCAGCTCGGGATCTATTACCTGTCGAACGGGGTATTCAACACGGCCAACAATTTCCAACCGGGCGCGTATGGCACCGGCTACTTCAACCAGAGCGGCGGCACGGCCACCATCGGCAGTTATCCTTCGGTGGGCCGATATGCGGGTGGCGTTGGCTATCTGAATGTTTCCGGCGGCACTTTCAACCAGTCCAGTTCCAGTGCCAACCTGATCATCGGCGAACAAGGCGCCGGCACGCTCAACGTCAGCGGCACCGGCTTGGTGACGTGCGCGGGCAATCTGGTCATCGGCAATGCCGCAGGCGGCAATGGCACGGTCAATTTGAACGGCGGACTGGTGCGGACCAAACAAGTGCTGATGAACAGTTCCAGCGCGACCAGCGCCATTAATTTCAACGGTGGCGTCTTGCAGGCCGCGCCGAACGCCAGCGCGGCGTTCTTGAGCGGCCTGAGTTCCGCCACCATCCAAAGCGGCGGCGCCGTGCTGGACAGCGGCACGAACACCATCACGATCGCCCAGAATTTGCTGGATGGCGGCGGCGGGCTGACCAAGTTGGGTTCCGGCATCCTGACGCTCACCGGTAGTGCGTATTATTCCGGCAACACGACCGTCAGCAACGGCACGTTGATGGTGGCAGCGCCCACGACTTTCAACTCGCCAGCCTGCACGATTTTCAGCGGTGGGAATTTCGGGGTGACACTGACCGTCACCAACGCCCAGCTCGCCGTGCCAAGCGTTTCCTTGGCGGCCAGCGGGGCGGGTCTGACGTTTAACTTTGCCAATTTCGGGGGCCAAGCCACCGCGCCGCTGTTGGCTAACTCACTGGCGGTCAATGCCGCGGCGGTCATTAACATCGCCGGCCGCTATATTGCGGTGGGCCAATACCCGCTCGTCCAATATGTCACTCGCAGCGGCAGCGGCGGCTTCACGCTTGGTTCCTTGCCGCCAGGCTTGGCCGGACAACTTGTGACCAATGTGCCGAATAGTTCCATTGACCTATTGGTCACCTCGCCTTCCTCCAGCCCACCGTGGTCCCCCAAGCAGGCGCCCCTGATGACGGAATGGGCACAACAGGTCAACCCCACCAACGTGCTGGCGGAATATCCCCGTCCGCAGATGGTGCGCTCGAATTGGCTGAACCTCAATGGGGTCTGGCAATTCCAGCCCGGCGCCACCAATGATGCCGTGCCCACCGGCCAAAACCTCTCGGGCCAGATTTTGGTCCCCTTCCCCATGGAATCCGCGCTGTCGGGGGTGATGCAATACAGCGCCTTCTCCTGGTATCGCTTGAATTTCACCGTGCCCACGAATTGGAATGGCCAACGGATTATGCTGCACTTGGACGCCGTGAACTGGCAGTCGCAGGTTTATGTCAATGGCCAGAGCGTGGGCAGCCACACCGGCGGCTATGACCCCTTCAGCTTTGACATCACGCCGTATCTGACCGGCAGCGGCTCGCAGGAATTGATTGTGCGCGTGTACAGTCCGGAAGACAGTGGCGGCGAGCCGCGCGGCAAGCAGACGCTTTATCCGGGCGGAATCATGTACACCTCCTCTTCCGGCATCTGGCAGCCGGCGTGGCTTGAGCCGGTGCCGGCGACGAGCATTGGCTCCATTCATCTGGTGCCAGATATTGACAACAACCGCTTGCTCGTCAATGTAGGGATCTACGGGCCCACCAACGGTATCAGCATCAATGCTGTGGCGCTCCAAGGGACGAACCAAGTCGGCGCGGCCACCGGTTCGCCGGGGAGTAGTTTCTACCTTCCCGTGCCATCGCCGACGCTCTGGTGTCCAACGAATCCCTTCCTTTACAACCTGCAATTGTCGCTGGCCACCAACACCACCACGGTGGATTTCGTGGCCAGCTACTTTGGCATGCGCAAAATCAGCATTGGCACCAACGGCGGTTTCTTGAAAATGTTCCTCAACAACCAGTTCCTCTTCGAGTTTGGCCCGCTGGATCAGGGCTTTTGGCCCGACGGCTTGTACACCGCGCCAACCGACCTGGCACAGAAGAGCGACCTCGAAGTCGAAAAAGCCCTCGGGTTTAACATGGTGCGCAAGCACATCAAAGTAGAGCGGCAGCGCTGGTATTATTGGGCCGACAAGTTGGGCCTCCTCGTGTGGCAGGACATGCCCAGTTGCAATTCCTACACCGGCAGTTCGAGTCCGCCGGCGGTGGATCCGCTGGACTATATCGCGGAACTCACGGCCATGGTGACCAACCACTGGAACAGTCCGGCCATCATCATGTGGGACACCTTCAATGAAGGCCAGGGCGAGGCAGGCAGCACGGACGGCGTAGGCCAGACCAACACCGCCTATCTGGTTGCACTGGTTAAGAATGTGGATCCCTCACGTTTGGTCAATCAGGCCAGCGGCGGCAATTATTTCGGGGTCGGGGACGTATTGGATGAACACAGCTACACCCCGCCCGGCGTGCCGACTAGTTCAACCCAAGCAGTCGTTTGCGGTGAATTTGGCGGGGTCTCCCTGTATGTCACCAATCACACTTGGTCGGCCACCGAGACGGGCGAAGGCACCGCTTCCAGCCCAGCCGACCTGCTTTCTCAATTCGACGGTTTTTGCACCACCCTTGCCGGCTTCATTGGCAACAATGGGCTGAGTGCCGCAGTTTACACCCAAACCACGGACGTGGAAACGGAACTGAACGGCCTCGAGACGTACGATCGGAAAGTTATCAAGCCCAATCTGCAACAGATGCAAACCGCGATCGTTTCGCTAATGGGACAATATTCCAATACGCCCGTCGTGCCGACCTCGCAGACGGTGCCGCAAACCTGGCAATACACCACCAACACCCCGGCCACGAATTGGTATGCCGCCAACTTCAACGCCAGCGGGTGGAACACCGGCCAAGCCGGATTCGGAAACGGGGCGCCGAATGTAACGCCGAATACGGCGTGGACCACGGCAGGCTATATCTATCTGCGGCGCACTTTCAATCCGGGGGCGCTAACCATGCAGCAAATCACCAATCTCGTCTTTACCACCTATCACGACGAGGATGTGGCCATTTATATCAACGGGGTGCTGGCAGGCTCGGCCAGCGGCTACTCCACCGCCTATGTGCAATTGGCCATAACGGCGCAGGGGCAGGCCGCGATTATCCCCAATGCCACCAATGTGCTGGCAGTGTCCTGCCACCAGACCACCGGCGGGCAGTTCATTGACGTGGGATTGAACTTGAGCACCTTGGTAGTGCCGCCGCCGGCGATCTTTGTGCCCAATTGGCCAACCAACGGAACCGGCTTGACCGCCAATTACTTCAACGGTACGAATCTCTCGAACCTGGCCTTCGTGCGCACGGATACCAATGTGAATTTCAGTTGGAGTTCGTCTGCTCCGGGACCGGGCCTCTCCAGAAATCATTTCTCCGTCATCTGGACGGGCAAGATCATGCCGCTTTATTCCGAGGGGTACACGTTTCATCTCCTCACCTCCGACGGCTGCCGGCTCTGGGTGAACGGACAACTGCTGATTGACAAATGGCACGACGACGCCAACAGCACGGACGTTACGGGCAGCGTTGCGCTCACTGGCGGCCAGCAGTATAATGTGGAGATTGCCTACTACGACAATACCAACACCGCTTCCGCTGTGTTGGAATGGGACAGCGCAAGTCAGGCCTTGCAAGTGGTTCCGGAAGCCGTGCTTTTCCCCGCGGCGCCGCCGACACTGGCTTCAGTATCAAACGCCACCCTCACCGCCGGACAGACATTGACGGTGACCAACAGTGTGACCGACACGAATTTTCCGGGGCAGACATTCACTTGGAATCTGGCAGCGTCGCCTGCTGGCGTGGGCCTCAATTCCACCAATGGCCTGGTGACTTGGCGTCCGGCCATTGCGCAATCTCCCTCAACTAATCTGATCGCCGTGGCGGTGACCGACAACGGTGTGCCCTTCTTGAGCGCGACGCAGAGTTTCAACGTGGCCGTGTGGCAGCCAACAATGCCAGTCTTCGCCGCGCCGATCTTCACCGCTGGAATATTCCAATTTTCCATCGGCGGCAGTTCCGGGCCGGATTATTCGATCTATGGCACAACCAACCTCTTGGGAAGCTGGCAGCTTTTGCTGACAACCAATCCGGCCTCACTGCCGTTCAACTTTGCGGATTCGACCTGGACGAACTACCCGCAGCGGTATTATCGGGTCCTGCTGGGGCCTTGATTTGATCGGCATCTTCGCCGGGCAGTACGCCAAACTGTTCCCGGAAAACTTCGCGGAAGTGTTTGAGATCGGAAAAACCGACGGCATAGGTGATTTCCGTGACGGTCAGCCGGGATTCCATGAGCAATTGCGCCGCCCGGTTCAAGCGGATGGCGCGAATTTGCACATTGGGCGTGCCGCCGGTAACCGCCTTTAGCTTCCAGAACCCTTGTTCAGCGGCTAACTTACCCGAGCAATTTCAACCACGCATCAGGGCAGATTACAACAAGGCGGCTTGCAACAGCGCAAAAGCCTGTTGTGCGGCGGCGGCATTACCCGATTGCAGGGCGGCGACCAGACTCTGATAGGCTGCATTCGCCTCGCTATTATTGCCAAATGAGGCGACCTGCAGTGAGGTGAGCACATCCAAGGCGTTTGTCAGGCTTCCCGATTGCAGGGCACTGCCGATGCTTTGCAATTCGGCAGCGGATTGAGATTGGCCGGAACCCATCTGCACCGGCACGCTCACCGCGGGGGCGGAACTCGCCTGGGTGACCGCGCTCGCGGCATGTGCCGAGGAGGTTCTCAAATCGGTTCTCAGGCTGGAAAGAGCCTGTTGTGCGCTCGAGAGATTGCCCGATTGAACAGAAGTGACCAGGCTTTGATAGTCTAAATTCGCTTCGCGATTACCGCCAAAAGGCTGGCTGGCGGAGGCCGGTGAATTGCCCTGGACCTGTTTTTGAAAGGCCGCCAACGCACTTTGCGCCTGTAAAAGGTCGCCAGATTGCAGGGCGCTGCTGACGGCCCGGAAGCCGCTCACCAATTCGCTGGAACCATTCGCGTTGATGAGCTGGCGCAGACTGGCCACCGGAGAAATACTCGATATGCCGCTCATAAAATTGTCATTTTTTTCGTCTGGACCTCCAGAACGATTTTCCCTGTCAATCTAAGTTATCGGAGAAATATACCACAAGCTTTAGAAAAAGTCATCTGACGGAGCGTGGCTGTGTCGGAGACCAGCCGCAATTGGGTGGCCAGCCAGAAGATCTGACGAGCGGATCAAGGCCATGGAATGATGAGCGTTGCCGCGGCTGGCTTTCAGCCCAGTCGCGCTCCGGCACCACGGGGCGACTCCCGCGGTTGCTATTTGCAGTAATTGCGTTTTTGATTGCGCCAGCGTGCCAATCGCATGAAACTAACCCGGTTATGCCTCTTGTTTCCACGAACATCAGATTGGGTTTGGGGCTTTGCCGGCAGCCGGCCGGGTGATATGCCGCCCAACCAAAACCCGGAACAGGCCGCCCGTGACCGTATTGATCAATTGCTGACCGCCAGCGGATGGCTGGTGCAGGATAAAAAGCAAATTGATTTCAATGCCGGCCCGGGCATCGCCGTGCGCGAATACCCCACGGACACCGGCCCGGCCGATTACGTTCTGTTCGTAGATAAGACCGCCTGCGGCGTGATTGAAGCCAAAAAAGCGGACACCGGCCAGATCATCACCACTGTCGAAGACCAGACCGCCCGCTACGCCAACGCCAAGCTCAAGTGGATCAAAGACAACCAGCCGCTCCCATTCCTCTACGAAAGCACCGGTGCCATCACGCGTTTTACGGATGTCCGTGATCCCAAGCCCCGCTCCCGCGAGGTGTTCAGTTTCCACCGGCCTGAGACGATGCAAGCCTGGCTGGAGGCGGGCACTTCGCTGCGCCAGCGGCTTGCGGCCATGCCGCTGCTCAACCCGCAACATTTGCCGGCGGCGGCGCTCGGCCTGCGCGAGTGCCAGGAGAAGGCCGTGACCAATCTGGAAATCTCGTTCAAAGCCAGCCGCCCGCGCGCCCTTGTGCAGATGGCCACCGGCTCCGGCAAGACGTTCACCGCCATCACCGAGGCGTATCGGCTGCTCAAGTTCGCCAAGGCCAGGCGCATTCTGTTCCTCGTGGACACCCGCAACCTGGGCGAGCAGGCCGAGCAGGAGTTCATGGCCTTCACCCCCAGCGACGACAACCGCCATTTCACCGAGCTTTACACCGTCCAGCGGCTCACGTCGTCCTACGTGGCCACCGACAGCCAGGTGTGCATCTGCACCATTCAGCGCCTGTATTCCATCCTGAAAGACGAGCCCCTCGATCCCGCGCTGGAGGACATCAGCCCCGCCGAGCAGATGACCCGGCCCAAAAAGCCGCTGCCCGTCGTGTACAACGGGAAAGTCCCGCTCGAATTTTTCGACTTCATCATCATTGATGAATGTCACCGGTCCATCTACAACGTCTGGCAGCAGGTGCTGGATTATTTTGACGCCTTCCTCATTGGCCTCACCGCCACGCCGGATAACCGCACCTACGGCTTTTTCAAAAACAACGTCGTCAGCGATTACAGCCACGAGAAAGCCGTCGCCGATGGCGTGAATGTCGGCAACGAGGTTTACACCATCGAAACCGAGGTCACGGCGCGCGGGTCCCGGGTGGTGGCCAAACAGGCCATCGAGAAACGGGAAAAGCTCACCCGCCAGCGCCGCTGGGAGCTGGCCGACGAGGACGTGGCCTATTCGGCCAAGCAGTTGGATGACGCCATCGTCGTGCCCGACCAGATCCGAACCATCATCAAAACCTTTCGCGATAAGCTGCCCGAGATTTTTCCCGGCCGCGCCGAGGTGCCCAAGACGCTCGTCTTTGCCAAGACGGACAGCCACGCGGACGACATCATCCAGATCATTCGCGAGGAATTTGGCGAAGGAAACGACTTCTGCAAAAAGATCACCTACAAGGCGGAGGAAGATCCCAAGTCCGTTCTCGCCGCTTTTCGCAATGCCTTCAATCCCCGCATCGCCGTCACCGTGGACATGATCGCCACCGGCACCGACGTCAAACCGCTGGAATGCCTGCTCTTCATGCGCGACGTGAAAAGCCGCAACTATTTCGAGCAGATGAAAGGCCGGGGCACCCGCACGCTCGGCCACGACGATTTGCGCAAAGTCACGCCCTCGGCGGTGTCCGCCAAGACGCATTACGTCATCGTGGACGCCATCGGCGTCACCAAATCGCTCAAGACCGCGAGCGCGCCGCTCATCACCAAGCCCACCGTGCCGCTGAGAGACCTGGCCATGGGAGTGATGCTGGGCGCGCACGATACCGACACGGTCAGCTCGCTGGCCGGGCGGCTCGCGCGACTGAACAAACAGTTGGAGCCCGCCGACCACACCCGCATCGCCGCCCAATCCGGCGGCGTCGCGCTGACCACCATGGTCAGCCAGTTGTTCAACGCCATTGATGCCGACGCCATCGAGGCCAAGGCCCGCGAAATCACGTCCCAGCCCAAGGACCAGCCGGTGACCGCCGCGGATGAAGAAAAGGCCCAGGCCATCCTCGTCAAGGCGGCGGCGAACGTGTTTACCGGCCCGCTGATTGAATTGATTGACACCATCCGGCGCGAGAAGGAGCAGACCATCAATCACGAGCAACTCGATAAGGTGGTCCGGGCGGAATGGGACAAGGACGCCAAAACCAACGCGGAGGCGCTGGCCCGGGATTTTTCCGCCTGGCTGCTGGCCAATAAAGACCAGCTCGCCGCGCTGACCATTTTCTACGATCAGCCCGCCCGCCGGCGCGAAGTCACGTTCGCCATGCTGACCGAGGTTCTGACCAAACTGCGCGCCGATGCCCCACGCTTCGCCCCGTTCCGCGTCTGGCAGGCCTACCGCCAGCTCGAAAATTATGCAGGCAAATCGCCTCTCAACGAGCTGACCGCCCTGGTGGCCCTGATTCGGCGGGCGTGCGGCATTGATGCCAGCCTCACCGCGTTCGATGACACGGTGCGCAAGAACTTCCAAAATTGGATCATGGCCCGCCATGCCGGCGCCGGGCAAAAATTCAATGAAGCCCAGATGGCCTGGCTGCAAATGATCCGCGACCACATCAGCACTTCGTTCCATATCGAAAAGGACGATCTGGAAATGGCGCCCTTTGATAGCGCCGGCGGCCTTGGAAAAATGTTTCAGCTTTTTGGCGACCGCACGGATGTCCTGATTGCGGAGCTTAACGAGGTACTGGCGGCATGAAATTCCCGAGTCAATGGGATACCGTTTCGATTGGAGAGGGATTAAGTTTAATCAACGGGCGAGCATTCAAGCCAACTGAATGGGTTCGCGATGGCCTTCCAATAATTAGGATTCAAAATCTAAACGATCGAGATGCGCCATATAATTATTATCAGGGCGGCCTGCCCGAAAAGTTTAAAGTAAAGAAAGGGGATCTATTATTCGCATGGTCTGGAACTCCCGGCACGTCATTTGGTGCTCATATTTGGCGCGGTGATGAGGCTTGGCTAAACCAGCACATATTCCGGGTCACCTTCCCCGAAAAGTTATTCGACAAGCAATTTCTCCAGCTGGCGATCAACCAAAATCTGCGCGAATATGTCAGGGCAGCGCATGGCGGGGCAGGTTTGGCTCACATCACAAAGGGCAAGTTTGAGTCATCAATTTTGCCAACTCCCCCGCTCGCCGAGCAGCGCCGCATCGTGGCGAAGATCGAGGAGTTATTTTCCGAATTGGACCAAGGGATTGAGAATTTGAAGCTGGCCCAGGCACAATTAACGGTCTATCGGCAGGCGCTCCTCAAGCACGCCTTCGAAGGCAAACTCACCACCGATTGGCGGGCCAAACAATTCAGAACTAATAAATCAAGATTAGAAGATGGAGCAGATCTGCTCGCAAGCATACGGGCCGAAAGCCGCCGGCTTTGGGAAGACTGTCAGCTCCAGAAATTCAGGGAAGCGGGTAAGGAACCGCCTGAGGATTGGAAGTCAAGATATAGAGAGCCTACGGAACCTGATATAAGTGCTCTGCAACCGTTACCGCAGGGCTGGGCTTGGGCAACTCCCAGGCATTTGGGCGATGTTCAACTCGGTCGTCAACGGGCGCCGCAACATCACAACGGTAATAACATGAGGAAATATCTTCGTGTGGCCAATGTTCATGAAGATCGTATTGATCTAAAAAGTGTCTATGAAATGAATTTTACTCCAGACGAGTTTAAAACATTTGAACTGCGTAATGGCGACATTCTTCTGAATGAAGGCCAAAGTTTTGAACTGGTCGGCCGATCCGCGATTTACCGTGACGAACTTCCAGGCGCTTGCTTTACCAATACATTGGTCCGTTTTCGCGCTTACAAAGGAATCATGCCGGAATTTGCCCAAAACTACTTCAAAGCATGCCTCCGAAACCACAGATTCAGAAAACTCGCGCGGCGCACTACGAATATTGCACATCTTGGAGCAGACCGTTTCGCAGCAATGGAATTCCCCGTTCCACCACAAGCTGAACAGCAAGCAATTGTCGAAATTTTAGAGGCTCAGTTTTCAGTGGTAAACCATTTGGAATCCGACATCGAAACGAACCTCCAGAAAGCCGAAACCCTGCGCCAGTCCATTCTGAAAAAAGCGTTCGCGGGTGAACTGGTGCCGCAAGATCCGGACGACGAACCCGCCGCCGCCCTCTTGGCGCGCATCCGCGCCGAACGGGAATCAGCCGCAGCCGCCAAACATGGCAGGGCGCGTCACTCCGTGCGCGCCGCCCATGACCAAGGCGGACAAAAACCGTCCACCGCCAATCCTAAATCATGAGCGAGTCCGCCTACCTCATTTTTTGCGACGAGTCGGACGCCTCGGGGAAATTCTATTCCAATTTTTACGGCGGCGTGTTGGTCGGCGCGTCGCAGTATGACCGCATCACTGCCCGGCTGAACGCGGAAAAACTGCGGCTGAATTTATTCGGTGAAGTCAAGTGGTCCAAGGTTTCCGCGCCGTATCTTGAAAAATATCAAAAGTTGATCCACGCCTTTTTTCATGAGGTCCACGCCGGCCATATCCGGGTGCGCATCATGTTCCGCCAAAATGCCCATGTGCCCGTCGGCCTCTCGCAAGACCAGATTGAAGGGGCATATTTCCGGCTGTATTATCAGTTCATCAAGCACGCATTCGGTCTGTCGCATCATCCGCCCGATGGTCATCCGGTGACGCTAAAAATCTATTTCGATGAGTTTCCTGATACTCGCGAGGCGGCCACCCAGTTCAAAGGCTACATCCTTGGCCTGAAGGATTATCCCAGGATTCGGCACGCCGGTTTCACCATTGCGCCGGAAGATATTGCTGAAATCCGCTCGCACGACCATGTGCTGGCGCAATGCCTCGACATCGTGCTCGGGGCCATGGCGTTTCGGCTGAACGACAAGCACCGGGAAGTTCCCAAGGGCGAAAAAAAGCGCGGCAAAAAAACCGTCGCCAAGGAGGCATTGTATAAAACCATTTTGGCGGAAATCCGCCAAATCAAACCGTATTTCAACATCGGGATTTCAACGGGCATGTCGCCGGAAGAACGCTGGTCGGCACCCTATCGCCACTGGTGTTTCAAGCCGGCGGAGGTGGAATATCGCGAGGAAATGACCAAATCTAAAAAGAGAGGCGGCCCCACCCAACCTACATGAATCTCTGACGCAAAACGTCAGGCTTCGGTTGAAGCAGAGCCAAACAAATTATCGATTGTAACACAAAAATTGACAAGTTGAAAATGAAGCTTTTTTTCAAAAACCGGAAAAATGACCGCCCCGGCTGCTCGTGCGAGAGATAATCAAATATGTCCACTGATTCCATCATATCCAAAGTCTGGGGCTTCTGCACCACGTTGCGCGACGACGGCGTCGGCTATGGGGACTACCTGGAGCAGCTCACCTACCTCATCTTCCTCAAGATGGCGGATGAATACAGCCGCCCGCCCCATAACCGCACCGTCGGCATCCCCGCCAAATATGCCTGGCCCACGATTAAAAATCTGAAAGGTGCGGAGCTGGAAACCCACTATGTCACCGTGCTGCGCGAGCTCGCCGGCAAGTCCGGGATGTTGGGCCAGATCTTCACCAAGTCGCAAAACAAAATCCAGGACCCGGCCAAGCTGGCCCGCGTGGTCGAGATGGTGGATGAAACCGAGTGGGTGGTGCTGGGCGCCGATACCAAGGGGGCCATCTACGAGGGACTGCTGGAAAAAAACGCGGAAGACACCAAGTCCGGCGCGGGCCAGTATTTCACGCCGCGCGCCTTGATCAAAGCCATGGTGGCCTGTGTGCGGCCGCTGCCGGACAAATCCATTGCCGATCCCGCCTGCGGCACCGGCGGTTTTTTTCTCGCCGCCTACGATCACCTGGTCGCCAACCACGCGTTGAACAAAACGCAAAAGGCCTTTCTCAAGCACGATACCTTTTTCGGCCACGAGATCGTCGCCAACACGCGGCGGCTCTGCCTGATGAACATGTTTTTGCACAACATCGGCGAGATTGACGGCGAGAGCCTGATTTCCTCGAACGACGCCCTCGTGGCCGACAGCGGCAAACGGTTCGACTATGTGCTGGCCAATCCGCCCTTTGGCAAGAAAAGCAGCATGACGTTCACCAACGAGGAAGGCGAGCAGGAGAAAGACGACCTGGTGTACAACCGGCAGGATTTCTGGGCCACCAGCTCCAACAAGCAGCTCAATTTTCTCCAGCACATCCGCACCATGCTCAAGACCACCGGCCAGGCGGCGGTGGTGCTGCCGGATAACGTGCTATTCGAGGGCGGCGTGGGCGAGACTGTCCGGAAACGGCTGCTGGAAAACACCGAGCTTCACACCATCCTGCGCCTGCCGACAGGCATCTTTTACGCCAACGGCGTCAAGGCGAACGTGCTGTTTTTTGACAACCAGCCCGCCGCCAAAGCCCCATGGACCAAGGAAATCTGGTATTACGATTACCGCACCAACATCCATCACACCCAAAAGCGGCGGCCCATGCGGGTGGAAGATCTGGCGGAATTCATCGCGTGCTACCACCCCGCCAACCGCCATGCCCGCAAAGAGACCTGGCACGCGGAAAAGAACCCGGAAGGCCGCTGGCGCAAATATAAATACGCCGACATCATCGCGCGCGACAAGACCAGCCTGGACATTACCTGGCTGAAAGACAAAAGCCTCGCGGACCTGGACAACCTCCCCGAGCCTGCGGATCTGGCGGAGGAAATCGTGGAGAACATCGAAGCCGGCCTGAACAATTTTCGGACGGTGCTGGCGGCGCTGGGGAAATAAGACATGATGTCAGGAGGTCCGGAAGACCGGCATTCATTCCCCTGCCCCATGCAACCGGATTTAACGCAAAGGCGCAAGGTTAAAGAACATTCAACGTGCAACATTCAACGCCGAAAATCCATAGGCTGCAAATCAGGCACTTCCTGAACGTTGGGCGTTGAAAACTGGCGAACAGGGGTGGCGACAGCTTGTCGCCACGGCCCAGCGGCGACAAGCTGTCGCCGCCCCTAGAGCCGAGGTTCGGCGAGAACCCAAGGAAGCTCGTTCCGAGCAACCCTAGGCTGGATGATGCAACCCCTTCAGGATTGAAGATAGAACGGGCTTTCAGCCCTTGAGGGGCTTGCGGTCCAAAAACCCGGGACGTTGCTAATGTGGGGTCAGCACATTTTTTCCGGGTTCGCTGGCCAGCGCGGCGGGATGCTCATTGGCTTTCGCGCCGCCGAAATCCTGGGGATTCACCGAAAGTGAAGCAGGCGGAAGTTTGGCCTCCTCCACGCCAAGCTGGGTGTTCGGGGTGTCGCTCATCACCAAATCAAGCGTCCCGCCCTCGGCGATATCGGCGTGACGGAACCAGATTTGATCCAAAGGTTTGCCGTTGAGCCGGAGGCTCTGGACGTATTTGTGGTCGTGCGAGTTATTGCGCGCGGTAAGCGTGAATTTTTTGCCGTTGTGCAAGCGGATGACCACTTTGTCAAACACCGGGCTGCCGACGTCATAAGTCGGAATGCCCGGAGTCACGGGATAGAATCCCATCATGGAAAAAACCACGAACGCGCTCATGCCGCCGCCGTCCTCGTCGCCGGGAATACCTTGCAAGGTGTCGGGAAAGAACGACTCGAGCAACATGCGGACACGTTTCTGGGTTTTCCAAGGCGCGCCCAGGCGGTTGTAAATGTAGGGAATCGCCAGACTCGGCTCATTCCCCAAAGAAAACTGCCCCACCATGGCGGAGGAATCCGGGAGCATCGCCCAAAATTCATATTTGGACCGGCCCAGCGGCTCGCGAAAAAGCTGGTCGAGATTCTGCTCTGCTTTGGCCCTGCCCCCCATCAGCGCGATCAGCCCGGCGAAATCTTCCTGCACGTCCCAAGTGTAGGTGTACCCGTTGTTTTCGTCGTAGTAATCCCTCGCCCCCATGCCGCCATCATATTTGGGGTCCATCGGTTCGATCCAATTGCCCCGGGCATCTTTCGGCCACATGAGGCCCTTGTCGGCACGGAACACATTTTTGTAAAAGGCGGCGCGCTGGAGAAAGAGCGCCTGGTCATCCGGCCGGCCCACGGCCCGCGCAAGTTGGGCGATGCACCAGTCATCGTAGCTGTTTTCCAGGGTCACCGGAACGGGCTGCCGCTTCTCAAACGGATGCACGAGCGGTTCCGTCTCTTGCTCGCCACGAGCCAGCGCCGGGAAATATCCGTTGGTATCATAGAAACGATCGAGCGAACTCGGGGGTCCCTTCCGCCAGGGCAGCCGGGTCGCTTCCAGGGAATTCTTCCGGACGCCCGCATACGCCGCCTGGACATCAAAATTTTGCACGCCCTTGGCCTGGGCATCGGCAAACCATGCGGCGGCGTGATTGCCATTCATGCAGGCGTAGCTTCCCCAAAGCACGGCGAACGTGGGCATCCAGCCGGACTGCTGATACATGCGAACGTAGGATTGGATCTTGTCCGCTTCCCGTTCCGGGTTGAGCAGGGTTTGGAGCGGTTCCAACGCGCGATAAGTGTCCCAAATCCAATTGTCCACGTAAAAAGGCCGGGCATCCACATGCACCTGATGATCAAACGCGCTGTAATATTTTCCGTCCTCCGTGATGTTGACCATCCGCTCGCTGCAGCGGTACAAGGCGGTGTAAAAAGTGCGGCGCTGCGCCTCGGTACCGCCCTCGACCGCCACTTGCCCCAGCGTTTTATTCCACCGGGCCTTGGCCTGGGATTTGACGGCCGCAAAATCCCACGCGGGAATTTCCCGGCGCAGATTCAGTTTCGCCTGCTCGGTGCTGATGAACGAAATGCCATAGCGGAATTCCAAGACCCCCGCTGACGCCTGGGCGGTGGCCATTTTTCCTTCCTTGGCCGGCCGGAAGTTGAAGGTGACGGGGGCGCTGAATTCGCCATACACAAACGCCTTCATGTCATGAAACCGCTCTTCGCCACTGATGCCGCCGACTTCCGACGTGGCCAAATCGCCGGCCATCCGGTTGGCAATCCGCACCACGGCCTGGCCGGATGGAAAGGTGAACCGGAAATACCCGCAGCGTTCGGTCGGGGAGAATTCCGTTTGAATCAAGGAGCCGTCAAAACGCGTGGAATAGTAATAAGGACTGGTCTTTTCCTGATCATAAGCCGCCGGCCCGCCGGGTTCGCCGGGCATGATACTGAACAACTCCCCCAGCCGGTGGGAGATGAGGGTGAGCGGAAACGATTTGATCTGGTCGTCCAGCGCGTCCGCCCGAATCGGATAAAAGCGCACCATGCTGTTGGGCAACTGGACCGTGGGCCGGGTGGGTTCGAGCAGGATGCCGACATTGCCGATGGTGTTGTCAACAAATTCGACTTGGGCCACGAGAACCTGGGCGGCCAGCAAAGCCGTTCCCACCAGCAACCGGGTCAGCCAGGATTCCATTTCGCGCATGATCATAATCAAAGGTATAAATCCATTTGGATGTCAGGTTCAAGCATTTGTTGACATGATGCCTTGATCACTTCTGCCATGTCACGGTGAAATTGTGCCAGATTAAGCGGGTATTTCGTGCCAAATGGGGGTGAGACAATTTTCTTAAAATGGATCTTCGGGTAGGCACCATGCCGACCCTTGCCGTTCTACGGTTGGGACACCGCCACGGCTACATACGAATCAGCACAGCCATAATACAACAACCATTGGCCATGAAAAGTGACCAACCCTTCCAGAAACGTGGTCCCGGCACCATATTGGCCCGTCCGCTCAAAATCAGCTTCGGGCTTATAAAATGGAACCTCTGTCCGGCCCAGCAACTTCTCTGGATGGGCCGGATCAAACAATGCCTGTCCGCCAGAATATGCCCCAGCATTCAAACTGGAATCACCATTTTGTGCGGCATTTTTGCCATTATATATGAGCACAATTCCACGATCGGTCAACAATGCCGGGGGACCGGCTTCCACCAAATCGCTGTCAAATTTATGGGCGCGCGTGCGCAACACTACTGGTCCGGGAATCCAGCTGACGAGGTCGTCCGAACTGGCCAGGCGGATTTCACCCTCGCCCCAATACATCCAATACTTGTTCAGATGTTTGGCGGCCAAAAGCCGCCCCTTGACGAGCCGCGTCAGAATGGCGCCAGACTTGCAATAATGATTGGCAAAACTGCCGCCCAACTTCTCAAACACGGGGCCATGCTTGGTCCAGTGAATCAAATCCGATGAGCTCGCCGAGCCCAGGCGAGCCAGACGGCGCTGGCCATCCCGATCATACTCGGTATAAGTCATGACATAATTGCCAACTTCGGTTTCGACCACCCGGGGATCTTCACATCCTCCGGTCCACTCATTAGTCCTTTGCTCATCCACCGCGGGAAAAAGAACCGGCGCCGCATGGCTGACAAAATGCAATCCATCCTGGCTTTCAGCGAGGCCGATCCTGGAGGTGTGTCCGCCTATGGCCATCGCACCACTATCATCTTCGGCTCGGAAGAGAACACAGACGCGCCCGTCTTTGACCACGGCGGCGGGATTAAAAGTGTGCAGCGCGGCCCACCGCGCCGCATGGCCGGCCATCGGACAGTCAAAGACCAGGGTGGAATCCGGTTTGATGACTGGATTAATGCCAGCGGGGCGGACAAATGGCCCCAGTTCCCACGGCGATGACTGATTGTCGCCCTGGGCCAATCTGCCGGAGGCAACCAAGATAAGCGCCATGACGAACGCAATGCGGTTCGCGATGCCGCCGGTTCCCCGGCGGCGCCAGGCGGTCGCCAAAGCGACCCGCAGCCAGCCAGAAAACTCGCTCACAGTATTCTTGTATTCATAGGTTGTCATAAAGGATAGGTAATTCGCAGACGGAAAAACCGGGATGGATAAGGTTTACCCGCCGATGATTCGGTTGCTTGAATGATCTGTTTCGAGCCATCGTCGGCCACCACGCTCTGGCTGAACTGTGTCCCACTGGTGTCCCAAGTGGCCAAGTTGGTGGAAACGTCAACTGAATATTGCAGGTCAGCAGCCCATTCGCGGCGACTGTAGGTGAACACAAAATTTCCGCCGGCCATGCCTGCTTGAATGGTATTCGTGGCCGGCTGCCATGGATTCATGAACAACGCATATTTCATCAAATTGCTGATTCCGTCCTGTCCGGGATCAGCCGTTGGCCCGCTGATGGCGGGATTGGCCAATTGGGCCGGTGTGAAATACACCTTCTGCCAGGCGGCAAAATTCGTCAGAGTGTAGAGAAAGCTGGCGTGAAAAGTTCTTCCAACCGCGCCGGCAGTGGCGGCAGTAAGCTGCAACACCGGCGACAACTGACCGACGGTCACGCCGGAATCCAGGGAAACCGCCCGCGTCACCGGCTGGGCCAAAGTCAGCGTGATGCCAGCGGTGTTGGTTTGCGTCGGGTCGGCCACGGCCACCGCGATGTTGGTCTCAGTCAACCGCACCACCACCGAAGCCTTGCGATTGGCGGTGATGCCGCCCACCGTCTGGGTGCCATCCGTCCAGAAATTGGCGGCGGTGAGGCCCAGCGGCCCCTGGCTCACCGCCTGCATGGTGTTGGTATTGACTATCACCGACACTTGGGGGGCGGCGGCATAAGCCGCCGTACCGGCGGAAGTTTGCCCGGGGAGCAGCACATAGGCATAGGCGCCGTTGACCGGATTGGTGCCGTGATCGAACCAGAATGACAAATAATTCCGACCGATGGTATTTGTGGGCGAACCCACCTCGTAGGGGTCAATGCCATACCACGACCCCGTGCTGGCCGCCCGCGTGAAATTCAGCGCCGCCGGCTGCGGAAAATAATAGCCGATGTCCGCCCCGGGCAGATTCCCCGTCAAATGCGCCCAGGACACACCCGCCAACGACCCGGTCCAGCCCAGCGAACCCGGCTCCAGCAAACCGTTCACCGCAAAATCATTGGTCCCGGCGCTGGTCAGTTTGCGGTTTTCCACAATGGTCTGGACGTCCCAATTGCTGGAGCTGGTGATGCCGGCGCCGAGGCAAACAATCTCATTGTCAAACATGAACCAGGATTTCCGGGCGGTCAGGCTGCTGTTCCAGGCGTTGAGCTGCATACCGGCCGCGCCCCAAACGCCCAGCGTGGCTCCGCCCGTCCAATAGTTGGCGCTGCGGTAACCGCCACCAGAACCGGCGCTCCGGGGCTGCAGGTCCACGGTGGTGCCCGGCAGATGATAGGAGTCGACAGTAGGCCAGAAGCAGTCGTCATACTGCGTCTGGTCGGTGTTGTAAAGGTACGTCATGCCATAACCCGTGTACCAGCCTTCCAAGTTCTCGTTATTGCCAAATTCAAAGGTGGCAATGCGGTCGGAAAACATGCTCAAGCCAAAAGTGTAATTGGGCCGCAGATGCACCACCCGGTCCATGCCGGCATAGGTGTAATGGGCCGTCATTTCCGGGCGGACGGGAATGGCGGGGTCCGCCAGCACGGCCTGCGCCAGCGGCACCGTGCCCAAATCTGTGCTGGCCACAAAGTTCGTAGCCGTGTCCCCCAGCAGCCAGCACTTGGCCATGCTCTTGAACGCCAGCGCGTCATTCGTGGGCGCAATCTGGGCCACGTGCAGGATGGCGGCGACGACCTCGCCGCCAATGAACTGGCTGGTCTCATCAAATCGCGCAATCGCCCGGCCCCGCACCATGTCCATGGCCTCGCAGTCATGGATGACCGGCTGGTAGCAATTATAGACCCACTGACAGACATTGGTTTGATTCGGATCAGTCACCGCCCAGCGCGAGCCGTTGACCATTTCCATCAGCCGCGAAGAATACTGGAGCAAGGATTCGCCGTAACTGTCGCTGTAAGCGTAATAGGTGTGAAACACAAAGGAACCATCCGCGTAATAGCCATCGCCGCCGGTGACGTATGGAAAAATGCTACTGAGCGCCAGCACGGCCGCGTTCAATTTGGCCGGGTCCCGGATGACGGCCCCCCGCACCCCGACCACTGTGGCCGTCCACAGCAAATTGGCCTCGTCTCCCGAGGGCGTCGGCGTAAAATGGTTGACCGCGTTCATGTAATTCGTGATTTCCGTTCCGGTCAGTTGGTTGTAGAGCAACACAGTGAGGTTGTTGAGCGCCAGCGGCGCGCCGATCTCCCAGTGCCACCAGTTTTCATACTGGTTGGTGTTGTGCTCGTTGTAGATGTTGGCATACATCCAATCCAGCGCACTGGTGAGGCTCGCGGCGAGTTGGGCATTGGTGTACAGGCCGCTGCCCGCCGTGTCATAAGCCAGCGCCATGGTCTGCAAGTTCAAATACGTGTTCCAGATGGCGCCGGAATTATTGGTGAGCCCCGCCAAGTCGGACCATAGCCAAGCCCGTCCGGGCGACTGGTTCAAGGTGTTCCACAACGATTGCGCGGCGGTGGTCAGGTTGGACAGGTTGAATTGGGCATTGGGATCCGTGAGATTGAGATTGGTCCCGCCGGTGAGCGAAGCCAGCCACTTCAATCTCACGGCATCAAACTCCGCCGCCGGAACGACCACGGGCGGCAGCACGGTGGACTGGTAAAGCTGCAGCACGTCGGACGGAGACAAGGCGCGCGTATAAAGCCGGACATCGTCCAGCGCGCCGAACAGCGGCAGGGTATAGCCGGAGGTAGAAGTGTTCTCCCGCGAGCCCAGACTGATGTCATGGGCAGTGCTCAGCAACGTGGCGGGCGCGTTGTTTGAGCCCGCCAGTTGGCCGTCAATGTAGAGTTGCAAGCCGCCATTGGTATTGATGCCGTTGTAGATGCCCACCAGTTGGTGCCAGGCGCCATCCACCGTTCCCACTGGGCCGATGAGAATGCTGGTGCCGGCCGCGTTGCGGACGTAAAAACGATAAGTGCCAAAAACATCCAGCGCAAACTTCTCCCCGCCGTGGCCAAAGCCTTTGGCGATAATTCCCGCGCCTTGCGGTTGCACACTCGGCGTGGCCTTGACCCAAACAGCAATCGAAAACGCCGTGCCAGCGTTTGTGCTAATATTGAGGCGGCCGCTGCCATCGCTGATGTAGGCCCATTGGTTGGTGGCAGTCGCATTGAAATTCAACGCGCCATTGGTCTCGCCAGCCACCCATTGGGAATTACCGGCGAAGTTGGTCAGCACCGCGTGGTTGCCATTCGTGGTCGAATCGTAAGCAATGAACCCGTTGGTCTGGTCCATGGTCAACCAGACGATCAATCCACTGGTGATGTCAGCTCGCGCCGGGCCGCCCCACCCGGCCAAGCCGGCCGCGAAAATCAAGAGCCACGCCCGGCAAGTCCGGATCGGTCGCAGTAGGCGCCGGGAAAATTTGTTGCTCACGGATGGAACATAACGGACTGTGAAAAATTTTCCACCCGCATCATGCCGATGTAGTAGTCGTGGAAACCGCCGTAAAAGAAGAGCGTATCGTTCGCCGGTTCGTAATAAAACGCCGTGCCAAAATTCGGCCCTTCATACCAAACATGATCCCGCGAAACCGGGGCATCCGGCAAAACCCCCAATTTCAGGACTTTCCAGGGCTGCTTGCCATCCACGATGGCCGAAACATTGCTTGGTTCCGGCGCGCCGGTGTAGCCGGCGTAAGTGCAGGAGCAGGAGGAAACGAGGATGTTGCCATCCGGCAACACCATCGCCGAGCCAATGGCATTGCCCTTCTCACCCCAGAAGTTGGTGCCCGGCGGGATGATCGGGTCGGGATTGGCCAGCACCCAGTTGGTGAGCGTGTTGGACAAGAGAATGACGGAATGCGGTTTGGGCATCCGGTTCCAATCCTCGCAGAACGCGATAAACCGGTAATCGGACCCCGCAAACGGCACCGGCGACATTTGATGGTATTTCGCGGTGTCAATGATTTCCTGAATCCGGCAATTGCCGAAAATGCCGCCGAGCGTCAGGCCGGTATTTCTCCAGACCGTAAAATTATCCGCCCCATCGCTGCTCCACCAAGGCATGTTGGCCCCGCCGGGGGTGACATAGACACGTCCGTCACCAAACGGGTCCACCAGCGCATTCATGTCTCCCGTGCATTTCAACACCTCGTCCTTCACCCGCGTCCAAGTGATGCCGTCCGCGGAGGAAATGATGCCGTGATAATTATCGGCCCCAAATTTCCGCCACATCATGTAATATTTCCCGTCCTTCCATTTCCAGATCGCCGGGTTGCAAACATCCGAGGCCAACGTCGGCGCCTTCTTCCACTGCCATTTCAAATTCCAACCGTCCAGCGACGGGTCAAATGCAACATTGTCAAACCGGGCGTCGCCGCCGGAACAAGCCAGCAGCGGACGCCGGGCGACGGGCAGATCAATCACGGTCCGAAAACTGGCCATCACGTGCCCTTCGCCATCCCGCAGGAACACAATCATGCCGTCCGAATAAGGCGACCAGTCCATTTCCAGCCGGTATTTCACCCCGGGCACGATGGTGTACAGGGTGCCGGCGTTGTTCGTTGCCCCCGAATATTGTTTAACCCTGACCGGCGCGCCGTCGGCATATTTCCGCCAGACCTCCAACGAGTTGCCGGCCGCGTTCAGGGCCACGTAAATCCACTGTTGCGCGTCCTTGGACGAAAAACCGATCCCGGGACAGGCTGCGGGCGAATCAATAATAACGTCCGCGGAGAGCGCCGCCTCAGCCAACGTACGCCAGTCGCCGCCGGTGTCGGTTTTATTGATGTACACACCCGGCGTTAGGGCAAAGTTGAAATTGGTCCCCAAACTCACCGCCGAGTATCCCCCGGCCAAGGCGTTCGTGGTGAGGCTGATGCCGTTGACCATCCAGTGCTTGAGCTGCCCGTCTTCAAAGCCGTCCGCAAAACCATTTTCCGGCATGCCCCACGCATGCACCGCCTGCGGCTCATCATCCGCCACATCCACCCGGCTGGCAAAGCCCAGCGGAATTCCGGCTGTGCCGGCCACCATGGATTTCAGAAAAACCAGTGAACTTACATTCACCAAAGCGCTTTTGACCTCGCCCTTGAACACGAGGCAGACATCTCTAACCCCGGACTGCGAATTATCCACTTTGCAAGTGACATCCTGCCAAGCCTGCCAACCGCCGGTCGGGTTAAAGGGGCATGTCCCGACCAACACCCCCGCCGGACCATCGAGCTTGATTTCAATCGTGCCGCGATGCAGGCTGGCGACCCGCGCCTTGAACCCGGCCACCCCGCTGTCAAAATCGTAGTTTTTGAACAGCAAGAAGTCGCCATTGTGGATGGCGCAGACATTGTTGCCGCCCTCGCTGCACGCCTCCGCTTTGAGCAGGCCGGACTTGGCGTCAAAACTCTCGGCCCGAATTGCATTCAACGGGTTGTTTGCACTCCAGGCGGTGCCGGCAACCATGGGCAGCCAAGCCGCCAATCCGATCGCCAACCGGCCGCGGGAAAAAAGGCGTCGTCGCCCCTGGCTGATGGTTTGACTCCAGGCTGATTTGAATTTGATAATAGTCATGATGGAAATCCTGCAATTCAATAATTGCTTAAGGTGTCGGCAGATAGAAAACCACACCGAGGCAAAATATCGCGGAGCGCCCAACCCAATAGACGTCCCGCGATTGACCCAACCCCAAGATGATCATCCGGTCAACCGGCTGCCGCGCGGCTCACGGATAAACCAGCCGGTAAAATTCCGTCGGCTTGGTTGGATCCATGAGGAAGTTGGTATGATCCATTCCCGTCGAGCCGGGAACCGTCATCCAGTCGTTCGTGTTCGCGCTGATGCCCGCCGCCAAATGATTGGTCTGCACCAACAACCGCCAGCCAGTGTGATCCGCCGGCCAAGACAATTGCAGCGTGCCACCCGAAACCGCGGCCGTGATGTTGGTCGGATTGGGATTGACCGAGGACTGCACGGACAGGACCGAGATGCTGCCATTCAAGGCGAGTTGGTTGGTCCAAACCATTCCCGCACCGGTGACCATGAGAAGTTGGCCATTGACCACCGGTTGGTTAAACAAGGTGAAGCTGTCGCCCACCGCGAGCGGCACGCCGGAATTGAGATTGGTCACCGTAATCGTTCCGGCGGCAGTGTTGGTCAGCCCGCCCGTTACGACGACCAAGTCGTTCGACTGGGCCAGGGCTTTATTAACCTCGATGGAGAGATTACCCGAAAGCGTCAGGTTGCTCACGATGGTGAGAGTGCCGACCCCATCGCCAGGCGACAGGGTGCCGCCCGCCAGGACCGTCACGGCGTTGCTAATAACTCCCGCGCCCCCCAACGTGCCGGTAAAGGGCGACGCATAAGCGACCCGGACCACACCCGCCCAGGCGCCATCCACCAGCAAGGTGCCATTGTTGACATTGATCGGCGCGGCGCTGGCATTGGTGCCGGTGATGTCCCAGATACCAGGTCCATCCACATTAATCCCCAATGGAGCAGCACCCAACGAGTCCACTATCGTGCCCGAAATAATACCGTTGCTGGCGCCGTACAGATCCAGGTTGCGGCTGCCGGTGTTGGCGCCAATGATGCCGGCTAGATTCAACGTGCCGCTGTTGACATAAACTGCCGTGTCACCACCGCCGGCAGTCATGGTGATTTGGCCCGAAATCGTGTTGCTGCCGGCCTCGTTGTAAATCGTGCCCGAGACCCAACTCGTGTAAAAACTGAGGCTGGGATCCAGCGTTAGGTTGCCATTTGTACCGTTCAAATGTAGGGACGGATGCCCCGCCGTGCCATTGTTAATGGTAATCGTCTTGGGACCAATGCCCAGGCCGGAGCTATTGTTGATCCAAACGCTGCCGGCATTGATCGTCACCGGGCCGGTCCAATCGTTGGAACTCGTCAGGGAAACCGTGCCGCCAATATTATTGACATTGAAGGTGCCCACGCCATGAATCGGGCCGGGCAGAATCGCTGTCTGGTTGGTGGGCACAAGCATAGACAAAGTGCCGGCGGCGATGTTGACGCTGCCGGACAAAGTATTGTTGACCGTGCTGCTCCCAACCTGCAGCAAGCCATTGCTGATGGTTGTGCCACCGGCATAGGTATTGGTTCCCAGCAAGATTATGGTGTTGCCGCTCAATTTGGCCAGCTCTCCCGGGCCGGAAATATTGCCACTGATGGTAAAGGCCGCGGTTCCGGCGCTGCCAATGCTGGCATTGGCCACCAGATTGAGGTTGCCGGCGTAAGTCACCGTCGTGCCGCCATCATTCACCTCCAAAGCACCACTACCGCCACCGTAGCCGCTCAAATCAAACGGTTCGGCAATGGTGCCGACCAATCCGCCACCCGCCGCCACGTTGCCGGGATCCAGGATCACCGTTTTGCCGCTGGTGCTGCCCAGCGCATTCGTGTTGCGCAACTGCACCTGGCCATTGGTCACATAAGTGATGCCGGTGTAAGTGTTGTTGCCCGTGCCGGTGGTGGTGTCGCCAATAATCAACTGACTGGGCCCGGTCTTGGTGAATGAACCGCTGCCGGAAATTTGATTCGTCAGGAAGAAAAAGCCGCTGCCTTCCTGGTCAAACGTGCCGCCCTTGGCGCCGAGAGTAAGCAGGCGATTGAAACCCGTGATCGGCACGGACGATCCAGTGTATTGGAAGACGCCGCCGTTGAACGCCAGCGTGGTTCCCTGACCGAGCGGGGAAGCCGTGCCATTGTTGGCCACGGAAGCCACACTGACCACGCCGCCGTTGAGATTGACCGGACCGGCGAAGGTGTTGTTGTTCTGGATCGTCAGCATGGCAGAATTGGTCTTGGTCAGGCCAATCAATCCGCCAATCGCACCGCCACCGTCCACCAGGGTGTAATTGTTGGTCGCGGCATTGAAGAGGACCGTGGACGGCAATACCGTGGCGTTCATGCTAACAACCAGATTCGTCGCCAGATCGTTGAATAGCACTGAATCGCCGGGATTGAAGGACGCCGCCGCGAACAAGGTGGTGTCATACCAGTCAACATCGCCAGCATTGCTGTCCCACACATTGGCGACACCATCGCCGGTCCAAACCAGTTTCGCCGGCGCCCCAGCCACCACGAGCTGCAACTGGTTGCCGCTGATTTGCGGGGTGAAGGTATAGCGGCTGCTGCCGACCACCGTGATCGCCGAGACGTTGCCGGAGAAGGTGCCAAAGGTGGCAATCACATAGGTGCCGCTGGCCGGAGTTCCTTGGATGGTCAGCGTGGGGGTGTTAAAATTATCGCCCAAGTCCAGGTTGCCGGACACCACGAGCAGGGAATTGACGCCTGCGCCCGGCGTGGTGACGGAAGCGAGATTGTAAATCAGCGAATTATTGCCGGCGTTGGTGAAATTGCCGTTGACCGTGATCGTGCCGGGGATAAAAACAGCGCCCGGTTCGAGCACTGAACTGTCAAGCATCGTCACGTTGCCGTTAATGACAAGGTTGCCGGAGTTGGTCGCGCCCGAACTCGCAAAGAAACTGCCGTCAACCGTGCCGGAACCGGTGAGCGTTTGACCGTAATTGAGCATAAAGTTCCCGGCTCCGCCGGTGACATCAAAAGTGGCGCCCGAGGCGATCGTGATAACCGAACCCCCAACCGAAGTGCCACCGGACGAAACCGCCAGCGTCCCGCCGGTGACCCAAGTGTTGCCAGAATGGGAGTCGCTGCCGGAGAGAATCAAGGTGCCGGGACCAGCTTGAGCCACAGTGCCATTCCCGTAAATCGTGCCAGGGTAATTGACCGTTCCAGCATGCGCGAAAACCAGTTCGCCCGGCGAATTCACCCCGACGGAATCCCCCGCCAAGCTGCCGGCGAGCCCGCCATTGCCGATCTGCAAGATACCGCTGTTGATCGTTGTGCTCAGGCCAAGCCCAGAATACCGGCTGTCCGTGCCGATGAAAATCTGCGTGCCCGAGCCGCCGAACAGCAGGTTACCGCCCGTGACAGTGCCCGCATAGGTATAATTGGTTCCCGCCGCCACACTGACCGTAAGCTGACCGCCACCCACGGAATCCGTCAGCACGCCGCCGTTGCCGGCCAGGCCGCCGATGGTTTCGGTCTGGCCGCTCAGATCCAGCGTGCCGCTGTTGAGCGTAACAATCCGCACGTCAGCGATCTGGTCGCCGCCGCTGCCGGCCAGCACCACTTTGCCGCCATTGAGCGTCAGCCCGCTGCCGACGGCATGGACGGAAGGGGTCGCGCTACTGACCTTGTCCAACAGCACCACGCCGTTGCTGACGTTGAGCGCGAGGAAGGGATTGTCGGTGGTGCCCTGCAAATCCAGCGTGCCGGGCCCATTCATAACCACCGGCACCGCATTGGTGGCATTGCCCAGGGCCACCGCCGCCACAATGGTGTTGGTTAGACCGGGACTGACGGCAAAGTAGCAACCCGCATTGGTCGCGACCGCGGCGATATTCAGGTTGGTGATGAGGAGCGGCGTATTGGCGTTGAAATTCTGGATGGTGCCGCCCGCCCAGTTGATCCGGTTCGTAAAGTTGCCGCCAACATTCGTCCCGGGCGCGACCATCTGGGCTTGCAGCAGGCCGCCGTTCAGGTTGTAGGAACTCGTCATGGTCGGAGTTGAAATCGTCGAGGTGCCGAAGATCATGTTCTGGGCGTTTACCGTGCCGCCATTCTGAGTGAAGTTGCCCGTCAAGGTGGGAGTGCCCTGCGAGGAAAAGCCGATCTCCAGATTACTGGCCACCACGCTGCCGGCGCCCATGATCAGATTGCCGGTAACGGCACTGCCACCAACGGTATAAGCCACATAGAGGTTGGTGACCAGAAGGTCAATCGTTCCGCTGCCAAAGTTCATGGTGCCGGTCTCGCCGAAGGCGCCGGTGTTATTGTACCCGGCATACAGGGATCCGGCCATGGTGGTTCCCCCGCCCTGCCCTCGCAAGGTAAGCTTGGGGTTTACCAAACCGGCCTGAAAATCGACAGTCCCGCTGGTCTTATACCCGCCAGCGGCGAAGTTCACCACGTTGAAATTATTGACCTGCCCCAAATCGAATTGGCCCAAGTTGCCCGAGTTTTGCGTGGAAAACTCGCCGGCCTCCAAGTTGTTGGCCGTGATGGTGTTCGTCATGGCCAGTTGGATGTCGGTGATGCCATTCGAGTAGCCATTGACCTGAAAATCATACGCCGGCTGGTTGTAAACCAAATTGCCCAGTCCGGACAGATTCACCACCGCGTTGCTTTCGGCCACATTGAAACCCGCCGGATTCAAGGTCAGGGTGGCGTTGGCGCCGGTGATCAGGTTGGTGCTATTAAAAGGCACCGTCACATTCGCCAACGTCAGGCTGCCCGCGCCAATACTCAATGTCGCCGCCGCCCCGAAAGCCAGCGTGGTGTCCGGAACCAGATTGGTGCCCGGCCCCAGCGCCAGGGTGCCGGCGTTCAGGAGGATGTTGCCGGTAAAATTATTCGAGGTGTTGAGGGTCACCGCACCCGCGTTATACTTCGCAATGCCGGTGGCACCGCTGATCATGCCCGCACCGGTCAACGAGTAGCTCACAGAACTGTTGCTAAATATCACGCTGGCAGGATTGACGGCGACCCCGAGGGAAACCGCCGGATTGGCTGCACCTCGGTCGTCGAAAGTTACCGCCGGCCCACGCCCGCCAGTTTCATTGTAATAGGCGGCGACATGTCCCGTAAGGTTCGTCCAATTGAGGTTGCCACTGTCATTCACATCCCACACGCTGCCCACGTTGCCCTGCCAGTTTAAACCCGCCAAAACGGTAAACTGCAGACTCGTGCCCGTATCCACGAGCACTCCTGAAACACCGGCAGGCAAAGTGCCCATCACAAAACTGCCGGAACCGCTCTTCGCACCATTGTAGTTCAGCAGCGTAAAGGTGCCGGCGGACAGCCCCGTGCCGAAGACAGTGACCGTAACGGTGCCGTTCAGGGTCAGTGACGCGGCGTTGACCATGGCCGCGGTGGGGTTGGCCAGGGTGCCACTGTCAAATTCCAGCGTGCTGGCGCCCGTCGAGCCCATCGTCAAACTGCTCATGACCAACGTCTGGCCTGCGGCGGCGTTGGTGATATGCAGCGTCGCGCCGTTGGCCACGGTATAAGAACCACCGCCCGTGCTGACCGTGCTCACTCCCAGCCGCCCCTGCTGCACCACGGTCGGACCGTTGTAGGTGTTCGCCCCGATCAGGGTATTGGTGCCGAGGCCCAATTTCGTCAGGCCGCCATCCGTGGCGTTGTCCCCGGCGATACCGGAGTGCAGCAGCGGCTGCGCAATGGTGATGGCAAAGCCGCCATCGTTGATGATCGCCCCGCCGTTGCGCACGTTGGCACGCGTCAACCCACTCATAAACGTCGCGTTGGCGCCGTTGGCCTTGAGTGTGCCGCCGTTGAAATTATTGGTCGCCAAACCACCGTTTCCAGTCGTACCCCGGGTGATGCTGCGCAAGGTGGACAACGTGCCGCCATTCAAGTTGATAGTGGCCGCGCCGCCATTGTTGCCAAGCTGAAACAAGCCGGTGGACGCCGCCGTGTCGAATGTCCCCGTGCCCGATAGATTGAGAATTCCTTGGCCACCTGCGGTGTTGTTATATCCGCTGCCCATCAGCAGCTGCACATTCTTGTTGAGCTGCCATAGCCCCCCGGAAACATTGACCACCCCAAAGTTCGTCGTGACGTTGGCGGCGCCGTTGGCAATGAACACGCCGCTGGAGGGCGACACCGTCAGGGTCCCCCCCGTTATGTTATTGGTCCCCCCCGTGCCGTCCGCGACGCCGTAGTAAGCACCGTTGGCATCGCCAATGCCAGACCAGTTGATGGTGCCGCCATACTGCATAATGAACTTGTTCGTCGTGTTCAAATAGCCAGTCACATTCACGTTGCCGCCTTGGACGAAAAGCTGGCCGATCGCCGTGGGCGCGGTGGCGCTGCCACCGGCAAAATTTAGAACGCCCGCCCCCTGCTTGGTGAGATCCTTGGTGCCAATAAGATTCGAATTGATCGTCAACGTGCGACCGCTGGCGATATTCCAAGTCAGGTTGGCCCCTGACACCAACCCGCAGTTCAGCGTCAAATCCTGACTGGCGCCGGACATATCAATGCTCGTATTGTTGGTCAAAACGCTGCCGTCGGCGCTGATTTGCACTGGTGCCGCGGGATTACTGACGGAAAGGGTGTTCCAAGCCGTATTGCCGCCCAGCACATTGGTACCGCTGGCCGGAGTCACCACGTTCAGGTCGAAAATGGCCGTGTCCGTGCCGCCGGGCGCCACATTGTTGGTCCAACTGGCGGCGGTGGTCAAGCTGTAGTTGTTGTCCGCCTTGGCGACATTGGTGGCTTGGGCTGGCAGACTGCCAGCTAGCACGGACAGCGCGGCGAAAAAACTCCAGAGCGGACAATCATGGGTGGATATGGCGGTTTTCATGGATCTATTGCATTAATTAAATTTTTGGTTCGGTTCAGCTTGATGCTATTCCTCAAGTTGGGCTGGTGCGGTTCAGGTCAAAATCAAAACGCGGGCAGGTGTCGGCCTCAGACTCAATTCTGACCGATACCGTTCAAAACGCGTTGGCTTGCTTGCGCACATTGGATTCCCTAAAATTAGATCGGAACGAACTCCAGCGGTATCACCCAAATAGGTGATTTTGCATCGCCGGAAGAACTGACCATCTGAATGCGCAGTGGAAGCCGATTCTGAAATCCGAAATCCGAAGTCCTGGAAAAGTGAGGTTGAATTCCCGCACCAATCTTCTGATTCGGCTTTCGGACTTGGGGTTTCAGGTTAATGCCCTTTGGTTTGGTTGGCAGATTTTGCCTCCACTTTTTTTGGTTTGGTCTGCCAAGCAGCTTAATTTACAGTGTTGAACATGTTTCCCCACCGGGCATTCAACAAAACTGAAACCGCCTCCGCACGGTGGGCGGACACGCCCCAGATGAACCCGGGAGACACCCAACATCCAACTTCGAACACCCAACATCCAGTAAATGCTTCAGGGGCAAGCCATTGGATGTTGGGCGTTCGAGGTTGGATGTTGGATGTTTTTTCCTGGCCCTGGGGTTCAATGCGCAAAAATTTTCGGGGAAATCTCTCCCCGGTTATTGGAAAGGAGGCCGGTTGGCCCCCTTCCTGGCCCCTCCTCCTCCGCCCATTGGCTGTGTTGAGTTTGCTCTGGTTTCAAGGCCACGCCATTGCGTCCCCGGAACCGGTCCAGGAAGTCACTATTACCAACGCGCTGCAATTGCGCCAAATGGCCGACGGTGAGGAGTGGTCAATTCGCCCCATCCGGTTGGAGGGCGTGGTGGTGTGGGTCGGCAATGCGCGAGACCAGTTCATCCTGCAGGACGATTCCGGCACGATGGTGGTAAACCTGGACCTGCACGGCTACCCATTGCTCGACGCGGGAAAGGTAATGCGCCTGCGAGCTCATTGCCTGGTGGGACACGGCCAAGCCGTGTGCGGCGCAATAGTGGATAATGATGGCATTCATTCCGTTCGCGAGCAATCCAATCGGGTTTTTCTCCCGCGGGGCTGGCATCCTCTCCGTTTGGAGTGGTTTAACCACGAGAAACTGGCGGCGCTGGAGGTGGAGTGGCAGGGGCCGGGAATAGCGCGCCAACCAATTGCCGACCACGCCTTGACGCGGCTCCTGCCCGCGTTGGCAGGGGGCTTCCTCCACACAGCGCCGGGCCTGAATTACCGCTGTTACGAGGGCAAATGGGAGCGCCTGCCCGATTTTTCTGGCTTGGCGGTCAAGAAACAGGCGGTGACTCCCAACTTTGATCTCGGCGTCCGCACTCGGCAGGAAGAGGTGGGATTGGTGTTTGAGGGCGGCATCGAGGTTCCTCAGGATGGCCTATATACCTTCTGGACCAAATCCGACGACGGCAGCAAGCTGTTCCTTGACGACCCGGCCGTGCAGTTGGAAGTGCTCGGGACGGCGGAACCGCCGTCCAGCCAGCTACCACAGGTTGTTCCTGGCCAACCAGTTTCCCCTGGACACGGTTTTCAATGGGCAGAAGCGGAGGGCACTGTATCGTTTGTCAAAGGGCTGCCCGGAGCTGCGGGCTTGGAATTGAGCTCCTCGCAGGGCCGGCTGCAATTGGATGTTTACGAAACACCCGTGGATTGTCTGCAGAAGCTGATGGGAAGCCGGGTTCGCGTCGCTGGTATCCTACGCTCCGCTTGGTCCGTCACCCGGCCCAATGACGTTTTCATGCTGGTACCCAGCCTCCAGCAAGTATCCATCATCGAGATGCCCCCGGACCGCCGGGCCGATTGTCCAACCGCATTGGTTTCCTCGCTGGCAGACCATTGCCTCACGAACCAGACGCCCTTCCTGATTCACATCCGGGGCACCCTGGGCTCCAATTCCACCCAATTCCCGTTCGTGATCACCGACCGGACTGGCCGTATGGCGATCAGGACCCGACAATCCCTCCCGCAGATGGGCGCGGAGGTGGATGCGTTCGGCTGGCCGACTCGATCCAGTAACAATTTTATCATGACCGGAGTCTTCCTCAGGGAGGTGGCGCCGGAAACGCATGGCGCTCCTACCGTCCTGCCCCTCATCACCCGAGCATTGCAGGCAAAGAACTTCATCCGTGCGGAAGCGGAGCGCGGTTATCCCATAAAAATCCGGGGCGTGGTCACCGCCCGCATATCCAGGGGTTTTGCCATTCAGGATTCAACTTGGTCCATATTTTTCAGATTGAATAATGGGGCCGCCTCCCGCACACCGAAAGTCGGCGAATATTGGGAAATCACCGGCAAAACGACCATGGATTTTGCCCCCACCATCCAAGTGGACAAGGCGGTTTACCTGTCTGATGGAATTCTGCCCGACCCGGTCCGGCCATCTTGGGATGAATTAATCAATGGCAGTCTGGACACCCAGTTTATCGAACTCCAAGGGGTCGCCACCGCTGTGGGAACGAACACCCTGGGACTGCTTACCCGCGGCGGCAAAATCAAACTGCAACTGTTCGATTTGGAACCGCGAGCGCTGGCCGGATTGGAAAACGCAGTCATTCGCCTCCGCGGAGTCCTCAGCCCAAAGCAGGATACCCCGGTGCAATTCGTGCCGGCCAACCTGCGCCTGTTCAACACCTCGATCACCGTGGACGAACCGGCGTCCGCCGCCCCGTTTGCCATCCCTCTGAAACGGGTTTCAGATTTGTTGTTTTTCGATCCGCATGCCAATGCCTTGCAGCGAATCAAAATCGCCGGGCAGGTGGTCCACATCCGTCACGGGGAGTATTTTCTCATGGACGGCGACTATGGTTTGCGGTTCCAAACCACGTCGCGGGAGGAAATACAGATTGGCGACTTGGTGGAAGTAGTTGGATTTCCCGACCTGAGTGGATCTTCCCCAGCCCTGCGCGAGTGCCTCGTGCAGCGAACCGGCCGGGCGGCCCTGCCCCAAGCCCGGCTGCTAGCTGGCAACGCCCTGTTGAATGGCAAATTTGACGCCACACTCGTTCGGATTCAAGCCACCCTGGTGAACGCCAGCGTTAATTCCTTTGAGCAGGTGTTGGAATTGCAAGCGGGCAACCGCGGCTTCATGGCCCGCCTCGAAAAGCAAGCCGGGGTGGTGACCGGCGTTTTGCCCGGCAGCACCCTGGACGTGGTCGGGGTTTATGCCGGACAAGGAGGCGGCTGGATCGCCAACCGGCAAGTTGATTCCTTTGACCTGCTCCTAAACTCCCCGACCGATGTGCGCGTGCTGGCGCGCCCCTCTTGGTGGACCGTGGGCCACAGCCTGACCGTGCTGGGAGGCATGTTTTTTGTGATCTTGGTCGCCTCAAGTTGGATTATCGTCCTGCGCCGCCAGGTGGAGGAACGCACCCATCGGCTGGGGGCGGAAATTCAGCGTCGGGAACAAATTGAGCACTTGCGGGTATTGGAAGCCGAACGCGCACGGATTGCGCAGGATCTGCATGACGATCTGGGCGCCACCCTGACCCAAATCCGGTTTCTCAGCGCGGTTGAAATGGCCGATTCAGTCATCTCCCCCGCCACGCGCGACCGACTTCAGCAAGTGTCCGACAAGTCGCTACAAATGGTAACATCGCTGGATGAGATTGTTTGGGCGGTCAACCCGGCGAACGATTCCGTGCGCAGTCTGGCTGCCTATCTGCGGCACATGGCGGCGGAATTATTCCGCGCCACCCCGCTTAACTGCCGGTTCGACGTGGACAAATCGCTGCCCGTGCTGCCCTTGACTTCGGAAACCCGGCACAATCTCTATCTCACGGCGCGCGAGGCCTTGAACAATAGCGCCAAACATGCCCAAGCAACCGAGTTGTGGCTGCGGATTCATTGGCGCGAACAAACCCTGCACATTGTCGTCGAAGACAATGGCTGTGGCTTTGCCCACGAGCAGTTGGTGGCCGGCGGAAATGGCCTGACCAACATGCGACGCCGCATGGAAAAGATCGGCGGCAGTTTTGCCTGTGACACCCATCCCGGTTCCGGCACAATCTATCGCATCAATCTGCCCTTTAAGTGAATGCTCGCTATGTTGACCAGTGTTGCCATTGTGGAAGATAATCGCGATTTCCGCACCACGTTGAAGAATTTCGTGGACGAAGCTCCGGGATATCGTTGCGTTTGCGCCTGTGATACCGCGGAAGACGCGCTGAAGGCGATTCCCAAGCTGCTGCCGGACGTGGTTTTGATGGACATCCATTTGCCCAACATGTCGGGGGTGGCCTGCACCCGCCGGCTCAAAGAGCTTTGTCCCGCCATCCGCATTCTTATCCTAACCGTCTATGAAGACAATGAGCGCATTTTCGGGGCGCTCAAGGCCGGGGCGAGCGGTTACCTGCTCAAACGCGCGGAACCGGCCGAAATTATTCGTGCCATCAACGAAGTCAGGCTGGGCGGAGCACCGATGAGCAGCCAGATTGCCAGCCGGGTGGTTGAGTCCTTTCACGAGAATCCCAAAGCCCTGCCCAAAGAGCAAAAGCTGTCGCGGCGCGAGGAGGAAATCCTGGAAGAGCTCTCCAAAGGCTATTCGACCAAGGAAATCGCCAGCCGATTCTCCATCAGCGCCAACACGGTTCATACTCACCTCCAGCACATTTACGACAAACTCCATGTCTGCTCCCGCACCGAGGCCGTGCTGAAATTTCTGGGCTGATTGAAATTCCGGCGCAAGTCCCGGATCCCGCTGCCGCCACGCCAGACAAATCAATTCAATTGATTCAAAGTGCAGGCGGTCTTGGCGTCGAAATCCTGTAGATTCTGATACTGGTAATGGTCGCGCAACCCACCTGGCTGGTAGGTATGCAGGCGCCGCAGGTCGGCAAATTTAATCCTGTGGGTCGAACCGTCGGCAATGCTCTCGTTGCCGCCCGCCGGTGATCCATCCTTGTTTTTGTGCCTGAATGAAAAACCCACCATTCTACGGGTTGGCTTCCAAACTGGGTTGACCCTCTGGGCGACGTCACCGTGCGGTGGCTTGGCAATAATAGGTGTTGGTGGCCCATTGCCACGCGGTGAGGGCGGCATCGAACTGGAAACATTCCACATCCCCATCGCAGCAAGTGAGAATGCCATTGACCCAATTCAGGGCGGTGGCATTCCAGTTGCCACTGGCGGCAACCACGCTGAGTCCGCTGTTGGTTCTGTGGCTGCCGGCATCCCAGCTCAAGTTCTGCGCCGGCGCCCTAGCGGGAAAACAAACCAGCAGCAGAATCAGCAAATGAACTTGTCGCATACTTAAGCTCGCCATCGTGCTCGTTCAACGCAACCAGCACGGCAAAGGCACTCCACTGGCCAACCCCAAACCAATGACCAGGAAGTCCGAAACCAGCGGCCACGGCGTTCCTTTCGCAAATATGATTCTGGTTTGATTGATGCACACACTTTAGGCTATTTTGCCATCCTGCGTCATCCTCGAAAGCGGGGATATGAAAGCCGGGGGACATCGTTTAGACTGAAGCAGCTTCATGTTCCAACATTTGACGAATAGCACGATGCGCCACCACCGCAAATTGAATTTGCTGATGAACCTCGGCAAAGGCCGCGGTCATCGCTTGGTTTGGCTTACGCTGGTTGTCGCCTGGAACACCGCCACCGGCCAGGCATTGCGCCCTGACAGTTCAACCGTTCCGCCAGTGCTGATTGAAAATGCGCCCAAGTCGTCCCCGGGCACTGATGCGCCCAATGAATACACCAAAATTGGACCATATAAAGGGCCCGTCCACAAAGGCATTGACACAACCACACTAACCGGCAAGGTGATGTGTGGCTATCAGGGATGGTTTGGGGCTCCCGGCGACGGAAGTTTGGGCAACGATTGGCGACATTGGACCAAGACTCGCGGCATGATGACCGACGGAAATGCCAAGGTGGATTTGTGGCCTGACGTATCTGAATTGGCCCCCACGGAACGTTTTCCGACCGATTTCAAGTTGCCGGACGGTCATCCCGCAGAAGTTTTCAGCTCTTTTCAAAAACCGACAGTTCTGAGGCATTTCCAGTGGATGCAGGATTATGGCATTGATGGCGTGTTCGTGCAGCGCTTCGCCAATGGCTTGCGTCATCGTCCAAACTTGGAACACAACAACACCGTGTTGGCCAATTGCCGCGAAGGCGCCAACCTTCATGGCCGAGCCTATGCCGTGATGTATGACTTGAGCGGCATGTCCGCCGGTCGCATGGACGAGGTCATCAACGATTGGCGCGCGCTGCGCGCGCAAATGGCCATCACCGAGGACCCCGCATACCTGCATCATCACGGCAAACCGGTGGTGGCGGTCTGGGGCATCGGATTCAGTGACCACCGCCAATACACACTCGCGGAGTGCCGCCGGTTGATTGACTTTCTAAGAAACGACACCGTGGCGGGAAATTGCACCGTCATGCTGGGAGTGCCTGCGCACTGGCGGGAATTGAATCGAGATGCGATCACAGATTCCAACTTGCTCGAACTCATTCAATCGGCTGACATAGTCAGTCCTTGGACCGTGGGGCGATACACCAATCCCGAGGGCGCACAACGCTACGCGGAAACTCTCCTCCGGCTCGACCAGATATGGTGCCAGAACCGGAAGCTGGAATATCTGCCGGTGGTTTTCCCCGGCTTCAGTTGGCACAACATGTATGGCAGCCCCTCGGACCAGATTCCGCGGCTTGCGGGACGGTTTTTATGGTCGCAGATTTGTGCCGCAAAACGGGAGCGCGCCGCCATGCTCTACGTGGCCATGTTCGATGAAGTGGACGAAGGCACCGCGATTTTCAAATGCGCCAATGTGGTGCCCACCGGCCGGCAATCCCAGTTTGTCACGTTTGCCGGCCTGCCCAGTGATTTTTACCTGAAGCTGGTGGGGAAGGGCGCGAAATTGATTCGAGGGGAACTTTCTTTGGAAGCAGTGGAAAAAGACCCGGCCGGCCTTTAGTCAAAATCGGCGCAGCGTCAAGTTCGGCAACCTGCGATACGATGGTCTATCCCACCCACCTGACCGCCGTGCCCGTGATCGCCTTTGCGCTTGTTGGCCCTGGGTTGCCGCGACATCCTTTGCACCTGGATCCATGGGTGAATGGCTTGCAAGCTTTCGATTGGCTGCAGGCGCTCTGGCTTTCTGGGCCATGCTGTGCCGCACTGACGCGCAGCCCGCGCAGACTGGTTTGACCACCAATGCGATCACTCTCACTTCCGTCGTGGTATTTGCGGCAGGCCTCGTACAGCCACTGGTCGAAGATAATCCGGGGTTGCGCGAGCAAATGTTGCAAATCCTTGAATCCGCACCCGACCTCAAATGCCTTGGGACATTTGCGACCGGTGAACAGGCCGTGCCCACCATCATTGAAAAGCGGCCGGATGTTGTGCTGATGGACATCAAGCTGCCCGGCATGTCCGGCATTCAATGCGTGGCGCAAATCAAGAAAGCGGTCCCGGAGATCCAGATCATCATGGTCACGGTTTATGAGGACAGCGAGCGCATTTTTCGGGCCATGAAAGCCGGCGCCAGCGGTTACCTGATTAAATCCAATCCGCCGGAACAGTTGATCGAAGCCATTCGGGACGCCTATGCGGTGGGCGCGCCCATGTCCAGTCCCATTGCCCGCAAAGTCGTGCAGCATTTTCACCTCCGGAGGCCATCCGTCAGAGAGTCGGACAATTCGTCGCCCCGGGAACAGGAAGTGCTCGACCTGTTGGCCATGGGCTTTATCTACTAGGATAATCGGCAACCAGCTTGGCATCAGCGCGGAGACCGTGCGCACTTATGTCAAAAACATCTGCCAGAAAATGCACGCGCGCAGCCGGGTTGAGGCGGTCGCCAAGCACCGATCCGATGCTTAATAAACGCCACCGACCATAGCCACCGGCGGATTACTCTTCCTCGTCTTTGAATAAGAATGCCGTGACGTCCCGGCTCTTGACCATGAGATAAATTCCCATGGCCAACATGACCACCTGCGAAAAGGCAAATAGCCAATAGTGATTCCAAACGGTTCCCTGGGGATAGCCAATTGGATAACCAATGGCCTGCAACATCGGCAGCAGCTCACTGATAAGGGATGGGATGGCATGCACTAAAACTGAAAGCCCCAAAATTTTGATCAAGACGTTCGCCAGTTGTTTTGTTTTCATGTGGTTGTGCTGATGGATCTGGGTGGTTAAACTCCAGCCAGTGAATCGCGCGGAGCTATTGATGTCAACCGCGAAAGTGGACGCCCTTGATGGCAGCAAGCTGGATACAACATTTTTGCATGAACACAATGAACCTGCGGTGGCTGGCACTGATCTTCTGCTGGGCCTGGCTGACGCCCTGCCCGGCGGCCAGCAATGATCCGCGCCCCAATATCATCCTGATCCTGGCCGATGACCTGGGCTTCTCTGATTTGGGTTGCTATGGCTCGGAAATCGCCACGCCCAACCTGGACAAGCTGGCGGCCGGCGGCTTGCGGTTCACGCAGTTTTACAACACGCCGCGGTGTTGTCCCTCGCGCGCAGCCTTGCTCACGGGACTGTATCCGCAGGAAGCGGGAGTGGGCGACATGATGGAAGACCGGGGATTGCCCGGCTACCACGGGGAGTTGAACAGCCATTGCGTGACGCTGGCTGAGGTGTTGCGCAGCGCCGGCTACCACACGATGATGGTGGGCAAATGGCACTTGTGCCACATTTTCTTCGATGGGAAGAAACAGTTGAATTTTCAAACCAACGAGCCTTATTGGGAAAACAAGTCCGACTGGCCGCTCCAACGAGGCTTCGATGAGTACTACGGCACCATTCACGGAGTCTCCAGCTATTTTGATCCCTTTTCGCTGGTGCGCAACAACACCCCCATCAACGCGGAAGGAACGAATTTCTATTACACCGATTCCATCAGCTCGCACGCCGTGGCGAACATTGACAAGTACGCCGGCGGCGGCCAGCCGTTCTTCATGTATGTGGGGTTTACCGCGCCGCACTGGCCATTGCAGGCCCCGGAGCCGGATATTGCCCGGAATCGGGAAACTTATCTGGCCGGCTGGGACTCGATTCGGGCCGCGCGTTATCAGCGTGAAATCGCCTTGGGGATCATCAACCCAGACTGGGGTCTCTCACCCCGCGACTCCCGCGTCATCCCGTGGACCAATGTCGTCAACAAACAGTGGCAGGCCAACAAAATGGCCACCTACGCCGCCATGATCGGGCATTTGGATGCCGGCGTCGGGAAAATCATGTCGGAATTGAGGGCCAAGAATATTGAGCAGAACACCCTGGTGCTGTTCTTGTCCGACAACGGGGCGTGCGACGAACTGGTGCAGCCGGGCTGGTATGATGTGCCCAGCCAGACGCGCGACGGCCGGCCCGTGAGAGTGGGCAATAAGAACCTCACCGACATGGCCGGACCAGTGGATGTCTGGCAAAGCTATGGCCCGCCCTGGGCCAATGTCAGCGACACCCCGTTCCGACTGTACAAACATTTCACCCATGAAGGAGGCATCTCGTCGCCCTTCATCGTGCATTGGCCGTCCGCGATTCAGGAAGCCGGGGGCATCACCCGCCAGGTCGGTCACATCACGGACATCATGCCCACCCTGCTGGAGGCGGCCAAGGCGGTTTATCCCAAAGAATTCAAGTTGCAACCGATTTTGCCGCTGGAAGGGACGAGTTTGCAGCCCGTTTTTGAAGGCAAAGACCGGCCGGAGCCGAAGCCGATTTTTTGGGAACATGAAGGCAACCGGGCGGTAAGATCCGGCGCTTGGAAACTGGTTTCCCGTTATCCCGGGGCTTGGGAACTTTACGACCTGAATGCCGACCGGACCGAGCTGCACGACCTGGCCGGCACCCACCCGGAGAAGGTGCGGGAATTGTCAGATCTCTATCAGCGTTGGGCACAGCGCTGTGGGGTGATGCCGCCCGACCAGTTGCCCGCGCCAAGAAAAATCCAGCCCGCCCCGCTGGGCGAAGGCGCGAATTGATCAGCCGCCCAGAGTTTCAAGCTCCGGAAGCAAGAAGACCAAGACGCAAGAATTCCCTTTCCCCGAATCACCTCGACAGTCTGGCCACTTCGGATCAAAATGTCCGCATTGCTTACCTTCATGAAAAAGTGGTTCCCCCTGTTTGTCAGTTTGCTCGTCGTGACCATTGTCCATCCGGCGGCCGCCATCGCGCCGCTCCTGCTGGCCAATCCCCTGCAAGGCACTGATTCGCGTGATTCCTTCTCGCACGGGAACACCTATCCGGCCATCGCCCTACCCTTTCCGATGAACACTTGGGCGCCCTATACCGAACCGGCGCAGGATTCATTTTTTTATCAATACCGGCATGACCACATTTACGGCATCCGGCAAACCCACGAGCCCAGCGTGTGGATCCGGGATCATGCCACGTTTTCGCTGATGCCATTTTCCGGCCAACTGGTGGTGAAGGAAAAGGATCGCGCCTCAACGTTCCGGCACGAAGGGGAAATCGCCCAACCCAGCTACTACAAGGTGCGGCTGGACACTTGGAAGGCCACGGCCGAGGTCACTCCGACCGAGCGCGCGGCCCGGTTCCGCTTCACGTTTGAGCCGTCAACCAATGCCGGCATCGTGTTGGATGTTTTTGAAAGTGATAAAGATGCTTCCGTGGAAATCATCCCGTCGGAAAACAAGATCATTGGCGTCGCCCGCAACAACAGTGGGGCGGTGCCCGCCAATTATGGCAATTACTTTGTGATTGTCTTTGACCGCCCGTTCACCACCAGCGGCGTCTGGTCGGACCAAGCGGTGGAAACCGGGGGGACAAATATGGCCGGCCGGCACGTGGGGGCCTTTGTCGAGTTCGGCGCGGGTCAGGACCGGGTGGTCGAATGCAAAGTCGCCTCCTCGTTCATCAGTCCCGAACAGGCGGAACGCAACCTTGAGCAAGAGATTGGCGGGGCGGATTTTAATGCCATCCGGCAGCGCGCCGAACAGGCATGGAATGCGGCGTTGAACCGGGTCCAAATCACGGGCGGTTCCGAAGAACAGCAGCGCACATTTTACAGCGCCTTGTATCGCAGCATCCTGTTCCCGCATCGGGTTTATGAGTGGGATGGCGAGCATCACCCGATCTATTCCAGTCCCTATGATGGCAAGATTCATTCCGGCGTTATGTACACGGATACGGGCTATTGGGACACCTTCCGCGCCGCGCATCCGCTTTATAATTTATTGTATCCCGAGATCAGTGCGGAAATTCTTCCCAGCATGCTCAACGCCTACCGGGAAAGCGGGTGGCTGCCGGCCTGGTCCAGTCCGGGCCAACGCCAGGCCATGATCGGCAATCATGCGTTTTCCGTGCTGGCCGACGCTTGGGTCAAGGGCATCACGAATTTCGATTTGTCAGTCGCGGTCAATGCCACCATTCACGACGCGCACCACGGAGGCATCTTTGGCATGGGGCGCGGCGAAGCAAACGATTATGACACGCTGGGTTATATTCCTTATCCCAAGACGGGCGATGCCACTTCCAAGACGCTGGATTACGCTTATGACGATTTTTGCGCAGCCACCCTGGCGCAAGCCGCCGGCCGGCCGGCGGACGCACAGGCCTTCCTGAAAAGCGCGATGAACTACACGAATGTTTTCGATCCCGGCTCGGGCCTGATGCGCGGGCGCAAAGCCGACGGTTCCTGGTGCGAACCTAATGATCCCACTGAATGGGGCGGGCCGTTCATCGAAGGCAATTCCTGGCAATGGAGTTGGAGCGTCATGCACGATGTGCCCGGCCTCATCAAGCTGATGGGGGGTGACCGGAATTTCGGAAGCAAACTCGATGCGCTGTTCCACCAGGAACCCGCCGTCCAAGTCGGCACCTATCATCACCTGATTCATGAGATGAACGAAATGGTGGCGCAAAACCTGGGCCAGTACGATGGCGGCAATGAAATTGTCCAGCATGTGATCTACCTTTACGACTACGCCGGCCAGCCGTGGAAGACCCAAGGGCGCATCCGCCAAGTCATGAACCAGCTCTACCAATCCACCCCCGACGGCCTGCCCGGCGATGAGGACAACGGACAAATGTCTGCTTGGTATGTGTTTAGCGCGTTGGGGTTTTATCCGGTGTGTCCGGGCTCGGATGCCTATCTCATCGGCAGCCCGCTGTTTGATCAGGCCACAATTAATTTGTCCAACGGCCGAAAATTCGTCATTACCGCGCACGACAACGGGCCGCAGCGACCGTATATTTCCGCCGCCACCTTGAACGGTCAGTCACTCGACAAGGTCTTTCTAAGGCACTCCCAAATCACAGCCGGGGGCGAAGTCCGCTTGGAAATGAATTCCGGTCCTGATTATCACTGGGCCAGCAGTCCCGGCAGTCGTCCGCCGGCGCTTATGCCGGCGCTGCAACCCTAACGCAGGGGCCGGTTGAGAAGGCAGCTCGGAGCGGTTTGAAGTAATGAGATTTCCAGCTGCAGGTTCATTCTGTTCCGCCCTTGCAGGGCTTGATATAAATCGCCGCCCCAAATCCAGGTCGTGGCTGGCCTGTCATGTTTCAAGGCTTCCAGCCCGCTCGTTGCCATCCCCGGCTCCAATCCCCGCGATGAACGCCGCGGAACCTGAGAACTTCATTTGGCGGCCGCCGTTTGAATTTGCGGCTTTGCATCGCCATCCCTTTGCGCTGAAATGAACGGGTGAAACCGAAATCATTCATGCTCGTCGCCGGCGAAGCCAGCGGGGATCTGCTCGCCGCGGAATTGGTGACGGCCCTGCGGGGGCAGTTGCCGGACGCGAATTGTTTCGGCGCGGGCGGGGCCCGGATGGCGGCCGCGGGCGTGACGCTCGTCCAGGAAATGTCGCAGCTTTCCGTGGTGGGCATCACCGACGTGCTCGCCAAACTGTTTGAACTCCGCCGATTGATGCAGAAACTGCTGGCGACCGCCATCGAGCGGCAGCCGGATGTGATCGTGGGCGTGGATTACGGCGGATTCAATTTGCGCTTCGGACACGCGGTCAAGGAATACGTCCGCAACAATCCATTTGCCAAGTGGAATCCCCAGCTCGTGCAGTTCGTCTCGCCCCAAGTCTGGGCGTCGCGCCCCGGCCGCGCGCGGCGGCTGGCCGGGGATTACGATCTGCTCTTGAGCATCTTCCCGTTTGAAAAGGACTGGTATGCGCAGCGGGCGCCAAATTTGCGCGTCGAGTTCGTGGGACATCCCATGGTGGGACGATTTACGGCGGACCATTTGCGCGGGTTTACCAAGGACGATTTGCAATTTGCGCGGATCGCAGCGGGAGGTGCGTTAACCGCCAATCGTCCACCGCAAATCCTGCTGTTGCCGGGCAGCCGGAAAAGCGAATTGAAGCGGCACCTGCCGGCGATGCTGGGGGCATGGGAACTGATGCAAGCACACTTGCCGGGCGCTGGCTTGAGAATGGTCTTGCCGGACGAGAAATTGACGGAAATTGTGTATTGGCACTTCGCAGACCGGCTTCATCTGCGAGGCAGCCTGACGGGGTCGCCAGATCTGGGCAGCGCTCAAAGCCTGGCGCAGCGCTGTTTTCCCAATCTGGAAATTCAAATTGGCAACCTGTCCCAGGCGCTGGCCCAAGCGGACTTGGCCCTGGCCAAAACCGGCACCGTCACCATGGAATGCGCGTTTTTCGGCGTGCCAGCGGTGACGCTGTACAAAGGCTCGTGGCTCAATTACCAGATCGCTCGGCATTTGATCACGGTGAAGACCTTCACCATGCCCAACCTGCTCGCGAACGAGGAGGTCTATCCCGAATTGCTCCAGAACGAATTGACGGCGGAAAATCTAGCGCGGGCTGCGCTGGAACTGCTGCAAAACGAAGAGCACCGAAAGAAAATAAAATCGCAGCTCGCCCGGATCATCGCCTCGCTGGGCGAACCCGGCGCGCCACAACGGGCGGCGGAAGCGATTATGCGTTTGCTGGAATGATGATCCGCGATCGTTATATGTCTGGTGCTAGGAGTCCATGCCCATTATCGGAGCGCGGCTCGGTGAGCCGCAGCAAGGTCCATCCGGCAAGGCGCGTCCCTATTATCGCAATCCGCCTCCAGCTGAGCGAAGCGGCTGCGGGTCACAGACCCGCCCGCCATCCTCGAATTTATGAAAGACCTGACCAACCCATTCTGGATCAAATTGAAAGGCCTGCTATTCCTGCTCGTCGGGCTGGCAGCGACGGTTTTCCTGTTCTTGGATGATCCGAGGTGGCAAACGGCGGTCTTGCTGGCAGTGGCAATTTGGAGTTGCTGCCGGTTTTACTATTTTGCGTTTTACGTCATCGAGAAATATGTTGACCCGACATATAGATTCTCCGGGCTGGTTTCGTTCGCGCGCTATCTGCTTGAGCGGTCGAAGAAACCCTGAATCGGAAAGTCACACCTGCAGGCCGCGTGCCCTCAGGCAACGGGCTGTGGTGTACCACCATCCATCAACTTGTTTGCCCCCGGCACAGCTTTCGTCCTCTCCCTCGAGTTTTCCAGTCTTCGATTACGACAACGACAACGAGGACGATTCCGTTGCGGCGCCTGCCCTACGTTGTGAAGACCGCCGGCTTGCGTGGGGAAGCTCGCCTGATCACTGACACTGCACGTCGAGCATTATCGGATATCATCTGCAACTCCGGCTGCAACGCCGGATTTTCTCCATGCTTCCGAATCATGCGGTCGGTGTAGCCTTGAATGATGGTCAAAATGTTATTCAACTCATGGGCCACTTCGCGCCCGATCTGGTTGGAGGTCTCCGGCGACGGTTGATGCACATGCGCCAGCGACCCGGATTCCAGGGTTGGCACCATATTCTGACAGATGTTGTCCATGGATGGCATTCATCTCTCTAAGCAAAGTCCTTGCCAACAGGATTTTAGGTCAAATAATAGGGTTTCCCACGTGGCTGCGCACTATTCCCCGACACATTGCCCAGGTTAAGGACAAATGCCAAATTCCCGACTGGCTTCCGGCGACGGAAACGTTATGCTAGGTGCCCGAATCGTATGAACCTCGCGTTGGACTCCATCGGTCTGATTGCCGGCAGCCGCTCGCTGCCGCTCGATTTTGCGCGTCTGGCCCGCGCCGCCGGCGTCAAACGCATCATCGCCGTGGCCGCCGAAGGCGAGACCGACCCGGCCCTGGCCACGCTGGTGGACGAAATCGTATGGCTCAATGTCGGCCAAGTGGGCAAGATGATTTCCGCCTTCACCACCCGCGGCATCACGCAGTGCGTCATGGCCGGCCAACTCGCGCCAAAAAATCTCTTTGATCTGCGGCCGGATCTCCGGGCTATGGGGGTGCTGCTGCGCCTCAAGGAAAAGAACGCGCATACGTTGTTCGGCGCGGTGGCCGAGGAATTGAAAAAAGACGGGGTGGAACTCATCGCGGCGACCCCCTGGCTGGCGCCGCTCATGCCCCAGGCCGGCTTCACACTCGGCCCCCGACTCGCGGAGGAATTAAAGAGCGACGTGGAGTTTGGTTTTCGCATCGCCAAGGAAATTTCACGGCTGGAGATCGGCCAACTGGTGGTGGTGAAAAATGGCGCGGTGCTCGCCGTGGAGGGCTTCGAGGGCACGGACGCATGCCTGGCGCGCGGCGGGGAACTCGCCGGCAAGAACGGCGGCGCGGTGGCGGTGAAAGTCGCAAAATTGAACCACGACATGCGCTTCGACATTCCCTGTCTCGGCGCAAAAACGTTTGAAACCTGCGCCGCCGCCAAGATCGCCGTGCTGGCGCTCGAATCCGGCAAGACGCTGCTGTTGGACCGCGGCCAGTGCGAAGCCCTGGCCAAGAAACACAAAATTTCCGTCCTTACCATGGACTGAATGAATGAATGAAAAGTGAAGCGTTACCCAGGCAAACCGCCCCGCCATCAAAAGTGCGCGGCTGCCACGATTCAATGCTTCACAGTTTACCGCTTTAACACTGCCACGCTTTTACCATGCTCAACTCCCACGAACTCCTTGGTTTCATGTCGCCCGCGCTGGCGACGGACATCCTCCAATTCACATTTGAATCGGACAAACCGGCTTACAAAGCCACCCTCGCCGCCGTGGCGCAAGCCAAACACGTGCGCCCGGTCTTTCTGGAGCGCCAGCCCCGCGAGTCGCGGCATCTGGCGATGCTCGCCGTACTCACCAAGCCGCAATTGGATGGCGCCGCCGCCGCCCTGCTCCGCGCCTGGCTCGTCAAAAAGCACAAAGCCATGCTCGTGGATTTCCTGAACGCGCTCGACATTCCCAACGAAGAGGGCGTGGTGGAAGATCTGCCCGCCGCCGTGGACGACGCCAAACTAAAGGCGGCCGTGGAAATCATCCTCGGCAAATACCCGCACGAGGTGGTGGCCGTTTACCTGAACGCGTTCAACGACATGAACACCGCCAATTGGCCCAACTTGAAAGCCATGCTCGAAAGCGAGGCCAAACTGCAGCTGGGCAATCACGCCGGATGAGACCAGAACAATGGGACATTTTTAAGCGGGCGGCCCGGCGGGAAAAATTGGACCGGATCCCCATGGCGCTGATCATTGACAGCCCGTGGATTCCCGGCTACCTGGGTCTGAACCACCTGGATTATTACCTTGATCCGGAACTTTGGTTCCAGTCGCACCGGAAGATCCACCGCGAGTTTCCAAACATCATTTTCGTACCTGGCTGGTGGATGGAGTACGGCATGGCGGCCGAGCCATCCGCCCTGGGGGCAAAGATCAAATTCTGGCCGCAGAACACACCGAGCGAATGCCCCTTGCTGCTGCGCCTGGAAGATGTCGCAGAACTCCCAAAATATGCTGTGGAAAACGACGCGTTCATGGCCCTGACGCTCCATCGCATTCGCAGTCAGCGCCAGCGCATCTTGGACATGGGCGAAATACTGCCCCTGATCACATCGCGCGGGCCGATGTGCCTGGCGGGATTTGCGCGCGGCACCACCGATTTGATGCTGGAGCTCGTGGAAAAACCCGAGTGGGTGCACAAGCTGCTGGACCTGTGCACGAATCTGATCATTGACTGGCTCAAGGCGCAACATCAGGCGATGGGCAACACCGTCGAAGGCATCTTTATTTTGGACGATCTGGTGGGCTATGTGGGCGAAGACCATTATCTGGAATTCTGCCATCCCTATCTCAAGCGCATCTGCGACGCTTTCCCGGCGGACTGGGTGAAGGTGTATCACAACGACATGAGCGTGCGGGTGTGTCTGGAGCATTTGCCAGACGCCGGATTCAATGTGCTCAACTGGGGCAAACAGACGGACATCGCGGAAGTGAAACGCCGCGTCGGCGACCGCATCTGCCTGATGGGAAACGTCAATCCGCTGGAAGTCGGGGTGCGTGGCACGCCTGCGGAAGTGCGCCAAGCCACGCTGGAGGTCTTGGAAAAAGGCGGCGACCGCGGCATGATTTTGTCCGTCGGCGGCGGCACGAGTCCGGGCATGCCCCGGGAAAACATCGTCGCCATGCTGGCCGCACTGGAGGAGTTTAACGGACGCCGGATTTAACAGACTTTCACGGCTTCGATGCCCAGCAAGGCCGCCAGTTTTTGCAGCTTGTCCGCGATGTGCCCCACGCCGACCGCGCAATGGTGCGCCGGGCCGTGCAGATTCCATTGCTCGACGAATTTTCGCGCGCCGAGGCTGAAGCGGTAGCGGCTGTTGGTGTTGCCGATTTCCATGATGGGGCCGGGCACGGATTCGCCCTCGGCCATCAGCAACTTCAATTTCCCATCCGTGGTCTCCACCACCGAGAGGCAGGTCACCGGGCCGTGCTTGACCGACATTTCCACGGAGAGTCCCCGGCCCACTTTGCCGTGATATACTGTCAGTGGACGAACCTTGGTTTTGCCCTCGGCGATTTTGAGGTGGCCGGGACCGTCGTGGCCCATCAATACCACATCATCCTTGAAATCCATCGCATAATACTCCGTGAATGAGCCGCCCACGCCAAACGTGTCCATGATCTTCATCGCCTGCGCATTCTTCACCTCGTATTCGCCGGCCACCGGCACGCCCCGCGCCGTCAGGAGGGAATTGCCCAGAATGATGGAACTGATGGCGTCCTCGTTATCAGCGTTGCCCGTGCCCATGTAATAATAAGCCAGCGAGCCGAGGTCGTGTTCCTGGACCAGCCGGTCCAGCGCCACGGAGGTGCGCGCGGCCCGGTTCAATTCGGCGGCGGAGCAGTCGCTTTGCACGTCGAACACGCGCTTGAAATGGGCCACGCGGTCCTTGATCGCCTTCGCCGAAACCTCGCGGCGCAGGGCCGCCAGCTCGTCCACCTCCACAATTTCCAGATGGCCGCCAAAGGTGGCGCATTGCAAAGTGGTGTCGGAATAAATATCCAGCATCCCGCAGTAGTAATGCCCCATCAAGCCCAGCCGGTTGTGGAACATCGTGTGCGCCACGCGGGCGGCCCCAATCCACGCGTCCAGCTCGCGCGCGCAAACCGGATCGTCGTGCAGCATCCCGGTGATTTGGTGAAAATCCACGCCCGCCCGCTGGAACACATTGGCAATTTCCGGCACCGGGCAGGCCGCGCAATGCGCCAGCCATTCCCCGGTCATCGCCGTGCGGTCGCCCATCCGGTTGAAACTCGCGTAGTCAATCGCTGCTTCCGGGGCCAGATTCAGAATGATCACCGGCACTTTCGCGCGTTGCACCACAGGGAGAACGGTGGACGAAAGTGCGTAGGTGGTCACGTGCAGAAAAATGATGTCAACGTCCGCCATGCGGAATTGGTGGCCGGCTTCCAGCGCCTTCACGGGATTGTCAATCAGGCCGAGATTCACGACCTCCACATCCGGCCGGCTGAGCTTCTGCTCCACCACCCGCACATAACCTTCGAGGCGCGGCTTAAGCCCTTTGAACTGCGGCCAGTAGGTGTCCAAGCCGATGCCAAAGAGTCCAACCTTGAGTTTTCGTTTCATAAAAGTGATGGGCACAGATTGTCCATTTCCGGGCCTGAATTGCAAATAATTAGTGGCGACAGCCAATGCATCGCTGTCACTCAGCAGCTTCATGACCCTGGTCACCCCGCTGCCCAACGCGTTCTTCGGAACGACCGGAGCCAGCGATGCCAATGAAGCACATCACCACGGTGTGCCCCTGCTGACCAGCTTGTTTCAAAAAACTCAGCTTGTCGCCCACCCGGACCGGTATGTCACTGAGCTGGGTAGTCGGAAGGCAATGAAACTCGCCTTCAACACCGATGCCCAAGCTCTGGCTGCAGGCTGGGCGATGCCAAAGCCGCCGGCCAGTGGTGACAGATTCAGAAGTTGCGAAATGCGCCCGCGCTCAATTATGCGCAGCGCGCGTTCCAACTCTAAACTGTACGGATGTCTGAAGTTCAAAAGACAAATGACTGCTTTCACAATATTTTGTCGCGGCAGGACGCAGCGGAACATTGTCGCCAAAAGATTTGGGCTTGGATGCGGTTAGTCTGACAAACTCGTGTACGCCGGCGAGATCGAGTTGTCAGGGATAGGCAAGGCGGAAATAGCCGCCAGTCTGAGTGAAACTCAGCGGGATGACAATCTGGTTCGTGGCCGCACTGTTGGGCAACCGAACCCAGTCGTTTGTATTTGCGCTTATGCCTTTGTTCAGATTGTTGGTCTGAGTCAGCAACGTCCAGCCCGTGTGATCCGCCGGCCAAGAGAAGATCAGGTTTTTGCCGATGAACCTTGCCGCGAGGGTTGGTGAGTTGGTCGCAATCGCCTGACTGACGAACGTCACGACGCTGGCCGCCGGCAACGTGCAGGTGAAACTGGCGTTGGTGAGGTTGATGGCTGGCTGGCTGGCGAGCGAAAGGTCCGCCGACGTGATCCAAGGCGTGACGCGGACGCAGTTGAACCCGACGAGGTTGAAGGTTTGCGTGAAGTCCGCCGCATTGGTGTTGATGGCCACCAGCGCGAAATTGCCCGAGGCCGGGTCTTTGTAGGCGCTGATGGAAGTCGCACCGATATTGGCGACCCCGATGCGGTAATAACCGGGACGGACGAAACGGCTGAATTGCCCGAGCACATACATGCGCTTGGCCGGCAGACCGTTGGGGTCCACCAGACTTTCGTTGTCCGTGGGATACGGGATAAGCCACCAGTAATGCCAGGCATTGACCTGGTCAATGGTCAGCATGTCATGAATTTGGAGTGCCCAAAAGAGGCCATTGGTCATGCTGCCGTCATAGGCGTCGAATGTGGAAACTTCCGTTTCCCATAGCGGCTTGCCGTAGTTGGTGATGACGGAGTGCGAGCCGCCGTAGTCGTGGGCGGCCACGATGCCCACTTGCGCGGCCGTGGCGGGATCGGTCATCGCGGTGGTAGCGAGGCTGTAATCGTAATTCCAATTGGCGTCTTCCGGGAGCATGATGCGGGTGGAAGCCACGCCGGCATTGGTCAACGCCGCCGCCAGGTAAGGCACGAAATCGTGAATCTGTTGGGCGGTCCACAGGCAGGACCCGTAGCTGGTGCTCATGTCCGGCTCGTTCTGGACCGAAACGGCATAGAGGTTGACGCCGTAATTTGCTTTCATGGCCGCCACATAGCCGGCCAGCAGATTGGCGTAACCCTGAAAATTGGCGGGGCTGGAAACAAAACTGCCGCCATTCTCCGAGTTGGTGTTCTTATAAATGACCGGCGGACTCCAGGGTGTGCTCCAGACACGCGCACCCCGGGCTTGCGCCATTTGCATGATGCTGGTTTCGACCGTCGTTCCGTCGGAGGCAAAGCTGTTACGCAACAGCGAAAGACCAATGCCGTTGAAAGCGAAATTCGTCCGGCCATCCTGCGAGGTTCCCTTGCCGCTGTTCGTGGAGAAGAACATGTCAGCCTGATTGGTGGTCCAACTGCCATCCCAGGCCGAGGACGCGCCAAAGCCGTCAATGGGCTGGCAGACATTGGTCCAGGCCACCGTGCATTGTCCGTTGGTGGGGTTGGGGGTGGACACCGGCTCCACGTCCAAGTCATCAATGTAATAGGCGGCACTCGCGCTGGAAGGCACTTCGGCATACAAAAACAGCGACGTGACCGCGCCCGTGGGAGCAAGCGTGTATTGCCCCGCAAACTGGACCCAGCCATTCGTGGATATGGTGCCAGAAGTGAGCCAGTTGTAGGAAGTCCCGCTGGCATCCGATTCCTCCAAAGTCAAGGCTATGGTCTGGTTCGCACCCCCGGCCAGCCGCAACCACACCGAGATATTGTATGTCTGATTGGTCTGCAGGCCCCCCAAGAGCGACTGACCGATGCCATTCCATGTGGCGGTGCGATTTGTCACCAGGCAGGCGTAATTGCCCGAATGAACGTAATTGGTTTCGACGGAGATCAAACCTGCGCCAAAGTCGGACCAGCCGGTCGTGTCGCCGGTTTCAAAGCCGGGGTTCGTCGCGAGATTCTGCGCTGAGGAGATTCCGATTTGCATCATTAAGCCCGCGAGGAATGCACCCAATAACCGGAACTGGTTCTTGCTTGATGAATTGTATGGAGCGCCTGACAGGGGCATGATGATGGACGCCTTATTACCCGACCAGAAGAACCTAGTCAATGTTAAAAACTGGAAGGGGTTGGTTGGGTGTATTCATAAATTGTTTGTGATAAACAATTTATGGCGGAAGGGGTGGGATTCGAACCCACGGAACCCGTGAGGGTTCTCCTGATTTCGAGTCAGGTGCCTTTAACCACTCAGCCACCCTTCCAACCGTTTATTATCAGGCATTTACGATGGACTCGCCATTTGCAATTTGAATTTCCGATACTGCAATCTGATACTGTTTGCATGAATGCACAAAACCAGACCGAGCCAGATTCAATTTGGCAAAAGACACCGTACGCGAATTTGCTGCGGTACAATCCATCGGGAAAATATTTTGCACGAATTCGGGTTCATGGCAAGCTGATTCGGCGGACCCTCAAAACTTCCTCCCTCTCGGTCGCAAAGCTCAGGCTCTCGGATTTGGAAAAGTCCGAGCGCCAAAAGGGCGAACATCAGCCCCATTGGGTCACAAAGACGGCGGTGCTTTGGCAATGAAGGTTTACGGTCATCTGCGTGACCAGCATTCGGTTGCCATGGCTCAGAAAGTGACGTTCTCAACCCAAACGTCCGAAGCAAAGACATCCCCTGCACCATTATCCAACAGCCAAAACTGACATAAACCTCGCTGGTTGGGTCACAAATACGGCGGGGCTTTGGAGATGAACACAGGGATTTAAGCAACGGTTTCGGATAGAGGGATATTCTCAAGTCATCGTGAAGGAACTATTTGAAGCCTGCGTCGCCTGGATTGAGCGGCACATCTTGAAAATTGACGTGCAGCTCAAACCCTGCCAGACCGCGTTTTATAGGGCGGAGGATCTGGAATAGCATGGTTTGAACAAAGGCACTGCGATAAAATGAATGCGCTGAAGCTTGAATATGACCCTTGCCGCGGAGGATTTCACATCGAATTCAGTTCCGCTCCCGCCACCTCAGTCCACCCCATCCTTGGCGGGCTTTTTCATCTGTGCAAAACGAAAGATTCTCGTATAGCACGATTGTTTTGCTGGGACAGAGTGGGCGGGCGTTTTCCAGGTCTGCACTCGAACCAGGCTGCCTTTTCACGCTCCTTTCCCCTGAACGAGGAAGGAGGAAAGGCTGGTTCTGTTCAGGTAACACAATCCCTGGAACAGCTTGGAATCTGGATCGGCTCGGTTCGTGACCAGCAACCCTCCACCCTTCAAGACGAGGAACATTCCATCTCAGTCTGGATAGCGGAGAACCAAGTCATCGGCATCAGGATTGGTATGCGGTCAATCGCGGCCATGTATCCGTTCAATTCACTGAATTTGGCGGCGGAAGATTTGAAGTGATGGCCGGTTTTGATTCGACCCCTGACACGCAGGGCCAGGACGTCACCCAGCCTCAATCCTCAAACATACCCGCTACCCTGCACTTGAGCCCATCACAAAGTTGTTCCAGGGTATCCAGCGTGATGTTCTGATCCGCAAGTTCGAGGCGGTGGAGCGTGGGACGCCAATTCCACGCGATCCGCCGGAGCTGCCGGTCATCCTGATGAGCGGCCACAGCGTCTTGGTGAATGACTGCAGCTCGCGGGAGACGGGTCATCTGCGAGTTGTTGCAAAAGCCTGTTTCGCTGTCCATTCTGGCCAAAATGATGCACCGCGTCTTGAAGCCGAAATTTTGACTGGTATCAGTTGGCGCCAGATCTTCCAGCAGCTTTTGAAGGCACCCTGAAAATCTTGCGCCTCAATGTCTCAAAAACACACAGTGTCCGCCAGCGGTGTCCATAAAAATCAAGTCCATTGGATCGTGATCATGAATGCACTACTACTTGACCGACAAAATAAGTTCCCAAGACGATGAGGAATAGAGAAACTGCCCCAAAACTGAAGCCGATGACCCAATTGCGACGGCATATCTGGTAAATCCGCCGGCATATCTGGTAAATCCAATACCCCGCCCAATACCCTGCGAAGAGGAGAAGATACATCAGATAAATCATACTCGCCTTTCGAATTAGAAGTTTAAGTCACTGCGTTTCGTTGCTTGGCACGAATCGGACCGCTCATCAAAGGTCTGGTCCCAAAATGGGATCAACGCCACCATTTTTTGTCATGACACTGCCTGTCACAAGCACTGCTGTTTACATTCTACAGCAAGGCGGATGCCAATCTTGAAACGTCCTTAACTCCAGAAGTGTCCCAAGTGTGTGACGGGTATATCCCGTTAAACATCCCAATCTCGAAATCATCCCTCTCCACAAAGATCCACCGGTGCTGATCTGCCATCCTCAGCATCCGCTCGCCAAACTCAAAGCCATTAAACTCAAGCAGTTGGCGGACAAAAAGATGATTGGCTTTGAACCGAACATCCCTAGCCGCAAAGCCCTCGACGAATTGATGCACGAACAGGGAGTGGTGGTTAAATACGCCCTGGAAACCAACAATGTGGAGACGATTAAACGGGCGGTGGAAATTGACGCCGGCATCGCGATTGTTCCGGAAATAGCTGTGAGGCAGGAAGTTGAAAAGAAATCCTTGTCGGCCGTGGAGATCGAGGGTGGCTTTCGTTTCTATTCCCCCGCCCCCA
>Ga0364880_10070_pt1 | contig 64986 bp, 60 predicted proteins | sample ExccelJu500001D3_5_FD_206927 | JGI IMG/M metagenome (GOLD analysis project Ga0364880, IMG submission 206927) | Enriched cells from Trout Bog Lake Hypolimnion, Wisconsin, USA - BchlTB.July30.5000.01.D3 | ecosystem: Environmental > Aquatic > Freshwater > Lake > Hypolimnion/Profundal zone | place... | reverse complement strand
TTTTTCGATGGAAGCACGAAGCTCACCGGAATCAAGGGGTGTTAGTTTATTGAAGATTGGCAGAATAAGGGAGGTGTAGAACATGGCCACGAATATCATAATGGACGCCACAACTATCCATGCTGCCAGCCAAAAGCTATTGCCCAGTAGCCCAAACAAAAAAGTGAGTAAGGATATAATAGCGCCGCCTACTACAACACCCAGCGCCATGTTTTTTAGTTTATCGACCACAAAAAGCTTTGGTGTAACTTTATTAAACCCAAATTTCTCTTCAATAACAAAGGTGTGGTAAAGGTCAAAAGGCAATGACATCAGCGAAGTAACAGCACTGATGATACCGAAGAATATAAGCGCCTGCAGGATAGGGGAGGAGGAATACCCCCTGGCCACCTGATCTAACCAGGCAAAACCCCTGAACTCCAAAAAGGTGATGGTCAGAATAAACGATAGCACCGACGACAGTGTTCCTACCTGAAAATTGGCCCGGGCATAATCACGTGCTTCAGCATATTTTGCCGGGTCGTAAAGGTCTTTTACCTCCGGGGCTAAAGGGCTGTTCCAGCTTTTTAAATTGAGGGACGAAAGCACCTTTGACAGTACGAATTCAAAAATTATAAAACCGATAATAACGTATAAAATAACCTGGGCCATGAATGATGTGTTTATGTGTTAAAGTGTTAAAGTGTTAAAGTGTTAAAGTGGGAAGGTGTTAAGGTGCGAAATTATTTACGTGAACACCTTAACACTTTCGCACGTTAACACACTCTATCTTCTATCAAAAAAGTGTCTGTCCTCTTCTACCTTTTCAAGATCAATTGCATGCGGTGGTGGGGGATGGCTGTTTCTTAAGAGGTAGGCGATAATGCCACCGCTGATAGCCCCGTAAAGATGCGATTGCCATGAAATACCTTGTTGAGGAATGAATCCCCAAACCATACCACCGTATACTAACACCACAGCTATTGCAATCGTGATGGACATCCGGTCTCTTCTGAACCAACCCGACGCCACCAAAAAGGCGGCGATACCATAAATAATTCCGCTGATACCAATATGAACCCCGTTATCCGGGGCTAATAACCAAACCAATAAACCGCTTAACAGGTGTATGAAAACAAGAACTATAATTGCCACACCCGGGTAGGCGTTCAGCAAAACTGTTAGAAGTATCATAATGGGCAGCGTATTCGATATCAGGTGATCAAAACTACCGTGAATGAACGGTGAAAAAATGATACCTTTTAAGCCTGACGTATGGTGAGGCCAGTTGCCATAAGGGCTAAAATCAAATAACCCGAGATATTGAATGATCTGAACTATCCAAAGCACCGATACCAAACCCAGCACTAACATTGCATTTTGCCAAAAAGCACTTTTTTCCGAACCCATTGTTTTTATGTTGCACAAATATGCTGAAATATATTTTGCAGTGAAATGGTGAAACAGTAGCCGCGCTTACATTGTTTTCAACCTGTGGCGCAGATGCATTTCCATATCCCACGATTTTAATCGTGGGCTATGGAATAAACAAACTACCGAAACCGTTTCAACGGTTTCCCCGGCCATTTTACTACTCCTAACCTCTATAAATAAAATATCCTGCCTCTTTATGGGAAGCAGGATATTCTATTCTTGAAAGACCTTCTAGTGCCAGTAGCCTACAAACTTGTATGCGGTTCTGTTGCCATTGGTGTAGGTGATATAATATCCGTCACCACAGGTGGTTGCTGTGCCGATATGGTTGCCGTTGAAGTCGGTTCCGTATTGAATGGTTGCGGTACGGTTAGCTACTTTATGTATTGCTGTTCCAGTGTAAGGTTTCCAGGTGCAGCTCGCGTTATTGTTTGCGGAAATAGGCGTGGTGATTGCGGTTGTAAATCCGATGCCAAATCGGTTGGTGCCGGTTACGTCGATGTTGTTGGCAGCCTCGGTTGAAACAGTTACCGTTATAGTGTTTACATTACCGGATACAGCACTGCTCCAGCTTCTTGTTCTGTCAACCGTCCAGCTTCTGCTGGTTCCATTAGGGAAAGAAATTTCCATGCTGCCCTGATTTCGGCGGGAAACCGTAGTATTTTGATCAAGACCATAAATCACCCTCCATTCCAGACCGTTGGTTTCTTTTGTCAACGTGTGGGTACCATTTACTGTGAAACTTCCCAGAGTTACAGGGTCGGTAATAACTAAGTTATTGATGTTTACAGTTAATACCGAACCTGATGTATTCCACGGAATACCAGAACTGTTTGTAATGGTAACTGTTCCTTGGCGAATTACACCGTTGCAAGTGGTAGTTCCATCATAAGTAAGCGTAATTACCCGGTTACCTGCGGTACCGCTGTCCACCAGTGATACTCCGCATAACACTGCTGAGTTCCACCAACCTTCAGTTTTTCCTGAGAAACTTTTTACCTGTCCTGCCGCAGCAGCTGCATCATCCGCTGTAGCGTTTGCTGCATTGGATATAGTGGCGTTGTCTTGTGCGCTTACGCTATCGTCATAAGCACTGCTTGTTTCTTTTTTACACGAGTTAAGTGTAATGACCGCTCCCAGCGCAAAGGTCAGGGACAGTGCTAACATAAACTTTTTCATAATGGCGATTTTAGGGTGTTATTAATTTTCTTCTATGACCAAGTCCAAACGAATTGGTTTAAAACAACACAATTTTTTTTTCTTCCTCCCTTGGTTGGCGTCTCTGCCACAACTGTTTGGAAAATTCGTTTTTCAGGCGAAGCGAAGAAAAACTAAATCTGTCCCACGCAGGTGAGCATGTGCGTCAAGCTAAGAGGACAAAAAGGCGATATAAACGATTGGTAGTGAATAGGAAAGGTAGTGCATAAAAAGTGGGAAGATTTGATTTGTATTTTTTTCAAATGTTGGCGCAAATGAAAACAAAGCAAACTTCCCGCTGTGAAATTAAAAAAGCGTAGGCACATTATCAAAGCAAAAGATAAGTTCAGTTGCATGCGCTACCGGATTTGAAAAACGCAATGGAGGTAAGGTAAAAGCTTATAGTCTTATCTTATCGTTTATGAATTTAATGGCTTGTGGCAATATCAGCTACTGGTCGTGGTCTCGTTCTTTGACAACAATAATAGGACGGCATGTAAGCAAACAGGCCATATTTGAACGGATGACACCCGCATGGGTAGCCACGGTTAAAGCATTGGTTGCGGAGGTTATAAAAACGCAAGCTGCTTCACAAAAGAAAAACAAGCTGTTTAAAAAGTTTGGACAGGTTTGGCTTCAGGACAGTACTTGTGTTCAATTGCCATCGTTGCTCTTTGATAAATACAGGGGCAATACATCGGGTGGAAAGAAGAACGCAGTGGCAAAACTCAATGTTATAGTTAACGTCGTAAATGGTTTTTGTGCGCATATGTCATGGACTGGTTTTACGGTAACAGAACAAAGTCTTTCATCCGACATTATGAGCATTGCCAGGGCAAAAGACCTAGTCATACGCGACCTTGGATATTTTGTCTTATCTGTTTTAAGCAAGATGAATGATGCCCGCATTTACTTTTTAAGCCGTTGGAGAAATGGCGTTGTTTTATACGATGCCGCAAACGGACAAGAGATTAAGCTGCGAAGTTTGCTAAGAGGCAAAGCGTATGTGGATATGGAAGTTCTATGTGGAAGAGCAGAAAAAGTAAAGGTGCGTTTGGTGGCCATAAAACTTACTGAAGCGCAGGCTAACGAAAGAAGACGAAAAGCCAAGGCGGACAGGCACCGAAGCGCCAATCATAATAAAACATATTACTATCTTTTAGGCTACTGCATTTTTATTACAAACGTACAGGAAGATATATGGGATTACAGGCAGGTGGCTGAGGCATATGGAGTAAGATGGCAGGTAGAGATTTTATTTAAAAGTTGGAAAAGCGGGTTTCGTATAGAAAGATTAATACCCGAAGCAAGAACCAACACAGAACGGGTAGAAAGCATTTTATACCTCTTATTGTTATACATAGCCTGGTATCAGGAGTTGGTGTACGACAAAGTGAGAAGATACGCATCTGAAAAACAAAAAGAAGGATTGAGTATGATAAAAGTAGCTATGTGGGCCATATCTAATACCATGGTGTGGCTATTAAACAAATTATCCGTTTACCTAAAGAACGAAATACTCTATTATTGTTGTTATGATACCCGATGTAGATGTAACTCTGTCAAGCACCTAGAGCAGTTTTTTGAACCCTTAGCTTGACGCACATGCACGCAGGTGAGGGGTAGGGTGGATAGAATCTACCCGAAACGAATGCTTAAGTAATAAGAAACTACGTCCTCCCGGCCCGGATGTCGCCCCTGCCAATAGCAAATCTGCCTGATACAATTCAACAAACCAATCCTCCAAAAAATGCCCCGTACTAATTGCAAATCAATATATATTAGCAACGTCTAAATAATAGCCCGTGAAATATCTGAAGTTTACCACCTCATTGCTGGTCACTCTTGCGCTCATAGCATTGCTCAATTCTAAGCTTGGGCCGGCCCCTCCCTTTGCCCGCTTCCTGAATCCTTTTCAGGGGTTCTGGCAAAATGCTGAAAACTCAGGCGCATGGAAAGATGATGAGGCTAAAGTTCCGGGGTTAAAGGACGAGGTAAAGGTATATTTTGATGAAAGATTGGTGCCGCACGTATTCGCCAGGAACGACCAGGATATGTATTTTATGCAAGGCTATATCACTGCTAAATACAGGTTATGGCAAATGGAAATTCAAACTGCCAATGCTGCCGGAAGGATCAGTGAAATAATCGGGGAAAGAACAATTGACGTGGACAGGATGCAACGCAGGATCGGGATGGGTTACGGAGCAGAAACTGCACAAACCTATATTGCTAAAGACCCGGAAAGCAAAAAACTGATTGACGCATATTGCGATGGAGTGAACGCTTATATCAAAACATTAAAACCCAAAGATTACCCTATCGAATACAAGCTATTAGATTATCAGCCCGAACCATGGACCGCCCTGAAAGTGGCCCTGCTACTCAAAAACATGGCCAACATGCTTTCGGTTTTTGAGTACGATATTGAGAATACAAACTTCGTGGCAAAATATGGGCAGCAGGATTTTAAGGCTTTATATCCTGATTTTATTGACGCAGAAGACCCCATAGTTCCAAAGGGAACCGTATGGCAAACTCATAACACGAACAACCAGGAAATGGCTGTTAATACAGGAAATGCTTCAAAGCTTACGGCCGAAACCTTCCCTTGTATCATTTCCAAGCCTGATGAAATAACCGGTTCAAACAACTGGGCTGTCAGCGGCTCAAAAACAAAGAGCGGAAAGCCTATTTTATGTAATGACCCGCATCTGCGTCTTTCGCTCCCTTCTATATGGTATGAAATGCAGCTGGTTTCACCGAACATGAATGTATACGGAGCTACACTACCAGGTTCACCTGCAGTGATCATCGGTTTTAACGACTCTATCTCATGGGGTGTTACCAATGGTGGCCGCGACGTGCGCGACTGGTACAAAGTGAAATTCAAGGATGCGTCACGTAGTGAGTATGAATACAATGGTCAATGGTTAAAGGCTGAAAAGAAGGTGGAGGTTTATAAGGTAAAAGGGAAAGCAGATTTTCTGGATACGGTTATTTATACCCGTTATGGTATTGTGGTATTTGATCAGAACTTTGGAACTGCCGATAGTAAAAAGAACCTCGCCATGCGCTGGACCGCACATTTACCATCAAACGAGTTCAAAACATTCTACCAGTTAAATTGTGGTAAGAATTATGACGACTATATCAATGCCCTGAAGAACTACACCTGCCCCGCGCAGAATTTTGTTTTTGCATCACGCAGCGGAGATATTGCTATTAAAGAGCAGGGCCGTTTCCCTTTACGCGATAAAGCCACTGAACAAGGCAAATATGTAAGTGATGGGACTACCGACAAGGATGAATGGAAAGGATTTATTCCTTCCGAAGATAATCCTACCTCAAAGAACCCTGAGCGGGGATTTGTGAGTTCAGCTAATCAGCATCCTACCGATAGCACGTACCCCTATTATTATCCCGGGCTTGGAGTTTATGAAAACTACCGCAATCGCCGCATCAATAAAATACTTACTGAAGGGAAGGAGATTGATGTTGACTTTATGAAGAAAATGCAAACCGATAACTACAATTTACTGGCTGCGGAAGCTGTTCCGGTTTTAATTTCGCTATTGAATAAATCTTCGCTGACCGACAGTGAAAAGAAGATCGTTGAAACGCTGAGCAAATGGGACTATTTCAATAATCCACATGAAGTGGCTCCGATATATTTCGATATCTGGTGGAACGAGCTACGTAAGTTATTATGGGATGAAATGGCCGATAAGAATGTACCAATGAAACAACCTAACTTTTACGTAACAGTTCAGTTTTTAAAGAATGACAGCACCTCGAAGTTTTACGATATTGTTGCTACTGCCGATAAGAAAGAAACCCGCGGAGATATTGTTTTGATGGCATTTAAAAGAATAGAAGATACGCTGCGTAAAAAAGATTTTACGGAGGTGAATGAACCTTATGATAACGATGAAAATTACACCAAGGATGATCTGAAACCGCATGACTGGGCCGGCTACAAGGATACTAAAATATCTCACCTGGCCATGCTCGATCCGTTCAGTTCATTGCATGTAAATAACGGAGGTAACATAGGTATCATTAACGCTACCAATACAACCAACGGACCCTCATGGAGAATGATAGTTGACGAAGGTGCTATGAAAGCCTACGTCGTTTATCCGGGCGGTGAATCCGGAAACCCGGGCAGTGCTTACTATGATAATATGGTGAAGAGCTGGGCCGATGGACAATACTTTGAAGCCAATTTTATGAAGGAAGCAAACGACCTGGCTGGAAAGAAGCTTTTTGTTTCAACGTTCAGGCCTTAGAAGCCGTGTGTGTCCGGATTATCTTGATAATAAATTGCAGGTTAAATAAATAAGCTATGAAGAATTTTTTGTTGTCCGTTTTGGTTATCGCCCTTTTTTCAGCAGTGTTGCAACCTTTTCTGCCATGGTATATTATTGCCGTGGTTGCATTTATTGCGGGCTACGTGTTTAAACAACCTGCCCTCGCTGCTTTTGGCTCAGGTTTCCTGGCTATATTTTTATTGTGGCTTGGCTACGCTGCAGTGTTATCGCATGCCAATAACGATCTTTTGGCGCATAAAGTGGCTACCTTACTTCCCCTGCATGGTTCCGTAATTGGGCTGTTGCTATTGACCGGTATCCTCGGAGGGCTTGTAAGTGGCTTTGCCTCACTTACCGGTCGCCTTGCGGGTAATTAAAAGTTGTCTATTATCTGTATCAATAATCCGCTGAAAAATCCTGCGTGCATTTTAGATAACAAGCACCTTGCTTGTTCCTGCTTTCGAATATCGCCGCACATCCCAAATGCGTAAATTCTTTGCCCAACAGGTTTTTGCGATGTGGCGGCGAATCATAAAACTCCTGAACGATTTTTTCTGCCAATTGTATATAAGTTGTTCGCCCGTCGGTCCTGATATAATTGTAGTCCACATTCTCTGCATATGCTGTTGAGGTGATTCCAAACAGCCTGATTCTTTGCTCCGGGGTGCGCAAAGCCGGGGTGAAACGGTTATAATGGTCAAAGAAATTCTTTTCTATCATCTGTGCCGTATGCACCGTAGCCGCATCGCGAAGTTGCGGGGAAAATTGAAGGGCTTTTACTTTTTTACTTTCCCTCATTTTGTTGGTGGCAAAAAATATGGCTGCATTCAATAGATGCAGATCATATTGAGAGGGGTCAATAATTGCCTGAGCATCTTTCAATTGATAAAAGCTTTTCCAGGTGCCATGGGTATAAACACTCTCCTTGAAATCTGAATCCTGTTGGTACTGGCGATTATTGTCAAGGTACCTGCTACCGGCATCAAATGCCATGATGCGTAAGATAAAAATGACCAGAATGACCTTAGGAAACATGAATCATTAACGGAAAGCCTGGTTAGAATGATATACGGCGCGATTCGCGATAATGAAATTTTAACTTTTGTTCACCGGTTAAAAATCAACTTCACAAACAATACCGTAATGGTCTGATAGTTGTTTTTTTCCCTTTTTCAAAACGCTCACGAAACGTTTGATGGATTTTATTTTTACACCATTATTGCGCATAAGAATGTAATCGTAAGTTGTTTTGTCTTTTACTCCGTACGATTGAGCAATTTCATTATTTACGCCGTCATAAGTACATTTTTCCACGCCTGAAATATCACCGTTTTCAGCGCCGAAAGATTCAAGCATTTTATGATAGCGTTCTGTTATCTCAGCTTCAGTATTCATATCTCCGCAAACAATTTGCGGCACACCGTTCAGGGCATACGGGGCAAGCAATTCTATATAAATTTCATCCATTTGTTTGTAGCGGACTTGCTGAAACTCATCAGCCTGCAAATGCGTCCCCATCAGTTGAAATGTTTTTCCATTCCAGATTCCTTCTAATAGCATAGCTCCTTTGCGGGCAAGGCAGTCCCAGGTAGCGCAATCTTTAAACTCTATGGTCTTCACCGTTTCCATTTTTATTTTGCTCAATATCCAAACTCCACCATTGGTTTTGATATTGGGTGAGTTGTTAACCGGGCCGTACTGAAACTGAAATTGCTCCCCTAAGCCTGCCAGGATTATCTTACGCGCTGCAGGAAGAAAGGCTTCTTCAAAAACAATAATGTCGTAATTCGTCTTTTTAAGTTCTGCAACGATGGCATGCGCACGTTCACGCTTTCCTTTGCGGGGAACCATCCGGGGTAGCATGTATATATTCCATGAAAGTATTTTGAGGTTCCGGCCTTCTGTCTTATTAGTGGTATCGTTGTAAGAGGGGGGCGATGAAGGGGCTCCAATAGAGGTTTGTTGAGAAACCACCAGTAACAGGAATAAAGCAAGCAGCGCGTTAATGGTGATTTTCATATAAGTAGAATTTTAAACGCCTCCTGCCTTGTGTTACGCAATAGATTTAAGTAAGTTCTGATTTTTCGAGAATTTTAATTTCTTCATGATGAAAGGTTTTTTCGCGAAGTTTACGCAATGAATGTTTCTCAACTTACCAGCCTTATAAAAGCCAAAGCCAAAGAGATCGGCTTTGACAGTTGTGGCATGGCAAAGGCGGTGAGCCTCGATGAAGAAGCCCGGCTTTTAGAGGCATGGCTCAACCAGGGACTGAACGGCAAAATGGCCTACATGGCAAACCATTTTGAAAAGCGGGTTGACCCCCGCAAACTGGTTGATGGGGCAAAAAGCGTGATTTCACTTTCTTACAACTATTTTACCGATAAAAAGCGAAATGACCCCGACGCCCCCAAACTGGCTATGTACGCCTACGGAAAAGATTACCACGACGTAGTCAGGGATAAACTCGAAATACTCTTTGCCTTTATTGTTGAGCACGTTGGTGAGGTGAATGGCCGTTGTTTTGTTGATTCTGCTCCTGTATTGGAAAAGGCCTGGGCCAAACGCAGTGGTGTTGGATGGGTAGGTAAAAACACGAATATTCTTGCCAAAAGACAAGGCTCTTTTTTCTTTCTTGCTGAGATAATACTGGATGTTGAATTGAATTACGATTCACCGGTTAAAGATTATTGCGGTAATTGCACCAAATGCATTGATGCCTGCCCTACTGACGCGATTTATGAGCCTTACAAGGTTGATGCCTCCAAATGCATCTCATACTTTACTATCGAACTTAAAGATGAAATGATCCCATCTGCTTTTAAAGGCAAATTTGAGCAATGGATGTTTGGCTGTGATATTTGCCAGCAGGTTTGCCCCATCAATGCGCAAGCTTCGAATCATCATGAACCTATGTTTGAACCACTTCCGGAACTCTTATCTATGAGCCGAAAGGATTGGGAGGAATTAACGGAGGAGACCTATCGCCGGATATTTAAACATTCCGCAGTCAAAAGGACAAAGTTTAAGGGTTTATCCCGCAACATTGCATTCCTCAAATAGTCGACTCCCGTCAGGCTGTTTTCCACGCATCGAAATTTTTTAAATACTATTGCGTTACTAAAATAAACACATGCAAAAGCACCTCGCAACATTCGGCTTTATCTGTATTTTGTTTCTATCGTCATGTAAGACTAAAAACGTGACAGTAACTAATGTTTCTCCAAACTCAAAGGTTAACATCACAGTAAAAGCTACCCGCCCGGGCATGGGAACCTGGAACGTTGAACTGGATGTTAAAGCTTACGATTTCAAAGAAGGCCATCTTGCTTTTGAACTGGAGACAGGTGATATAAGCGATAAGACCGTAAAGTTTGACTGGAAAGATGATAAAAACTGCCTCATATCGTTTGATGAACCCGATGGCAAACCAAGAACATTTCAGCTGATTGCCGACGAAAGTCAGGTTCAACTGGGCGAGGTCACTCTTTAGTGTAAATATAGGCCCACCATATCAGGAATAATTGAACAGGAAGGCGCAAATACAGGCCCACCGGGGCCAGGCCAAATTGGTCGGGATGCAGCGCCATATTAATATTGGCAGGTAAAACCGCAACCAGTAAGGCGATGGTTCCCCATGCCGCCGCTTTGCGGGTTTGTGGAATTAAAAGACCGAGACCGCACAGTATTTCAGCAACTCCGCTTATATATACCAGGGCCAGGGGAAATGGTAGAAATCCTTCCAGCATTTTGGTATAAAAAGACACATGCCAAAAGTGATTTAATCCCGCCAGGATATAAAGCACACCCATTACGTAAAGAGATATTTTTCTCATTCCGGTCTATTATGAAGTTACAATAATACTAATGCATTCTATCTCCCCTGACACTTAATTCGCGCATAATACCGGCCTCGTAACTCAGCCATTCATCCCAACGGGCCAGTACTTTTTCTTTGCCTCCTAATTGGCAGGCCATATCTAAAAACAAGCGGTAATGACCGGCCTCGCTTACCATCAGGTTTTTGTAGAAAGCCTGTAATTCTGTGTCATCGATCTTTTTTGATAGCAGCCGGAATCGTTCACAGCTCCTGGCCTCGATCAGCGCCGAGAAAAGCAGTTTTTCAATCAATGAATCGGTTCTGGAGCCGCCGGTGCGAACAAATTTGTTGAGTTGGTTCACGTATTCATCCTTACGCTGCCGGCCTAATTTTAAACTTCGCTTTTTTAAGTGGTCGAGCACCATTTTAAAATGCCCCCATTCTTCGGTTACAATAGGCACCAGGGCATCGACCATATTTGCAAAATCGGGATAGGTTTGGATAAGCGATATGGAAGTCGAAGCAGCCTTTTGCTCGCAGTAAGCATGGTCGGTTAATATTTCTTCAATAGATTTTCCTGCCAGGTCTGCCCATCTCGGGTCGGTAGGAAGTTTAAGTCCCAACATCATTTTTTACTTTTTTAAAACTTCTTTTTAAAAACCACTGCTTAATTTTTGGGTCCAACGCCATCACCTATTTGCGACTCGTAAATTTCACAATTCAATCCGGTAGCTGCCTTGTATTTAAAAGCCAGAATGTGTTTAAATTCGGCAATCGCATCCTGGTGAACCAGTGCAATCGCACATCCCCCAAACCCACCACCTGTCATCCGGGCACCCAGGCAGCCTTTCAGTTGTTGTGCTTCTTCGGCTAACACATCCAATTCCTTACCGGTTACTTCATAATCATTTTTCAGCGAGGCGTGCGATGCATTCATCAATCTGCCAAAAGTTGAGAGGTCGTTAAACCGCAGGGATTTAACTGTTTCCTTTACGCGTAGTGATTCGGTAATTACGTGCCGGGCTCTTTTTTTAATGACCTCGTCTTTGATCAGTTCCAGTTGTGGAATGCTTGCTTCTGCAAGGTTTTGAATGGAAGAAGTGGTTTGCAGAATGCGTAACGCTTCGTCGCTTTCGCTTTTGCGCTCGTTGTATTTTGAGTGTATCAGGCTGCGTGGTTTCTTGGTGTCCAAAATCAGCAAACTGTAATTGTTTAATTCAAAGTGCACATAGCTGTAGTCCAGGTTAGAGCAATTCAATAAGATGGCGTGGTTGGCTTTTCCCAGAGCTACGGCAAACTGATCCATGATGCCGCATTGCACGCCGATAAATTCATTTTCCACCTGCTTGCAGAAACCGGCCAGCCAGGGTAAGTTGATGTTACTTTCGCTTTGACTGAGCAGAACATAAGCAGTTAAGACCTCAATGGCAGCTGATGATGAAAGCGCTGAGCCCTCAGGTAAATTACTCGAGTACGAAATTTCACAACCCGGAATAAAATGCCCTTCCTTTTTTAATTGATGAACGATGCCCAAAGGGTAATTGGTCCACTGGTTTTTGGGATCATATTCCAACGGATCCTGCAGATCAATTTCCTTATGAAAGGCATGTGTGGCAGAGCGCAGGATGATCTTGTTGTCTTCCCTTTTTATAAATTGAGCAGTTATCCCGATGGTAAGCGCCGCAGGAAGCACCAGGCCTCCGTTATAATCCAGATGTTCTCCTATCAGGTTTACCCTTCCCGGGGCGAAATATGTTTTGGTCATAGTTTGGTCACTATTTTATTTTACTCTTTAACAGGGCAGCACATTCATCCACATCCATGGGGTTAGCAGCTGCACCGGCCCCCATTTCGCTGCCCGAGTACCATTTAATTTTGTCTTTAGCCCTGAGTGGCGGGTAAAATTCTATGTGAAACGAATAATAATTTTCAGCATCGGCATATTTCTTTTCATTCACGGGCGTTTGATGCAGGCACATCATGTAAGGAAAGGGGCGATCAAATATATGGTCAAAGCCGGCGGTTACTTTTTTGAGGGCCTCTGCCAGGTCTTTTTTCTCCTGCAAAGTAAATTGCGTAATGTTTCCCTTCAGGCCTTTGTGCACTATAAAAACTCCGAACGGATAATCAGTAAAATAAGGAATGTAGGCAACGAAATTTTTGTTTTCGAACACCACCCGCTTTTTATATTTTTTTTCTGCTTTATTCAGATCCGCAAAGAGTGCTCTTCCTGTCTTGCGGTAGTATTTTTTACTGTTTTCCAACTCTTCCCTGATCTTAACCGGGATATAAGAGTAAGCATACAATTGTCCATGAGGATGCGGTATGGTTACGCCTACTTCTTCACCTTTGTTTTCAAACTCGAAAATATACTTCACCCTGGTATCGGCCGAAATTTCCTTAAAACGGCTGCTCCATAGTTCCACTATCTTGAGTAAATGTCCGTCGCTTAGCTCATAAAACTTCTTGTTGTGTTCAGGCGAATAAAGAATCACTTCACACTTGCCTACGGCATTGGCGCTTTTGAAAATTTCGGATGAGGATTTTTTCCTTTTTGTGGGTGGAGAATCCAGGGTCATAGCCGGAAAATCGTTTGGGTAGGCCAATACCTCGTAATTTGCAGGGACGTTGGCGCTTCCCGGGCAAAAAGGGCAATGATCCTTTGGAAGATGTGGACGATTTTGACGATTGGTAGCCACCATCGTCCAGGTATCAAGAAGCGGGTTCCATCTAAATTCAGGCATAACTCAGTTTTCAGTTGAAGGGTCAAAGTGCTCAGCGAAAGGCATCCGTGGGAGGGCTAAGAACTTAACGGGTGCTAATATCATACTTTACCGGCAACAATTAATAAGGAGATTTTGCCGCCCGGATACCGGATAAGCGATTTAATTGAGCGCGGGGTTTTCGGGATAGCCGGCCATTGTGTTGTATACTCCGCCCATGTTCTTCATTACTTCTCTCCATAAAACTTCGTGATTGGTCTGGAAGATATGTTGATAAGTGGCTTTCGTGATTATCCACGAGTTTTCTCTTATCTCGTTGTCCAGCTGTCCAACTTCCCAGCCCGAGTATCCCAGGTAAAACCTGATATCGTTGATCTTTATTTTTTCGGCTTGTATCAGCAATTTTATCTGCTCAAAGTTACCGCCCCAGTATAGTTTATCTGAAAGTTGAACACTCCCTTCAATTTGGTCCCCCAGGGTGTGCAGAAATTGCAAAGTATCTGTGCCTACCGGCCCACCGAGAAAAACTTTTCCCTTAAAAGGAGGGAAGTCTTCTACTACGTCATTCAGTTTCAGATTAATGGGCTTATTCACTATGAGACCCACAGTGCCGTTTTCGCGATTATGTTCGCATACCAGCACCACCGTTCTTCTGAAGTTCTCATCGGGCATAAATGGTTCTGATAGTAGCAATTGACCCGCTTTCAGTCCCTTGCCTTTTTCAAATTCATAACTCCATATTTTATCGTTCTCTACCATAGCCGCGCTGTTCAAAAGCGATAATAATCAAAAACTTTTCTTGCAAAAACCATGCTTAAATAAATTTATAAACCTTTATTTAACACTTACGCAAATAGGGACGTAATGGTTTGAACTTATTTTACGAAATTTACTGCTTCTTTAAATAAAGTTATGCAAATGCGCAATTTGATACTGCTTTTTTTGTGTTTGTTGGCCACGGTATGGGTTCAGGCTCAGCCCTCGGTTTCGTTTGTGGTCTCATCTCAAACAATTAGCGAAGGGATTGGAACTTTTCAGATAGCTGTTACTATCTCCAATCCGGATGCCAACCCAACTTCGGTAGATATCAATGTTACCGGTGGAAATGCGGTTTACGGTACTAACTTTATCTATGGCCCGGTTACGGTCACATTCCCGGCATCATCGCCTTTTACCCAGCTATTCACGGTTACGGTTTATGACGACTCCATTATCGATGGCGATAAATCTGTGATCTTCTCGTTGGCTAACCCGACTAACAGTGCAACCATCGTTTCCCCAAGCCAGTTTACGCTTACCATGGTGGATGTGGATACCCCTGCGGTTTCCATGGCACAGACCACCGAAACGCAATTCGATTTTGCAGGGCAACTGAATGTTCCGGTAACTTTAAGCAGGGGAGTAAGAGGCACGACCAAAGTTCAGCTTAAACTTGTACCGGGCGGAACAACGGCAGTGAAAAATGTCGACTTTTATTTTAATGATACCACCCTGCTATGGCCACCTGATGTTGCAGGGATAATTAGCGGTTCTATCACCCTGATCAATAATCCGTTCTTTGAGCGCGACAGACAGGTTGAGTTTGCGCTAAGTGGTGCCACGAATGGGGGAGTTATAGTGGATACCACATTTACGCTGATCATACCCGCTAATCCTAATTACACGCAGCCCGGCTGCTCAGATTTGTTCTTCGGTCAGTATATTGAAGGAACAGGTAACAATAAGGCCGTCCAGGTTTTTAATCCTACGGCCGTGCCTATTGATCTGAGTGTTTATAGCATTCTTATATCGGCCAATGGTGGCGCCAATATGACAGTGTATCCTTTAAGTGGAAGCATTGGTCCTAACGGCGTTTTTACGGTCGCTAACCCCGGTGCCGCCGGCGGAATTCTTTCTGTTGCCAATGCCACACCTTCGTTTTTGAATTTCGATGGTACGGATGCTGTTGCTTTGCTGCACAATAACGATACCATTGATGTTATCGGTCAGTTACACGTTAATCCGGGTGTTAACGGGTGGGCGGCCGGTACAGGCAGCACTTATCAGCATACGCTGATAAGAGGTTATTATGACCATGCAGGCGATACAAGTTGGACCAATGCTGCCAATACATGGTATAGCTTTCCGATTGATATGATTGACTCATTGGGCTTTCATCATACAGCTCCTTGTGGAACTACAGGGCCGAATGCGACGGTGAGGTTTGTGAGGAGTGGAGATACGGTTTTGCAGACATTACAGTTCTATTATAACCTGATTATTGAAATATATAATCCAACCAGCGACATTCTTCAATTCGATGTAGCTGCAGATCCTGCCAGGACGACTGCGGTACAATATTATGGCAATGATTATCTCTGGACAAACCATGGTATTAATGCATATCCTGGCATCACCTATGATACTTTGGTACCCCTTGAAATTTTTGACAACCCAGAGATGTCGCAAACAAAAAAAGTGACCTTTGAGTTTATCAACTTGCCGGGTAATCTGACTGTTATTCCTGATTCCATTTTTACCTTGTACCTGATTAATCACAATCAGTTCATTGTTTCATTTTTGGGTGCGGGTTACAGTTATCCAAAGGGATCTGGATTGGTTGAAATTCCATTGATAACCAGTACCTTTTCTCCAACACCTTCAACAGCCGATGTCTCTATCTCCAGCGGAAATGCAGTTCTGGGGCAAGACTATTTGTTTAATGATACAACAGTAACTTTTCCCGCGAATAGCACGGACACTCAAGGTGTTTGGGTCGAAATTCTTAACAATAATCTATATGAGGCTAATAAGCAGATAAATTTTAATTTATCTAATCCCACTAATTCCACTTATTCACCGGTACTGGGTATTACTGGTTTTACTTTGACCATAATAAATAATGATTCACTTGCCGGAATTCCTAATAATGAAATGGGGATTAACTTAAATGTTTTCCCTAATCCGGTGTCCAACAGTTTGATTGTGGAGACAGATAAATATATTGAGCACATGGAAATATTGGACGTTGTTGGTCACAGGATTGTGACGGTTGGACCGTTCAATGTGGGAAAAAGTAGTGTCGACGTTTCTTCCTTGTCACCAGGTACATACTTTTTCAGTGTTAATGGTAAAACTACCTATTTCAAAAAGTTTGTAAAGGTTGAATGATCTGACTGCCCTTTATGTTATCGGTTTTCGTTTTCTGGACTCGGTGATGGAGAAAGCACACTATCCTCAGGTGGGTTGATGCTTAGAAACACCTGGTGAAATGCTTTTGAGTTCATTCTGTCCCAATGTATGATCTGGTGACTGTATTGAAAAGTCTGAAAAAGATTCAGAACAACTAGTATAAATATAACGGCGAAAAAGATGTATTTTTTTAGAGTGCTTAACTTGTCTAAAGCAAATTTGAAATTACAAGCCAATGGAAAAGCTAAAATCGAATATGCGTCTATCATTGGGCGGCAACTATAGGAACCTCCATACCACCAGTTTCCCCAGCAAAAGATAACATATAGAAAAGATAAGTAGCAAAGAAATATGGGCCAGAAAAGTTTTTTGATATAGGAATACATGTAAGCACCCCCTTTTTAGGACAGGCCTTAATTAGACTTTAGCGGGTTATTAATATTTGAAGTTAAATAATTTTCATCAGAGTTATTATTATTAAAACTGCTGTTGCATGTGGTAAACTCCTGCGTAGGCTTTGCGAGGCGGAGTTTTCCACTTTCAACAGCCTGGCGATAGCCAATGGGGCTGTAGCCTTGTAGCGATTGATGTGGATGATAGGCATTGTAATCGACTACCCATTCCTCGCTGATTGCTCTTACCTGTTTAAGGTTATGGAATAGATAAGCGTCCAGAACATCCTCCCGGTAAGTTCGGTTAAGCCTTTCTACAAAACCATTCTGCATGGGTTTCCCCGGCTTTATGAACTGCAAAGTAATCCCTTGTTCCTTACAGAAGGTTTCCAAAGTGCTACTTATAAACTCAGGTCCGTTGTCTACTCTGATGAAGGACGGCTTACCACGTTCCCATATCACGCGTTCCAATACTCTTACCACGCGTTTGGCTGGTAATGAAGTATCTGCTTCAACTGCTAATACTTCGCGGTTAAAATCATCTATGAGATTAAAGGTGCGGAACTTTCTTCCGTCTGTCAATGCATCGCTCATAAAATCCATGCTCCATTTTTGATTTATACTTGTTGGTTGTTCCAATGGCAACTTCTCCCTGTTGGGCAGTCGGCGTTTGTGCTTCCGGCGGATATTAAGTTTAAGCAGGTCATACACGCGTTTAACACGTTTGTGATTCCATGCAAGCCCCTCATTGCGGATGCGTCCGTAATACACCCCAAATCCACGTGTAGGAAGTTGCTCCGCCAGGCTTTGTAACTTAACTATTACTTCGCTATCGTCTTTGCGGCTTTTATAGTAAACGGCAGATGTAGATATTCCTACTATCCGGCAGGCTCTGACGGTACTGATGGCTTGTTCTGCTTTTACTTCCTCCACCAGCTGACGTTTCCGGCAGAGCCTTAGAGCTTTTTTTCGATAATGTCTTTAAGGATGCGATGGTCAAGGGCAAGGTCGGCATACATCGCCTTTAGCTTCCGGTTTTCTTCCTGTAGCTCTTTAAGCTGCTTTACCTGGTTTAATTCCATACCGGCATACTTGCTCTTCCAGTTATAGAAAGTAGCGCGGCTAATGCCCATCTCGCGGCAAATATCTTCAGCCTTACGGCCAGCCGCCTCTTCCTGAATTGCCTTTACAATCTGAGTTTCTGTGTGCTTCGTTCGTTTCATAAAGATGAAATTTAGTGCTTCTGTCTAATTTCATCCTATCCTAATTTCAGGGGTGTTTACATACATATAACCGAAACCGGTTAGCATGAATATTCCTATTGGAGTATAAAGTAACCAACCCTTTCTAAAGCTAAAAAGCCCCTGCCAAATTCTGGGATCAGAAAAAAAGAAATGCTCCCCAACATAGGAATAGAAAATATATCTGCCTGTGATGGAATGCCAATATATCATTTGTGGAATCCAAATCACAAAAGCTGATGTTAGTATAATTAGTATTAACCTCCACTTCTCCATAAAAAATTTAATTCGCTCCTCTAGGTCCTTTATTCGGACAACATTGTAAAACAAAAACAAAATAATAACAAGAATATTGGTAGGCCTTATCAGGACTATTAATCCGGATATAAAGCCGATAAGAGCGCTAATTCCTGTGGAAGGTTTTTGATACCATTTATCGATATAAAATAGAAATAAGATGAAGAGCATGAAGTCCGGAATATGGGGCATGCACCCTTCGTAAGTAGCGTAGTAGAACGCATTTGTTCCGAAAACCAACGTTAAAATCGTCGTTGCCACGATGCCTTCTGAAAAGTATTTTCGTAACAGTTTTCGTAAAACTATTAAGGCAATAAAGAGACAACATATGCCAAAAAATGTCATACTCCTTCTGTATTCTGTTTCAATCCCGGTTCCGGGATTACCATGGGCACAGTAATAATTGAGGTGTCCGAAGCCGTAAAATGGAGCATACATAAAGGCAAGTCCCATGGTTGTCTTTAATAGTTTATTTCCATTTGGGGCAGTAACATATTTATTTCCCGGACAGAGCCCTGGAATTCGAATCTCTTCAGCAGTTAATGTATCTGCTTTATGATTGAAAGCTTTAGGAAGATAACCGTAGTATCTTGCCACGTCGTCGACAATGATTCCTTCATCATCCCATCTATGAGTATTGAGCACGTTCCAAATACAAACTATTGTAATTAAGAAAATGCTCAGAAGGGATAAGTTTTTGCGAATCACTTTGAAGTAATTATTGTATTAATATTTATTTTGCCGTTGCCTTCTCCCTCAGCCTGTAAACACGCAAACTATTCTTGTCAAATATCTTGTCGCCCAATTGTTCTTTTATGCCTAGCAGTGAATCCAAAGGGCAATCGACAAATAAATATTTAGCACCTTTTCCGGTCCATTCTTTAAGTTGAGCGGGAGAAAGGTTGTTACTGTCAAACACCCACCCTTTTTTGTCGATGTAATAAAGAAAGATAAAATGCGAGAGGTCATTGCCAACCACGCAAAAGTCAGTGTCGTTTACCAGTTTACGGAGTTCATCTTTATTTTGGTAGAGATCAATATTCACCATCGGTGCATGGGTGTCCCAGCGTGATGCTGTTCGCAGGTATGCCGTTAAAGGAAGAATAAGTAATAACAGGATAACAAGGTATCTGACGTAGATTCTGGAAGAAAGGCTCAGTTGAAGTGCTCCGTAGGCTACGATGATGAATATGAGCGGGAGAAAAGGAAACAGGTAGTAATCGTGGACATCTGCTATCATGTTCAACTCAAAAAAGAAATACGCCATAATACTTAAACCCCACAGCACAAATAGAAGGAAGGTATTTTGTTTGAACACCTTGTTCCTGATCATAAACCAAAAGCCAGCAACAAAAAAAAGAACGGCCCCGTAATTGATCAGCAATTCAGGAAGCGTGGAGATGAGATTGCTTTGAATGATATGAAGTATTTCCGGTGCCCCTAATTTATTGTCGGCAATACCTTTAATAACTCCATTGCCATTCCATGTGGGTATTACCATGGCGTACCATATCAATGGAGTCAATAATGCAGTAAAACCTCCCGCCAGGATAATGCCAGCGCGCTTTGCTGATTTCATTCCATTTGCTCTATAGTCCATCAAAATATATCCCATCGGTAGGGACGCGTAAAGAATGAATGGTAGTTTGACCAATGTAGCCAGGGACAAAAACATAAAGCTTAAAAACAAGGACCTGTATTGTTTTTCATTCACCCATTTGAAGAAAAAGCCCGCCGACCAAATGCCACAGCATAATGCGAAATTATCAGGCAGCGGATTGATGGTGTAATAATAGATCTCAGGCGAAAAGCAAAATGCCCAGGCCCCTATGACGGCGCAAATAGTGTTATTGAATATCTTTTTTATGAGAAAGTACATACCCCACACCGAAAACGTGCCTATGATGAAAGTGAGCAATCTGCTAATGATAATGTGATTGCCGAAAAGCTTAACGAAAATTGCGAAGACCCACTGCATGATGGGAAATTCCATGCGCATGATTCTGTCAGTATCAGGGTTGGTATTATATTTCGGGTGCAGAATATTAAAATCCTCAAAGGCAAAATTATTGATGACCGTTTGTGTTTGTGTTTGCCTCCAAACATGAATGCCGATCAAATCGAGCTGTATGACCCGGTAATGCATGGCCAGGCTGATGACAGGTATCAGCACCAATATTAACCTCGTCCATTTTGATGGTAGTTGCATATCAAAGTCAATAGTTGGCAGATGTGAATTACAATTACCGCCCGATCAACGAACCGGAAAACTATTGTTCTCCGCCTTCGGTATTTTCGGCTGCACCTTTTGATTCCGGAGACTCAGTGCCGGACTCACTGTGAGTTTCTTCCACATTTTGAGGTTTGGCTTCTTTTACCTCAGACTCGGTTTTGGTTTCGACAACGGGTTTTGCGGCCTTGTCCTTATTCGCCTGTTGCTTGTTAGGGCGCTGTGCCTGTTTTAAAACCTGTTGTAGTGTCGAGCGCACGTCCTTCAGCTTTTCTTCTTTAGACGCTATTGTTTCATTCAACATGTTGGTTTTAACCTTTATCAGCTGAAGCTCCAAAGATTTGATGTTTGTGCTGTTTGTCTTCTTAGCCAGGTATTCCAGGTCCCTTTTATCGCGGTCTAATGATGCCGTCATTTTATCAATGATCTCAGTAAGTCCTTTTACCCTCGATTCAGTTTTATCATTAAAGAAATGATTACGCTGCTCGTTGATATATTGGAACGTGGCATCAAATACCTTGCGCAACTGCACGTCGTCAGCTTTACTCAGCCTTTGTTTGCGGCTTTCGTTCTGCATGTTTTTCAGGTCGTCCAGCAGAGCTTTAAAATTAGCTTTCGCATCGGCCTTGCCTTTCAGTTCTTCCAATTTTGCAATAAACCCATCTTTTGCCTTGGCCGAAGCAGCTTCAAATTCCGCACTTTCAGTTTTCCTGAAGGTTTTGAGTTTTTCGAAGATAGAGTTTACATCGTCCTTTATCTTATCTAAACTTTGTTGGCTGATATCGCGCTCCTTTCTGTGCTCAAGCACTCTCTCCCAAAATGACTTTGCATCGTCAAATAGCTGGCGGTCGTACTGAGCAAGTTCTGCTGCCTTGGCTTTCAATCCGTCCAGTTCATGCAGGTATGATTCCCATAATTTGGTAGTAAGTAATTGATAGGCCCATTCGTTTTGCTTGGCGCGTATTTTACCGGCCTCATCCGAACGGATATCGTCAGGTAAAACCGATTCTGCATTCAGTTCAGGATTGATGAGCGTGGTGCCTTCAGGAAACTCATAAGCATCGCCATTTACCCAGCCTTTTTCAAGCTTTTCCAGTTCATCGGCTTTTATCGATTTTCTGGGGATGAGATACAGGTCTACTTTAAATTCTTCCTCCTTTAACTCGTAGGCAAGTATCACTTCTTTGTCTTCACTATTAACTCCTTTGGCCGTAAATCTGGATTGCATGTGCTATTAAATTTTGGGTTCCTTTTTTTAAAAGGAGTTCAAAGATAATTGTTCTCGTCAAAAAATACTCATTGGATTTTAGGGGATTAAGCGAAACCTTGAAACAGTTAGGCCGCGATTCTTTTTATTTGCAATGGCGGCTTTGCGAGAATAATGCCGTTTAAGAGCAAACTACACAATGAACACTGGTATGAAATTAATTGAAGCACTAAAAGCGGCCCTGCAACAGCCTCTTCCCGGAGAGGCTGCCCAATACCGCATGGCCCCCTCTTACCGGCCCCGGTTAAGTGCCGAAGAGATAATGGCGCAGCAACCCAGGCTAGGTGGGGTAATGCTGCTGTTGTACGAGAAACAGGGCTCATTGAATATTGTTTTTACACAGCGGAAAGAATATAAAGGGGTTCATAGTGGCCAAATGAGTTTTCCCGGCGGTAAAATGGACCCTTCAGACAAAAACATGGTCGAAACCGCACTCCGCGAAACCAAAGAAGAAATTGGGATAGAAAGTGATAAAATAAGTATCATCGGAAAATTAAGTGAGCTATACATTCCGCCTAGCAATTTCCTGGTTTATCCGGTGGTCGGTTTTGCTGAAACTATCGGAAACTTCACCCCTCAAAAAGAGGAGGTAGAGAAGATCGTTGAAATTCCACTAACCTTTTTTCTGGATAGAACGAACATCGATCCTGCGGCTGAAATTAAATTGTTCAACGGGGCAGTAGTTAATGTACCCGCCTATGTTTATGGCCAGCACATTATTTGGGGAGCCACTGCTATTATCTTAAGCGAATTCACCTTTATTGTTGAGGCCCTTAAACTACCGTAGTTGATTATTTCAGCACGCTTCTCACGATCAGCTCTTTCATGATCTCATTGGTGCCTGCGTAAATTCTTTGTACTCTGGCATCAGCCCAGGCACGCGCAATGGCATATTCCCAGATATATCCGTATCCTCCGTGCAACTGCAGACACTCGTCGGCCACCTTACCTTGCAGATCGGTTAACCAGTATTTGGCCATAGAAGCCGTAGCCTGATCTAATTTCTTCTCGGTGTGCAACTCAACGCATCTGTCGATAAAAGTTCTGCCGATGGTTACTTCTGTAGCCACTTCAGCTAATTTAAAACGTGTATTCTGTAATTCAGAAATAGGTTTTCCGAAGGCGTTTCTTTCTTTAGTGTATTGAACAGTTCTTGCCAAGGACCCTTCAGCGGCTGCAATGGCAGATAATGCCACCAGCAATCTTTCCTGCGAAAGCTCGATCATCATGTATTTAAAACCTTCGCCTTCTTTTCCTATCAGGTTTTCTTTAGGCACTTCAACATTCTCAAAAAACAACTCACATGTATCCTGAGCGTGCAACCCGATCTTTTCAAATGGCTTGCCTTTTGAAAATCCTTTGCTCGATGATTCCATGAGCAGGAGAGAAGTTCCTTTTGCGCCTTGCGTTGGGTCGGTTTTAACTGCTACTACTGAAATGTCGCTCAGATAACCATTGGTGATAAAGGTTTTTGAACCATTCACCAGGTAATGGTCGCCCTTATCTACGGCAGTGGTCTTAATGTTTTGAAGGTCACTTCCTGCACCGGGCTCGGTCATGGCAATGGCACCTATGGCCTCTCCGCTAATCATTTTAGGCAGCCATTTCTTTTTGATGGCTTCCGTTCCGTAATGGTCAATATAAGGTGCTACTATGTCGGAATGCAACGGGTAACCAACCGCAGGGCCGGCAAGACCAGCCTTGGCTAACTCTTCAACAAAAATGGCGTTGTAACGAAAATCTTTGATACCCAGACCACCATACTGCTCATCTATTTGCATACAAAGAAAACCGGCCTCACCGCATTTCAACCAGCTTTCGCGCGAGACCATGTGGTCTTTTTCCCATTTGGCGTTGTGGGGGGTTATTTCTTTGGCTACAAAATCTTTAACTGATTGCTGAAACAGCTTGTGCTCTTCGTTGTAGATATTTCTTTCCATGGTTTGTTTAATTGCGCTGCAAGTATAAAGTAAAAGTGCTTAAATATGGCACTGCATTTCATCAATAAGGCACTAAAAACACACAGTTGTTAAACTTGTGCTCTTAGTGCCTTAGCAATTGTTGTTATCCTGATTAAATACTATGGGAAAATACCCATAGCGTAGTAGCTGTCTCTGATCTTATTGATAGAAACGGCAAAGGCTGCAGTTCTAAGGTCCTTCACGCCACGGTTGGCTTTCTTGAATTCCCTGATATCCTGGTAAGCCTTGATCATTGTGTCCTCCAACCCTGAATTAACGAGGTCTATTTCATCAGCGCCGTGAATCACGGTCTTCACTAACTGGCTTGAAACTTTTTTGCCGGTCAATTCTTCAACCAGCTTTATCAGGTTGCGTTGATTTTGCTCGTCAAATCTCTTTTCCATTCTACCAAAACGAACGTGCGAAAGATTCTTTAACCATTCGAAGTAAGAAACTGTAACACCACCTGCATTCACGTAAATATCCGGAACGATCATGATGCCTTTTTTCAAAAGGATATCTTCAGCAGCCGGTGTGATAGGACCGTTTGCCGCTTCAGCAATGATCTTGGCTTTGATGCGCGGTGCATTGTGCTCGGTGATCTGCTTTTCTAACGCTGCAGGTATTAAGATGTCGCATTCAATTTCCAGTCCATCGGCGCTCTTCTTCAATGCTTTTGAACCCGGGAAACCAACCACGCCTTTCTTCTCCTGGCGGTATTTCAAAACAGCCACAGGGTCAAGTCCTTTTTCGTTGTAGATAGCTCCGTCATTCTCAGCAATACCGATAATGATAGCGCCATACTCGCGAATAATGGTAGCCGTATTGTATCCTACGTTACCCAAGCCTTGTATCACTACTCTTTTGCCTTCCAGACCAGTGGTTAAACCCAGCGCCTTCATGTCTTCAGCGTGGCTGCAAATTTCATTCAGGGCATAAACCACACCACGACCTGTAGCTTCGGTTCTGCCATGCACCCCGCCTTGTGAAACCGGTTTGCCTGTTACGCATCCGTAACCGTCTACATCGCCGGGTTTCAGTGTCATGTAGGTATCCAGTATCCAGGCCATTTCTCTTTCGCCTGTTCCGTAATCAGGAGCAGGAACATCAATGCCGGGGCCTATAAAGTTCTTTTTAATTAATTCAGATGTATAACGACGTGTAATGGCCTCCAAAACTTCAGGAGGTGTTTGACGCGGAGAAATATTGATACCGCCTTTGGCACCGCCAAATGGGACATCTACGATAGCGCATTTGTAGGTCATAAGCGCTGCCAGAGCCATCACTTCATCCTGATCTACAAAGGTAGAATACCTGATACCTCCCTTGGTAGGCATACGGTGATGAGAGTGCTGCACGCGATAGGCTTCAACTACCTTTACTTCACTGCCCCACTTTACCGGAAAGTGCATTTTATAAATACTGTTACATGTCTTAATTTGATCGAGCAACCCTTGAGGTGCTCCTGTGAACTTCGAAGCTTTGTCAAAATAGTGTGAAACGCTTTCTGAGAAACTTAAGGTCTTTAAGTCAACCTTACTACTCTTATTTGCCATAAATTTTGTTTTGGTGAATAATGTTTTTGCTGTTAGCAGCAGGCAAACCTAAACGAAAAACCCATGTAAGCAAATTTTGAGATTTTCGTATTATATGCCATACCCTGCTGAACGATTAATAATTACACAGGTAAATTGAACGGTTTTTTTTCCGAATTTCAAAAAGGGAGGATGAAAATTAACTCTTTTGGCGCTCTTCCAGCTGTTTTAGCCTTCTTTCTATCGTGAACAGGAAAGCGAAAATGATGAGGAGAATAATGGTCAATACCGCTACCGAAACAAAAACTTTATGATTGCTTAGCATAAAATTATTGCTGGTTTCGGCGGTTTCGCCTTGCGCAAAAGTGAGGAGGGAGATGAAAAACGTAATAGCGGTCAAAATATATTTTTTCATAGCTCTTGTTTTTGTTTAATGAGTTGCATACGTGCCAGGACAGAGAATATCCAGAACCCTAATAATATCCAGCCTATACAAGCAGGGTAAAAGAACATTCTAAGGCTGCTATCCAGGTCATACTTGCTGAAGGCAGGATTACCTCCGTTGCCGGGGTGAAGAGAGTCTGTAAGCCGTGGTATGATATAAATGAACAGGGCGAAAATAACGATGGAAAAAATGTTGTAGGCTGCTGCTATGCGTGCACGTTTTATTTCATCATCAATAGAACCGCGTAAAACCAGGTAAGCGGCGTATATCATTACTCCGACAGCAGCACCGTTTAACTTAGGGTCATTCACCCAGTAATGCCCCCAGGTGTTCCTGGCCCAAACCATACCTGTAGCTAATCCGCAAATACCAAACACCAGCGCTACAACAATAGCCTGGTGAGAATAAATGTCGTATCGGATCTCGCCTTTATTCAAATACATCACGCTAAATATCAGGGAGAATGTCACCAGGGCTGTCATAACAAACCACATGGGCACATGAAAGAATGTATTCCGTATAGATTCGTATAGAATCTCGCGGTAAGGGAAAGCCAGGAATTGATGCTTGTTATGAACCACCTCAACCGGGCCGGTAGTGGCCAGGATTGTTGAACCGGAGTCCATCTTTTCTGCCTTTATTAATGTAACTCCTTCGCGCAACGAAAAGGTTCCGTCTATGTCATCATTACCAACGAGGTCAAAATTGTTGGTCTTTAAGCTGTCTTGCTGTTTGGCACCTACTCCGAATTTTACATCGATTTTATCGTTCGACAGAACGTTCAGTTCTTTCGCCATAAAATATTCGTTACCCGCCTTGAACCAGAATTGGATTTTACCCGCGCCCGGGTTTTTAAAGTGGGTGTGATAACAGGAGAGGTGAAATGTATAAACAGAATCCGGAATAAACGAAAGCGGCTCAACCTTAGAAACGCCCGGACTCAATGGCACCATATAACTGCCTATCAGCACATACAATAAAAGTACCGCGCACATCCACTTCCACCATTGACTATATAACCAATTCATTCGTTCTTATTTTACGTTAACACCTTCACACGTTAACACTCTGTCTCTCAATCGCGCCAAATATATGGAAATAACACCAAGGCCAACACAGGCTGGATAATGTTAAAAGCCAGCAACATCCCAATATTCTTCATCGTTTCATCAGTCACTTCCGGACCTGCTATGGCCGAGGCGGAAAGTTTGGTCAAAAATATGATCAGCGGTATCACTAACGGGAATCCCAGCACTGCCATCAAAGTAGCATTATTACCGGCCCTCGAAGCGATGGCGCTCATGGTGGTAAATAAAAAGGAATAGCCCGTTCCCCCCAATATGATAGTGATCATAAAAACAGGATAATTAATTACAGGGTTGCTCACCATCAGCGAAAAAATAGCAAAGGTGATAAGCGACAGAAACACAGTAAAAATGAAGTTGTAAAACAACTTGGCCAGTATCAATGCCTGCGGGCTTATCAACCAGTAATAATAGTAGAACCTTCCTTCGGGCTCCCTGAAAAACGAATTGGCAATAGCATTTACTGAACTGAAAAGAATAATGAGCCAGAACAAAACGCTCCATACTACCGGGCCTAGTTCCTGGATAGAGTTATTGTATTGTAAGGCAAAATAAATGACGAGCACAGAAGAGAATACATACAGCAAAATACCCCCCAGCACATAGCGGTTGCGGAACTCAATAATGAGGTCTTTTCGTAAAACAGATTTAACCGATTGGGCAAGGGTCACGGCGCGAATATAAGACAGTTTTCAGCTTTCGGTTTTGAGCCTCCGGTTGGATAAAATCCAAGACCATTATTTGGCGGCACCAATGATCATTACAGGTCTGAATCCGATCGTTGGGCCGCTACCGGTCGGGTCGTAGAATTCCTCTTTAGCGTTGATGGTCACTTTATCGGCAGGCGAATACCAACTGCCGCCTTTGGTATAGTTTTTATCTGCCAATAGTTCGGCTACGTTACCGCTCATGTTGTATATTCCGTAGGCGTTGGGCATGAACGACATCGATGGCGCTGTTATATCAGCCTTTTCATTATTGGTATTGCCCGCTCTGGCCGGCGCTTTTTCACGCCTGTAATTGCACATGGATGCATTGGCAAATTTCCCTTTCTTTTCGTAGGTAAGGGTGTTACCTTTCCATGGATATGTAGCAGCATTGTCCCCTCCTTGTGCTGCTTGTTTCCATTGTTCTTCGGTCGGAAGAGCAAACTGAACTTTGGTTTTTGCAGAAGAATTATATTTTTCAGTCAGCCATTTACAATAAAGGTTGGCGCCTTCTTTTGAGACATTTACCACCGGGTATTCGTTGAAGGCAGCGTTCTGAAAATAAAATCCTGTGAATGCCGCGGGTTGCGGTAACGTTTTATCCCATTTCGAGGTATCGACCATTGCTTTTTGAAGCTTATCGGTTTCGCCTTTTGCACGAAGGTCATTCAAAAAATCGCGGTATTGTTTATTGGTCACCTCAATGGATGAGATATAGAAGCTATTGGGGTTTAGACCATTGCCGGGAACGCGAACATAGTATTTTGTCAGCTGCGCATTTTCGGTTTTAAAGTGAAAGCTGCTTGCTGACATAAACAGAATGCAGGAAGCCAGGAGGGTAAGTTTGTTTTGCATAAACTTTTGTTAGCTAACGAATATAACAATAATTATATTGTGTGGGACGGAACAAGTATCTCTGGCATATGCAATCGGGTCTGGAAAATGGCGCTTGTTTAAATGGCTGAACCATTTATCTGAGTTAGTTTCCATAGCCCACGATTTTAATCGTGGGTTATGTGAATGAAAAATGCGTGTAAAACCGTTTCAACGGTTTCCTTGGGCACTTTAATTAATTTGAGCAATCTCTAAGTGTCAGCCAGAAGCCATGAAAATTACTTAAAGCAAGTGCCCTTTTCTGTCATCCACGGATGTATTTCGTAGGTTAACCGGCCGGCTTTTACTGCCGGGTCGTTCTCTACCAGTTTTTTTACCTCGTCCTCATTCCCCGAGTCGAAGATGAAGATGCCGCGCATGTCGCCCTCATCTAAAAAGGGGCCGGCAACATTCAGCTTACCTGATGCCGCCATGCGGTTGATGTTTTCGAGATGAGCTTTCTGTATCCTGGCTGCGGTTGTCGAGTCCTGGCTCCGGTTCGGGCCTTTTTTGAGTAACACCAGGAAATAGGGTTTAAGATTATCGGCGGGGGATTTTGTGCTTTGTGCCTGGGCACGTAGAAAAAGACAACAAAATAATATCACCGTGGTTAGCATAATGCTTTTTGAGTGCTTCATAACAGGTTATTTGATGGTCCGCATTCTAAAGGCTAATATCAGGCTGATAGCTATTCCAAAGATAAAGGTTTCTATAACGGAGTCAACCATATAATTGCTTAAATTGATGTATTGACCGGCCTGCTCCATAGTTATCTTACTCGTTTTGGTGGTATACAATATCATGGTTTGAAAGAAGTCAGGATTCACCAGTTTCAGAAATGCAAATTGTAGAGGAATAGTAAGGATACACGAAAAGATGGTAAGCACCAGGCCGCATACAAAAGCCTGCTGAAGGCCTAGTTTCCCGAATTTCTGTTCTGTCTTTTCAATCAATGCCAGGCGGTAGGTAATTATGTTGATCGCTAAAGCCGCTACTACATAAACATAAGGATGCAGGGATATATAAGCATCCTGCAGACCCACCATATACTCTATAATAAGCCACAGCAATAACAGCAGTGAGGTTAAAACGGCATACCTGAATTCAATTTTAATTTTCATCATAACTTACGGGCAGCTAAACTTCTAAAATTTTGCTAATGTAATCATTCACAAATTTATTATCAGGATCAAACTGTTTTCTCAATTGTTCAAACTCAGCCATTCGCGGATAAGCAGTTTTAAAAAAAGCCTTATCCGGGCTTCTGAATTCTTTTCCCCAATGCGGCCTGCCGTTATAATTTCGTGCAATGATCTCAAAATCTGCAAGTATCTCTTCCCATCCAAAATTATCAGCGTTGTAGGCTCCCAGCCAGATTGAATCGCGCTGGTAACAGGGGCTCAGCGCAAATTCATCGGCTTTGGTAAATCTGATCTCCTGTATAAAGTTGATGCGATGTGATGAAGCGTTGATCATCTTTTTGTAGTCGTGCAACAGTTCCTTGGCCACAGAAATATCGAAAGCCCATTCGGTCTCGCGATGTAATGGAGGTTCAGGAACGTTAAAAACTTTATAGCTTTTTTCTATCCGGTTGAGCGGCTGAATGAATTTTTTGACCAGAGTGTTATTAATGCCTCGCCTCCATTCCCGGTTGATAGTTCCAATTTTTAACATCAGGCGGTAAGCATTGACAGATACCAGTTCATCCATGAACCACTGTCTCAGCCTGGTGTCGTTAACCGGTTCTTGTGTACGGGTATATTTATAAACCACCACATCTTCGGTATGCGGAAACCACCACATCTTAAAATGGTCAGTTTGCGCAACCAGTTGGTCAAGGTGAGTGATGACATCTTCAAAGTTAGCCACATAAGTAACGTCATGGAGGTTAAAAGCGGGAACTACATTGAGGGTAATAGACGAAATGATTCCGAGGCAGCCCAAATTCACCAGCGCCAGTTCAAACAAGTCTTTGTCACGCTCTCTGTGTATCAGTACCTTTTCGCCGTCCGCTTTTATCAGCCAAAGCTCCTCAATCTGCGAACCCAATATCTGGTAGTTGATACCACTGCCATGGGTCCCTGTGCTAATGGCTCCGGCAACCGATTGTTTTGCAATAGAGCCCAGGTTTTTAAGCGCCAGCCTGTGTTTATCCAGGAACTCATTCAGCTGCCAGAGTTTAATGCCTGGTTGTATCCTGATCTGAAGTTTAGCAACATCGAGGTCGAGCACTTTGTTAAACTTATCCAAATTGACGAGCGTTTCGCCGGTCAAACATATTTTGTTCCATGAATGACCAGTACCGACCACCCTGATAGCGGGGTTTTGCTTAACAATTTCAATCAGATCTTCCTCATTATCAGGTTGATAGTAGTTATTTGCAACGCAGCTTTCGTTGCGGGCCCAATTGGTAAAGCGATGGTTTTTAGTGGGTTGTACCATGCGTTAAAGTTAATAAACCGATTAAAACAAAAATCCCCGCATTTTACTGCAGGGATTTTGCGTTTGGGGAAACTATCAAAAAGTTGGTATTTTGTTGCTCTGTTATTAGGTAGACCGCAGCTTATTGAAAAGGGTTGCTTCTGCGTTTGTTAAAATCTTAAATTATTTTTCAAAAAGATTGGCTTTCAAACCATTTGGTGTGATATTTTGGATGTATTTGATTGAATTTCAGTAAAATATAAACTTGTATGAGAGGACTCATTTTGGGAATTATTTTCGTAATATTTTTTTCGCAGGCACAGGCTCAATGCATGGCCACCTTTCAGGATATCAGTAATTATGTGTACGTTTTTGATGGTGGCGAATCCAAATACCTTGAGGCGATGCCTTTACTATCCTATAAAATAGGCCGGGCTAATATCATGGCTTATGTTGGGCAAAATGGCCGGTTAAAGGTTTATTACCGGGGCAAAACATATCCGGTAACAGATAACACCCCCAACTATTACATGACCGACAATTGGTTTTTATATCAAAACTACAACCTTATTAAGGTGATGTACAATGGCGAATTCAAAACGCTCGAAACGCTTTTTACACCCGGTTCAGATTCGCTTTATTATGGCGATAGTTTAATTGTGTGGAATAACGACCTGGGTGAGTTGAATGCTTTTCACGATGGAGAAACAACTCTGTTGGAGCGCAGTGTTCCGCTAAAGCCAAAGATAGGTCCTAATATTTTTGCCTACATGGATGGGGCTAATAATTTTAAGGTTTTCTATCACGGTCAGATGCAGATGTTGGAATCATACCAACCCAGCAGTTACCAGGTCAATGAAGACCTGCTGGTATATTTCGATCAATATAACAACCTCAAAATTTTTCATGATGGTATTCTGGACGAAACCTCTACACCAGCGCCATCAGAGTACCGGCTGGGGCGCGATTTCTTTGCTTATATATCTTCTCTCAAACAATTAGTAGTTTACTACAAAGGTGAAGAAACCGTTCTGATGGACGACCGGCCAACCCGTTGGGTGGTCAGAAAGAACATGCTGATATACACCGACAAGGGAAATAACTTTTGGGCATGGTATAAAGGGCAGAAAATTCTTTTGGAGCGCTTTATTCCGTTAAGCTACAAAGTGGATAACGATATAGCTGTTTACCAGGATCTTGATGGCCGTTTGAAAGCGCTTTATTACGGTGAGCAAGTGGATGTGAGTGACCAGATAGTTTCGAGCTATCAGTTGTTCAATGAATCAGTAAGCTACTCGCTCATGCCCTACGAAACTAAGATATGGTGCAATAAAAAAACGTATACGTTTAAGTAGCTTTGAGTAATAAGCTATGGGTTTTGAGCAATTCATTCGCGATTGTTTATCATGCACGTAGCCCGCAATTCAGAATTTATGAAAGAATATAAATTTAAAGGCAAACTGGAGGCCGGTGACGGGGGAGGAGCCTATGTGGTTTTTCCGCATGATGCAAAGGCAGAATTTGGAAAAGCGAGGATCCCTATTGAATGCACCATTGATGGCGAACCGTATCGGGGTACCATGGTCAAATACGGCACCCCGTTTCACTTTATCCTGGTTCTGAAATCCATACGCGAAAAGATAAAAAAGGATGTAGGTGATACTGTCAATATCTGGTTGATAGAAGATAAACAAGAGCGGGTAGTGGAAGTGCCTGGGGCCTTCCTGAAACTATTGAAAAAGCACAAGCTTGAAAAGCAGTTTGAGAAAATGAGTTACTCGCACAAAAAAGAATGGGTGCTATGGCTCAATGATGCCAAAAAGGAAGAGACCCGCCTCAAAAGAATGGAAAAGGCCATTGATAGATTATTGGAGAAGAAATAGAATTGTTACCAACTCAAAACACCCCTTGGTCGCTTTTTTTATTGATTCCAGTAATCATTGTATTGATCATAATAATCATGAAAATCAGCGTTCCATCTGTATTTACTTGTCTTTCGCCTTTTGCAAGGTAAATGCAAAAGTGGTGCCTACCCCAACCGTGCTGCGCACATTAATGGTTTGTTCGTGGGCTTCGATAATATGTTTTACGATAGCCAGTCCTAAACCGGTACCACCCTGTTCGCGCGAACGGTGTTTGTCTATGCGGTAAAACCTTTCAAATAGACGCGGCAGATGTTCTTCTGAGATCCCGATGCCATTATCAGTTATTTCCACCAGTACATTATCATCCATATCGTAATAGCTGGCCGTGGTTTCACCATTCAACGAACCATACTTTACCGAGTTATCTATCAGGTTAGTAATTACCTGGCGTATCTTTTCCTTATCGGCATGAACAAAGAACGGTTTATCAAATCCCTTGGAAACGCCCAATGATATCCCTTGCTTCACGGCTTTCAGTTCCATAGATTCAAACACCTCCTTAACTAGTTGCGAAATGTCGAATATTTCTTTGATCATGGCTACCTCGCCGCGTTCAATTTTAGATATCTCGTCCAGGTCATCGACCAGGTTGTTGAGGCGGTCAATGCTCTTGGCGGTGCGCTCCAAAAAGTGTTTCATTACCTCAGGCTCATCCATGGCACCATCCAGCAAAGTGTGTACATAGCCCTGTATGTTGAATATAGGGGTTTTTAATTCATGTGATAAATTGGCCAAAAACTCTTTTCTGAACTGTTCCAGTTTTTTAAGGTCTTCAATTTCTTTGCTTTTATCGGTCACCCAGTCTTTAACCTGTGTTTCCATTTCTGTTAGCGGATCATCGCTCACAGTTTCGCCGATACTATCCTTCAGGTTCTTGCTCAGCTTGAACTGGTGAATGATCTTATAAACCAGTTTTATCCTGTTGCGCAGGTATACATCCACCACGTAATAGAGTAACATCGATGCCGAGACCGATACCAACAGAAAAATGGCAATGAAGTGAAGCGCGGAGGCTTCAAAATACAGATCGAACAGGCTTACCACGAGGGCAAGCATGGCAGAGAATAGAATAGTAAGTGTTCTGGGTGAGTATTTGTCCAAAGCTAAATGGGTTGAGGGGTAAAGTTATCCTTTTTCCTTTTCGTGTTTCAACACCTTTGCTTCAAGGTAAAAAATGATCTCCTCGGCGATGTTCGAACTCAGATCACCCACCCTTTCAATTCTTCTTATCATCGAGACAAGATTTAGCAATGCCACAACATCTTTTGCTTCATGGGTGATATGCTGGGCCACAATGTCGGTGGCCTGTCGGTTGATAGCATCAATTTCCACATCCTTGCTAAAGACCAATCTTGCCTGAGAGGTATCATCATTGCGCAATGCCCTGACGTTATCCTCTATCATGGTGTTTGCCAATTCATACATCCGGTCAAGTTGAAGCGCCTTCAATAATTGCGGGTCGAATGTTTTATCCATTTCCAGCACAAACTTCGATATGCCTTTAGCGCTGTCGCCAATACTTTCGAGGTGCGAGTTTATTTTAAACGCTGCAAATACAAATCGCAGGTCTATAGCCACCGGGTTGAAAAGGGCCACAAAGTTTTCGCAATCCTTATCGATCTTCAACTCCTCGGCATTCACTCTTCTTTCATTCACCATCACCTCGCGGGCAAGATTTTTATCAAGTGTGTTTAATGCCACGATGCTTTTGCGTAGTTGCTTTTGAACCAGCAAAAACATCTCTATCAGATTATTTTTAAGCGATACTATTTCGTTATCTAAATGTCCCATACTTATTAGTTTCAAATTTCTGAGTTCAAATTTCAAGTTTAATTGCCATGAAGCGGTAGCCTGGATTCGGTCTAAATACTCGATACTTCTATCCAAATCTTCCGGTAATGTAATTTTGTGTTTGTTCCTTTTTAGGATTGGTGAATATAGTTTTAGTATCGTCAAATTCTACCAGATCGCCCAGGTAGAAAAATGCGGTTCGGTCGCTTACACGTGCGGCCTGTTGCATGTTGTGCGTTACGATCAGGATGGTATACTTGGTTTTGAGCTCCCAGATAAGGTCTTCAATTTTTGCGCTGGATATAGGGTCAAGAGCAGAGGATGGTTCATCCATCAATACAACAGAAGGCTCAATGGCGATTGCCCTGGCAATGCATAAACGTTGTTGTTGTCCACCCGAGAGGCTCAGGGCATTCTTCGTCAGTTTATCTTTTACCTCATCCCACAAAGCCGCTTGTCTCAAAGAGCGCTCTACAGTTTCTTCAATGAATTTTTTATGCGTTACGCCGTTCACTCTTAATCCGTAAGCTACGTTCTCAAAAATGCTTTTTGGGAACGGATTTGGTTTTTGAAACACCATGCCTACTTTCTTACGCAATTCGTTGATGCGAATGTCTTTTGCAAAAACATTTTTGTTATCTATCAGCACTTCACCTTCCAGTCTGAAACCTTCTATCAGGTCATTCATCCGGTTAAAAATGCGCAGGTAAGTAGATTTACCACATCCTGAAGGACCTATCAAAGCCGTTACTGTGTTAGGTTTGATCTCCATGTTAATATCACGAAGTACATGAAAATCGCCATACCAGCAATTCACATCTTTTGATTGTATTTTGTTCATACGTATCTCTTTGTTTGCAATAGACTTCGGGAATTCACTATTCAGATCATCCTGCCTTTCCAAACCGGCGGGTTCTGTGATAGTAAGTATTTTCTTTTCGTCTTCCATTTTATTTAAAGTTGTTGTCATTTCAGTTTCTTGATTCTAACAGCTTGCTTCCAATATCTGATTAGTTACCACCTTACATTTCTTTGCCAGCGGTTCCTTAAAAATACTGCGGCGCCATTCATTAAAAATGTGATCGACATTAAAACTATGATAGCCGCGGCCGCATTGATCAGAAATCCTGCTTGTGGCCTTGTTACCCAATTGTAGATCTGAATAGGTAAAACGGTAAATGAATCGAATACTGATTTTGGTACAAAAGGTACATACATCAAAGCCCCTACAACAATCAGTGGCGCCGTTTCACCAATAGCCCTTGATAGGGCGAGGATGATACCGGTCATGATGCCGCCGGATGCTGCCGGTAATACCTGTAACCAGATGGTTTGCCATTTACTTGCACCTAATGCATACGATGCTTCGCGAAGTGTGTTCGGAACGGTTTTAATGGCCTCCCGGGTGGATACAATGATGATGGGAAGGATGAGCAGTGCCAGTGTTAAACTTCCTGCTAAAATACTTTGACCCAAATGCATCATGCGGACAAAAAGTTCCAGACCCAGCAACCCGTAAATGATGGAAGGAACTCCTGCCAGGTTTGAAATGTTGATCTCCAGGAAGGATGCGAGCCGGCCTTTTTTAACATATTCCTCCAGGTAAATACCTGCACCAATACCGATGGGTATGGCAAAGAATGCCGTGGTAACCATGATCCAGAGCGTTCCTGCCCATGCAGTCAAAATACCCGCCTGTTCAGGCCTGCGCGAAGGAAGGGCCGTAAAAAACTCAACCGATATGCGGTGTAGACCATCTATGCCTATCTTGATCAGCAAAATAGCCAGCATGATTATCCCAACCGATGTTGCGAAAATAGCCCATGCCTTAAACGTATTGTTTTGCAGCGTTTTTATCCTTTCATTACTCATATTGCTCACGGTATTTTTTCTTGATAAAGTAGCTGATGTTATTCAGTATAAATGTGATGGTGAACAAGGTTAACCCTGCTGCGAAAATGGTCTTATACTCCAGCGAGTTATGAGGCACATCTCCGCTGCTTACCTGCACAATGTAGGTGGTGATAGTTTCTATCGGAACCCTCGGGTCAAGCGTCAGCCTTGGTTGTTGACCGGCAGCTATAGCCACGATCATAGTTTCTCCGATTGCTCTTGAGAAGGCCAGTATCACTGAAACCAATATGCCTGAGGATGCGGCCGGCACGATTACTTTTAACGCGGTTTGGTATTTCGATGCTCCCAGCGCGTATGACGCTTCACGCATGGCATTGGGTACCGCATACATGGCATCTTCACTTAATGACGAAACAAAAGGTACTATCATGATACCCATTACAATGCCTGGCGATATTGCGTTGAAGCCAGACAGATCAGGGATGAGAAGTTGCAGCACCGGTGTAACAACTGTGAGTGCGAAAAAACCATAAACAACTGTAGGTACGGCCGCGAGGATCTCAAGCATTGGTTTGATAACTCCTCGAAGTTCTTTTGTGGCGTATTCGCTCAGGTAAATTGCAATTGATAACCCTAAAGGAAGGGCAATGATAATGGCAATAAATGTAGTAAGTAACGTTCCTGTAATAAGGGGAAGTATACCAAAATGCTTATCTGCAAAAAGCGGGGTCCATTGTGTGTCTGTTAAAAAGTCAACGATGGAAACCTCGCTGAAAAACTGGACTGTTTGAATGCCTAAAATGATGATGATGCCAACGGTGGTAAACACGCAAATGGCTGCGCAAAAAAACAAAATACTTTCAATGATCTTCTCTTTTACATTCATATCATCCGTATAAGGCGAAAAAGCAGGAGCATTTTCATGCCCCTGCTTTATGTGTCAATTAATTAAACCCGAAATAAAAAAAGCAATATTTAAATCTCATACAATACCATCTTCAAAACTTTAAATGCTTCCGGACACTATTGAGCCGGGGCAGATTTCAATAGCTCTTCAATTTTTGCACCTACTGCATCTTTACCGGCAAGAATTGAACCGGTGGTTCCTGCTGCATAACGGCTTTTTACTAATGTGTAGATGTCGTCAGGGAAAGCTATGTAGCCAACCTCGTTAGAAAGTTTTCCGGCATTGGTCAGGTAGTAGTTAACAAATGCTTTGATTTCTCCCCTGGTGGTAGCTTTCTTTGAAATATAGATAAACAAAGGACGGGAAAGTGGTTGGTAAGTTCCGTTCTTCACTGTTTCTGCCGAAGGCAGTATGGCGCCTTTACCATCTTCATCTTTTTCATCATCTACAGCAACAACTTTCAGTTTTTCTTTGTTTGACTCATAATAAGCCAATCCGAAGAAACCTAAAGCGTTCTTATCAGCAGCAATACCTTCAACCAGCACATTTGGATTGGCGCTGGCAGTATAATCGCCACGGATAGATTTGGCTTTTCCGTTGATGGCTTCAGTAAAATAGTCGAAAGTCCCTGAAGCAGTTCCAGGGCCGAACAAGTGAATTTCTTCATTAGGCCATTTTGGGTTAACCTGGTTCCATTTCTTGATCTTTTCCTGAGCATCTGGTCCCCATATCATTTTCAATTCTTTTACGGTTATTTTGTCTAACCATTTGTTGTCTTTATTGACGATAATAGCAAGACCGTCATAAGCGATTGGTAATTCGATATAATCAATACCGGCTGCCTTGCAGATTGAATCTTCAGTTGCAGTGATAGGGCGGGAAGCATCGCTGATATCAGTTTCGCCGCGTTCGAACTTCTTAAATCCACCACCTGTGCCCGAAAGGCCTACGGTAATATCTACAGAATCGGTAGTTTTCTTGAAATCTTCTGCAACCGCTTCAGATATCGGATATACGGTGCTTGAACCGTCGATCTTTATTTGCGCCTTTGCTGTTGTGGCTTGCTTGTTATCAGCTTGTTGTTTGCTTCCGCAGCTTGCCAGTGCAATGACTGCAAAACCTGCAATGATCAATTTTCTCATGTTGTCTTTTTTTTAAGGGTTTATTCAAGGTCAAAACTATGGGTCTAATATGAACGGGATATTAAGTTAGCGTTAGTAGTGCTCTTTTTGTCAAACCACCAGCTGTCTATCATAAATTGAGTACGAAGTGTGAATACGTCGTCTTTTTTGTAATCAGAAGACCATCCTGAGATACCTGTACTTTCATTTACAACGTGGTCATACCAGAACATTAATTTCATGTAAGGAACCGGAGTAAAAGTCAAACCACCGCTGATGGTAGTATATGACAAATCTGTTGTTGAAAACCCGGCACCTTTCGTGATCTTGGTTCCGCTGATCTGGGTATTCGGATCGTAATTGTCAACTTTGAAAGTCAGATCTGTATGCATTGGTTGTTTGCCAGCCTTAAAGTGGAAACCCTGAGTAACGGTAACCATGTAACCCTGAAATTTACGGACGTAAAGGTCGGCTGCCGGCAGAGCTGTTCCCGCGCCCAGAGGCACGGTAGATGAAGACGCCTGACCAGGCTGTTGACCTGCAATGAACTCACCACGCAGAGCAGTTGTGGCACTGGCGCTTGCGCCCATGTTATAGTCGAAGTTTAGTTGCAAGTGAGCTCCGTAGTATTCGCGATGGTAATTGGTATGATTCTTTCCTAAAGTGTCCGAAGTACCGACAGTGATATTCTTCATAGTATCTAAACCTGTTACGGAGTTCTTCACTACTTCAAATACATTGTTAGTGGTTTGAAGCACATTGCCGTAGTAGTATGAACCACTGGCGTTCAGGCCGATTTTTGTGCCACCGCCCAGGTCGAATGACTTACCAACATATAAGCGGGTAACGAAATCTTTGGCACTTTGATAAGCACCTGTGCTTACGCTTGACTGGCCTGTACCTGTATTTCCAATACCTTCACCGTTCACTACACCTGCATCAAAACGAAGATAAACCGGTTTGAATTTGCGTGGAGATTCAATAATAAAGGTTTCGCCTAATTCACATTCGTTTGGCATGATAGTTTGGTTCATTCTTGCAAATTCCGGAGATTCATAAGTCATGGGAGAAGCAGGTGATTCAAATCCGAAAGGGCGAACTGTGATACCGGCCTGGATACTGAACCAACCAGTCCAAGGGTCGATGATACGGCCATACATGTCTTTTAAGGCGTTAAACCCTTTTTCAGTTGCATCAAACTGGAAAGCAAATTCCCCAACCTTAATGCTATCACCATGTTTATTTACAGTTTCATGTTGCCAGCCAAGTTTAAAACGACCACGGCGGATGATGAAACGGTTATTCGCTGCTGCCGGAAAGTTACCTCCCTGAACACCTGGCGCACCCGCTGTATCTGCCTTTTGCCATTCGGGTTGTATATAAATTTGAATTCTGAACTCGCGCAGAATGTTAAGAATATGGTCAGTTCTTCTGAAATGTTCCTCTATTCGGGCTGAATCGCTTGCGTAGCTTTGTGCCTTGGTAGCCAAAGAGCAAAACAAGAATAAAACGGGTAATAGTTTTTTCATTTTTGGGTTAGTTTTTATGACAGCAAAAATGTGTTTACAATGTTAAGGCAAGGTTATCTTGATTTCATTGTAAGGTTAAAACAGGTATAAGTTATGAACGTAATAGTTTGTGTATAACATATTGCCGCTTAGACACAACGCTAGGTCCTGATGTTAATATTCCGAAGGATTTTGTCATTACAGGTTTTTGTCAAAAACCTGTAAATCCTTGCTTAAAATTCGTGAGTTGCATTGTTTTAAATATCTTTGTCATAACAAAGGCAGTGTATTTTAATGCAGTTATGGCTTCATCATCAAAAATAAAACTGGTAGCGCTTGCGGTAATATACATACTGCATGTTGCCTTTTTTGATGCCCTGATGGCTCATGGTACATCCGCAACGACCAGTTGCATGAAGTTTGCAGCCTCTCATGCTTCATCTTCACAAAGCAATCCGCCAGGCGAATCGGCTTATCGTTTATTGCTGAAGCACGAACAGGCCAAACAGGTCCTTATTTCTTTTCCAAAGGCCGTTGATATTGTATCCGGGGTATTTAATGCTTTAGTTACAGGGTTGGATAAACCCTTGCCTTTTTGTGCTGCTGCGCAGATAAATGTCGCTTCATTCAAATTATACCGGCTGTTCCGGGTCTTTCTCATTTGATTTTATTGGAGTTAATGAGTCACTCGTTTTGCTGAAGTAAAGCGAGGCCGGGCTATTCATTTGCCTAATGGCTGAATTGATGAGCCTCTATGTTTCCGGTATCATTTCAATTTGCTATTGGTTTTTAGAACATAGCGAGGCAAGTAAATATGATAAGTTTTATGGGTAAAGGGTAGCGGGGCAGGCCTCCCGGTCTGGTAACCTCGCTACCCCACCCCTATGAACGGTTCACAAATTAATTAACCTGATTTTAATCGGGAAACGGTTGCCAGATTTTAAACTAAAAATCTTATCCATGGATTTGAAAAAGTGTATCGTTTATTTTTTGACATGTATTGTAATGCTTGCCTTTCACCCCTGTACAGGGCAGCAACCCCTTTCTCTGCAGCAAATGTTGCAGGCCATGAGTAGTAACTACGAGTTGCTGAAACGGGAAAGCAGCCTGGTACAATCAAGGCAGGCTGCGGCAAAGGCTACTCGTTTTGATAGACTGCCACAATTGAATGCGATGCTCCAGGCAACAGTAAATTCCGTTAACAACCAGGAAGGCGCTTATCAATCGTACGGCATGATTCCTTCGGTGGTAAGCGGTGTGCGAACACAAAGTAATTTAGGTGCAGTTGGAGGCGATGCCGCAGTGCTTGACCTGAACTGGGAAGCCGTGAATTTCGGTGAGTACAAGGCCCGTGAAGACCTGGCTAAATCTGATTTGCAAGTGCAAATGAACAGCCTCGCAAGCACGCAATACGATCTGGAGGGATATGCCTCGGCCTATTACATCGAGTTGATACGCCAATATGAATTGCAAAACGTTCAACAGGATAATGTTAAACGCCTGCAACAATTAAAGACGACCATTGATGCCCTGGTAAGGAGTGGGGTGCGCTCCGGGGTTGACAGCGCAGTAGCCTCGGCTGAATTGTCGAAATCTATTATTGAGCTTTACCAGGCGCAGAAAAATCTTTCACAAACCAAGGTGCAGTTGGCTAATCTGACAGGGTTAAACCTGGGTCAGCTTAATCCTGATACCAGTGCTGAGAAGAAGGTTAACGTGGAGGGAACTGCCTTTACGTTTTCAATAAATACAGACACAATGCATCATCCATACATTAATCTTTACTCATCGGTTTATGATCAAACACGGGCAAGATTGCAGCTTGAAAAGCGCAGCTATTACCCCAAGGTGTTTGTAGATGCCGATGCATGGGCCCGTGGTTCAAGTCTGAATAACAGCGATCAATACAACAGCGACCTTGCCCGGGGTTATGCACCAAGCCGGTTCAATTACCTGGTGGGCCTGACCATGACCTACAATCTTTTCAATATTGCTCACAAGCGGCTTAATTCAAATATATACAAGTTCCAGTCTGAAGCCGCGCTGCATAATTTGCAGAATGAAAAGGATAACCTCAATAGCAGCGTGCAGCAAGCTCTTCTCGAAAAAGACTTTCAGTTTAACCGTTTGGTTGAAACCCGTCATCAGTTGGATGCTGCTACTTCTGCCTATACCCAGCAGCTCAGTTTATACACTAATGGTTTGTCGTCCATTATAGATTTAAATACAGCGCAGGAATACTACATACAGGCGCAAAGAGATTATGTGGAAGCCGGGGTGGGCCTTATGAAAGGGGTCATTAATTATACCCTGGTCACCAATACCTTCACAACATTGTTGCAAACCATTAAATTATAAAACATGTTTTTAGTCAGATTGGCCCTTAACAGGCCTATAACAATATTGGTTGTTTGCCTGGGACTGGTGATCTTTTCCCTCATTAGTCTCACAAAAATATCCATCGATATTTTCCCTAAACTTAACCTGCCAACGATATATGTGGTGGAACCATACGCAGGCATGTCTCCACAGCAAATGGAAGGGTTCTTTTCCACAGGTCTGCAGGATGTCTTTTTATACGTAACTGGTATCAAGAACATAGAAAGTAAGAACATACAGGGGCTTACCTTTATGAAACTTACTTTTTACGAAGGAACCGACATGGCCGAAGCTTCATCCGAAGTTGCGACTTATGTAAACCGGGCGTTGAAATTTTTCCCCGAAGGGGCGCTTCCTCCGCTTGTTGTTCGCTTTGATGCATCCTCATTGCCTGTGGGTGAACTGGTATTTTCCAGTCCCGATAAATCGCTGGCCGAGATCTATGACCTTGCAATGACACGAACGCGACCCATGTTCGCAACAGTGCCGGGATTATCGGCACCTCCTGCCATGGGCGGAACGGCAAGAAGCGTTATCATCAACGTGGACCCGCAAAAAATGCGTTCGCAGAACATTAATCCTGATGAGGTGGTCCAGGCCATTGCTAAAGCCAATGTGATGTCGCCTTCGGGAAATATCAGGATAGATAATACGATGTTCATTACCACCTCCAACTCACTTGAAGAAAAGGTAGAGCAATTTTCAAAGATCCCTGTCAAAATATCTGATGACAGAACCATCTTTATCGGGGATGTTGCACGGGTGAGTGATGGCGCAGATATTACCATGGACTATGCTCTCGTGAATGGAAAAAGATCTATTTACATACCGGTCGTCAAGACTGCGGAGGCCTCTACCTGGCAAGTCGTGAAGGAATTGAAGGCCAGGATACCGGAGATGCAAAGCCTTTTGCCTGAGGATGTTCATATTCAATACGAGTTTGACCAGTCCGTTTTTGTAATGAATGCTGTTAAGAGTCTGATGAGCGAAGGTATCATAGGCGCTATTTTAACCGGTTTAATGGTGCTTCTTTTTCTGGGTGATCTACGCAGTTCATTAATAGTGATCATTACTATACCCATTTCGATTTTGATAGGTCTTTTGTTTTTAAGCCTGGCTGGTCAAACCATCAATATCATGACCCTGAGTGGATTGGCGCTGGCAGTGGGGGTCCTGGTGGATGAAGCGACGGTCACCATCGAGAACGTTTTTCAGCACCTCGAGATGGGGAAGGATAAGCGGCAAGCCATTTATGATGCCTGTATTGAAATATCCTTCCCTAAGTTGCTCATTCTACTTTGCGTGCTTGCCGTGTTTGCACCATCGTTTATGATGAAGGGGGTTCCTAAGGCCATGTTTTTACCGCTTTCGCTTGCCATAGGTTTTACAATGATTGCCTCCTATTGCCTTTCGCAAACCATGGTACCTGTTCTGGCTAACTGGATATTGAATGATAAAATAATTGAACGGTTTCGTAAGCCCGGCGCCCACGCAGAGCCCGGCGAACCTTCGGGTGAAGAAGAGGTGAAAGAAGTGCTGGCACACCCTGGTGAGGAGGTGCATGACCATGATCAGGGATTCTTCCATCACCTCAAAAACAGGTTCATGCATATCATTTATGTCATGATGCCTCATAAAAAAAGAAACTCTATGGCCTATCTCCTCGGTATGCTGTTACTGGCGGGCCTTGGTTTTGTTTTTATTGGTAAAGACCTGTTGCCACAAAATAATAACGGTCAGTTTCAGATAAGATTAGATGCGCCGGAGGGAACCCGGCTTGAAAGGACTGAAGAAAAAGTGCAGCAGGCTTTGGCAATCATTGATAGTACGGTCAAAGGCCACGTAAAAGTTTCCTCAGCTTTTGTGGGTCCGGTTTCAACCGACTATGCTACCAGCAATTTATACGTTTGGAACACAGGCACCCATGAAGCTGTGATACAGGTTGAAGTTGATGAGGATTATAAACTGAACAGCGATGATTTTAAAGAAGCATTGCGCAAAAACATGCATTACCTGATGCCTGATGTGCTCATCAGTTTTGAGCCTATTGATCTTACCGAGAAAGTGATGAGCCTCGGGGCATCGAACCCGATTGAGGTTAGAGTGGCTGGTAAAGACGTGCAGCAGATCGGCCGTTTTGCAGACTCACTGGCTGGCAAGATGAGGCAAATTACTTATCTGCGGGATGTCAGGGTCTTGCAACCCCAGCATTATCCAACCATTGAGATGGACCTTGACCGGTATAAGATAGCGCAGTTTGGTTTAGATGTAAGCAAAGTAAGCAAGTCTATCACCTCTGCCACGTCATCCAGCCGGTTCATTGAAAAGAACCTGTGGCTGGATGATAAAACTGCCTATACCTACCAGGTGCAGGTTCAGGTGCCGGAATATGCTATGAACGCGGTAAATGAATTAAAGGAGATACCCCTGGTCCAGGGTCAGAACCGACCGGTGTTGGAAGATGTGGCTACCTTTAAGGTGACTACAACTCCGGCGGAGTATGACCGGTCGGGCCCGCGCAGATACCTGACGATTGGCGCCAATATTAATGGTAAAGATCTCGGCACCGCAACAGGTGCAGTTGAGAGCGCTGTTAAAAATATGGGTGAACCACCGAAAGGAGTTAAGGTGGAAGTTCGTGGTATGTCGTCTTTACTTACTGAAACGTTGAGTAGTTTACAGGGAGGTCTATTGTTCGCCATTGTGGTGATATTGCTTCTGCTTACTGCCAATTACGAATCGTTTCCGGTGGCCCTTGCCGTAATCAGTACCGTACCTGCGGTTATATTTGGCTCGCTTGCTATGTTATTTATAACAGGGTCTACGCTAAATCTTCAATCATACATGGGTATGATCATGAGTACCGGTGTATCGGTCGCCAATGCTCTGCTCATCGTAACCAATGCCGAGCGGATCAGGCTGGAAGTTAAGGATGCCACGATCGCCGCCCAGATAAGTGCCGGTGTGCGATTGCGACCCATTTTAATGACCAGTATGGCCATGATCGTGGGTATGATACCTATGGCATCCGGTTTGGGAGAAGCAGGTTCGCAATCTGCTCCGTTGGGGCGTGCAGTCATCGGTGGGTTGATCGCCTCAACTTTTGCATCGTTGTTTATCCTTCCCCAGGTTTATGCCTGGATACGTCAAAATGCTTCATTGGAGAGTTCATCCTTATTACCTGAAAAAATTTAAAAACAGATACATGAAAAATATAGTTTTTTTAATGTTTGTTATCCTTCTTTCCGCTTGCGGAACACATAAACCAGTTGACCTTAGCGACAAAAGGGAAGAGACCGGAAAAAATGTTGAAACGGTTAAGATTGAGAAAGGCACTCTTGGCTCTGTCATTAAACTGCCCGGAGAATTAAAACCTTTTCAAAAGGTCGACATCTACCCGCGGGTAAATGGTTTTGTTAAAGAAATGCTGGTTGACCGGGGGAGTGTTGTACATAAGGATCAGATATTAATGACCCTCGAGGCTCCCGAATTAGACCAGCAATTGGAGGCAGCTCAGGGAAAATTGCTGCAGGCTCAGGAGAACCTGAATGCCAGTAAAGACCGGGAGATGCGTTTATCTGCAGCCTCAAAAACGCCCGGTGCAGTTTCTGAACTTGACCTTATTAATGCGAGATCCAAATACCAGGCCGATAGCGCTTTCGAACGTTCGGAAGAAGCAAATGTGAATGCGGTCAGAACCATGAAAGATTACCTGGTGGTAAGGGCTCCGTTCGATGGGATCATCATTGAACGCAATGTTCATCCGGGCACATTGACCGGCCCTAATTTTAAAATGGACAACAAACCATTGCTGGTGCTGGAAGAAAATCAAAAATTAAGACTGGAGGTTTTTGTCCCCGAGGAATTCACGGAAAAAATAGATAAGACCAATAATCAGGTTGCTTTTACAACCAACGCCTGGCCGGGAAGAGTTTTTACCGCTAACATCTCCCGTTCTTCCAATTCGCTGTATGATAATTTCAGGTCTGAGGCAATTGAAGCTGATGTTCCGAATACAGACAATACTTTTAAACCCGGCATGTATGTCGAGGCCAGTTTAAAAGTTACTTCGCAAATCAGTGCGTTCATCGTTCCTTCTTCTTCCGTTGTTACCTCTACTGAAAATAAATATGTGATTATCTCGCAGGAAGGGAAAGCGAGGTTCATTAAAATAAAGGAGGGGGTGTCTGAAAATGGGAGGGAAGAGGTCTATGGAAATTTTGACGGTAACGAATTAATTGTTAAGCATCCCAACACTGAGATAAAAGATGGTGCGGCCTTATAGAGTAACCCTTATTTTTAGGTCAAAATTTAAGTGAAATATGAAAACTATTGTCGGGATATATGAAACACATGAAATAGCTATCGGCGCCATTCAGCAACTCAAAGCAGGTGGCTACCCGGTGCATCAGATCAGCATCCTGGGCCAGGGTGAGTTGAAAGATGGCGAAGCACGTGTAAAATCTGTCTCCTCAATTGTTGTGAAAGAACTGGGCATAGGTGCCGCGCTTGGCTCCATACTGGGTGTTTTAACAGGCGTAGGTATTTTCGCTATCCCGGGAATGGAATTCCTGTTTGGGGCCGGAGCTCTGTTTGGGATATTTACAGGCTTTGAAGCCGGTTTGCTTGCCGGTGGGCTTGCCGGCATACTGACCTCGATAGGCATCGACCTGGCAGGTGCTGCCAGATATGAGAAACACCTCGGTGACGGAAAGTTTATGGTCATTGTACAAGGTGACACCAAAGAAATTGAATTCGCTAAACAAATCCTTGAATCTCATGGTTATCATGTTGAGCTGAATAAACATTGAAAAGACGTTGGATTTGAATCGTTAAAAATACAGAAGAGGAATGTAATACATAATGAATGTGCCAGGAAAGCCGTTATTACAGGGAGAGAAGTTGTTGTCGCAAATGATTCTGTATCGAGCGGATGAACGTTTTATACCTCTAAAAGGAGCGCTATGGAAAATGTATTGAAGTTAAGAGCAAGGCATTTCAAAGACAGCGATTTTTCATCCAATGACAATTGTGCCATTGCCAAAGCTTCGAAGGAGCTATGGGATACCCATGATGTTAATGTTAGTACAACTTATGTTTGTGTGAACAATAGCCGGGTTTTTAAAATGGAGTACACCTACGCCTTTTTCAAAGAAGACTCGGCAATTGCTTCGGGCAAGGGTTACTCAGATGAGATTCTCCGGAGCGTAAAGTTAACTGTTGATTGATATTGCAGGAATTTGAAGTTGATGTATATACCATTAGCGAAAAAATGCAAAATCTTATTTTGGTAGTTCAAAGTTTTTATACTTTTACAAAGTGTTAAGGCAATTCCCGGTGTCAAACAAGACTCTTTTTAGTTCCAGCATTGTTCGCAAAGCGTTTGCGCTGATAGGGGTTTATGCCATCCACCTTGTTTGCTTTCAAATGTTGATGCAGGCTGCACCCGGATGTAATAGCGACAGCAGTTTTAAGCCTCTTTTTACACATCATCAGAAATCACACAACAACAATCCGCCAAAGCATCCGGCCGTAACTTATTATACCCAGTTGGTAAAACAGGGCAAAGACGTAAGAGGTATTGGTTCTGTGGTTGCTCCTGTGATGCGCGAATCTGATCTGCTGGCTCCTGCAACACCTTCTTTATTATCATTTATATACAGTATTTATCAGGCCGGACTATTAAGGTTACATCTTGCAGATGATACTTTCAGGCTTTACCGATTACTCCACGTCTTTCTTATTTGATATCCTTTCCTAGATGACCCTGCGGAATGCGTTCCGTCAATTGCCTTCTTAGGCTCAGTTTTTTCATTTTTAGTCATTTAAGTATGTTTTTTCAGATCTCAGCTTTTTATGGGTTGTTCATGGGTGAACAAAGCAACACGGGCGGCAATTATTTTGTTGCCGCCCCGTTGTTGTTTTCCTTTAAAGAGTGGCAGTATAAATATAGTTTGGTATTGTAATGAACGGATTTTCAAATTTTTATGGGTTGTTCATGGGTGAACAAAACAACACGGGCGGCAACACAAGTTGCCGTCCCTCTGTTGTTTCCCGAAAAAGGGAAAACGTCACATAAATTAGTAAAAAAGGAATGATAGGGTATTCAAACTCTTTATGGGTTGTTCATGGGTGAACAAAGCAACAAGGACAGCAACGTAAGTTGCTGTCCCTCTGTTGTTTTTGGTAAGTAGCTTCTTCAAAAATACCTTTCTTCAGTAGAAAGGAACGAATACAGATCCTGGCTTGGATCTTTTGGGTTATCGGTTATAATTATGCGACATGGATGGGATTGTTGTCAGCGCATTCCTTTTTGTGTCGCATTTCTTTTTACTTCCAGGGTCTGTCCAAAACATCATTATTGACTAATAATTAGCGGGTTTTTGAAACATAAGCTTAACATGGCCGTATATCAGTCTATACATTGCAAATTGAAAATGCAAGAAAACATGAAGAGTTCATCACCCAAAAAGAAAATCTATGTCACTATCTGAACGCATTAGAAAAATTCGTGAATACCGTGGACTGAAGCAGGTAGCTGTGGCCAGTGAAATGAATATCACGCAACAGGCATACAGCTGGCTTGAAACAAAATCAGGCAACATTAAGGTTGAAACGTTAAAACGATTCTGCGACGTAATGAAAGTAGATCTCCCCTTTCTGATGGCGACGGATATTCCCGTCAATAACGAGAACATGGAGATGTTTGAAAAGGTCAATTACTCGGTGGTTTTTGAAGAGTATAAAAAGTTAAAGAACAAAATTGAAACCTATGAAGAACTGATACTCAGAAAAGTTTAAACTTCGATCCAACAATAAACTAAAAGGTCCTGCGCTATGCGCGGGATTTTTTAGTTTATTGAGGTTGTGGTGATTAAAAGGCGGCTAAATTTCACTATTATGTGTTATGAAATTGGAAACAACAAGGCTGATACTGCGCAAGCCACGTGCCGGCGACTGGAAGGATATTGTTGAAGGCGTTGGTGAATATGACGTGGCAAAGATGACCAAAGCTATTCCTCATCCCTATACGCGGGCCGATGCGGAATGGTTCATTAAAGATTGCCTGAAGCGGTGGGAAAAGAACGCCTATGCCTTTATGATCGAGTTAAAGGCCGAAAAGAAAGTGATAGGGGTGATCGATCTGCGAAACATCAATACCTTTAACGGAACCGGCACCACCGGTTCATGGATCAACAAAAAATACTGGCGCCGGGGTTTTATGACGGAAGCCAAAATTGCGGTGAATGATTTTGCTTTTGACTCCCTGAAGCTCCGCAGACTTAATTCGACGGTAAATACCAAAAACAAAGCCAGCAATGCCACTCAACTGAAGGTGGGTTATGTATTGGAGGGTGTTCAGCGAAAAGCATCCAGGAGTTTGGCTTCCGGCAAAGTTTGCGATATTAATGTGTATGGGTTGTTGAAAGAGGATTGGAGAAGGGCCAGGCTAATATTGATGAAAGCGAAATAATCACGGCCGGTTAATTTCATCCGTCCTCATTCAGGTATTTCGGACTGCGGACATGATAACGGATAGTTTTCCCAGGTTTTGGTGGCAGGTGTGATTAAAACTGCATTTTGATATATTTGCTCCGCTCCTGTATAAAAGCCTTTCCTGAATATGCTATTTAATTCGGTCGAATTTCTCATTTTCTTTCCCCTCGTAACGATCATCTATTTCCTTCTGCCGTTCAGGTTCAGGTGGTTCCATCTGTTATTGTCGAGCTGTATTTTTTATATGGCTTTTATCCCGGTTTACATTTTAGTCCTGTTTTTCACGATCATCATTGATTATATAGCGGGTATCATGATCGAAAACTCTTCCGGGGCGCGGCGAAAGCTCTTCCTTGTGATGAGTATCATTGGTAATGTATCTGTGCTTGCTGTTTTTAAATACTACAATTTTTTTATCGGCAACATCGATAGTCTGCTGCAATCGATGCATGTTTTGGCTCATCCGATTCCTTTGCTGGGAATCATACTTCCGATTGGTCTGTCCTTTCACACCTTTCAGGCCATGAGCTATACCATCGAGGTTTATCGGGGCAACGAAAAGGCCGAAAAACACTTTGGCATCTATTCCCTGTATGTTATGTTCTATCCTCAATTAGTAGCAGGCCCTATTGAAAGGCCACAGAATATGCTGCACCAGTTTCATGAGGAGCACACTTTTGACTTCAAAAATGCCAGCGATGGACTTAAACTTATGTTATGGGGCTTGTTCAAGAAGGTGGTAATTGCTGACAGGTTGGCTATGCTTACCGACCCTGTATTTAATCACCCTCATGAGTATACGGCGACCACCTTATTGCTGGCAACGTTTTTCTTTACCTTCCAGATATTCTGCGATTTTTCAGGGTATTCTGATATAGCGCTTGGTGCCGCGCAAGCAATGGGCTTTAAGCTCATGGTCAATTTTAAGCGCCCTTACCATTCTCAAACTATTTCGGAATTCTGGAAACGCTGGCATATTTCACTTTCTACCTGGTTCCGGGATTACCTGTATATCTCTCTTGGCGGTAACCGGGTGTCTGTTCCGCGTTGGTATTTTAACCTGTTTTTTGTGTTCCTGGTCAGCGGCTTCTGGCATGGGGCCAACTGGACCTTTCTTATATGGGGTGCTTTACATGGTTTTTACCTGGTATTCGCTATTGTCACTGAAAAGATCTCCATTGTCCCGTCTTCCTTCAAGCAAAAATTTCCGGACATCAATGGTCTGATACAAATTTTCTCAACGTTTGCGCTTGTTATGTTTGCATGGATATTTTTTCGGGCCAACAACCTGCATGATGCTTTCTATATTATCAGAACAATACCGGTTGCATTGAAAGACCTGACTCACTTTGTCAGATCCAGGCAAATATGGTTTGGCAAAAGCGACCTCACAGTATTTGACCAGGCCGGAGTTGCTTTATGTTTTGGCCTGATTTTTTTCATGGAGATGGTGCATTACATCCAAACCAAAACCAGCATTATTGATGTCATTGCCCGGAAACCAATTTATGTGCGTTGGGCTGTGTACTATACTGCCATTTTACTGATACTATACCTGGGCGTTTTTGACCGCCACCAGTTCATTTATTTTCAATTTTAACATGCTATGAGTTCCCAGGCAAGGTCTTTTACAAAACATCTTTTGGTTTTTCTTATTCCATTTTATGTCATGGTTATTTATTATTTATACACCGACCCGTGGAGAGTAATATATCATTACCAGAAGTTTTATCATAATGGTGAACCCCAGGGTGTTGTGGTTGACCGCGACTATGTATCTGTTCAATCTTATATCGACAACGACCCTGTTTACCATTATAACGCCTTCATTTTGGGGAACTCCCGCTCTCTTTTTTACCGGGTAGCGGAATGGCAAAAATACATTGGCAATCAGTCCTGCATTCACCTTGATGCCTCAGGCGAAACGTTGTATGGTGTTAATCGCAAAGTGAAGTTTTTGGATGAAAGGGGTGTGAAAATGAAAAATGTTTTATGGGTGATGGATGCTGAATTGCTTTCTGGCACCACCAATAGCAAAGGTGTTCTCGGGATCAAGCACCCTGCTATTTCCGGGCAGAACAAATTCTCTTTCCAGATGGAATTTTTTAAAACTTTTTTGGATTACCGCTTTCTTATTGATTACACGCATTTCGAAGCCACTCATGATACCATGGGCTTTTTTGGAGTGCTGGATAGCCGCATCATGAATTGTGACCCTGCTACCAACGAACTAACGATGATCAACTACGATAGTATGATCAGGTTCAATCCTGCAGCTTATTATGCAGAGCGCGCCATGGTTTTTTACCAGCGGGACTCAATTCAGCATACGTACCCGGTTGTCATTCAAAAAGAACAGAAGGCATTATTGGAAGAAATGCGCTCCATTTGGGCCAAAGATTCAACCAATTACAAAATCATCATTAACCCGTTGTACGACCAGTTTAAGATCAATCCGGCAGACAAGGCATATCTGAATAGTCTGTTCGGGGCAAATCATGTGTTCGATTATTCAGGAATAAATGACATTACTCAAAGCAAATTCAACTATTACGAGCGCTCGCATTATTTGCCGCGCATAGCAACCCGTATCATGCGCGAAGTATATACCGGCACCACCGGCGATTCTGTATTGGTCAGGTAGCAAATACCGCCGGGAACCTGCATTGTTTGTAATTGAAGCCGAACAATGGCGTTCCAAAAATTTTAACCCTGTTTTGATGTTTTTTAGAAAACAAGGTTAAATTTGCCTTGTTAGAAACAGGTGCGGTTGTGAATCCTAAAAACAGTTTTTTATAGCCGGACTCCCCGATTCTAATTCTTTTTAACAGTTTATTCCCGAGGGGTTCCTCAAATTCAGTCAAGATAATGTCAGCAGAGAAGCAGGAGGAATGGCAAATATTGGAACCCACCCAAAGTGTGTTGCGCTTAAACTTTAGCGAGTTATGGCGTTACCGGGATCTCATTATGCTTTTCGTCCGGAGAGATTTTGTTTCTGTTTATAAGCAAACCGTGCTGGGCCCTTTGTGGCATTTGATACAGCCTCTGTTTACAACAACGGTTTATGTGATGTTCGGTGGATTGGCGAAGATCGAAACGGATGGCATTCCACGGGTGGTGTTTTGCCTTGCAGGTGTGGTGCTCTGGAACTATTTTGCTTCATGTCTCACTAAAACAGCAAGCACTTTCACCAGCAATTCGACCATTTTTGGTAAGGTTTATTTTCCCCGGTTAACCGTTCCTATCTCTATTATTTTGTCTAACCTGATGAGCTTCTTTATCCAGCTGTTTTTGCTGGTGCCTGTTCTCTTTTTATACAGGGATTCAGTGCATTTAAATATTTACCTGCTGGCCATACCGGTGGTGGTGGTGATGCTGGCCATGCTGGGCCTGGGGGCAGGTCTTTTGGTTTCGTCGCTAACTATAAAATACCGCGACCTTACCTATCTCATCGCTTTTGGCGTGCAGTTAGGGGTTTATGCCACACCGGTCATTTACCCCATGTCTATCACCAGGGGAAAAATAAGGACCATCATGCAATTAAACCCTGTGTCGTCGTTGGTTGAATTGTTCCGTTTTGGCCTGTTTGGGAAAGGAACTTTTACCCCTGAAACATTACTTTATAGTTTTGGATTTGCCGTGGTGTTGCTGATATTCGGAATTTTGATGTTTAACCGCGTTGAGCGGGATTTTATGGATACTGTTTAATCTATTTATACTTTGAGTTCCGTTATTATTGCCGAACATATTTCTAAAGTTTACCGACTCGGGCTTATAAACTCCGGTACCTTAGGTGATGACCTGAAACGGGGTTACGCCAGATTGCGTGGTAAAGAGGACCCGTTGAAACTGGTAGATGATGCAAGGAGTGATAGCGGCATTCACGTGGCACTGCAGGATGTGAGCTTTGACGTAAAACATGGAGAGGTACTCGGCATTATTGGCAAGAACGGAGCGGGTAAAAGTACTTTGCTTAAGATACTTTCTCGTATCACTTCACCTTCTACCGGCAAGGTAAAACTGAAGGGCAGAGTGGCCAGCTTGCTGGAGGTTGGTACCGGATTCCATCCCGAACTTTCGGGCAGGGAAAATATTATCCTCAACGGCGCTATCCTGGGCATGACAAAGGCTGAGGTGCTCAGAAAGTTTGATGAGATCGTTGACTTTAGCGGGGTTTCTAAATTTATTGACACACCGGTAAAACGCTATAGCAGTGGTATGTATGTCCGTTTGGCCTTTGCCGTAGCCGCTCACCTCGAACCCGAAATTTTAATTGTGGACGAAGTGCTGGCTGTGGGTGATTCTGAGTTTCAGAAAAAATGCCTGGGTAAGATGAAAGACGTATCAGGTAAGGATGGAAGAACGGTTTTATTTGTCAGCCATAATATGGTGGCTGTTAAGAACCTTTGTAGCAGGGCCATTTTTTTGAAGGGTGGACAAATAGTTCAGTCAGGAAGGGTTGATGAAGTCGTAAACTATTACCTGAATCATGAGTTCAAAGGAAATTTTGAACAGAACTGGGACCGCAATACCGCGCCCGGCAATGACCTGGTAAAAGTGAAGAGGTTTGGAATAGTGCCAATGATGGGCGCTGAGCAACGCAATATCTTACCAAACACGCCTATTGATGTTGAGTTTGAATTCTGGAATGAGACGGATGGTATGAACCTTAATCTCAGCATGTTTCTATACAATATTTCCGGGGAAGTGGTTTTCAATGTTGTCACTCCTATGGTCTTCCTGCAGAAGGGATTGCATAAAGGTGTTTGCCACATACCAGGTAATTTGCTCAACGACGATAATTTTTCTCTTTCTATGATGATTGTGAAGGAAAACACTAACTCAGCTTTTTTCTTGGAGCACGCTATCTCTTTTGAAGTTGTTGAAGACCGCGAAGCCTCCGGCTGGCATGGAAAATGGGAGGGTTTTGTTCGTCCTAAACTCGATTTTAGCCTGGTTTAGCCCTTTAATGGATTGTTCCTTTAACGTTTTATTGGTAGAAAGTACACTTTATAAGACAGCCAACAAGCTTCACGTGGCATTTTGTATATAATTTTTATGCATGCCTTGATATTTGCTTGGTACATTGCATGTGATTTAACTCAACTTCTAAAAACTGAACTATGCTTTTACACGAACGCATCAAGAAGATCAGAGAGTATCGCGGATTGAAGCAATTATCAGTGGCCCATGAAATGAACATTACCCAGCAGGCTTATAGCTGGATGGAAACCAAGTCAAGTAATATCAAGATGGAAACCCTGGAAAGGTTTTGTGCTGTAATGAAGGTCGATATCACTTTCCTGATGGCTGAAGATATACCTGTTACTGCCGAGAATATGGAAATATTCCAGCAACTGAACTACGCCGTTATTTTTGAAGATTATAAAAGACTTCGCACCCGCTTACAGAAATACGAGGATGTATCGTTAAGAAAAGCGAGTTAGTAACTGATTGACAGGGAACCGGTTTATCTGACCCCGTTCTCTATGCGCCAACAAACACTTTCAACAGGTAATAGAATCCAGCACCCATAGCGCCTGATGCAGGTATGGTAACCAGCCAGGCAATAACGATATTTCCCGCAACACCCCACTTTACTGCGTTTAACCCTTTGGTCATACCGGCACCCATGATAGAGCCGGTGATAGTGTGTGTGGTAGATACCGGTATACCTAATGATGCTGTACCGAACAGGGTAATGGCACCTGCTGTTTCAGCACAGAAGCCTTCAAACGGACGGAGCTTGGTTATTTTCTGGCCCATGGTCTTTACAATTCTCCAACCGCCCAGTAGGGTGCCTACGCCCATGGCCGAGAAACAGGCTAAGGCTACCCATGAAGGCAACTCGCCGTGCTTATCTACATTACCGGTAATGATAAGCGCCACCCAAATGATACCCATCGATTTTTGCGCATCGTTAGATCCGTGACCCACTGAATACAGTGCAGACGAGACAAGCTGTAGCCTTCTGAATGTCTTGTCAACTTTGGTGTAAGAAAAATTTTTGCAGATGTTCAACACGATGACTGAAATAATAAAGGCCACTGCCATACCAATAATTGGAGCGAGCGGAATGAACAGGAGGGTAGAAGATACTTTATGTACATCCAATGCATCTGTTCCGGCTTTGGCAATAACGGCTCCTGCAAATCCGCCCAGCAGCGCGTGCGATGAACTGGTTGGTATCCCTTTCCACCAGGTAAACAGGTTCCAGATAATGGCGCCTACTATACCTGCGGCAAGCACAGTTAATGTTACTACTTCGGTTTTTCCGATACCGCCAACGGTAGCTGCTACTTTGTGAGCCGGCATTAATTTAAAAGCCACAAAATTGAAGAACGCCGCCCACATGACCGCTTGCAAAGGGGTAAGCACCCGGGTAGATACCACCGTAGCTATTGAATTGGCCGAATCGTGGAAACCATTGATAAAATCAAAGATGATGGCAAGGGCTATTACGACAAGTAGAAAGTGAGACATAATATTTTTATTTAGATACAAGAGGCGGGAAACAAGAAACAAGAATTTTTAAAGCCGCGAATCGACATCCTTATAGTCGTTCTCCCCCGCTTCGGTCTTGTATCTTATATCCAGCTTCTCACCTCTGTTTAAGAGTTCTTTACAATAAGGGTTTCAATTACATTAGCAACATCTTCGCACTTATCGGTGGCGGTTTCCATGTTTGAAAGCACCTCCTTAATTTTCATGATCTTGATAGCGTCTTTTTCATTTTCAAAAAGGTCGGCTATGGCGGTATCGAAAATATCGTCGGCGTGGTTTTCGAGACTATTGATGCGGACAATGGCCTCGCGCAGGCGCACTACATTGTTCATGTCCTTTAAGTTGGCAACTGCTATGTGTATCTCCTTGGCTGAGTTCTCAATGATCTCAGACAATTTTTTCATCGCCTGTGAAGTTTCACCTATCTTATAAGTATCCAGTCTTTTGGCTGAACCGTGGATGTAATCAACAATATCATCTAATGATGAAGCCAGGTATGAAATATCTTCCCGGTCGAACGGGGTAATGAAGTTGGTGCTGAGCTCGGTAAATATTTCGTGTGTGATATTATCACCTACATGCTCCAGGTCGGAGATCTTTTTGAGCAGTTCAGAACGCCTTTCAATAGGTGCATTCACCATTTCGCTGAAGACTTTCGAAATATCTACCAGGTTGTTGGATGAAAGCGCGAACAATCTGAAAAAGTTCTTGTCCTGCGGAATCAGAAAGGAAAAAATTTTACTAAGCGCCATAAGTGGTTGAGTTTAATTGAGGTTGCGAATGTATTACCTGTATGTTAAGATAAGGTTAAGTATCAGGGTGTTTATAGTCATATTTTGCAACGGAGAGTTGTAATTAATTTTGCAAATTGTTAAAAATCAATTAGTTGAGTGTGTTTTCGTGTTAAAAAGAAAATATCAACTACCGCTGAATGTTGAAAACATTTAACCTTGCCCCACAGTTGTGATGTTGAAAAGCCATTTTGGATTTACAGATTCTTGCGTATTTTTCGCCCGCAGAAATTTCGCTAAATATTAAAATTGCAGTGAATTGTATTTTAAAGCACTTAACGCCCCTAATTAAATGAATATGAAAAACATGAAAAGAGTATTACAAATTACCTTACTGGTGACACTTACTGTATTTAAAGCTTTTTCTCAAACCGCTATACCGAATGCGAATTTTGAGAACTGGGATAATGCTGGTTCATCCAACGCGGAGCCGACCAACTGGAATTCTAACAAAACAGGAACAGTATATGCTCCTTCAGGGCCCCAAACTTGTTTTCAAAGCACCATGGCTCATAGCGGTAACTATTCGGCAAAAGTTGTAACTGAGAATTATCTTGGCATAGCTATAGTTAATGGGTCGCTGACAACAGGTCAGGTTTGCGCACCTTCCACAACCAAATCGGACGGGTATATAAGTAGTGTTGTCGGAAACACGGGGTTTATTTCCTCCTTCACGGGAAGACCGGACAGTCTAATCTTCTGGTATCAATATACGTCAGTTGGGGGTGATTATCCAACGGTTCAAGCCCGTTTGCATGTTGATAGCGCATACGCTCCCGAAACAGCCAATAGCTATCATCCCACTGAAAATTACAATATTGTATCTAGGGCATTATGGCAAGGAGCGGCCTCTAACGTTGGTACATGGACAAGGGTATCTGTTCCTTTTGTTTATGTAGATGGAAGAACACCTCAATATATTTTGATCAGCACAACATCAAGCGGTAACCAAACCGGTGGTTCAGCTAACAGCACACTTTATCTTGACGATTTTTTAGCTTATTACATTCCCGTTCTTCATACAGGCACAGTTGCCACGGGGCCTTATTATGTATCGGCCAGCAATACTGCAAGCATCAGTGTTCCATTTACTTTAACAGGTACTGTTGATTCAAGCAATGTAGTTACTGCCCAGCTTTCAGATGCCAGCGGCTCGTTTGCGGCTCCGGTCACTATTGGTACTTTGGCAACCCTTAATTCGGGCACCATTGCCGCTACCATTCCTGCAGGCACGGCCACCGGAACCGGTTACAGACTTAGAGTAGTATCGAATGGCCCGGCATTAACTGCGGCGGATAACGGCTCTAATATTACTATCGACCTGGTGAGTAATTCAGTAGCACCTTCAACCACACAAAATATTGCCGCCAATACCAATGACACCACTTTAACTGTTACCGAAACCCCGGCAGCAACATCGCGCCAGTGGGAGTATTCAACTACCTCAGGCGGCCCTTACGCTGCATTTGGAACTGCACAAACAGGCACTACCTATTCTCCGAACTTTGCAACCGCAGGTACTTATTACGTGGTTTGTATATCGACCTTTGGTAGCCTGGTAGTAACCAGCAACCAGGTGCAGGTTAATGTTGTATCTAACAGTATTGCACCTACTTCATCTCAAAGTGTATTAGTGGGTGTTAACGGAAATACTTTAACTGTAACCGAAAGCCCGGTGGCGGTTTCACGCCAATGGAAATACGGAACTACTTCGGGTGGTCCTTACCAGGCATTTGGTGTTAACCAGACCGGCACCACTTATGTGCCTAACTTCGCTTCGGCAGGTTCTTACTATGTGGTATGTGTAAGCACATTCAGCAATGTAACAGCCACCAGCAATGAGGTTCTGATCACTGTAGGCAGCGCTACTATTACTACATCGCCTGTTGTTGGTTCTCCTTTCTTGTTCAGTCATTCGGCGCCGGCGGCTAATGTTTCAGTAGCTTATGTTACCAGCGGAACATTCAATGCGGGTAATGTTTTTACTGCCCAGCTAAGTGATGCATCCGGCTCGTTCGCTGCCCCTGTTTCCATAGGCACGCTCACTGCCACCGGCAACGGCACTATTGCAGCAACTATTCCATCCAATACCGCAGCCGGAACCGGGTATCGTATTCGTGTAGTATCATCCAACCCGGCTATTACCGGTAGTGATAACGGAACCGATCTTGTGATCGACCAGTTCCATACTTCGGTGTCACCTGCCACTACACAAACCATTGCCTACAACACCCTCGGACAAACCCTGACTGATATGGCATCGCAGGTTTGCACTCACGTTTGGAAATATTCAACGGTCAGCGGCTCAGGTTATGTAAGTTTCTCTACTACGCAAGTCAGCAGCACCTATATACCTGATTTTGCCACACCTGGCACTTACTACATAGTATGTATCTCTACCAATCAATACAACGATCTTGATACCAGCAATGAAGTAGAAGTGATCGTAACAAACGGAACAGTATTAACTACGGTGTCGGCTTCGGGCTCTCCTTACCTGGTATCTGATAGTGCGCATATCTCTATCAGCGTTGATTATACTTCTGACATTTTGTTTAACGCCGGTAACACCTTCCAGGTGCAGCTTTCGGATAATACCGGAAACTTCGGAGCTCCGGATAGCATTGGAGGTTTGGCTTCTACCTTATCTAACGGAACTCTTTCGGCTGTAATTCCTAATTCAAGCGTTGCCGGTACGCATTATCGTATCAGGGTGGTTTCGAGCAACCCTGCTGTTGTTGGAACTCCGGATAATCTTGATCTCACGGTCATTCCTTTTGCTATTTCTTTAACTCCATTGGATACGCAGCACCTGGTGCGCAATCAACTTGGTCACTTGTTAACCGCCTCATCTACCCAACCTGCTACTTTTTACTGGGAATACTCTGAGGTTTCGGGTAACAGCTATATTCCATTCAACCCGACACAAACCGGCGATACTCTGATACCTAAGTTTGTGAACGTTAACACCTACTACGTGGTTTGTAATATCACCAATGCAGCCAATGCCTCATTGCTGACCCCTGAAGTGGTTTGCATCGTTACTGCTACTAACGCAGTAAGCAATCTGCCGCAAAGCATTTTAAAGGCATACTGGGATAACCACGATTTTGTTGTCGACCTGACCGATGCTAAATTAAACACACCTACGCTTGAACTGATCAATGTTACGGGCCAGGTAGTTTTAAGGTCAGCATTGATCCCGGCATCAGTTAACCGGTTCAGCACTCAGTTACCTGAAGGTGTATATATCTTTAACATCGTAGACGGGGAAAATAACTTTACGGGTAAAACTGCACGTAAGTAGTTCACCGGTTCATAAATAAAAAGACCCGCTGTTTTTGCAGCGGGTCTTTTTTGTTGGTGAGCGGGATGGGATATTTATTAAAATCTTCCGCTGGCAATCGCCTTTTCTGTAGCTCTCATAGCTCCATCGATATGTTCGAGGGCTCGTGCTTTTAATCCCCTCGCAAAGCCGTTATCTTCTTCCTTGTTAACATCCTCATGGGCCTTTTTCAGAAAGTCCATGGCTAAATGTAAACGCCCTCCATGGTCTCTTCTTTCTTCCACACCGGGATGGTCTTCGATGTTCTTGCCATTATCGATAGCTGCTTTCTTTATTTCTCCAATGGCGGCATCAATACGCCTTACGGCTTCCCTTTCGTCCATTGTTTGCTCCCAGTTACCCGGGCGATGCTCCAGGCACCACCGGGCGGCGCGGAGGTTAGATAGAGCATGTAGATAAGCAGGGTGCTCAGGTTTAAAAGGGTTGGGGCTTTTGGCACTTAGCTGGTTATTGAAACCCACCAGCAGCATTAAAATAAATGCAAGGGTCTTTGTTGCCGGAATCGAACGTTTCATGGTTTGATGTTGTTTGGTTTAAGAATGTTTATCAGTACAATGAATGAGATGCAATATGCATGCCATTTTCTATGTGACTTTTAAAACTGCGACGGGTTTAAATGTATTTGTGCAATAACCAATCCTGGCCATGTTGGACGAAAAATTTTTCGCCCCTGCAATTTTTGCCCCCCACGATCAAATGATTATGCCGCAATCTTGAAAACGCTAGAAGGCCGTGCCTCCGCTACCCGGCGGTACTCCGTTAGGGCGAAGGTCGTTGATCATGTAGTTGCGGATAAAGAGAATATCGACATACCAGTAAGATTCGTTGGGACCTTGTTCATCGCCGCGGAACCACCAGTTATTAGTGCCGGCATCTTTATAAACCACCGCTGTAGTGCTGTTCGAATTTCCATCAGAGTTTGTTGCGAAACCAACCATCATGGCGGTGTAATCAGTAGCTGATACACCTGTGTTTCGGGTAGGGAAATCGCAATTGCAGGTAAATCGTTGAACATAAAAAGGCTTGTCGGTACCGGTGGGCACTCCGCCTTTTACCATGGTGCCATTCACATCAGCAAATACCACTTTGTAACCACTGCTGTTAACCGTTCCGTCCAGGTAGTTATTACCACCGTATGACCGGATAGCACCGTTGACCGAAAGATGGGTTATTGCGTTAGAGCCCACGTACAGCGTGCTGTTGGCATTACCGGTGCTATAAGGATATAGGTAAGAGTTGGTTCCGTCGTTGCGCAGAATCACTTCAGCACTCAGATCATCGGCCACACCATTTGCATTGAGGTCATTGAAAAGGATGGAGCCCACGCCGTTCGTTCCCGGGGTGGCCATCATTGCACCGGCTTTCAGGTTATTAAACCCTGCACCGGCCGAAAAGCCACGGGTGCTTAGCCAGTTGTCATTATCCAAGCCAATATTCGCTCCCCATACACCTGTTTTATTGAATGCAATGTTCGGGCTGCCGCTACCTCCGTTGGCCAGTTCGAGTTGTGCAGCATTGGCGGTGGACATATTTACTCCTGCGAGGGTCAAGCGCATGTCACCGGCAACGTCAACTTCCCGGTAACCCGCTAGTGTAGCAACGCCTATCTGCGTTCCGTTATCATTAATAATGCTGCAAGCCGCACCCGCACCGGTGCTCTTGATAACAAAGTTGGCAGTCGCGCATCCAACCGGTCCGGTGGCACCTGTAACGCCGGTGGCACCATTCACACCGGCGCCTGTCGGGCCGGTATTTCCACTGGGGCCTGCAAGCCCGGTAGCACCGGTTGGGCCGGCTAAGCCTTGTGTTCCTGCAATGCCCGTGGCACCGGTCGCCCCCAGGGTACACATCGAAACCCATTGGGCTGCGTTGCCCGAATAGAAATAAAAGCAATTCAGGTCAGTATCATACACCATCAGGGCGTTGGCAGGGGTGCCTATGGCTAATCTTTCTACCGTCGTCATTCTCGGTATCAGTATTCCCTTACTGGTGCTTTGCATCTCAACAATGGCGCTTTGGTCAGGGGTTGGAGTACCGATACCCACGTTGTTTTGAGCATTGGCCTGAAAAAAAGTAATGCATGAAAAGAGCAACGGGGGCAGTAGTTTTTTCATCGGTATGTTTGTTGGTGGAGAAGTGACTTATATACCGAAGATAAAAACTTTTAGAACACACCGGTTTCAATAATAACCAATAGTAGTTAATCAGGGATGCGCTAGAAACAAAACGCCTGCATCATCCTTAGATGATACAGGCGTTGATAAAAACGATGCGATTAAAACTTCGCGTTGCCGAATACCTTTTTCAGCAGGTCGCTGGTTTGGGCCATAGGGTCCTTCCGTATTTTGGCTTCTTCCTGTGCAACCATGTAAAACAAGCCGTCTATCGCTTTACGGGTAACATATTCAGGCAGGTCAGTTTCAACCCGGCCGTGGAACGGTATCTTGTTGTATTCAGTCATGATATCGCTCCAGTATTTAGTAGCTCCTACTTTGTCCAGTGCATCTTTAATGCTGGGTTTAAAGGCTGCAACAAGTTGGTCGGTGGTTGTTTTCTTCAAAAATTGAGTAGCTGCGTCCTGTTGCTTATTGTTCACCAGGCTAATGGCGTCGTTGATGGTTAATTGCTTGATAGAGTTAATAAAGATAGGTGTTGCTGCCTTCGCTGCATTCTCTGCCGCGTGGTTAAAAGATTCAACAGCCTGGTCAACCTTAGCGCCTAAACCGATGGTGCGCAAACCATCCTCTACTCTTTGTGCATCGGGAGGGAAAGGAATTTTGATGGTTGGATTTTTAAAGTAACCATCAGTAACCGAAACCAGGTCTACACCATGGGTAATACCTTTGGTGAGGGCTTCTTTAATGGCTTGTCCGGCCTCATCAGCCGTAAAGCTTCCGCCGTTGTTAGAAGTAGGTATCCCAACTTGTTTTTCAATGTTCTTGAAAAACTGAGCCTGCGAGCGGTTAAAACCTGCGGTTAGCACTACGAGCAGCAAAACGAACTTGATTTTCATGTATAACGGTTTTTGTTTTGGATAAAGTGAATTTGTCCTTGTAATACGAAAGCTATGCCAAACTAAACTAAGCGGTAAGAGGAAAGAAGGCCTCTAACATTTTTTTAATGTTTTTTCTGAAAGCCCTGGTCTGGTGATTTGTGATGAACAACAAATCAGACCTATTGCACACCCAATGCATGCAGTGTTTCAAGGTTCAGGTTACCAACAGGTAATCCTTTATCGCGCTGAAACTTAATGATGCTCTCTTTGGTCTTTTCTCCCATCTGGTTATCGACAGAACCCGGGTCGTAGCCTTCGCGGGCAAGGGCCTGCTGTATCTGGTTGATCTTGCTTTCGGTAATGTCCTGGTCGCACAGGGTTTCTTTCCAGATCATGTATCCACCTCTTTTAACCAGCACTTTTTTCATGATGGTTTTGTAAGTGGTTGGTATCTCGGTTTTAACTTCGCGGCTTGGCTGAACAATTTTTTGACGCGGAACCACCTGTGTTTGTGCCGGTATCACTTCCTCCTGAACAGATTGTGGAACCACTTCAACTTTCTTGCTTACCTTTTGGTAAACAGCGTCGAATTGCTTTAAGGTCCATATTTCGCAATCCTTCGGGTTGGCCGATAAGCAGTTTTTGCTGGTGCCGGTCTTTACCCATTTTTGGGTTGGCGGGCTAACCATTTTATTTTCTGTCTGTGTTTCGTATTGTGCCGGTATGGTGATAATGCGCTTACCTTCAGGTACCAAAACAACGGTTTCCATCACGGTTTCATACGTAGCGGGTATCACTTCAGTTTTAACTGATGCGGGTTTATCAACAACCACTTCTTCCTTCAACTCAAAAATATCGGGTGCCTGGCAGCGGGCGTAGCATTTGCCCACCACCGCATCAGCAGGGTAATCAGAAATAGGAAGGTCTTTGTTGCTTGCTACATAACCGGCTTTAGGTTCCTGCTTTTCTTTGATAACCGGGTTTGATGCATTTGTTTTATCGCTGCTCTTAACCGTTGCTGTTTTCGCTGTAGGTTGTGCCTTAGGCTGACCTGCTTTTGCTGCATGTGCAGCAGAAGGATGATTGATGCTGTTCAGGTCTTCGGTATTGGTCTTATCTGTATTCGCTTTGGCAGCAACGTTCTTTTTTACTGCGGGGTCTTGTATGGTAGCGGTAACGGTTTTAGTAGCGGGAGCGGCCTTGCTTTTTGCAGCCGGTGCTTCATGTGGTACATTTTTCGGCAGGGGAATATCCTTGCCTCCATCCCAGATAACAGCGTT